>ERZ808242.162-NODE-162-length-52446-cov-8.584738_pt1 | contig 52446 bp, 47 predicted proteins | sample MGYA00521244_ERZ808242 | MGnify/ENA primary metagenome ERZ808242 (study PRJEB31516, sample SAMN03275573) | gut metagenome | biome: mammalia-associated habitat; material: feces | host: Papio cynocephalus | place: Kenya | collected 2012-07-27 ... | reverse complement strand
TACTCGAGAGGACGGCAAAAAAGTGCGGGGATTGTGTTTTATTTTCAGAAACCTTCGCTTAAATATTTCCGAGAATGCGTGCAGCCGTGCGTTTTTGACGTCCCGAAGTGTACGAAGGTACTCGAGAGGACGGCAAAAAAGTGCGGGGATTGTGTTTTATTTTCAGAAACCTTAATCCTAAATATTTCTGAGAATGCGTGCAGCCGTGCGTTTTTGTCGTCCCGAAGTGTACGAAGGTACTCGAGAGGACGGCAAAAAAGTGCGGGGATTGTGTTTTATTTTCAGAAACCTTAATCCTAAATATTTCTGAGAATGCGTGCAGCCGTGCGTTTTTGTCGTCCCGAAGTGTACGAAGGTACTCGAGAGGACGGCAAAAAAGTGCGGGGTGCGCGTTATCAGAAATATTTACGGAATTTACGGAATTGATTGATATAAGCCGCTCTCGCGTAAAAATTATGCTTGAGGTTGCGGTCTGCGGAGTAAAACAGAGGTTCGGAAACCTTGCCCTCGGACCAGAGCTTTAAGGCGAGAGATTTGAAATCGCTGTCGGGAACGTATTTTTTAATTACGCCTTTGGGAACAACCGTGTAAAGATTTATATTGTCGGCTACGGTGTAATCGTCAAGCTTATTATAAATATAGTCGTCAACAATCCATTTAACGGTATTGAAGCCGCTGCCCGTAACATAGAAATTACTTCTGCCGAGACGGACGTTTATTTCAAAAAACTTGAATTTGCCGTCGCGCTCGTCATATTTTATGTCGAAGTTTGCAAAGCCCGTGTAGCCGATATGCTCAAGGAATTTTGTGGCAGCGGCAACTATTTCGGGATTCACCTCGTTAACTATGGCAACGGGGTTGCCTATCGCCGTGGGGGTGTGATCCTCAAGCAGAGTTCTGCCGAGAGAGGCAAAGCGCACCTTGTGGTTCTGATCGCAATAGCAGGTCAAAACACGCATATACGTATCGTCGCCGGGAATACAATCCTGTATGAGGAATTTATAGTTGTAGCTTGATTTTTCAAGCTTTTCGAGCATATCGCGGAGCTCTTTTTCGTTATTGAAGCGGAACACCTTTTTCTTGCCCTCAAATTTGGCATAATGATACATAGCCGAGTTTGCGGGCTTTGCTATAACGGGATAATCGAAATCAAATTTGAGGTCGTTTTCCTTGCCGCACTCATACACATATGTCTTGGGGTAATTAAGCCCCAGTTCCTCAAATATCTCGTAAAACTTATCCTTGAGTACAATCTTATTTAAAAGGTCAAGGTCGATATACGGAATGATATAGTAGGGTGAAAGCTCCTGCTTGCTCTCTATGAGCGCTCTGACGTACCAATCGCCGCAGCCTAACACAATAAGCTTCTTTTTGCCCTCAAATTCCTTGCCGACCTCTATAAGATGTTTTACAAGAACCTCTTTTTTTTCAAGACCGGGGAATATTCTGTTTTCTATAATATCGGAATTGGCTATATAGCCGCCCTCCGACATACTTAACACAAGTGATTTAATACCGTACTCCTCGTGGAAGCTCCTCGCGAGGGAATACGCGGTTATATCGGCACCGAGTATTACCGGTAAAAATTCCTTTTCCTGGAACTGCATAGAAAAACCTTCTTTTCCACAATATATACTCTGTTATTATAAGATATAACCAAATCTATGTCAACAAAAAGGGACGTAAAAAGCCCGAAACACCGATTACGCGGATGTTTCGGAGCAAATGAAATTTCCAACATTTTCAGTCGAAATCGAGCGAGGCGTAAAACTGCCCGATTTTTTACGCCCCACCCGATATTACAATTAACCGAGGTACTGCTTCATTTTTTGTATGCTGTTTTCCTCAAGCTTAATCAAATTCTCGCCGAGTTTTCGGCAATCCTCAGGGGTATCGTCATATTCCTTTAGTGTTCGCGACATATCTATAACGCCCATCATACTGCCCTGCATCATCATTTCGGCGATTTTATCGGGGCTTTTGTCAAACGCCGTATTCATCTGTATACCCGACCAAACTCCGAACTGCGCCAGCGGCCCCTTTTCTTTAGGCAATTTATTTTTCTTTGCGAGCAGATTTACAGCCTCGCCCGACAAATCGGTATAATCCCTGTGCTCGCTCTGAAGCTCCGACAAAAGGCTCGGGTCCTCAACCTTTTCGGTTATCATTGAAATGGATTCGCAGCACATCTCGGCATTTTCGTATACCTTATTCAAAAATTCTTCGGTTCTGCTTTTTTCCTTCAAGTGTATCTTCCTTCCTTTTTTGCCGTAAAAACGGATTTTTTATTATTATCCCGAAGCAACAGGGCTTTATACTGTTTACTTTTTAATGATTTTAAACTATAATATGTTTTAAACAGCAGTAAGAAAGGTTAAGGTGATTTTTATGAGCAAGCTTAACAGATTCACAGCGTTTATGGGAAATAAATTCCAGCCGGTATTCGGCAAAATTGTATATAAAAATATGCGTAAAAAGCCGATAGTTCCGCGTGAGCTCAAAAGGCTTTCCGATTTGGCGCCGCTCGATAAAGACAAGGTTCAGCTTGTGGCGCACCGCGGACTTTCGGGGGCGTATCCCGAAAACACCGCTCCGTCATTTGAGGCGGCAGGCAAGCACGGCGGATATTTCGGTCTTGAGTGCGACACGCATATGACAAGAGACGGTGTTTGGGTAATTATGCACGACCCCGATGTTTCGACAATATACAGCGGCACGGGCGACGTTAAAGAGCTCTCGTTTGACGAAGTCGAGAGAATGCACGTCGTAAGAGGCTCCAACGCCGACAAGTTCCCCGGGCTCAAAGCCTGCACGCTTCAGGAATACATTGACATCTGCAAAAAGTATAATTGCCACCCGATAATCGAAATCAAGGACCCGCGCAAAGACAAAATGCAGGATTTCTACAACGTGCTTCTCAAAAACGATTTGCTTAAAGACGCCGTTATAATCTCATTTATACTCGACGACCTTAAAGAGCTCCACGATATAGACCCGACCCTTAATATGTGGTATCTCGTAAACTATCTCGACAACCGAAACATTAAGGACGCAAAAGACGCAGGCTGCAGCGGTATGGACTTTTCGGCCGAATTCAACGCCTGCCGTCCCGAATGGATACGCAAGGTTCATGACAGCGGTCTTAAAACCGCCTGCTGGACGGTTGACAACCGCGAAATGCTCGCCTCAATGATAGACGCAGGCGTAGAATACATTACAACAAATTCCATTCTTCCGGAATAATACCCCAAGGAGACTTTATGGCAAGATTTTGTCCGCTTTTTTCCGGAAGTTCCGGCAACTCAATGTACATAGGCAACAACGACGGCGGAATACTCGTGGATGTCGGTATGAGCGCAAAAAAGATTTGCGAGGCACTTTTTAACATAGGCGTAGCTCCCGAGAGCTTAAACGCCGTTTTTATCACACATGAACACTCCGACCACATTAAGGGTCTGCGCGTTTTCGCATCTAAATATCACATAAAGGTATATGCGACAAAGGGCACGCTTTCTGCGCTTGACGATATGGGCATATTAAACGGCAAATTCGAAACGGAGGAGGTCTCGTTTTCGGGAAACGAAGCAGGTCCTCTTTTGGTAACTCCGTTTCACACCTCGCACGACGCAAGAGATAGCTGCGGCTACAAAATCGACTGCAGCGACGGCAGGAAAATATCCATAGCCACCGACCTCGGCGAGATGACCGACGAGGTGTTTTCCGCGGTAAGCGGCTCCGACCTTGTTATGCTCGAGTCAAATCACGACGTTATGATGCTTGAAAACGGCCCGTACCCATATTCTCTGAAAAAGAGAATACTCGGCAAAAAAGGGCATCTCTCAAACGACGCGTGCGCGAGCACGGCGGAGAGGCTCGTAAACAGCGGTACCACGAGGATTTACCTCGGTCACCTGAGTCGCGAAAACAATATACCGGCTCTCGCGTACCAGACCACGTGCTCGGCGCTTACCATGGCGGGAGCAAAAGAGAACAGCGACTACATACTCAAGGTTGCAAAGCCCGTCTGCGACGAGAAAGCGATGATATTATGATAAATGTTACCGTTATAGCGCTCGGCAAGCTCAAAGAAAGCTATATGCGCGAATTTTGCGCAGAATACGAAAAGCGGCTCAAGGCATTTTGCAAAATTAAAATAACAGAGCTTTCTCCCGTAAAATTGCCGCAAAGCCCCAGTGAAGGCGATATAAAAAACGCTCTCAAAAGCGAAGCCGATATGATAAAATCCAAAATACCGTCCGGTGCATATGTATTTTCGATGTGCATTGAGGGCAAGCAAATGTCAAGCGTCGCATTTTCCGAAAGGATAGCGGATATAGCGCTGTCGGGTAAAAGCAATATTGTTTTTATCATAGGCAGCTCGTTCGGTCTCAGCGATGAAATCAAAAGAATGTCGGATTTTAAATTTTCAATGTCCGAAATGACGTTTCCGCATCAGCTCGCGCGGTGTATGCTTCTCGAGCAGATATACAGGGCTTTTGAAATATCCTCCGGCGGAAAATATCACAAATAAATTTATAAGGATAGGGTGAATAATATGTTTTGTAAACATTGCGGTGCGGCTTTGCCGAAAGACGCGGAAATATGTCCGAATTGCAGCAGGCCCGTCAGTCAGCCGAGCGTCGCACAAAATGAGGGTCCGAAGCCGGACGCAAATTACAACGGGCAAAACGAGCCTTTGCGTTACACAAACGGGGCGTCTCCCGTTAATTTTAAAGAGCAAAATGCTCCTTACAGACCCGAGAGCTGCAATGAGGCTTTGCCGCCGCAGAACGGTGGCGGCGGATACTACGGTTCTCAGCCGTACAATCAGGTAAACAATCAATATAACACTCCGGTAAGAAACGAGCCTTACCGCCAAAACGGGCAGGGGCAGTATAACGATTGTAATCAAAACAGCGGTGCGTTTAATCCTCAGGCATACCGCAATCCCGACGAAAAGGCAAGCGTGGGGCTGTGCATTGTCTCGGTGCTTTTTCCGATTGTCGGTCTTATACTTTTTTTGGTACAGAAAAACGATACTCCGCGCGCCGCAAAATCATATCTTCTTTGCGCCGCAATCAGCTTCGGCGTACAGGTGCTTTTAAGCATAATTGTTATGGTGATTATGTGGGTAGCGGTATGGGCAGCCGTACCGTACATCGACGACAGCTTTTCTTATGACTACGACTATGCCTATGACTATGATACTGCAACAAATCTGTTTACGGCATTGATTTCGCCCGTAAAGCTCTTCTTTATGAAATGATGTAATTTATACGAATTGCAAAGCACCGCCCGGTCAAAGACCGAGCGGTGCTGTTTATTTTATTATATTATGCCGCCGAGTTTCAGCCCTCGGTCGGCTCAAGTATGCCGTAACCGCCGTCCGCACGCTTATAAACCACATTTACGCTGTCGGTATCGGCATTGCGGAACATATAGAATTCGTGGCCGAGCATATTCATCTGAAGTATAGCTTCCTCCGGCGACTGCGGCTTTAAAATCACAGCCTTGGTTCTGACTATATCGTATTCCTCTTCTGCGGCGTCGTCCGTCGAATTAAACGCCTCGTCAAAGGAAACGTCGCGTATGCGCTTTGCAAGCTTTGTTTTATTTTTTCTTATCTGACGAATAAGCGAATCTACGCACTTATCAAGCGCGTCTTCAAGATCCTGCGAGCGTTCCTGACTTCTGAATATAAAACCGCCCTTAGAGAGCGTTATCTCAACAATTTTAATGTTCTTTTCAACCGTAGCGGTAACTTTGGCATTAGCGTCGGGGCCGAAGAATTTTTCGACCTTTTTAAGTTTTAATTCCGCCCTTTCTTTGAAAGACTCTCTCGGTGTGCATTTTCTGCCGATAATGGTAATGTTCATTAAGACATCCCCTTATTTATATATTCAAAGACCGAAGCCCTTGTTGCGACAATACACCAAATCTTCTTTAGTGTGATTTTATTATAGCATATATTTACAGTAAAATAAAGACTGTTTTTGAATTTTTTGTTAAATTTAAATAATCGGTATTTATAAAAATGCGGCGCCCGTAAAAAGCGGGTGCCGCTCGTCATATTCAATCAAATTGTCTTTTCGGCATGGCGGGTTACGTGGCAGCCGATGTTCACCGCCGCCGGAAGCCCTGCTATGTGCGTCGGCGCGGTCTCGATATTTACTGCAAACGCCGTCGTTTTGCCGCCGAAGCCCTGAGGACCTATACCCGTCTCGTTTATGCGGCGTAAAAGCTCCTGCTCCATCTCGCGGTAAATCGGGTTTTCGTTTCTTTCGCTCACGGGGCGGCAAAGCGCCTTTTTGGCAAGATACGCGCAGTATTCAAAATCACCGCCGAAGCCCACGCCTAACACCATAGGCGGACACGGATTTCCACCGGCAAGCTTTACCGTTTCAAGCACAAAGTCCATAAGGTCCTCTTTTGAGGCGGAGGGCGTAAACATTTTAAGTCTGCTCATATTTTCGCTGCCGAAGCCCTTCGGAGCGACGGTAAGCTTTATTTTGTCGCCGGGAACTATCCTTGTGTGAATAACGGCAGGCGTGTTGTCGTTTGTATTTTCTCTGCAAAGCGGATCGCGCACTATCGATTTACGCAGAAGCCCGTTTGTGTATCCGCGCGAAACACCCTCGTTTACCGCTTTTTCAAAATCACCGCCGACAATGTGCACGTCCTGACCCACTTCGCAAAAAATGACCGCCATACCGGTATCCTGACAAATAGGCAAATCGAGTTCTTTTGCCGCGTCAATATTTTCAAGCAATGTGCCCATTATCTTTTTGGGCAGCTCCCCGGTTTCGGCTTTTTCGGCACAGGATATACATCCGCACAAATCGTCAGGCAAAATTTTATTTGCCCTAATACAAAGTTCCTCTACGGCGTCGATTATTTCGCCGACATCTATTTCTCTCATATTAAGCTCCATAAAAACAGGCAGACAAAAACTTGCCTGCCGTAACATTTATTTTCTTCTTGAGTACGAACCGCGTTTTCCGTCCGTAGCGCGTTTAAGGTCGGTCATTTTTTCGTCGCTGACCTTTTTGAATCTGTCCATCATATCTTCAAAAGACATAGGCCCGTCTTTCTTTTCCGACGGCTGACCCTTCCAGACATTGGGAGTGCCGTTTCTGAAGCCCTTGTTTTGGCGGAACGGACGTTCGCCCTGTTGCTGCGGCTGCGGCGGTAAAGCCTTTTTGATGGAGAGGCTTATTTTGCCCTCCGGCGTAATATCAATTACCTTTACCTTGACTGTTTGATTTTCTTTCAGATGCTCGTGAATATCACTTACATATGACTGTGAAACCTCCGAGATATGAACCATACCCGTAAGATTCCCCGGCAGGCTTATAAAAGCTCCGAAATTTGTGAGTCCGGTAACCTTGCCTTCAAGTATTTCCCCTACTTCGACCATAAAAGAATTTTATCCTCCCCGTGAGCCAACCTCTCAGTTGCCCGGTGTAATATCATAGTATACCTTTTCATCAGGCATAACGTATCCGAGTTTTTCGCGTGCAACACGTTCGATATATTCTTCCTGACTGCCGCCGTCAGCTACCTTTTGCAAGCGTTCGTTTTCGGCGAGCTGCTGCTCGTACTGGGCGGAAACCTGCTCCGCCGTTTTTTCCCTCTCCTTAATTTTGAGCTGCGTGTCGATAAGGCTTATTGTAAAATAGCCGACAGCAAGCACCAAAAGCAAGGTAAGTATGAAGCTGTGTTTGGCTTTACCTTTTTTCTTTTTTGTTTTTACCGCTCTTTTTTCGGCTGCCATTTTGCTTCACTTCCTTCCGCATTTTTGGATAATTGCACTTATTATTGAATTGATTATACAACAAAGAGCCGCATAGTTTCAAGTGAATTTTTGATTTTTTTGCCGCTTTTGTCGCTTTTTTTCGACTTTTTTGTGATATTTTTCCAAAAGCGCGCTTCAGAAGCGCAAAAAGTTTCAAAAAAGGGGCTGTCAAAGCCTTAAAAATTTTAATAAAAAACTTTTTTACGGCGCACGCGACTCGTTCGGAAAAACGCACCGCAAACACTCCGAATGTAATGTAATATATAAAAAACCCCGTCGCCTCTCCGAAAACCACATATGCCATCACCATACCATTCGTTATAACGAGTGAAAATATGAATGTCACAAGCCCCGCAAAAGCCGAATACAGTATATCGAATATCAGTACCGTGCGTTTTCCGCCGCCGAAAATAAGGCGTATCGTTCTGACAACGTCATACAATACGCCTATGCAGAATCCAAAGCCGAGCGACAGCAAGAAATTTGTCGTCTGCCGCGGCATACCGACTATGTAATCCATCAGCGGAATACCCTGCTCCAGAAGCCGCCCTCCTGCGCCGGCTTACTGTCGGAATATGCGAGTGAACTGATGCTTCCCTCTATCATAATTTCACCGACCTCAAGGCTCAGGCGGTTTATATGAAGCCCCTCGCCCTTTACCGTAAGCTCGCCCATTTCCGTAAAGACGATTACGGTCTGTTCGTCAAAACTGTCCACATCGGAAATTCCCGAAACCGTAAGCGTGTGTCTGTCCTCCATAATGACATTATGCGGAGCTTTTATGCTCTCGGCGGCGCCGAGCATAGCTTTACTGCCGTTCATAAGCACGACCTCCTTTGCTTTGTACAAGTATATGCCGCAGGTCGTTTTTTTATGTGCGGCAGGGCGCCGTTACCGCCGATATGCCTAATAGGATAAATACCGTAAAAAACATCGCCCCGAAAAACGGAGCGATGAAAAATTTACTTGATAAGTAACATTAAAAGGCGCGGATTTCGCGTGGTGATATTATCGGGAGCAAGGCTCAGAATATACAGCATAAGCGGCTTTTTATCCACAGTCCAAACCGATACCGAAAGCCCCTGTTCATGCATAACCTCAACCAAGGTATTTGACAAGTATGTATATTTGCAGTTTATGCCCACGGCTCCGGCGCGCTTTATTTCGGCTGCCGCACGTTCTATGTATTTTTTGTCGCGAAGCTTTAAAATGTTCAGCTTCATATTGAGATAGTACGGTATTTCCGGCGCGTATTTTTTGACCCTTGCCGCATTGTCTTTCTCAACTCCCGTGAAGAAGCATCTGCCTATAAGCCCCGCTTTTTTTACAATGCCTTGTATTTCGTCGAGATTTTCAAATACCTTCAAATCAAGATTTTGCAAAACCGTGCTTGAATTTGCCGCTATATAATACTGCGCCTCGGCAAAAGGCAGTCCGCCGTCCCCTGCGGATTCGGCGTGCATAAAGACCGGCGTCCCGTCGTTTCTGAGCGTCAAATCGTTTTCTATTACGGGAACGCCCAATGAAATCGCCCTTTGTATGGATTCGATTGAATTGTCGGGGCTGCCCTCGCAGCCCGTGTGAGCGGTAACGGTAAAGCCCTTCGGCAAAGAAAATTTTCGATTTTTAAGCTTTTGATATTCCGCTCCCAAAGCAGCCGCTCCGAAAGCGGAGAGCGCGGCGGCAAATCTCAGAAAATGCCTTGAATTCATTTAATCACCTTATTTTGCGGAAGTACCGCATTCCAGTCCTCGGGCGGAGCGTCGTACATGGATGACAAAACCGCGTCAAGAATATTTTTAATTTTATTGTTCTTGTCAAACGGCCCTGCAAGCTTCTTTATTCTGCCTATAAACAAATCCATTGCGCCGTACTCCGGCGTGCCGGGATAAAACGGCTCGTCGCCGTGATAGATATTTATCATTATCTGCAAAACAAGGTCCTTGAGTACCGTGCCGCGGACGCGCGGGTCAATCTTATGCGATACACCGAGGTATTTTGCCGCCGCTCCGACCGTGCGGTTATTTAAAAGCGTGCCGATAATTTTTATCGGAATTTTCAGCTTGTAAACGGTCTCGGCGGTCATACTGAAGCCCGGCGCCAAAAACGCAAGATGGTCTATATCATACGCGGTAGACGAGATGATATCGTTAAGAAAAAACGTAAAATGCTTTTTAAGATACTCATTCACCGAGAGATTGTGCCTGTCGAAGTCAAAATCATCTATCTGTTCCGTTCTGACGTCAATCTTTTCGCTGTCGATTGTGACCTTTCTTATCGCCGTGGGATAACCTACAAGCGACGACGTGTTTACATCGTAAAACACATTACCCTTTTCGGTGCGCTTCATGGCGATATTTTGCATATGGGTGTGACCCGTAAACACAAGATTTACACCTGCGTCGGCAAGGCGCGTTGTTATTTCGTCGGAGTCTGCGAGCATATCCTTTTTTGAAAATACGGGATAAATGGGGTTGGGCGGCAGGCACGGATGATGCGTCATCATAAATATATAATCGCCCGCTTTTTTTGCCTCTTCAATCTGCGAAAACATCCATTCGATTTGGCTTTCCGAATAGCCGTGGCGTTCGGGGGTGCCGTCGTCGTTCATACACAGAAGTCTGTACCCTTTTTTGAGCTTTACGCAGTAAGAAAACGACTCCTTATGCTCGGAAACGGCCCTGTCCCAGCCGAAATCCGCATACAGTTCGCGAAGCTTTGAGCGCGGCGTAGGCGTTGCCGGCAAAAGCTTGTCGCCGTCACACCGCAAAGGCTCCATCTCGGAGCTTATGAAATCATGCGTAGCGGTTATAAGGTATACCTGCTTTCCGGCTTCTTTCAGACGGCGGAGCTTCGGCAGTAAATCAAGGTGACTCTCCATAGCGCCCGTGCTTGTAAGGTCGCCAGCTATTAAAACTATATTTGTATCCTTGTCGTCAATCAGTTTTGAAAACGCGGCGTCTATAATGGCGCCCGTCTCGGCAAGGCACTTTTGTTCTTTGTTATTCCATATCTCGTACGCCTTGCCGCTTGTGCCGAGCGTCGGCGCATAGTGGTGAAGGTCCGTAACAAGATAAAATTTTAATGATTCAGCCATTAAACACCATCCTCATTTAAAGATAATGCCCCCCGAAAAACACGGAGGGCATATTAAATCTTTTTTATTTCGCGAGAGCGGCAACCTCAAGCATATATGTACCTATTTGGCCGCCGAATTCGGGAGCGCCGTCCATAATAAGATGGCCCTCTTTTACAGCCTCAAGCATATCGTCTTTACCGAGAAGTATGCCGAGAGCACTGTCAAGGCTGTCAAAACGCAAGGTGAAGAACGGCATAGCGCGCTTGTATTCACCTCTGCCCGCTCTTGATTTACCTGCCTTTATGCGCAGATAAGCGGAAACCGACGGATAACCGTCAACCGCCCAAGCGTAAACACGGTCGGGGCTCTTACTCGTCCAGTCGTGTATATCCTCGTGACCCATCTTGTTAAGCTGGCTTATGCCGCTCGACAAAAGATAGAAGAAGCACTTAACCATAAGCTCTTTTGTGGCGTCATCCTTAGGCGGCTCTGTTGCGCTGAGGAGCGACGACATTTTAAGAAGCGTCATCAAGAACGCTTTGAATGCGCCGAAGTGCGATACTACGCCCTTCATCTTAGGCAAGGTCGCAGGCGACATTTTACCTTTGAAAAACGCGTTCATAGCCTCAACGCTCTTGAACTCAAGCTCAACGTGAGGATTCGGGTCAACCCTGTTTAAATGGACAAGCCATTCATCGCTGTTTACAACAAAGTGCATACCGACTTTGCCGCCGGGAGCGTCCGGGTCTTTAGCGCTTACCTGAATAATGGCATGAACGTGCGCGAACTGCTTTTTGAGCGAGGGCACGTCATTTGCAATTACCTTAACAAGCGGTAAGGCTGCATTAAAGAATATTTTATTTGAATATAATTCTTCTTTTGTATGCAAATTTTTCACTCTCCTTTTTTGAAGATTTTATTTGCTCGAAAACACGGAAAATCACAGCGGAATTTCCGCCGAAGCGGCACACCGAAACCCGAAAAGCTCCGGCATACCGTTAACAATTTAAGCAATGCACCAAACAACATTCGATTGTTTGATAAAACTCGGAAAAACGGATTAAAGTTCCGCTGCCGCGTACTGCGGTACGACAGAGATCGGTTAATTCGTTTTATCAAAGAATACCTCGCAAAATTTATTTTGTTTGATAGGCTTTAGAGAAAACGGATTAAAGTTCCGCCGCCGCGTACTGCGGTACGACAGAGATCGGTTAATTTGTTTTATCAAAGAATACCTCACAAAATTTATTTTGTGTAAGAGGCTTTAGAGAAAACGGATTAAAGTTTGACCGCCGCGTACTGCGGTACAACAGAGATCGGTTAATTTGTTTTATCAAAGAATACCTCACAAAATTTATTTTGTGTAAGAGGCTTTAGAGAAAACGGATTAAAGTTTGACCGCCGCGTACTGCGGTACGCAAGGGAAAAGTTAATTCGTTTTATCAAAGGATATTACACAAAATCAGACCTCATCGTCCCAGTTGTCGTCTAACTCAAAGTCTTTGTGCATAAGCTCACGAACAGCCTCGATTATGCCGTTGGCGTCGATGCCGACCATGGACATAATGTCCTCGTGAAGACCTATGGGAGCGAACTTGTCGGGGTGACCGAGTTTCTTGAAAGCGCAGCCCTTACCGGATTCAACAACAACTTCGGCAACGGCAGAGCCGAGACCGCCGATTACGTTGTGATCCTCAACCGTGATGATACGGCGTGTATCCTGAACCGCCTTTAAGATAGCCTCTTTGTCGATAGGCTTAATGGTGTGCATATTGAGTACGCGAACCTTAAGTCCGTCGGCGCTCTCGAGGAATTTAGCAGCCTCACGAGCCTGGAATACGCATGAGCCGCAGGCTATTACGGTAATATCGGTACCGGGATGAACTTCGACAGCCTTGCCGACCTCAAATCCGTAATCCTCATTATCGTAAAGAACACGGTCGAAACCGCGGTTGATTCTTATGTAGTACGGGCCGTAGTTTTCATAAGCGGCGCGAACGGCATTTGCCGTCTCATAACCGTCTGCGGGGCAGATAACGGTGAGATTGGGCATAGCTCTTGTAACGGCAAGGTCAACTATTGCATGGTGTGTTGAACCCGCCTGACCGAAAGAAGTACCCGAATGTGTGGCTATGATTTTAGCGTTGACATTCTGATAGCAGATGTCGGTGTGCAGCTGGTCTGCCGCGCGAAGCGATGCAAATACCGAGAAGGTGGAAGCAAACGGAACAAGTCCCGCCCTTGCCATACCTGCCGCAACGCCGAGCATATTCTGCTCAGCAATACCGACGTTGAAAACTCTGTCGGGGCACGCATTTGTGAAATCCTGAAGTTTTGTGGAAGTTGCAAGGTCAGCGGTGACCGCAACTATCTCTTTATGCTCCTTGGCAAGATCAGCCAAGGTTTTTCCGTAAATCTCCGAGGTAGAGAGCTCGGGAGTCTCAATTACGTTGTATACAAATCCGCCTGCCATTATTCAAACTCCTTTCCGCAGCGAGCTATACGCTCAGCACTGTATTCATCAAGGTCTTTTGCGGCAACCTTTGCCATCTCTTCGTCAATGGCGCCGTAATGCCACTTGTAGTTACCGCTTGTAAGCTTGATTCCGACGCCCTTAACGGTATCGGCGATTATAGCGGTAGGCTTATCCTTGGTCTTGTGTGCCTCATCAATAGCCTTGCAGAGAGAAACGATGTTGTTGCCCTCGCAAACGATTGTATGGAAGCCGAATGCCGTGAATTTATCGGCAAGGGGTTCGAGCTTCATAACATCCTCGGTGTTGCCGTCAATCATACAATGGTTGCGGTCAACTATCGTGATGCAGTTTGTAAGATTATAGTGGTGAATGGTCATAAGACCTTCCCAGTTTGAACCCTCGTCAAGCTCGCCGTCGCCTGTTACAACGTAGGTGTAGTAATCCTTGCCGAGAACTCTTGCGGCAATAGCCGTACCTGCCGCTATCGGAATGCCGTGACCGAGCGAACCCGTGGACGCGTCAACGCCGGCAACCTTATTTGAGTCAAGATGGATACCCATTTTTGAGTTTGTAAGGTTAAAGGTTTTTAACTGCTCGGGGTCGTTGTAGCCGAAATCGCAAAGCACGGGTGCATAAGCTATGCCGGCGTGGCCCTTACTGAGAATGAAGCGATCGCGATCTTCCCACTTCGGGTCGTCTTTTTTGATGTTGAGGTATCTGTGATACATAACGGTAAGAATGTCCATAACGCTCATACCGCCGCCGATATGGCCGCTTCCCGCCCAGACTGTGGTCTGAAGACAGAGATGCCTTAAATCGTTGGCTTTTTTCTCAAGCGCGAGCCATTCCTCCTTGGTCAAAGGTGCTCTTTCCATAATTTTCCTCCCTGATTGTAAAGTTTTGTATTACGGGCGGCCGCGCTCCACGCACAGCCGCCTTAAATCCGTGTTTAAAATCAGCCCTTTAGTTCGGGATGATTTTTCTCAACTACCGAGAACGCGTCTTCGGCTATCTCTATGGACTTTTTGATGTCCTCATCGGTAACGGCAGCGTTCATAAAGTGGTTGTGGTGAGACGCGAGGAACAAGCCGCGGCTTACGCACTCCGATACCCACTCCTGATGAAGCATAAGGCTGTCATCGTTTGCGATACGAAGATAGAAGAGAGCCGGTTCGCCGGAAACAACAAGGTCAAAGCCGTGTTCTTTGGCGGCAGCCTTAAAGCCCTCGGTAAGCTTTGTGCCCTTTTCGCGGAACATCTTGGGTGTGTCGAGTTTTTTCATCTTGTCGATGCAAGCTATGGAAGCTGCAAAGGGAATTGCGCTCATCCAGTAAGAGCCTGTATATGTAATGCCCGAAACGGTGGCTTTCATATGCTCGCCGCCGCAGAGTGCCGACATATTGTATCCGTTTGCAAGAGCCTTGCAGAAGCAGATAAGGTCTGCCTTGATTCCGTAGTAATGGTCGGAGCCGGCTATATCGAGACGGAAGCCTGTTCTGACGTCGTCAAAGATAAGAACCATACCGTGATCGTCGCAGAATTTGCGTACAGCCTGCCAATACTCCTTTGAAGCGCAGCGGTTATCATAGAAATTACCGTGATCGTAAGGCTGAGCTATAAGACCGGCAACATCGCCGTCGCAGGCATTGTATGCGTCTTCAAGAGCCTGAAGGTCAAACCACGGAACAACCACATTGTTTGCAACTTCTTCGGGAAGTATGCCGGGGTAATCTATCTTTTGACCCCACTGGAAGTCGCCGTGATAATAGCCCTTTAAGAAGAACATCTTTTTCTTATGGGTGTGAGCACGAGCCGTCATAACCGCGAGGGTGGTAACGTCCGAGCCGTTTTTTGCAAAGAATGCCCAGTCCGCGGAGGCTACGGTATTGACAAGATTTTCGGCACACTCAACCATAACCTTGGAGGGAGAGGTTGTGCAGTTGCCGAGCTTCATCTGCTTCATAGCGGCAGCGTCAACGTCCGGGTCGTTATAACCGAGTACGTTGGGACCGTAAGCACACATATAGTCGATGTACTTGTTGCCGTCAACATCCCAAAAATATGTGCCCTTTGCTTTTTCGGAATAGAAAGGCCATTTTGAAACGGGAACCCAAAGACCTTCGGCAGGTCCCAAGTGGCCGTAAATACCGGAGGGTATTACCTTAATGGCTCTGTCAAAATATTCATGGCTTTTTGTATGTTTGTATTCCGGGAATTTACTCATATTTATCGCCCTCCTTATGCTAAATACAGAGCTACTCTGTCGAGTATTCTGTTCATATTGTCTACCATGGAAAGCATACCGCGGATCTCAACGGTGCCCTTGCCTATACATTCAAGCGAATTGACTTTGCCGTTGAAGAGATCGTAAGCAAGGTCAAGAGAATCAAACTGCATAATCGCTCTCGGTTTTTTCGGATATTCCTTGATTGTGACAAGGTGATGATCCTTAACGCGGATTGTGGCGGCGGGGCCGTCTTTTATACAGAATGCTATATCGCCGTCAAGCATATAAGAAGCGCTTGCCTGACCGATTTTATCCTGATTGCCTATCTGAGACAGCGCAACGGAAATTGTGTAGAAAGTAAGCTTGGTCGAAAGCTCGAAAAACGCTCTGTCTTTAAGGGCTTCTTCGCTCGGCTGCATTACTTCGGAGAGTCGGTCGGTGAGTGCCGTAAAGGTCTTGAGAAGAAAGCCTATCTTGGTAAGACCTTTAAGCGGTACAGGAGTAACGGTTCCGTCGATTACGCCGTTGAATTTTTCGCAGGAAGAAAGCGGTATGTAAATATCGCAGTCCTTCACTCCGTCTTCCATACGGCAACCGTTCTTTGTAAATTTAATTGTCGCAGACGGTCCGTGCTTAACATCGAAACAAACGGATACCGGTTTTTTAAGTCCGGAGAGTATCTCCTTTGCCTTGTTATCAAGCTCACAGAGATTTTCGAGAGTTCCGAGGACGGCATACATATTGATGTATGCTAGTGTTTTTGTGTCGGTCAATTTAATTCCTCCTTCGCTTCTTTTGATAAATAAACCGAAATAGCATATAACTATGCCTTTAATAATAACAAAATTCTTATCCAAAGTCAACGAAAACGCCATACTTTCCAAATAAATTTTATTCAAAAAGTATTCGTAATTTGTAAAAAAACTTAATGATTTTTTTAAATATGTATGGTATAATGTGAAATGTATACGGCAAACTCCATTCTTTTTACGAAAGGAAACACGATAAATGTCACTGTTAACCAAAATTTTCGGAGATTATTCGTCGAAAGAAGTAAAACGCGTAATGCCTATCCAAAAAAAGGTGTTAAGTTACGAGGACGAATATTCACGTCTTTCGGACGAAGAGCTGAAAGCAAAGACTCCGGAGTTCAAAGAAAGACTTAAAAACGGCGAAACGCTCGACGACATTCTCCCCGAAGCATTCGCAGTATGCCGCGAAGCTTCATCGAGAGTTCTCAATATGAAGCATTTCCCGGTTCAGATAATCGGCGGTATCATACTCCATCAAGGCCGTATCGCCGAAATGAAAACAGGTGAAGGCAAAACCCTCGTCGCAACATTGCCCGCATACCTCAACGCGCTCGCGGGGAAAGGCGTTCACATAGTAACCGTCAACGATTACCTCGCACGCCGCGACTCGGAGTGGATGGGCAAGCTCTACCGCTTCCTCGGGCTTTCCGTAGGACTTATAGTCCACGAACTCAACAACGACGAGAGAAGAAAGGCTTATGCCGCCGACATAACCTACGGAACAAACAACGAAATGGGCTTCGACTATCTCCGTGACAATATGATAGCCTACGCGGAGCAGAGAGTTCAGCGCGGCCATTCGTTTGCAATCGTGGACGAGGTCGACTCGATACTTATAGATGAGGCGAGAACTCCCCTTATCATATCCGGCGTCGGCGACAAGTCAACCGACCTTTACAAAATTGCCGACAGCTTTGCAAAAACTCTTAAAAAGATAACCGTTAAGGAGCTTGACACCAAGCAAAACGCCGAGGACGAGCTCGCTGAGGACGGCGACTTTATAGTAGACGAAAAGGCAAAAACCGCAACTCTTACAAAATCCGGTATCGCAAAAGCCGAGGCGTATTTCAACCTTGACAACCTTATGGACAGCGAGAACATAACCGTTCTTCACCATATAGAGCAGGCAATAAAAGCCATAGGCGTTATGAAGCGCGACGTTGACTACGTTGTAAAAGACGGCGAAGTTCTCATAGTAGACGAATTTACCGGACGTATAATGCTCGGTCGCCGTTACAGCGAGGGTCTGCACCAGGCAATAGAGGCAAAAGAGGGCGTTAAGGTAGAGAGAGAGTCAAAGACGCTCGCCACCATCACCTTCCAGAACTATTTCAGACTTTACGACAAGCTTTCGGGTATGACCGGTACCGCTATGACAGAGAGCACCGAGTTCCAGGAAATCTATTCTCTCGACGTTATTTCAATACCGACCAACAAGCCGATGATAAGAATCGACGACCCGGACGTTCTCTATAAAACGGAGCAGGCAAAATTCAACGCGATAATCGACCGCATAATCGAATGTCACGAAAAAGGTCAGCCCGTACTCGTAGGTACAATAAGCATTGAAAAGAGCGAGGCACTTTCAAAGGCGCTCAGAAAGCGCGGTATAAAGCACGAAGTTCTCAACGCCAAGTACCACGAAAAAGAAGCCGAAATTATAGCTCAGGCAGGTAAGTTCGGAGCCGTAACAATAGCCACCAATATGGCAGGCCGCGGTACCGATATTATCCTCGGAGGTAACCCCGAATATATGGCAAAAGCCGAAATGCGCAAAAAGGGCTATTCCGATGAGCTCATAGCCGAGGCAACAGGCTACGCCGAGACAAACGACGAAGAAATCCTCGAGGCAAGAAAGAGATTCCGTGAGCTTGAAAACAAACATAAGGAAGAGCTCAAAAACGAAGCCGCAAAGGTTCGCGAGGCAGGCGGTCTTTACATCATAGGTACGGAGCGTCACGAGTCAAGGCGAATCGACAATCAGCTGCGCGGCCGTGCGGGACGTCAGGGAGACCCCGGTCACAGCCAGTTCTTCCTCTCTGCCGAGGATGACCTTTTAAGGCTCTTTGCAGGCGACAGATTCTACAACATTCTTAACAACTTCAAGGCAGTCGGCGATATGCCGATAGAGGCAGGCATTCTTTCAAAATCCATTGAGAGCGCTCAGAAAAAGGTAGAGGCAAACAACTTTGCCACACGCCGTAACGTCCTCGAATTCGACGATGTTATGAACGAACAGCGTAAAAAGATCTACGGCGAGCGCAATCAGGTACTCGACGGAGCAGACCTTCACGAGACCATACACAAGATGATAAACGATTACTTCGACAGTATGGTTCAGTTCTACTGCCCGTCGTCGCTCCCCGAAAACGAGTGGAATCTCGCCGGTATGAAGACGAAGCTCGGCTGGATTATAGGCTCGGATTCGCTTGACGGCCTCAAGGCTCCCGAGGATTATCTTGACTACTTCCTCACTAAGGCGGAGAAGCTCTATAATGACCGTAAAGAGAAGTACGGAGCGGAAATTATGAGTCTGCTCGAGAGAAAGATACTTCTTCAGAACGTTGACCGCAACTGGATGGATCACCTCGACGCGATGGAGGAATTAAAACGCGGTATATACCTTCGTTCTTACGGTCAGCAGGACCCCGTAGTCGCATTCCGTATGGAGAGCTACGATATGTTTGAAGAGATGACCGACACCATACGCGAGGGTACGGTTACCGGTATACTTACGGTTGTAATCCGCACAGAAGCCGACACAAAGCGCGAGCAGCAGGGTAAGATAACCTCTACAAGCGGAGCTACCGACGGCAGCGTGAAAAAACAGCCGGTCAAAAAGGCCAAAAAACCCGGCAGAAACGATCCTTGCCCGTGCGGAAGCGGCAAAAAGTACAAGTACTGCTGCGGTAAAGACGACTGATAACGCATCGGCGCATAAATAAAATTTAAAAAGACGGATATAAAGCCTGCGTTTTATATTCGTCTTTCTTTTGTTTCCGTTTATTGACTTCGTCTGTAAATCGGCTTATAATACATTAAGCACTCGTACATATTGCTTATGCGGGAAAAGAGGGTAAAAAATGAAAACATTTATTACCGTGCTGCTTATAACAGCGGCGGTTTTAATTTTATTCTGTCTTATTTTCAGGGGCGAAACACCCGACAGACCTAAAAAGAACATAAAGAGCGACAACCCGGCTATACTGCCCTACGGCAAAACGGGAGTTCTGGCTCATCGCTCCGGCGCAGGGCTCGCTCCGGAAAACACTCTGCTTGCCTTTCAGCTCATGGTCAAAAACAGAGATAAATTTAAGCTCGACGGATTTGAATTTGACCTGCACCTCACAAAAGACGGTCAGATAATAGTTCTGCACGACGACACACTTGACCGCACAAGCGATTCCGAGGAATTTTTCGGCAAGCCCGGCGTAATGCCGTGCGACCTCACAATGGAAGAGTTGCGTAACCTCAATATGGGTGAAAAATTCACTCTGCCCGACGGCTCTATGCCGTATAAGGGTCTGCGCGGCGACAAAATTTCCGACTCGCTCCGCATAATAAGGCTCAGCGACGTGTTTGATTTTCTTGCGCCGTACGGGGATTACACCTTCACCGTTGATATAAAGAATGACGGCGACATCGGCTATCGTGCCGCAGACGAGCTTCACCGCCTTTTGGTAAAGTACAATATGCTCTCGCGCACCGCAGTCGCCTCTTTCCACAAGAGCAACATCATTTATCTTGACGAAAAATACCCCGACATAACACGTTCGGCAACAACACACGAAGTTGTTAAATTCTATTTTCAGAGCTTTTTTCACATTCCCTATAAGCAGGGACATTTCAAATTTAAATATCTTCACATTCCGTATAAGGATTACTTCTTTAACCTCGGCACAACAAGGCTGATAAATTACGCCCACAGCTACGGTATAGCCGTTCAGTACTGGACTATAAACGACCCGAAAATAATGAAGCGCCTCGAAAAGAACGGTGCGGACGCGGTCTTTACCGACCTGCCGGACTTAGCTTACGAGACGCTTAACGATATTAAATAATATTTTGATTATTCCGAAACGTAGTCGGCGACAAAGCGTGTTTTTACATACGGCGCCGAGCGTTCCTTGTGGGCAATATGCAGCGGATGAACCTGAAATGCGGGAATGTTTTCCATACGCTCAAACTCCGCATAAAATACGAAATCGCAGTCGCTGTCGGCGAAGTTTTCGCCTATTTCCGCTTTTATGAGCCCCGGTATTTTGCCGACGAGGTTTTTAACGGAATCCGACATCATTTTCAATACCTCTTTGCGGTTTGAATCGTTGACCTTGTCGGAAAAAGTCCAAAAAATAATATGCCTTACCATTATGTAACACGCCCCTTGGGAAAATATCGGTATCCCGTAAAACGAGGGTACCGATGTTATTGTAGCACAAAAAAATCAAAAATAAACCCTTGACAAAAATTTTAAAGTGTGTTTTAATGGCTTAAACCGATGAAACGGAAGTAAAACTGCAAAACGAACACCAAGCGAGCCGGAGGCGGTGTGAGTCCGGTTGTTACGGTGCAGATAAATGGTCCGCTGAGGGCGCAATGAAAAGTTGCGACGGAGCTTTACCGTTACAGAAAGAGGAATATGTCAGTATTCCGTCAGAGTGAGCGTTTTATCGCTAATCAAGGTGGTACCGCAGGTAATTTCCTGTCCTTGTATTTTTACAAGGGCAGTTTTTTTATTATACAGAAAGTTTCAGGAGGAATTTAAAATGAAAAAGTTTTTTGCAGTTATGCTGTCGCTTATGCTCACAGTGCTCACATTTGCATCATGTCAGAGCACAGGCAAGACAAACAGCACCACAAACTCCGACCCCGGCACAAACAACACCGGTAAAAGGTACAAGGTCGCAATAGTTCAGCTTGCCGACAACGGCGCTTTCACGGAGATGCGCGAGTCGTTTATTCAGGAAATGAGAACGCTCGGCTACGACGAGGCGCAGATGACATTTGACATCAAAAACGCACAGGGCGATCAGTCAGCGCTCAATTCCATAAGCCAGGGGCTTAAAAACGGCGATTACGACCTTATTGTTCCGATAGTTACGCCCGCAACAATGTCGGTTGTAAATCAGGGACTTAAAACTCCCGTCGTATTTATTTCCGTTACCAATCCCGTAGGCTCCGGCATTATGACAAGCATGGAGAAGCCCGACAAAAACGCCACGGGTACTTCTAACGTAGTTCCCGTAGACCAGATATTCGGTCTCGCAAAAGAGCTTACTCCCAACGTCAAAAATATAGGAATACTCTACTGCTCGGGCGAGGATAACGCCGTAAAGACCGCCGCCAAAGCAAAGGATTACCTCTCGCAGAACGGCTACACCTACGAAGAAGTAACGGTTACAAATTCTTCCGAAGTACAGTCGGCTGCAACATCGCTCGCCGCAAAGTGTGACGCTCTTTACATTCCCATAGATTCCACCGTACAGGCTGCTATGGAGCAGGTGGTAGAGGCGGCAACAGCCAAAAAGATTCCCGTATACGGCAGCGACCCCGTAATGGTTCAGAAGGGCGCGCTTGCAAGCGTCAGCGTAAGCAACACCCAGCTCGGCGAAAAAGCTGCCGATATGGCTGATAAAATCTTAAAAGGTACTCCCGTATCGGAGGTTCCCGCAGTTGCGCTTACGGATTATCAGTATGTCATAAACAGCAAGACCGCAAGCACACTCGGCATCAAAACACCTACCGGCGACAACTATCAGTTCATCGGCGCATAATTTGAGTCTTTCAGGGGTTGGAAAAATGTTCGGAAAACATCTCGGCGGCAGAGCTTTAATACATCGCCTTGATTGTTGCTTTCCGAATATTTTACAGCCCCTTTAAATTTTTCTTAGGGGGAAAGCCCATGCTTTCTGTTATTTCGGGCGCGGTACTGCTCGGCTTTCAATACGCTCTTTTGGCACTCGGCGTCTATATTTCATTTCGCATACTGAATATTCCCGACCTTACGGTTGACGGAAGCTTCACCTTCGGCATTGCCGTCTCCGCGGTGCTCTGCGCCTCGGGGCATCCGTTTTTGGGCCTTTTGGCGGCAGTATTCGCAGGATTTGCCGCAGGCGCGGTTACGGGGTTTTTACAGACAAAGGCAAAAATTCACCCGATACTCGCCGGCATACTCACAATGAGCGGTCTTTACACAGTCAATATAACTATTATGGGCGCTCCAAACGTCTCTCTCATAGGCAAAAAGAGATTTTATGACAGATTCGCGTCGCTCTTCGGCGAAAACAGCTCCGGAGACCTGCCGAAAATGATTTTGGCGGCGATAATCTGCGCGGTATGCGTAGTACTGCTGATTATGTTCTTTAAAACCGTTCTCGGCTTATGTATAAGAGCCACAGGAGGCAACAAGGATATGGTTAGAGCCTCCTCGATAAATACCGACATGACCACCGTAACCGCACTTGCAATATCAAATGCGCTTGTTGCGCTCTCGGGCGCCGTGATAGCTCAAACACAGGGCTTTGCCGACGTAAACTCGGGCAGCGGTATGATAGTTATAGGTCTCGCCTCGGTAATAATAGGCGAAGTCATATTCGGCAGACGCTCGCTTTCGGTCGGTCTTGTCTCGGCGGTGGTAGGCTCCGTAATTTACAGAATGATAGTCGCCTTTGCACTTGAGACAAATGTATTTTCGGCAAACGCCCTAAAACTGTTATCGGCGGTTATAGTTGCCGTAACGCTGTCGGTACCTGCCGTCAAAAATGCGATTTCAGACAGAAAAATGAAAATGGAGGGAATGAAAAATGCTTGAAATTAAGAATCTCTCCAAAACATTTTTAAAGGGAACGCCAAACGAGCACAAAGCTCTTGACGGGATTTCATTATCGCTTGACAAGGGCGAATTCGTCACCGTAATAGGCTCTAACGGCGCAGGAAAATCCACGCTGTTTAACGCGATTGCGGGCGAATTTTTATGTGACGGCGGTAAAATAGTCCTCGACGGAAAAAACATAACTTACCAAAAAGAGCACGTTAGAGCCAAAGACATAGGCAGGCTTTTTCAGGACCCGATGCGCGGCACGGCGCCCGACCTTACGATTGAGGAAAATCTCGCGCTTGTCTATTCAAAGGCGACAAGGCACCTCTTTTCACCTGCGCTCAAAAAAAGAGACGTTGAATTTTTCAGAGAGAAGCTCCTAAGACTCAATATGGGTCTTGAGGACAGATTAAAGACGAAAATGGGTCAGCTTTCGGGCGGTCAGAGGCAGGCGGTAACGCTTATGATGAGCACACTTGTAACGCCGAAGCTTCTCTTACTTGACGAGCATACCGCGGCGCTCGACCCGATTACAGCCGAAAAGGTACTTGACATAACCGAAAAAATAGTGGCGGAAAACAACATTACCACCATGATGATAACGCACAACATTAAATCCGCGCTTTCGCTCGGCACACGCACAATTATGCTTGAGGGCGGCAAAACGGTGCTCGATCTGAAGGGCAGCGAGAGAAGCAATATGAGCGTTCAGGACCTTTTGAGCCTCTACCGTCAAAAATCCGGAAAAGAGCTTGATAACGACAGAATGCTGTTGACCCGGGAATGATATTTTTAATTTAACCGACATCATTTTCGTTCGCTACAAACCGACTCAGTTCCTCTGCAAAACAAATACGGTAAATAAAAAGGCACGATTTTCATCGTGTCTTTTTTCAATGTTATTTTTCTTTTGTTTCGGGCTTTTCAAGCTTTTTCATTGCACTCCTGAATCTGAACGCAAACAGTATAAGCGTGAAAGTAACGGCCAAAATATCGGCTATCGGCTCCGCGGTATAAACGCCCATGGTCTTGTCGGAGATTATATGCGGCATTATATAGATAAGCGGTATCAGCAAAACGAATTTACGCACAACGGCAACTATTATGGAGCACGGCGCATTGCCTATTGATACAAACGCCATCTGGCAGGCTATCTGCGCACCCATAAGGAACATTCCGCCGAAGTAAATTCTGAGCGCCTTTGCGGCAAACCCGACAAGCTCGGCATCCGAACTGAAGATCCCCGCAAACGCCTTGGGGAATATAATGACCGCCGCCCACAAAATCACGGCGTATATCATATTGACTATAAGCAAAAGACGATAAGTCTTTTTTACGCGGTCGGGATTTCGCGCACCGTAATTGTAGCTCATTATAGGCTGGGCACCCTGCCCTATGCCCTGCAAGGGAAGCATGGCGAACTGCATTACGCTTGTAAGTATTGTCATGGCGCCGACAGCTATGTCGCCGCCGTATTTTAAAAGCGACGAATTGAAGCACACGGAAATTACGCTCTCGCTCGCCTGCATAATAAATGTCGCAAGTCCCAAAGCAATACAGGGTAAAATGACCTTCGGGGCCAGGCGCATATTTTTAAACCGAATTTTAAGCCCGGTCTTTTTCGACAGCAAAAAGCACACCGCCCAAACGCACGACACGCCCTGAGAAATTACCGTGGCAACAGCCGCTCCGCGCACGCCCATATCGAAAGCAAATATAAACAGCGGGTCAAGCGCTATATTTGCCGCCGCGCCTATTATAACGGTGAGCATACCTGTTTTTGCGAAGCCCTGTGCGGTTATAAAGGCGTTAAGACCGAGCGTAAGCTGGACAAAAACCGTTCCTACGGCATAAATATCCATATAAGCCACGGCGTAATCTATTGTATTTTCGCTCGCGCCGAACATCAACAGAAGGTTTCTGTCCCATATCAGCAAAACGGCGGTCAGCACTGCCGATAATATTAGTTGAAGTAAAAAGCAGTTACCGAGTATTTTTTCTGCGCCGTTTCTATCGCCCTTGCCGAGGCTTATCGAAGCGCGCGGAGCACCGCCCGAGCTTACAAGTGCGGCAAACGCCGAAATTATCATAATTATCGGCATACATACGCCGACTCCCGTAAGAGCCGCGCTGCCCTCGCCCGGAATATGGCCTATATATATACGGTCCACAATATTGTAGAGCATATTTACAATCTGCGCTATTACGGTAGGCACGGCAAGACGGAAAAGCAGCTTTCCTATTTTTTCCGTTCCGAGAAATTCTTTGTTTTTATCCACTGTATCCGCTCCGTTTCACATTAAAATAATCCGCGACGTTAGCCCCCATTTTATTGAGAAGGGTCAAAAACGTTTCGCGCTCCCGTGCGGAAAAACCGCCGCAAAGGATTTCGGCAAATTCTTTTTGTGCCGCTCTGCCGTTTTTTGCAACGCTCGCGCCGTTTTCGGTGACCGACAGCCTTGTAATGCGCTTATCGGGGCACTTTTCGCCGCTCAGCAAGCCCTTTTCCATGAGTGAATTTACCGATACCGAGACGTGCGACTTTGCGATATGCCTCATTGCGACGACCTGCGCCGCGGTATTGTATTGCGGATTGTTGTAAAGGAACATCAGCACGCTGAACTCCATATATGTAAGCCCGTATTTTTTGCAGACGGGCATTACGGTATTTTGGTACAGCTTTGCAGAGTCCGACAAGAACTCGATTCCGTTCATTAAATCGCCTCCGATAGTTCTAAATAGAACTATTTTAGTATATCATATATCGCCGTTTTGTCAACAGAAAAATAAAATGCGCCGAACGCTCAAAATAACGCCCGACGCACATTTATCATTTGTTTCGACTCAAAACTTAAACAGGTTAAGCCCCGTCACATCGTCATAAAATCTGTCAAAATCACCGTTTATTATCCTTATTACAACCTCGGCGGTTGCGCTTATGTGCGCTTCATTAAGGTGTCCGCCGAAAACACGTCCGCTCTCATCGCCGGCGCTTATATGCAGATGGCTGTAATATTTACCGTCCTTGGTGTTTACGGTGCCCGTGAGCGAAACTATCTCGAAACAGCCTTCAAATTCGTTTTTGACATATTTTTTCTCGTCGATTTTATATACGCCTGCGCTGAACGCATTTAATGCGCCTATCGCCGAAACGGACGCCGACTTTATATTTTCCTTTTCACATAGCCTTTGCAGCGAGCTTACAAATTCCTCTCCGCGGTCAAATCTCGCTACAACGATGTCGCCGAATTTTCTGTAATCCATGGTAATTCCTCCGTTTTTATTTTATTGTGGAAAGTTGTGTACAAAAATGATATACTTATGATAATATCAATTGTGATTTATGTCAATAAATGAGGAAAAGAGGAAATGCCATGGGAGCAATGAAAGACAAAATGCACACGGGCGAATTGTATTTGCCCGGTGACGAAGAAATAATGAAAAGTCAGTTAAAATGTCTTGACAGACTTTACGACTTCAATATGACGCGTCCCACCGAACTCAAAAAGCGTGAAGAAATGCTCAGGGAAATGTTCGCTGAAATAGGCGACGGCTGTTACATAGAGCCGCCATTTCACTCAAATTTCGGCGGAAAACACGTGCATTTCGGAAATCACATCTACGCGAATTTCGGGCTTACGCTTGTAGATGACACACATATTTATGTCGGCGACAACACCATGTTCGGTCCCAATGTCACCGTCGCAACCGCAGGGCACCCTATAGACCCCGTTCTTCGCGCAAAGGAATACCAATACAATATGGCTATTCATATAGGCAAAAACTGTTGGATAGGCGCAGGCGCGCTGATTCTTCCCGGCGTTACGATAGGCGACAATACCGTTATAGGTGCGGGCAGCGTTGTCACAAAGGACATTCCGTCGTCCGTGGTTGCCGTGGGAAACCCCTGCCGTGTAATTCGCGAGGTCGGCGAACGGGATAAGGAATACTACTTTAAAAACAGAAAAATAGATTATTCGTCAATCGAATAATTAAAAAATAGGAGAGGTATTATGAAAAAGTTAATTTGCGTTATACTGTCAGCGGCTTTGCTGTTTTGTCTTTCGTCTTGCGGTCAAAAGCCGAAAATACGGCGTGAAATCGACCACACCAAGCTTTTGCGCGTCAGCGAGGACGGCTACCTCACCGACGGCAGCGACAACGGCATACAGCTTCGCGGCGTAAACTTCGGCGGCTGGCTTTTGCAGGAAACCTGGATGTGCCCTGTTATGAGCCTCGACAGGAGCCTTACCGTAAAGGGCGGAACGGACGACGGTTGGGCGGAACTTGACACCTTGGACAAATTCACATCTCTTTTCGGCGAAGAAAAAACCGCGGAGCTTTTTAAAAGCTACCGTGACAATTACATCACCGAAGAGGATTTTAAAAATGTTAAAGCGCTCGGATTTAACTGCATCAGAATACCCTTCTGGTACAGGAACTTTATGTCGGACGAAAACGGCACATACATAACCGAGAACGACAACGAAAATCCCGGATTTATAAAGCTCGATTTTGCCTGTGAAATGGCGGAGAAATACAACCTGTATCTGATATTTGACATGCACGGCTGCCCCGGCGGTCAAAACGGCGACCACTCGTGCGGAAAAGCCGGGAGAAATCTTTTGTACAACGACAAAAATTATCAGGACATAATGGAAAATCTCTGGATGAAAATAGCGGCACGGTATAAGGACCGCACCTGCGTTGCGGCATACGACATTATGAACGAGCCGCTCAACAACGCGGACACCGAGCACGGAGTTCTGCCCGAAAACGCCGCCGACCCGTGGCAGGACGTGACGCTCAGAAAAGCGGTATACGACAGAATGGTAAAAGCCATACGCTCCGCAGACCGTGACCACATAATATCGGTCGAGGCGCTTTGGCGAATGGATAAGCTCCCCGACCCCTCCGAGATGGGCTGGACGAATATGATGTATCAGCTGCACTCCTACGACAAGGAGAAAAAGACAACAAAACAGCTTATCCGCTCTATGAAAAAGGCAAGACGTCAATACAAGGTTGCAGTCTATATGGGAGAATTCAACCCGACCGTATTCTGCGGCGACGCCGTTTCGCTTATGGACAGCGCTCTTATAAGCTACACGCTGTGGAATTACAAAACGACCTCTTACAAAGACTCCGATTGGGGACTTTACAACAAGGCTCTTACGATAAATGACATAGCCGCCATGGCTTCTTCGGAAGAAGCAAAGAACAAAATACTCGCAGAAAACGGGCAAAAAATACCGTCGCTCGAAAATCTTTCGCCGCAGGAGCTCTATGAGCTGTACGAAAAGCTGTGGTCAAAGGAAAATCTCGCTACCTCGTCATATAAGCTTAACGGCAAAACGGTCGATATTTTCGGTTGTCCCTCTTCGGGCGTTATAGGAGCCGACAATGGATAAAAAAGACAAGCTTTTAAGCTGGGCAACAGAACTGCAAAGTCTGGCTCAGGCAGGGCTCACGTACGGAAAAGACAAATACGATATAGAGCGATATCAAAGAATACGTGATATTTCCGCCGAAATGATAGCGGAAAAAGCCGATGTGTCCTTTGAAAAAGCAAAAGAGCTGTTTTGCAATGAGACGGGCTACCAGACGCCGAAAATAGATACGCGCGCCGCGGTGTTTAAGGGCGGCAAAATACTTTTGGTTCGCGAGGAAAACGGCACGTGGTCTCTGCCGGGCGGCTGGTGCGACGTAAATATGTCGGTCGGCGACAACACCGTAAAAGAAACTTTTGAAGAAGCGGGGCTTACCGTAAAACCCGTAAGACTGATTGCGGTTCAGGACAGAAACAGGCACAACACGCCCGTTTACGCATACGGCGTAACAAAGGTATTTATGCTCTGCTCGCTTATAGGCGGTGAATTCAGAGCGAATACCGAGACTACCGAAAGCCGTTATTTTTCGCGCGACGATATTCCCGTAAATCTTGCAAACGAAAAAAATACAAAAGAACAAATACTTATGTGCTTTGACGCGGCGGCGAACGAAAACTTTCCCGTAAGCTTTGACTGATACGTTTTTAATATGCAACAAGGGCAGCTTGAAAAGATAACCTTTCAAGCTGCCCTTTACTCTGTTTCAACGGTATTGATTAACCGTTTACTTTTTCTTCTTTCTTTTCTTCGTTTGTCTCGCTGTTCTTTTTGCTCTTAACATAGCTCTTCATAGAGTTTATAACTATTGTAAGGCCGAGAACTATAAGCAAAACCGCTATGATAAGCTGAAGTCCGTTGTTTAAGAACACCTTACCCCAAGTGGTCTCGCCTGCGGGAATAGTAACCGCCGCGGCTGTGCTTATAGCCTTTATCATAGCTATAAGGCGCTGAACGAGTGCCGTAAATGTAACGCAAAGCATTATTATCATCGGCGGGAAGAGCATCTTGTTGCTTCTGCCCGTAACCTTCATAAATACGCAGAGGGTTATAAGTACGAGAGCGCTCAAAAGCTGGTTTGCCGAACCGAACAGCGGCCAGATGTTTGCATATCCGATTTTTGTAAGTACAAATCCGCAAAGAAGCGTAACAATTGTTGAGAAATACGGATTGCAGAGAACCTTGCGCCAGGTCTTTGCGTTTTTCATATCGTCAACCGCAAACAATTCCTGGAAGCTCATTCTGCCTATACGTGCAACGGCGTCAAGGCTTGTAAGTGCAAGCGCCGAAACGCACATTGTCATAAATACCGTCGCGAAGTGTACCGGAATACCGAACATCTCAAAGAAGCCGGCAACGCCGCGGCTGAATATCTGGAAAGGAGTGCCCGAAGCCGGTGTACCGTCCTGAGAAGCCGCCGCGCCTGCTACGCAAAGAGCGAGTACCGCAAGCAAACTCTCAAGAACCATTGCACCGTAGCCTACCTTCGGCATATCTTTTTCATTTTCGATGGTCTTTGACGATGTTCCCGAAGATACCAAGCTGTGGAATCCCGAAACAGCGCCGCACGCAACCGTTACGAAAAGTATCGGGAACAGTGTGCCGAGCTTATCATTTGTAAAGCCCGTAAATACGGGAAGATTCATTGTGGGATGTGCAACAAGCAGCCCTATGACCGCACCGGCTATCATACCGATGAACATAAACGTGGTCATATAGTCACGCGGCTGTTTTAAGAGCCACATGGGAAGTACCGCCGCAAAGAAGATGTAAACGAATGTGATATAGCTCCAAGCGTCCTTTGAAAGGATGATCGGGAAGTGCATACCGATTGCAAAAGATGCTACTACGCAGATAAGGCCTACAACGGCTTCTTTCCAGCCGGAGAGATTAAACTTCTTTTGGATAAGTCCGAATATTACGGCAAATACCATAAACATTATCGAAATGGTACCTGCACAGCCGTTTGTATTTGCGGCGTCGGCAAGAACCGAAACGCCGTCCTTTACGGTATACGCATTAAACGTGCCTGCAACCATATCGGCAAATGCCGCAATTACAAGCAATGTAAACAGCCAGCAGAACAAAAGGAAAAGCTTACGGCCTGTTTTGCCTATGTATTTTTCGATAAGCACGCCCATGGATTTGCCGTCGTTTTTAACCGAGGCGTAAAGAGCGCCGAAGTCTGTTACCGCTCCGAAAAATACGCCGCCGAGCAATACCCAAAGGAGTACCGGAAGCCAGCCGAAAGCCGCCGCCTGTATAGCGCCGGTTACGGGGCCTGCACCGGCAATTGAAGAGAACTGATGGCTGAAAACGGTCCAGCCGTTTGTCGGTACATAATCTTTGCCGTCGTTGTATTTTACGGCAGGAGTCTGTGCTTTGGGGTCTATTCCCCATTTTTTCGCAAGCCAGCGCCCGTAAAGCAGATAAGCCGCTATAAGGACAACCGCCGCGATAAGCACGATTACAAGTGTGTTCATTTTTCTAACCCTTCTCTTTAAAAGTTTCTCAGCCGAATGCATTTTGGCAAAACAAAAAGCCCTCGTCTTCACACAGCATACCCGTTTCGGGTAGCCTGTGCAAAGACGAAGGCTAAATTTACAAAACGTACATTTGCGCCGTTGCAAATTTACTTCCGCGTTACCACTTTGCTTGCCGATATTTTACAGTCGGCCTCTCGACCGCCGCCCATAAAGGATGGCGCGCCCCGTTAACGGTGGGGGTCCGACTTCGACTACTTGAAAATCTTTCACCGAAGCTGCTGACAGGTGAGAGCCAAACGTGCCTTGCTGCCGTCTCGCACTGCCGACGGCTTTCTGAAAGCGGTGATACGAATAGTTATGTCCTGCTCATAGCATTTGACTGATACATTAGTAATACAATAGTCTTTTTCGAATAATTTGTCAATAATCTTCAGAGCTCTAAATTCATTTTTGTAGAACAGAATAAACAACGGTGCATTCCCGGTATTGTTTCTTGTTGAAATTGTAAACAAATTATTAACAACATCATAAAAACGGGGTGCCGAACAAAATCCGACACCCCGAAAAGTAAAAATTCAAACCCGACAAAGCTACCGCTTATTTCGCCTTACCCATGGCTTTGACTTCGTCAAATTCATCGGTTATTTCCTTGCTCGGAGCTTTGGTGCAAAGGCTCACAACAATTATTGTGATAAGTCCCATAAGGAACGCCGGCAAAAGCTCATATATTCCGAAAACTCCGCCGAGCGGCTTTATAAGATATTTCCAAACGAATACCATTATTCCGCCGACAGCCATACCCGAGATTGCGCCCGGGAGATTTGTGCGCTTCCAGAAAAGCGAGCATATAACGAGCGGTCCGAACGCCGCGCCGAAGCCTGCCCATGCAAACGAAACTATACCGAATACCGAGCTGTCGGGATTTCTCGCTATAACAACGCCGAGTATTGCTATTATAACTACCGTAATTCTTGCGGCAAGCATACTCTTCTTTTCCGAAATTTTAAGTCCCAAAGTCTCGCGCAATATGTTCTCGGATACGCTCGACGCGGCAGCCAAAAGCTGTGAGTCCGCCGTGGACATTGTGCTTGCAAGAATTCCCGCCAAAATAAGACCTGCCATAAGCGCCGGGAAAATACCGTGGGTTGAAAGAAGTCCGGCTACGCGAACTATAACCGTTTCCGTGTCATTTCCGTGGAGGCTGTCGATAAGTCCCGTACTTGAAAGACCTCTGCCGACTATACCTATAAGCACAGCCATAGCCATTGCTACAACGACCCAAACAGACGCAACTCTTCTTGAGAGTTTAAGCTTTTTCTCATCCTCAATCGCCATAAAGCGAAGAAGGATATGCGGCATACCGAAATAACCGAGTCCCCACGAAAGAGTTGTGATTATGTGCAAAAGGTTGTACGGCTCGCTCTCGCCCGTAGTTTCGGAATATGACGAAACGAACGAAAGATAACCGGGAAGCTGTTTTGCATTTTCCGCAACAGCCGAGACACCGCCTGCCGACACGGTGGCATATATCAGTACAAACACAATAGCCACGGTCATAATAATGCTCTGAACAAAGTCGGTGGTAGAGGCAGCAAAAAATCCGCCCGCAGCCGTGTAGCCGACTATTACTATTGCCGAAATCAGCATTGCGGTCATATAATTCATACCGAACAGCGACGAAAACAGCTTTCCGCAGGCGGCAAAGCCCGACGCCGTATAGGGAATGAAAAATATTATTATAATCAAAGCCGCCATACACGATAATATGTTTTTCTTATCGCGGAAACGGTGCGAAAAGAACTGCGGCAGGGTGAAAGAGTCGGTTTTATGGGTATATCTGCGAAGTCTGCCGGCGGTTAAAAGCCAGTTGAGATATGTACCTACGGCAAGGCCTATGGCGGTCCAGCCGACGTCGGCAACACCCGACAGATACGCAAGACCCGGCAAGCCCATAAGCAAATAGCTTGACATATCGCTCGCCTCGGCGCTCATTGCCGTGACGAGAGGGCCGAGTTTTCTGCCGCCGAGATAAAAGTCGGTTGAGGACTCGTTCTTTTTGGCATAGTGAAATCCGATTACGAGCATTCCGACGAGATAAACAAATATCGTCGCCAAAATACATACAGTTGATGACGTCATTTCAGCACTCCTCTTAAAAGCAAAAATAAAACGAGCCGCCGAGATGCTTCGGCAGCTCTCATTCCCGTATCGCCGTGTACGATTCCGATAAAAGCTATTTTATCACACAAATTAAAATATTTCAACGATTTAATACATAAAATCGCCGATAAATTTTAACGGTTTAATGTGCAAAAGCCGAATTTCACGGCAAAAAAAGACCGCAACCCTGCTGTTTCGTAGGATTGCAGTCTTTTTAATACGGTATTATTCACCGTTTGTTTTGAATTTCCGATACCTTGCCACAGTTAAATTTTCAATGCGGTTACTCGCATTTCAGCTTATAGTATTCGCATATTTCCCTGCACAAATTCTCATTGAAAATACGCTAATGCGTAGCCCCGTAAATCAAATATTGTTACAGGGTATAACCCGAACCGGAACAGCGGCAAAAAAATCCCACACCATACAGAAAAAAACAACTCCGCTCCGTAGATGCTACGCAGCGGGGTTGTTATGTATAAAATAAATTTACGAATTACAACTGTGTAAGATGATAAATGCTATAGCCGTGATTTTCTGCAATGTCGGCTATTTTCCTTAATCCTTTTGCATCTGTGTTAATGTGCTGTATATCGGAATATACGGCATTATCGTCCTTAAATGCGTCTATAAGATTGGTGCGGTATGAAATCTTTTTCATTTCTTTCCCCTCGCCTTTAACAATCAAATATGCATCGTTAAGTGTTTTTTCTTCGTTTGTTGAGCACATAGTAATATCCCCTTAATAAAATTGTTTTAACAAAAATAGCTGTTTACACCTTTTTGTTTATCTATCATTTTCTGAAATATCTTTGCTTTAATTCTATATAATATCTCCTTGTTCAAATTATAAAACAAACTGTCTCAACCGACACGCTCATAGGTGCGATAACGATAGACTGGATCATATTTACTGGAATTATCTGGGTACCACCTACCAACTTGATACTTTTCTTCACTTGTTAACAACTCGGCCGCAGTTTTTTTATTTGACATTTGGTCGTTGGTTAAATCTGTTACTGAACACTTTTTGTTTGTTGCTCCACTCCAATTATCATCCAAATAGTAATACTGCCAATTTGACGGATTTTCGAACACAGCTTCCGTTAAACCCGTTCCCGCAAAAGCCTGCGGACAAATTTTTGTTACAGTATTGGGAATGGTTATACTATTTAAGCTTGAGCAATTATAAAAAGCCTGCTCACCAATTTTTGTTACAGTATTGGGAATGGTTATGCTATTTAAATTCGAGCATTCATAAAAAGCCTGCGGACCAATTTCTGTTACAGTATTGGGAATGTTTACTTTCGCTAATTTTGTAGAACCTGCAAATGCTGCTTCCCCAATAGTATCTATCGTTTCAGGTAAATATATTTCAACTAAGCTTGCACCTGCAAATCCACGTTCGGCTATTGTTGTGACCGTTTTCCCTTCAAATGTTGAAGGAATTACAATATACCGAGCTAGACTTTTATAATCATCTTTTAAGGATACTTGAAGAGTTCCGTCTTCTAAGGTGTCAAATTTCAACATAAGTATACTGTCGGATAGCACCGTTCCGCTTACGCTTCCAAGATTATCACTTGTTCCGTCGGTATAGGTTATTACCAATTCGCCGTTTACAAGCTCGGTTTTTGCGATTCCTCGTCCGTCGGCGCCTTTGGTGCCCTGAAGTCCCTGCTGACCCTGCTCGCCCCTGTCGCCTTTTTCGCCCTTGATATTGCCGAGGTTGGATATGGAATTATCGGACATTGTAACCACAAGCTCGCCGTCCGGGGAAAGTGTGAGCGACTTAATACCGATTCCGTCGGTGCCGTTCGCGCCGTCCTTACCGTTCTCACCGGTAACCTTGCCGAGATTTTTGACGTCGCCGTTTGAATAGGTCAAAACAAGCTCGCCGGAGGTATTGATTTCCGCCTTGGTTATGCCTAAGCCGTCGGCACCCTTAATGTTACCGAGATTGAGAACCGTACCGTTTGTAAGCGTTACGGTCAATGCGCCGTCAGCCGTCACATCGACATTTTGTATGCCAACGCCGTCTTTTCCGTCGCTTCCGTTAAGACCTGCATCGCCTTTATCTCCCTTGTCACCCTTTGAGCCTTTGATATTTCCGAGATTTATAATATTCCCGTTTGAGAATGTCAGTACAAGCTCGTCATCGGAGTTCAGCGTTACATCTGTAATTCCTACGCCGTCGGTGCCGTTCGTGCCGTCTTTGCCGTCTTTGCCGTCGGCACCGTTGAGACCCGCGTCACCTTTTTCGCCTTTTTCACCCTGAATGCCTTGGTCGCCCTTGTCGCCTTTTTCGCCCTTTTCACCTTGAACGCCTTGGTCGCCCTTGTCGCCTTTTTCGCCTTGAACTCCCTGTGCGCCGTCATTGCCTACCACTCTGCCGAGATTTACCGTGGTTCCGTTGCTGTATTTTATAACAAGCTCGCCGAGAGAATTTATTTCGCTGCTTGTAACGCCTACGCCGTCGGTGCCGTCTTTGCCGTCGGTGCCGTTGAGACCTGCGTCACCTTTGTCACCCTTTTCGCCCTGAATACCTTGGTCGCCCTTGTCGCCTTTTTCGCCCTGTACGCCTTGGTCGCCTTTTTCGCCTTTTTCGCCTTTTTCGCCTTGAGCTCCCTGTGCGCCGTCATTGCCTACCACTCTGCCGAGATTTACCGTGGTTCCGTTGCTGTATTTTATAACAAGCTCACCGAGAGAATTTATTTCGCTGCTTGTAACGCCTACGCCGTCGGTGCCGTTCGTACCGTCTTTGCCGTCTTTACCGTCGGTACCATTGATACCTGCGTCGCCTTTGTCACCTTTTTCGCCCTGAATGCCTTGGTCGCCCTTTGCGCCCTTTATGTTTCCGAGATTAAGCGAAGTTCCGTTCGTAAGAGTAATCAAAAGATTTCCGTCATTTGAAATTTCAATATTATTTATACCGACGCCGTCTTTGCCGTCGGCACCGCCAAGACCCGCGTCACCCTTTTCACCTTTTTCGCCTTTTTCACCCTGTGCTCCTCGGTCGCCTTTTTCGCCTTTGTCTCCCTTGTCACCTTTTGCGCCGACAACGGGGCCGAGGTTTTCGGTAAGGTCGTTTGTATATGTGATTACAAGCTCACCGGCGCTGTTGATTTCGGTCTTTTTAACTCCTATACCGTCCGAACCGTTAAGGCCGTTTTCACCTTTTTCGCCCTGTACGCCTTGGTCGCCTTTTTCGCCCTTGTCTCCCTTTGCGCCTACAACCGCTCCGACATTGGCGCGCTGACCGTTAGAGAACGAAAGCACAAGTTCACCCTCCGAATTGATTTCGGCGGAAGAAACGCTTATGCCGTCTTTACCGTCGGTACCGTTTGTGCCGTTTGTGCCGTCCGAACCTACTATTTTACCGAGGTTTGCCGTCGTCCCGTCCGAATATGTAATAACAAGCTCGCCCGACTCATTTATAACCGCTGCGGCAACGCTTATACCGTCCGTGCCGTTCGTACCGTCGGTACCGTCTTTGCCGTCACGACCGTCGGCGCCCACTACTCCGCCGAGGTTGGCGGTTTCGCCGTTTGTATAAGTCAACACAAGCTCGCCTTTTTCATTTATAACCGAAGAAGCAATACCGACTCCGTTGTTTACTGTTTCACCGACAACCTTGTCAAGATTTACGCTGTTGCCGTCGGAATAGGAAATAATAAGCTCGCCCTTATCATTGATTTTTGCCGATTTTATCCCTATGCCGTCCTTTCCGTCTTTTCCGTCTTTACCGCTTGCGCCGACTGCCTTACCGACATTGATTTTTGTTCCGTCGGAAAGCGTAATTACAAGGTCGCCTTTTTCCGAAAATGCAGCGGAGCTGATATCGGATTTGTCTTTTTTCGACATTGCGGTAAGGGTTTTGCTCCAATCCTTTTCGCTGCCGGAATATCCGTTATCGACGGCAATCTGATATGCCGATTTGCCCTGGAGAGAAACAAGCCAATCATCAAGGCTTCCCGCATATCCCTGCTGCACCGCAAGCTCGTATGCGGACAAGCCGTTTTTAACGCTTGATGCCTGCACGCTTTTTCTGTTGTGCACAAAATTTGCGACTGCGAACGATATGCCGATCATTGCAACTACCAGCACTACTGCCACAATCACTTTGGTTGCTGCTTTACGTTTGGATGCTGTTTTCTGTTTTTCCATTTGTTTACAACTCCTTCTCAATAATAAAATACTTCATTTAAGATAATACTCAGTTTTTGAGTATATGTCAATACTCACCTTTTGAGTATGCTAACATTTTCACAAATTACATATGGAGGTTTTGTGGAAATGGATTACAGAACAAGGATGAGAAACATAAGGGAAGACAGAGATTTAACGCAAAAGCAAGTAGGTAAAATTATCAACAAATCCCAACAGGGCTACAACCATATCGAAGACGGCAGAGCGGAATTAAAAATCGAGGATTTAATCAAGCTCTGTCGGTTTTATAATGTTTCCGCAGATTATTTTATAGGTTTAACCGACAGAGAGTAATTTCGGTTACCGCAACGCATAATGTCTCGGTGCTTTGCGATTTTTACACTACTTTGCGCGGTTCGGCGCTCAAATTTATCATATCTGTATATTGATGTTAATTTTTTTGGTGCTATAATTGTGTTGCGTCCTACAAGGCGACACAGCTAAAAAAGCAATACCGAAATTATAAAATACGTAAATGCAAAAAGGATAATTATGCCGAAAAAGACGAAATTAAAAAACAGTAACAAAATGGATATGATAAACGGCCCTATATGGAACAAGCTTCCGCGATTTGCGCTGCCCGTGGCTGCAACCGCCATACTTGAGCAGCTTTTCAACGCCTCGGATATAGCCGTAGTCGGGAACTTCACGGGCGCAGCCAAAACAGCTTCGGTTGCTGCCGTCGGAGCGAACAGCCCTATAATCGGGCTCATACTTAACCTGTTTATAGGTATAGCCCTCGGTACAAACGTAATAATCGCGAACGCAATAGGCAGGGACGACAGAGAAACCGTACAGCGTGCGGTTCACACTTCGGTGCTCACCTCAATAATCGGCGGTTTTCTCGTAATGATACCGGGCGAGATTTTTGCCGTGCAGATTTTGTCGGCAATGAGCGTTCCCGAAGATGTATTGCCGTATGCCGCGCTGTATCTGCGCATATATCTCCTCGGTATGCCCGTAATATTATTGTATAACTTCGAGTCGGCTGTTTTCAGAAGCGTGGGCGATACAAAAACGCCGCTTATAGTGCTTGCGCTCTCCGGCTGTCTTAACGTGCTGTTAAATTTATTCTTTGTAATAGTTCTTAAAATGACCGTAAACGGAGTTGCGATTGCCACCGTTATATCCAACGCGTTAAGCTCCGTTATACTGTTTGTTCTCTTGATGAAATCCGACAAATACATAAAGCTGTCGGTCAAAGAACTGCGTATAAACAAAAAGGTGCTCGGTCAGATTTTGAAAATCGGTCTGCCGGCAGGAATCCAGAGCGCCGTTTTTGCTGTTTCAAACATAATAATTCAGGCGGCTATCAACAGCCTCGGAACAATAGTTATAGCGGCGTCGAGCGCGGCATTTAATATTGAGATAATAGCCTACGATGTCTTTAATTCGTTCAGTCAGGCGTGCACAACCTTTGTGGGGCAAAACTACGGTGCCGGCAAACTCGACCGCTGCAAAAAAACTCTGTTTCTGTCGATTGCCGAGGATGCAATCGCAACAGCCGTCACAATAGCGCTGGTTCTTTTCTCGGGACGATTCCTGCTCTCGATATTCACAAGCGACCCACAGGTAATAGAGTTCGGCTACACCAGACTTTTGCTGATTTTCTCGGCATACACGTTTTCAATGCTTTACGAAATTATGTCGGGATACCTTCGCGGATTCGGCATATCCTTGGTGCCGGCTCTGCTCACCACAATCGGAGTTTGCGGCACGAGAATATTTTGGATATACGCCGTTTTTCCGTCATCGCCCACATTCAGAACCATTATGTATGCGTACCCGATAAGCCTGTCGCTCACGGCGGTACTGATATTTATAGCTCTGCTCGCCTATCACCCGTCGCGCAGATTTAAAAACGCCGCGTCGAATAAGGCTTAAAAGTAAAACCCGATTTTATTTTAAGCTCCGCGGCAAATTCGGTAATCCCCCATCGAAAACAGATAAAATCGCAATCTTTATACTAATAGCGCTGCAAAAGAAAAAAAGCCGATAGATAATTTTTAACTATCCATCGGCTTTTAGTATTTTTTAAAGAGCTGTCGGACACATAGCCCGACAGCTCTTAATATTTGTATACATTATTATGTTATCAATCGCTTTTTTCGGATAAAGGAATCGGCGGTATGTCATTTGCAAAAAGGCCTTTAAGCTCATTTGCCGTTCCGGCCTTAACCCATTCAGTCATACCGTTTTTCCACACCAAGCTGTCGGCAGTTAATTGCCCGGATGATTTCATTTGAGCAAGTGTGTTCATATCAAGCGAAAAAATCGGAGCTGTGTGATTTTACGTTAGTTTTTCCTCTGCGGACTTATTTTTGCGATTGTATACGCGCAATACCGCTTTGTTTGAAATATCCTTGATTACGATGGGGACCGCTACCGCCAAAATCACATAGAAAAGATAAATTCTGGAGTCTCTCCACGGGTATGCGTACCACAAGGTGCTCTTAAATGCGGCAACGTCAAATCCCGATATATCGACGAATTTTGACATTATATAAATCACAAGATTTACGGAAAACAAAATTATGCCATGATGCATCATTATGGAAAATGTGTTATCCCCGATTTTTCTCACAATCGAGCTTTTGCAAAAGGCAGGCGCAAGAATTTCGCATATTGTCGCCGTCAATAATATTTCAAGAATTGTAAGCGCCGTCAAAATGAGCGGATTGCCGGTAAATTTTGCAAAAACCACGCCGATACCAATGTCACCCTTGCTCAACACCAGCAGCGCATAAACGCAGCAGGTTATAACTCCTATAAGCACCGCCTTGTGCTTGCCCAAAAGGCTCTCATATTTTTTATACACAAAGCCCATTTGAAAATACGGCAGCAAAAATCCCGCTTTTACCAAGCATAAATATACTCCGCTGTTATAACCCTTTTGAGCGAGATATATGGAAATCACCGAAATTATAAATGTTATTACCAGCAAAACTTCTTCATTCAATATATGAAGAAGCTTCATAAGTCTTCGCATAATATAAGTCAGAACGGATACGATGAACAGAGACAGCAAAAACCACGCAGGTATATTGAAGTGGAACTGATGCCCATCCATCCACGGCCTTACAAAGAGCGAATAAAGACTGATGGGATCACCGTAATCTATAACGCCTATGCCCCTGAAAAACGTGTTCAGAAGTCCGTAGACAACATTCCAAATAAAATACGGGACAACAAGCCGCAACGCCTTTGTTTTAATAAAAGAGAAAAAATTTGCGTCATCTGATTCTTTTTTATAAAAATAGCCCGATACAAACACAAAAATAGCCATGTAGTAGAAATACGGAGCAATCCAATTCCCCATTGGGAACTCGATTCCGCCACCTTCGCAATGCCCTGCAACAACGGCTATTATTGAATATGTTTTTATTAAATTCATCTTTGTGTTTGATTGACGAGTGCGGACCTTTTCTATCTTAGCCGCTTGATTCGCTATAAATTTATCAAACATAATACTCCCCATATTACTCAAAATATTAAATATGCATCGCCCGTTTTATAGGCGTCTGCTATTCTCTCTCAGCCGCACTCTGCAATCAGGCGGTCTCGAATATTATACTACGCCCTACGGGAAATATCAACATTGGGATTATGAGGCGGCGTGTTACTTTCTCTCACGCTTTGCGGCGACCCTGCTCTCGACAAGCCCGATGAAGAATACTCTATAAACTTCATAAATATAACACGAACTGTATGGGCCGTAATTTTAATTCCATTTCCTGCCGTTATTTATCGGGAAATAGGTTGCAATTAATGCAAAAGAATGCAATAACCCGGTATATAACTACCCCTAAAGCGTCGCTTTTAATTCTCGTAAGTAAACAAAATACAGTTAATTTAATATGAGCGCCAAAAGGCATTACCGACTGCAAAAGTCAGTAATGCCTTTTATAGTATTAAGATAATTGTACCTGCAAACCGATAGAACGCTTAGAATAAAGCCGTTTTACAGTTTGCTATCATTTTGCTATCAAATCAGGAAATTAAGAGCCTAAAGCCCAGTGTTTATGCGGGTTTACAGCACCATTGATATTATTCCCACTCGATTCAGGGTTTTGCAACCGTAACATTTTAGCACAGGTAATATTATTCACATTCTCCCAGCTATCAGTATTATCTAATACCTATTGCCTATAAAATTTTCTGTTGCCATATTGTTGCCACAAATGAATTTCCATCATAAAAAGTAATAGTCAACTACCAGTCAAGTAAAATAACTTCAAAATTCGCTTAAGCAAAAGGCTTTTACAATGAATTTCATATTTTAGTCAACTACCAGTCAAGTAAAAATCATGCCCAAAACGGCAAATACTTCCTGTTTTTATCTGAAGTTGAGTCTTCGGAAATTTTGATAAGTCCGTTTTCACAAGTTTCCTTTAACAGCCTGGAAATCATTGAACTATTATTTGGCGCAATATTAAATCTTTCTCGCAAAGAAGAATTAGTCATATATTCTCTATTAACCCTTTTCAAGCACGCATGTAAATAACAAGCCCTTTGTCTATCCTCCTTACTCATTTTTGCAAATTCTTTATGTGCAAAAAGGAATACCTTGTTTTGCTGATAAGTTTAATAGTTTCGAGAAGTTCCGCTGACGGTTGAGCGTCATTTGAGGACTTCAATTCAATCAAAACTTCTTCAAGTTTTTTCTTCAAAGCAACATATACTTTTGGATTGCCGACAACAACAATATCCCTTTGAAGTGCTCGATTAATTAAGTAATCTTGCTTTGTCAAACCCGATAATTTAACTCTCATATCAAGTTCAATGTTCTCTTCGGGCGACATTCTGAAAGCAACAGTTTTGTTTCTCCAACGATTATGTTCGTCACGATTTTTAGCCGACATTTTTAATTTCACCTTTGTCTGTGCAGTCAATTCTTTGGTAAAAATACTTGCGATTGACTCTGCCCGAAACAACAATTTTTCCTTTTTCAGAAAGTTCTTTGTTAAGTTTTTTGATAATCTTATATGCATAAGACTCGGAAACATCAAGAACTTTTGCAACTTCGTCAACTCTCATAAAAATAGAATTATCAGACATTTTTACGCCTCCTTCGGTTGTCATAATTACATAATATGTCGCAATTATGATACCTATATTTATATTTTCGTAACTGTTTGGTTACGGTTTCATATTAACACCTTGCAATTCACTTGTCAAGAATAATTTCAAAATTATCGTAATTATTTTGATAATTTTGTTTGACTTACCGTAACATATATGGTACAGTAATGTTTGAGGTGATGCTTAATGGCAATCGGTGAAAGAATAAGATACATAAGAAAAAAACATAATATGACTCAAAAATATTTAGGTTTACAGCTCGGATTTGGTGAGAAGAATGCCGACTCTCGTGTTGCACAATACGAAAACGGCAGGCGTGAACCTAAAAGTGATATGCTAAAAGAAATTGCAGGAGTATTGCAGGTATCAACGCTTGCACTTGACAGTCCTAATCTTGATGACCATATCAGGTTAATGCACACATTATTTACTATCGAGGATATTTACGGACTTACTATCGAAAGAATAAACGGTAAACTTTGTCTTGTTCCTGATGAAAGCAGACCGGAGTGCTTTACCGGTTTATACAGCTGCTTAAACGAGTGGAACGAGATAAAAGATAAAGTTAAAAGCGGCGAAATGACACAGGGGCAATATGACGATTGGCGTTATAATTATCCTGAAGATTTACCCGAAAATATAATCAACACTCTTGACCATTGCTGGGAAAAAGCAAAGCAGGAAAACAAGAAAAGAGAAAAGAACTACAATCCTTTTAATGAGCCGCCAAAAGACCTCTTAGCCGAATTTGAAAAAATCAAAATAGAACACGCAGAAAAAGGAAACGAAGAATAGCAAAAGAGCTATCGGACTTGATGTCTGATAGCTCTAAGTTTTATGTGAATATTATATTGTTGCCAAAATGTTGCCATTTGGACTTGCAAAACTCCCGAAAGCCTTATAAATAGGGCGTTTATCGAGTCAGCGGAGTTACTCCCACTCTTTTTCGAGATTATCATTTGTCTTATTTTATATCTATTTTACGCCATTTTTGTACTGTTCTAAGGGTATTTTTCGCTGCCCTATTCTCTTTATCATCGTTCGTGTTGCAAAATATGTTGCAATTATCGTTTTTGAATTGTTCCGTGTGGTTTACAGGTTGTTTTTTCCAAACAAAAAGCCCAACATTTCGTTGAGCTTTTTCCTTTTCAATTTGTTATATACAGTCCGTTGACCAAGTTGGATATGAGGGAAATGTTATCCATCAGTTCATCGCTTATTTCGCTACCTTCATTCAGCTTGTTCAATTTCTCAACGACTTCTGTTCGTCAGTCATATACTGCTCTGTGGACTTTACAACTTGCCTTGACATTTATCGTCCCGGCCAATAGCTTGTATGTATATAATCTTGCTTCAACATTCCTGATAAAGGAACCGCTATATTTATCTGCTCATCTTCTTCAGGGGAAACTCTAAATGCTATCGTTTGTGAACGAAAGCAGTTGTGTGAAGGAATAACCAGCATCAATAAAATCACAAAGATAAAATCTGCTGAGAGGACTCCGAAATTTTAATCATTATTCTTAGCGGTTAAATCGGTACGATATAAGAATATTGCACTATATAATTAAAGAGCTATCCGGTCTTCAAAATCTGATAGCTCTCTTTGTGGATTTTCAATTTAATTTTTGCGTTTATTTTTTATAAGTTTTCTTATAATCGTGCGTATCATGATCGCCAGCAAAATGATCGCCAGCTGCATAAATGCCAACATTGTTGCATAGGGTAAGCCGTAGTCATACAACGCACCGCAATAGATTATACTTCCCACCAATAGTTCAATTACCGAAATCGGAATGAATATAAACAACCACATAGGCTTGATGTTGAGGCAGGACAACAACAGGGCAGAAACGGCACCGCCTAAAAGTGCGGCAAGTGGCACCGCCATTGCGTCGGAAGGTGTTGCACTCAGAGGCACACCAATCATAAATAATGCGTTGACCAAAACAGCAAATATATATATCAGTATCTGTGCGGATTTGAGCTTTTTGTTGGAGGCTTGTATGGTATCGACAAGAATTTCATCTGCTTTTTTGTTTTCTTGCGTTGTGATGCGTTCACCGATAAGCAACTCATTGACTGAAATATCCAACGCATCGCATATAGGCAAAAACAGAGACACATCCGGCATATTTTTTCCGGTTTCCCACCGAGATACCGATTTGTTGGAAACGCCTAATTTCTCCGCAAATTCAATTTGCGTAAAGCCTTTCGCCTTGCGATTTTCTGCAAGGAAGCTACCGATCTTTTCTTGGTCCATAGCTGTCACCCCTTTCAATGAGAATATAGCATGGGCCTCCACAAATGTAAAGGACACAAAACGAGAATCATAATAAATGCAAAGAAAACACCGCCCCTAAAGCCTAAAAACCGTGCCTGCCGGTAATCAAAATAGGCTCATAAAAAAGGCTTCTGCCCAAAACAGGGCAAAAGCCTTAAAAATTATGCGATTTTTAGGTTTAGTTGCAAGCCAATGGGGACTATTTCATCTGCCCGAAAACTCGTTTTTGAAAAAAAGTGTTGCAAAAGTGTTGCAAAAACGGTTACCCGAAAAGTGCCAAGTCCCGAAAGGCGCATAAATACTGGGTTTTTCGGCAGTTCCAAGCCAATGGCTACTATTCCCACTCGCCAAGCGGAAACGCAGTCTAAGCTTTTTTGTATAGATCGTTTGATTCCATTTGGCTTTATTTGATACCAATTATCCCAATCCTATGGGGTATCCGACTTTCTGCTATCAAAAAGCTATCAGAGGATGCTATCATAAAAAACTGAGACGTAAGTAGCTAAATGTTATCCTTATGAAACATAGCAACTACATCTTTGGCTTCAACAGATTACTTGGCTTGATTAAGACTATCAAACATAGCCTTGACGGATGGGGCATTTTTTGTGAGCTTTTTGATGCTAAGGTCTTCCGCTTTATTGTTTGCAAGGCGAAGATTGTTTTCAGAAGAAAGAAGTGCTGCTTTTGTCTTCTGCAAATGGTCGATCGTTTTGTCAATCTCATCAATTGCCGTTGAGAACTTCTCGCTTGCCAGCCGATAGTTCCGGGCAAAGCCTTCCTTAAAGGCATTCATGTTTTCCTCGAAACTGCGGATGTCAACCTGCTGATTGCGAACAATTTGAAGCTCCTGCTTGTATTGCAAGGAGTTCTTAGCAGCATTCCGCAGCAGCGTAATCATCGGAATGAAAAACTGCGGACGGATAACATACATCTTCGGGTACTTATAGGACACATCCACAATGCCATTATTATACAGTTCGTTGTCAATCTCAAGAAGGGAGACAAGGATTGCATACTCGCAGCCCTTTTCATTTCTGTCTTTATCCAGCTCTTTGAAAAAGTCTTCATTCTTGTGCTTGGTGGCGGTCTCATCAGCTTCGTTCTTCATTTCAAACATAATGGAGATGAACTCTGTACCATCTTCACCGCACTCGCGGTAAATAAAGTCACCTTTACTACCAGTCTTGGCATCGTTGTCCTTCTCAAAATAGGCGTTTGGAAAAGCTGTCATTCGGATCGCATTGAATTGTGTCAGGCAATGCTGCTCCAAACTTTCACCAATCATCTTTGTCGATTGCCGTGCTTTGAAATCTTTGTAATACTCAATCTGTTCATCTTTCAGTTTGAGTTTTTCTTCATACTGCTCTTGAAGGGACTTCTCGTTCAGGCGGCTCTCTGTTTCTTTATTCTTTAGTTCGCCCTTGAGATCTGCAATCTCTGTAGTTTTCAGGGATAACTCTTCATTTTTCTTTTCAAGTGCTTCTGCAACGGCAAGTTTTTTCGCGGTTTCACTGACATCTAACTGAGCTTGAAGCTCTGCAATTTTCTGTTCACGAGCAAAAAGTTCTGTTTCTTTTTGTGTTAGATTTTCTGTGTATTCCCGTGTTACCTTACTATGTTCTTCGTTCTTCTTTTCCAGAGCAGCAGAGATAGCAAGGCGCTTTTACGTCTCGCTGGCATTCAATTTAGCTTGCAATTCAGAGATTTTTTGATCTTTAGAGAAAATCTCTGCGTCCTTCTGGGCGATATTCGCATTGTATTCCTTTTCTTCCTGCAGACGGATTATTTCGAGACTCTGTTCATGTTTGGCATTTAATTCGCTCTTGCGACGTTCGAGTTCTTTCTCGAACTCTTTGTCACGCACTTGCTGAGCAATCTGGTCATAGCCTGTCTCATCAACCTGAAAAACTTCACCGCATTTAGGACATCTTATTTCTTGCATACTGCAACATTCCTCCGCTCACTGTATGGTTATTGGGTTGAAGGGGCGTATTTGAGCCTCCTTAAGTCGAAAGCCGGCATAGTACCCTCAAGGACATCGACAACATGGTCACGCATTATCGGATTCTCAATTGCACCAGATTCATAGAAAATATGGTTGGTAGTTTTGTCTTTTTCGCAATAAATAATCTGCTCTGCATCACATGCTACAGCAATGTTCGGATTATGTGTTACGATAATAACCTGCCGTTTTTGTTTTGCTCTGCAAATACATGGAACAAGTTTGCTATAAACAGACTGGTTGTCAAGATTGTCTTCTGGCTGATCTATGATGATTGGCTTTCTCTCCTTACTAAGAGCAAGATAGAAAATGAGTAATACAATTCCACGCTCGCCAGGAGAAAGTTCATCCAAAGAACGCGAACCCATCTTGAGCTTAAAGTTAACTCCAATATATTTCAGTCCGAAAATAAAGTCATAAAATTCTTGCCGTTTTGACACCCTTTTTTCAGCCGTTTCAAAATCACTGGTTATAACTTCGGCCATATTGTGTACGAAATCCATAACACTGTCCGCGTCTCCAAAGTCTGTGTTTTTAATGCAAGTTTCGATTTCCTGAATAGAGTTATGCGAACGTCCGTATTTCCCGTTAAATTTCTGATTAATGAAAGCAAGGATATTTTGAGCCATGTTTGTCTCTTTCATAAACACTTCTGCTTGAAAGAGTATACCGTCTTCAAGAGCTCCGAGCAACTGCGATATTTCCCCCTGAACAGGTGCATATATACCTTGATATATTTTTGATAGTTCAGAGATTCCTTCGTAGATTCGTTTAGTGATATCGTCTCTATTAGAAATAAGTGTGTTGTATTCAGAATCAAGATTCGTGTCTAAATAATTTAGTTCCTGCTCGAAAAACTCAATCGAGCCGTCTGTATCTTTATTGCCAATGATTTCAGATCTCTTTTCGTCCCATTCTGTCAAATCTGCGAGGTATTTTTGATATAGTTTTTCTTCCGTATCAGCAGAAGAAATTAGAGCGTCTTTTTCAGCCTCGAAGAATTCCAACTTATGGGAAAAACCATTTTCAGCAGAGATAGTATCCTGAATGAGTTTCTTCTCCTTTTCACCTTTTTCTATCAAGTCTTCTAAGAATGCCTTTGGTGTTATCAATTCAGCGGTGCACATAGAGTGTTCCAGTCTGTATTTTTCAACCAATACTTCAATCTGATTCTGAACTTCACCAAACTGCGTTTGGAGTAGAGATATTTGAGCAACTACAGTTTGTATATCATTGATGTAAATATTGATTTCAGCAATTCTATCAGTAGCATTCTTTATCGCATCCTTAGTTTCTTGAATACTTTTGTTTAGCTGGCTGAGTTTCTCTTGATATTCTTTATCTGCATCTTTCTGCTCCGGTTTAGAGACCTCAGCGGGTTTGGATTTTTCATGGCGCTGGAGTGTTTCGTTTGCCTTTGCAAGACTTTCTGATATCGTTTTCCGGTATTCTACAGTTTTTTTCTTTTCAAGCTTAACTATCTTGTTATTAATATCCGCGAGTTTTGTCCGCTCGTCCTGAAATCTAATCTCAAGAGGCTTTGACTTTAATTGCACTAATCCATCAAGATTCTGTGCATCTCCTCGTTCAGCCTTGTCAACATACGAAAAGATAACTTTATCAATCTCTCTTTGGAAAGTATCACCAAAATCATTGCACACATCTTCAATATATTTTTGCGGCAAATACTGAGCATCCTCAATAGCGCTTTTATTCTGACTTACCGCCAAAGAATCAGTACGGGTTTCTCCATCAAGCCAAGTCAAGGTGGCAGAATAATCATTTGCATACTTTTTAGGTGCTTTTCTAAATCTTCTATCATTTAAGAACGAAGCATTTTCCATCGTGTTACAACAGCATAAATGCCCGATTATATCGGAAAATGCACTTTTCCCACTGCCCTTATTTCCAATTACAGCCACCATGCTGGGGTTTAGCGGAATGTCAAAATCGAACCATATGGTTTCTTTGTTAACTGGTTGGTCTATACGCATACAGGAAATTGAGGATATGTTGCCTTGCTTGTTTTTGCTTACCCGATCCAAGGCTGGCGGAACATTTCCAATAAACACTCTTTCCTGAGGCTGATAAAGACATTGCTTAAGTCCGGCAAATGTCAGATCTGCTTTGATCCAAAGCATCTCCTTTACTGTGTAATCTTTTGGATTGTGGTTGTCAGAACACATTATCAATGGTCTGCGTGTAATATCCTTAAAAACGTGCTGTTCATATTCATCAATGTCACGTTTTTGACCAACCTCGAAAAAATGAATTGCATCAGCAATATCTGCTTTTATAGCTTCTTTTACAGGAAGTGCATTAGAAATCTCTTTGTCAATTCCGTTCGTCTTGTGTCCAGCATGGATGGTGATTAAAGCATCGTGACTTCTTGCAAAGTCGACAATATCTCCAAACTCCCAGTATATTGTCTCATCTGAATCAGATGACTTTGCTTTTTGGCGAATCATAATTGCATCAAAATCCCCAGAAAGAGCAGTTAAATCTGCTTTCTCCGAAAAAACAAGAATCAGATGAAGATTGTTTGAACCTTTATCTGTGCGAAGTTCAACTCCGGGGAAAAACACAATTCCGGGAGCCTTAGAGCGTAAGCTCTCTATTCTGCCCTTATCGATCTTGAAATGGTCAGTAATCGCAACCGCCTTAATGTTATTTTGCTCCAAGACCTGACACAACAAATCATCTGCATCAGGCGCTTTGTACTTATAATCATATGAAGAAGCTGTGTGGACATGTAAATCCCAACGGTTCCATTCTGATCCACGATAATTCAACATAGTGTTGCACCCCTTTCTGTTTTCCATAGAACCGATAGTCAAATAACTCAGCAGTATGCTATGGCGCTCATCTTGGCCCTAAAAACTTATCTCCGTTCAAATGGATCATGTGATCTGGCATATCGGCAATCCAGACCTCTGTTTCCCATGCAAGGGATTCTGAGAACTGCTTGAATGTCTTGAAGTCCAGAAATGCCGTAACATATATTTTCCCGGCTGTAACGCCAGTCGTCATTTCCTCGATTTCTTTGATACGCTTAGGCTCCATCGGTCCAACGGATGTAACCGATTCGATAAAGTATAGCCAATCCTTATCTTCAGCGTAGAGAACAACATCGGGCATCTTGTCGTGTAACGTTATTTCGAAGCCCAAAGCACGGAGCTTGTCCACGTTCTTAACCAAGTCTTTCTCTGTGGTATCACCGACATACAGGCACTCGGAGTTGGGCGCGAAACGGGGTGCAAATTCCTCGATAATTGCTTTTTGCAGTTGGTTGTGCTTGCCCGGCGAGAATGTGAAGTCTTCGCCATTGATTTTTACAGGCATTTTTCTCATTGTCCGTTTAGAGGCATAGAGATCAACAAGTGAGTCGTGATTTTCCATAAAACGCGCCAAGCTTCTCTCCCAGTCTGCTGTGCCAAAGCTCTGAATCAAGTGAAGCATCTCATCCGTTAAGCGATACCGATAGTTGGGGCTGTTGGTTGCCTTTCCGTTATCCTCAATGAACGCCGCATTTCTGAAATGGTGCATGGCTTGTTTGCGGAAGGTTTCACGACTATTCTCTGCATAGGTTGTTCCGTAATTGCTGTTTGCGAACGCAATGACATCGTGAATTCGAATCCAATTATTTGCGGCAGACTCCCATGCCTCTTCTTCAGTCAGATTAGCCATTGCAAGCAATACACAGCAGCACATACCATTTTGCTGTTTCGATGGAACTTTCAACGAACTCAGAATTTCTTTTGCTTCCTCTAATTTACTCATATATAGCTCCTCAAAATATTGTCACAAGTTGCTTCCGACATATCTCTAACTCGAATCAATTCTTTTCCCATCGCTTCAATCGTATTCATAGGTGGAACTGGCATGGAATTGATCTCGGTGGAGTTCACCTGTGTAGATCCGTTCAAGATGCGATAGTAGCTGTCATACAACGTAGAATTGAATAGCACATAGAGTCCATAGACAACACACTCTGATAACTCGCGGAGTCCGCTGATAAAATTGATTTTATTCTGTGTGCTGATCTCCGTATATTCAGGATGCTTTCTGGCTAAGTACACACCGCATTGCAGACGGCGGTGTTCCTCTTTTGCTGTAAAACGCTTCACGAACAAGTAGTTGGTGTTCTCCTGTAGAAGTCCGCGCTGTTCAGTAACGATGTACTCATGTTCCTTTCCAGCAGGAAATACTACCTTTCCGTCCTGAATGTGCTGAGAATAAAACAGTGGAACAGCATCGGTTTCGGCTGAATCACGCAATGCTTCACGATTCCGGAAATCAACCGTTAACCCTGTTTTCATTTTTAACCCAATGTCAGGAAGCGTATCTGTCCATCGGTTCAGTTCATTCAGCGTTTGGACTTCCTCGGAGTTCGTCACCAGATAGACATAGGACTCATCACCATTTACTACTGTCGAATAGGGAGCTTCAAAAACGGTTCGGTTAGAGAAGTCAGCATTACTCTGTGTAGTCGTAATAGTAATCGTATTCGGCTTGCTCTGCGTCCTTTTTGCTTTAATGATGATAGTTTCTTGTAAAACGCTTTCTTTCTCAAACACTTTATCCCTGCTGACAAATAGATGGATATGCTCTAATGCGCCTTCTTCAAAGAAATGTTTACGGAACTGCTTAAAGTACGCACCGGATGTCCATGAGCGAGGGATGATATACACCATCTCTCCGTCCACCTTGAGATTGAACATGCTCATAGCCGCAAACAAAAAGTATAGATTAGGCGCACCATAACATACATCTGGCATTGCGGCGGCCTCTGGCGCATCTTTTGCAATTTTCATATAAGGCGGATTGCCAATAACCACATCGAATTTATGTGCATCCGGATTTGCACCCAGCATGCTATTGTAATCAAGCATTTGACTAAGGATATAGTTATCAGTTACAATTCTAAAAGAAACTTTTTTCGTTGTATGATTGCACACCCACTCCAAATTTGAACGCAACAAGTCTACAATGTTGGTATCATTTTCGTAGCAGACCAGCTCTATGGTGTCAATCTCAGCATTTGACTCCAGTTGTTCAAGGAGTGCAACCGAAAGAATTCCTGAGCCAGCACCCGGATCGAGGATACTGAGAGAAGTGCGACCTTCGGGAATCGAAAAAAGCCCTGCCATAAAAACGGCAGTTTCTTTGCTTGTGAAAAACTGCCCATATTTCTTTCTTTTGGACTTTGGCATGCGGTCAATGTACTCGACCGTAGCCGCACAAACATGGTCAATCATTTTCATCATTTATAAACTCCGCTACGTCGCCAATGCCGCAATCTAATGCAGCGCAAATCTTATACAAACTCTCCATTGATATAGCTTCGTTTTTTCCCATCTTGGCAAGCACATTGAAGCTGATACCGGAGGCATCTTTCAAATCTGTCCGGTTCATTTTCTTATCGATCAACAGCTTCCAGAGCTTATCGTAGGAAATAGGCATTGCAATTCTCCGTTCCAAATTTAGGCTAATTGTATTATAGCACAAAACGACGAGGTTCGCAAGATAATCTCATCAGAACGTGAGATGTTCTCTGCAAAGAAAAAGACACCCGCAGGAGCATCCGAACTCCTGCGGGCGGCTGTGTCCTTATGCTCGTCCTTTCA
>ERZ808242.161-NODE-161-length-52621-cov-21.264582_pt1 | contig 52621 bp, 36 predicted proteins | sample MGYA00521244_ERZ808242 | MGnify/ENA primary metagenome ERZ808242 (study PRJEB31516, sample SAMN03275573) | gut metagenome | biome: mammalia-associated habitat; material: feces | host: Papio cynocephalus | place: Kenya | collected 2012-07-27 ... | reverse complement strand
CCTATTCATCGGACATAAACCCACTTTCCAGCCTGCAAAATGACCCATAGACCAAAAAACGTAATACCACATCTTGGTCTATGGGAGACCAATCGTCCCGACGCGAACACTTGCGCAGGATATAAATCTGGTCAATGCGCGAATAAGCAGGATCTACATCGCTCCCGACATCGTATTTTTCCGCAACAGCCACAAAACGTGCGTACGGATTACCGTTTTTGATTTTCTCCGCAGTAGCAATAATACTATCCAGCATCGTTTTATCAATAAATGTTTTTGCCTCAACTGCAATGGCAGGAACAGCGACTTTCTGTGGTGTCTGATTATCAATGCCAATCTTAAAATAGCGGAATATAGCAAAATCTTGGTCTTTCACATTAGTAGCCACTTCGGGGGAAACTATAAACTTATCAAAGTCTTTTGCCTTAAAATAGAGATTGGTATATGATTTGGCACTACCACTATCCAACGTACCTGCTACATTGTACTTGCTTTGGTACTCATGTACAAGGTCTCTGAACAGCAAAAATAAAAATTCTTCCAAAATAGTCGGACGTAACTTAGTTTGCGGATTGTACACATTCTCATAATTGTTGTTGTGCAAAAAATCATAGTACTCGTTGAGTGCAGAAACACGTGCCGCCACAATATCCGCAGTATAACCGACCAAAGCATTATTGCACCGAATGTAGTGTACATATCGGTTGGCAATGGACTTCAATATCACCTTATCCTTGTCTTTGCTATTCTGCTGCGTATTGGTCAGTTGTTTCAACAAGCAGGACGCATGACACAAATGGGGTTCTTGCTCTACAAATGTCCGAATAATATCTTCAATGTTTTCCATAATTACTTGCCGTTAAGTTGTTGTACAATAGTATCCGCTATGGCTTTTGCCAACAAAACGGGTACTGCATTCCCTATTTGTTGATATTGGCTCAATCCTTTTTCCCACGACATTTTTGTCCGCATACCCTCAAAAATAAAATCATCGGGGAAAGACTGCAGACGTGCTCCTTCACGTGCTGTAAAATTCCTGTTTAGATGAGGATGTACAAAATTAGACTGGAAAGATGCAGCAATAGTGGGAGCAGGTTGATTTCCAAACAAACGCTGATTATTTTGTCCGAATTTAACTGTTGATATAGTCCCCGGTGCACCCCTGCGATATGAAGCATGTTGATCCCACACGTCCAACAGATTTTGTCCGGGTTGTATCGCTTCAAATCGTGCTATCAATCTGGGTGTATGATTCATAGCAATATGATTAAACACATATTGCGAATTTTGCCGCATCAACCTCTGATAGTCATTTTGCGACTCCATAGGGTATGTTTGCATAGTAGAGCCTTCTCCCGCAGCAATTTGAGGCAAATCCATAATTGCCTCATCAACAGTTATTTTATGCTCCAATGAATAAGGTTGCGGATACTGCGGAACGATAGCCAAATCTTTTCTAAAACCGATTAAGATAACGCGTTCACGATTTTGCGGCACCCCATAATCTGAGGCAGTCAGTACCTTGTACGCCACATTATAGCCGAAAGCCCCAGCATTGGAAAATTCATCAACAATAGTTTGAATAACCTGCCCGTGTTGCATAGACAACAGGCCCTTGACATTCTCCATAACAAAGGCTTTGGGCGAATACCAATTTATAAATTTAACAAAACCGTAAAACAACTTATTACGCGGGTCGTCCGCAATTTGATTACGCCGCTTGTTTGCCAAACTGAAGCCTTGACAAGGCGGCCCACCGATAATCATATCGGGAATAACTCCACCGGTCAGGGTATCCACCTCATCTTTTGTAATAAGCGTAATATCTTTGCACAAGAACGGAGTTCCGGGGAAATTGCGTTTGAAAGTCTTTTCGCAGTTTTCGTCAATATCCGAAGCAAAAATGGATTTAACGCCTGCCCAACTAAATCCTTTTGTCAGACCGCCACACCCCGAGAACAAGTCCATCGAGGTATAAACCCGCTGCGTAGCAGCGGATTGAGATACAATTTGATTCATTGCACAATAGTATGCGCGAACTATCTATTGCGGGGAAATGGGAACGCCGAGAACCAAACAGACGAAAAGAAACAAGCACAAAAAAAGCGCAAACGTCTCTTTATCAATCTGAAGGTCTTGGTCGAACCCATTACACCGATAAGTTCCGCTCACGCTATGCGCGAGCATTCACTGAACTTATTCGGGTGTAATCTTATAAACGACCAAGTTTTCAGATACCGAATAAATAGCAAACGCTATAAATTATGTTTAGGAGTGATATGTATTTCAACTCTGTAGCACACTCCTTTTCACCACATAGTTGATTTTGATTGCAAAGATAGTGTTTTTTATACAATTACGCAAATCCCGAAGAAACAAATTACGGGCAACCGCATCAAAATAATAGCATAATCAGTGTTATTTAGAATGAAAAGTACAATATCGTACTTTTCACAGACAAAATGATATTGCTATTTAACGATATGAGATGCACCACTCTCCACAAACATCGTACATCCATTCAGTTTGTACCAAACTGCCCGCGGACGGGGCGTCCGCGCCCCCGGCGATGCTATTTGCAATATATTTTTAAGTACTAAAATGCTAATAATACAAAAATGCTAACTTTTGATACGGTTGCCATAAAACAAATTACGAGAACAAAAAATCTGCCCGGCAATTTCACATTACCGGGCAGACTTTTATCCGCATACATATCAACGATTTGCAGAGAGAGTGTCTACAGAGACACTATCCATATGGGAGACGATTCCGACAGGCGGGAGGGGGGATGGAAGGGTGTCGGCGGGATAATCTTGCGGGACACCCATCAGATAGCGGACAGGCAAGCCGTGCTGCAGTTCCCACTCGAGGTCTTCCAACGATTTTTTCTGTTGCGGTTCGAGCTCCTCCTTCTGCGTATTGAGCAGGGTCTGTTTGAGTTCGTGCTGCGCACGCCATTCGTCGCGGTCGGCTTCCAAGTCTTTGACCACACGGGGGTAGATCTTGTCGAAACGCTGCGGGTGGTTGGTGTACCAGACGAGCGAACTGTCGAACTGCGCCTGCGTGATACCATGGTCGTCCAATATCTCTTGATAGTATTTCGCCACCGCCTCGTCGTGCCCGTAGTTGTAGCCCGCCACCTGCAAGACCGCCTCGGCGTGGTGCAAGTCGTGTAGGACAGAGCGCATTTCTCTCGAAGAGATGACGCCCCGCGGACGGCAGCCGCAGAGGACGACGAACAATGAACAATGAACAATGAACAATGAACAATATCGGATAGGGCGGCGCATATTATTCGGTCTTTGAGTCGCTTTGCGGAGCGTTTTTGTCCTTTTTCTCCAGCGAGTCGTTGAGGTCGCGGCGGTAGAAAAGCAGAATGATGATGACGGCGCAAGTGATACACGAGTCGGCGAGATTGAATACCGGTCGGAAAAACAGCACCTCGCCTGCGCTATTATGAATCAACGGGAAATAGAGCATATCCACGACTTTTCCGTACATCCAGCCTGCATAGCCGAAAATTTTGCCATACGCCACGCAATCCACGATGTTGCCCAATGCACCGGCAATAATGAGTGCCAACGAGACGAGATAACCCGTGCGGGGATTGTGTTTGCGGATAAGGACATAGATATACCAGCCGAGTAAGCCCACCACGATGATACGGAAGAGGGTCAGTGCCAACTTAGAGAACCATTCGATACCGAATGCCATACCGTCGTTTTCGACAAAGCAGAGCCAGAACCAAGAAGTTATGGGATGTGCCTCGCCGAGGGCATAGTGGGTGCGGATATAGATTTTGAGGGTCTGGTCGAGCGCAACTGCCACAAGGACTATCGCGCCGACCAGCAGACTTTGTTTGACGGTTTTGGTCATAACTTAAAGGCTTTACGTATTTCTTCCACGCGGTTGAGTTTTTCCCACGTAAAAAGTTCCACTTGTTTGGTAATGGGTTTTCCGTTCTCACCGACAAAGTTTTTCTCCACGATCTCCGGCGTACGCCCGACGTGTCCGTACTTGGCGGTTTCCTCGTAGATTGGTTCGCAGAGGTGCAAATCGCGGGCAATAGCCGCAGGACGAAGGTCAAACAGACGGTTGATAACACGCACGATATCCGCGTCCATGATACCCTGTGCCGCCGTACCGTAGGTATCAACAAAGAGACTGACGGGTTTGGCTACGCCGATGGCGTAACTGACCTGGACGAGCATCTCGCGTGCCACGCCTGCCGCCACCATATTCTTGGCGATCCAACGTGCCGCATACGCCGCCGAGCGATCGACCTTCGAGGGGTCTTTGCCCGAGAATGCACCACCGCCGTGTGCACCGCGTCCGCCATAAGTATCCACAATGATTTTGCGCCCGGTAAGCCCCGTATCACCGTGAGGACCTCCGATCTCGAAGTTGCCCGTCGGATTGACAAGCAGTTTGTACTCCCCTTGCAGCAACTTGGTGTAACGTGCATCGCGGGTAGCCACACGGGGGAGGACAATGTCAATCAAATCCTGACGGATCTGCTCCTGCGACACACCAGGGTCGTGCTGGGTGGAGATGACGATGGTATCAATGCGCACCGGTTCGTTGTGCTCGTTGTACTCGATCGTAACCTGACTTTTGGAGTCGGGACGGAGATAGGTCATCTCTTTGCCCTCCTTGCGTATGCGAGCGAGCGTATAGACAATAGTGTGCGCCATATCGAGGGTGAGCGGCATATAGTTCTCGGTCTCGGCGGTAGCATAGCCGAACATCATCCCCTGGTCGCCTGCGCCCTGCGCCATACGGGTGGCACGGCTCACGCCCATATTGATGTCCGCTGACTGCGAGTGGATAGCGGTCAGGATACCGCAACTCTCCGCTTCGAACTTGTACTCCGCTTTGGTGTAACCGATCTTTTTGATGGTATCACGCACCACCTGCTGAATGTCCACATAACCGCTACTGGTGATTTCGCCCGCCACTACGACCTGTCCGGTAGTAACGAGGGTCTCGCATGCCACGTGGCTGCGCGGGTCTTGTGCCAGAAAATTGTCCAAGATTGCATCACTGATCTGATCTGCCACTTTGTCGGGATGTCCTTCGCCGACGCTCTCTGATGTAAATAAGTAGTTCATAATCTCTGTATCCGATAAGGATATAACAAAAAACAAGCCACAAGGGACTGTTTTGGTCTTGTGGCACAAGGTTTTAGCATTCTTTTATAGAGGTTGCAAGCAGTCAAATCCATCCTCTTTCTTAATTTGTAAATTTAGGAAATGTGTACATTTTCCAAATCCGACTGCAAAGGTACGACTATTTTTTGATATATGCAAGAGGATTGCCATATACACAGGGCAACTGCATCAAAATAATAGCATAATTAACGTGAGTTCGATATAACGAAACCTATAAAAAAACATTCAAAACCTTTCTTGCGGCGCAACACGCGCCGCACTTTCTATATAAATTATGGTCAAAAATCATTCAAATAGCCGAGATACGGGATGTTTTGAACAGACGGCTACACCGTATTACCACAAATTAAGCATAAATACATCCAAAATTATGTCGAAAAAATGGGAACAAGCAGAACAGATGACAGCGTCCGATGTCGGACGTATCGCCCTACCACTACCCTACCACTCTTTGTTTTTGTACTGCTATTGTGCTTGTTTGTTCTATACAGGGGAAATACGAACGGCAGGCTATAGCATTATAGATGTGAGAAAATAACAGAGCAGAGGGGAATAAGAAGGGTGATGGTCCAGACCATCAGGCAGTTGGCAAGCGGGAGGACTATATCAGGGGAACAGAAAGTCAAGAGATAGGGAATGAGTAGTTTCTGAATAAGGACTACAGCCGCAGCGGCAAAGGCAAAGCGGAGAAGGCGGCGAGACCATTTGCCCGACACAGAGAAACAGATATAGCGGTGCTCAACGAACCAACCCGTGAGCACACCGAAAGCAAGACCGGCGGCATAGTAGCAGTCGGTTATCATTTTCTTGGGTTCGACAATGAGTTGTCCGGCAGAGTTGTAGTCCATCGGATAGGGCTTGAATGAGACATAGAGGAGGTAGGCTATGAGAAAGGCAATACCACCGACCAACACCCATATATCTTTGTCTGGATTACGCTCCAGCCAACGGAAGAGAACACTGAATACCCAGAGCATAAGGACACTCTCAATAATCGCCACCCCCACATCGTAGGGCGTATGCACACCAAGGTAGTTGCGCGAGAATCCGATGACCAGTACCGACAGGACACAGAGCACCCATACCCACCAGCGGCGCAGCCAGAGGGCAATAGATCCGAAGAAAGTAGTGGCATACTCGGTATGCCCCGACGGGAAAGAGTAGCCCGTGGCGGTCTGAATGGAGTTGCCATACGGCACAATAGACGCATCACGTATCCATGGGCGGTAAATGCAGCACGTGTTCTTGAGCAACTGATTGACCACGCAGGTGCCCCACATGGCTGTCATCATAAAATAGCCCTGACGCTTGTCGATACAGAGATAGACAAAAGCGATGATGAGAACAGGCAGAACGCCGACAATAAAATCGGAGGCAGCAAGAAGAAAAGGCGAGAGCAGGTTGCCGGTCGCCTCACGGAAGTGCTGAAGGAAAAGGAGGTAGGGCATATTTAGTTTATGGGTTTAGAAGTTTATGAGTTTATGCGTAGTTTAATTCGTTTAAGAAGTTGATAAGTTTATTTACTGGATAGTATGAGGGTGTCTGGAGTGGAGGTGATTTCTATGTTGTAGCAGAGAGATAGGATACGGAGTGCTTCGTTGATGTCGTTGGCGGGGAGCGTACCCGTGAAGGGTTCGTCGGAGATAGAGGTGTAGGAGATATGCACGCCATATCGGTCAGCCAACTCCGCCATCACATCACGCAAGGGCGTGGCATCGAAAGCCATCAAGCCTTTGCGCCACGGTGCGCAGTCGGGCATATCCGAATGGCGGAGCGATACTTCGCCGGTAGTCCGATTATGGGTAATCTTCTGCTTGGGCGTAACAATATAGTCAGCACCCGTATCGGAGACACGGAACGACACTTTGCCCCGCTCCAGAAAGAGCATATCAGAAGCGGCGTTGGTGCGTGAACAGAGGTTGAACGCCGTACCGAGAACCTGCACAGAGACTGTGGGCGTAGAGATGACAAAGGGGACTTTTGGATTGGTCTGCACATCGAAATAGGCTTCGCCGTCCAACTGCAACGCCCGCGAAGATGATGTAAAGCCGTCTGGCGAATACGAGAGTGTACTATTGCCATTGAGCACTACGCGTGAGCCATCAGGCAGAGAGAGCGTACACATCTCATTGGCAGCGGTCTGCACGCAGAGCATACCCGACGATGTATCACCCTTACCGAAGAATAGCAGTCCCGCTACGAGACATAGCACGAGTGCTGCAGATGCGGCAACGGCAGAGATGATATAACGACGGCGGTACGGTGCGGCTGCAGGCATAGGGGCAGACTGCAGCCAGAGACGATGCAGTTCGGTCTCCAACTGTTGGTCGGTCATAGAGTCGGTCTGCCGGCGCAGATTGTGCAAGTCGGTGGGGGACAGGCTATTGGTAAAATATTTCTTAAACAGGTTCACGGTTGTATGCGGTTTTGTAGTTGTTGACGAATCTCTTTGAGGGCCAAAGAGAGGAGGTTGCGTGTTGTCTGTTCGCTCAGGTGCATATGGTCGGCTATCTGCTTGTGGGTCAGACCTTGCAGGCGGTGTAGCACAAAGACGGTGCGTTGCTGCTCAGGAAGCGAGCGGATAATCCCGGAAACGGTATGGCGGTACTCGTCGTAGAGCATCGGTTCGCGAAACGTAGAGAGCCGCATATCGTTGACATACTCGGTGTAGTCCTCGTACTGTGGTTCGTGGATACGGCGGCGGAAGATGGTGATGAGTTGGTTTTTGATCGTAGCAAAGAGAAATGGTGCGATAGCCGTATGAACAGTATCGCGCTTTTCCCAAAGAACAGCAAACGCCTCCTGCACCAGGTCCTGCGCGTCTTCGGCGGACTTGGTGATATTGAGGCAGTAGGCATTGAGGCGCGGTGCGTACTCACGGTAGATGAGTTCGAATGCCTGCCTGTCTCCTGTGCGGAGCCGTGTAAGCAACTGTTCTTCGGTCATTATTCTCCGTATAATTCTCTTTTTGCTCCATTAATGCCCGTTAAAAGACCATTAAAATTCTCCGTTAATTACCATTAACTGACCATTAATGTTGCACTGAGCACAAAGGTTGCACCCTGTCGGGATAACAGGGTGCAAAGGTACAAAGAATTATCCTAACAAGCAATTATTTTAGTGCGCAATGACTACTTTGCGGTTGTTGATGATGTAGATACCGTTTTCAAGGTTGTCGGTTGCTTTGTCAGCAACAACATTGCGGCGGATAAGACAACCGTCAAGGGTATAGACATTCACCAAAGCAGGTGCAGTAGCAAGGTCGGCAATGGCAGTAGGGTTCTCCGGTTCGGGAGCGGTGTAGGTAGTCCACGCAAGGTCATCGATAACGAGGCGGAATTTGTTTCTTGTACCGTCGTAAGGCGTGCGGTTCTCAAAGCGAATGACGAAATTGCCTTCGTGCCTGATGTCTTTTACGGAATAGGTGTAGAAAGGTGCCGCTGACTTATATTCGTCGATATGATAGATACCGCCTACCGAGTCTCCGTTGATATAGATACGGATGTCGAGGTCGCAGTTGGCATCGCCATTGGAGTTCCATGTAAATGCCAGGCTATCGATACCGCCCGAGATAGAGTCGCTTTCGATATAGCCATAGCCTGTCTCCGAAGACTTGGCAGCACGTACAACGGCTACAAAATTATCGGCTCCCATATTACCTTGGTTTTTGCAGACACCGCCATAGAGGGTTGTCCAAGAGGTTTGTTGGCAGAGCGAGGTGTATGCCTCGGTGTTATAGGTCCTGTTGTTGTTTTCCTCTTTTGGTTCAAAGGTTTCAACACGGGTTTCCGCAGTAGCGGAGATGGCAGCAAGAAGCGCCATGGAAAGAAAAAGTTTTTTCATACGATTGGTTATTGAGTTGTTTTTGTTGTTTGTTTATTTTTGTGGAATGTATCTGACCGCGGACGGGGCGTCGGCGTCCCCGGCTTGGAAAATCGGTATTCATTCGGTATTCATTCGAGAATCACCTACTAATCACCCACTAATCACCTACTAATCACCTACTAATCACCTACTAATCACCTACTTTTATTAGCACGATGTATAATAGTTCCCAACAGGTTATAGGTGGCAGTGCCGTCGGTGATGTAGATTTGATGGTTGTACAGATACTTGCCAAACACGGGTGGTTGACGGGTGGATGTCGGGTGGATAGCCTGCGGGGCTTGGTACTCAACAGAACCGATAGTGGCAGGCGAAGGGCGCGTATTGCCGAGGCAGTCGGTGGTAAGGGCAGTATCGAGTATGCCGTCGGCGGTGATGTCTTCGCCGAATGTCTGCTCGGTAAGGTCGTCGGCAAGGAGGCAGACGAGAGGAATACCCGCATAGGTATCTTTGAGGAGCGGCACAAAGGGCATATCGTCTTGATACGAGATTTGCCCGAGGGCGGTATGATCGGGCTGCTCCGCCGTATAGACGGTATGGACATCGGCAAGATGTTTGGCTTTGTCGGAGATGTATAGGTCGGACTTCGCCGCAGTAGAATAGTGGTTGACTATCAGGCTGTTGTAGGTCTTGAGTTTGCCCTGCGAGAGGACGACCGCCGCACCATAATAGTTGGATACGGGTGCGCCTGCGGTAGTGAGACAGACGTTGGTATCACGGGTACAGGTAGTGTTGATGAGCGTGAGGACGGTAGCCGTATCGCCATAGACACGCAGAGACGAACCGCCGAAGAGCGGGTTCTTGAACGACGAGGCGGCACGGGAGGTATTCTCGGCAAAGGTGCAATTGACGCACTGCAGGTGCGCAGCGGTAGTGGGGTCGTTGAGCGAGACGGCACCTGTCTCGGTAGCGTGGTTGCGGACAAACGCCGACCGATGTATGCTTATCTCCTCAGTCTTGGTAAGATAGAGGGCAGAACCGTCTTTGGCGGAGTTGTCGGAGAAGACACAGTCTTGCAACATTGCGCCCCAGTAGTTGCCTACTTGGGCTACCGCCCCACCCTGCGCAGCAACGTTGTTGGAAAAGATACAGCGGGTCAGGTCAAGGCGTCCGTTGCTGCAGACAGCCGCCCCTTGGAGGTCGGTAGTGCAGTCGGTAAAACGGCAGTCGGCAGCACGTATGGCATAGCCGTTGGCAGCGATGGCCGTAGCGGAGTGTGTGAAAGTGCAATGACTCACATGCAGCGCATAGGGGACGGTAAGCGTACAGCCGTCAAGAGTGCCGTTGGTGATGGTCAGGAAATGCGGTATCTTGATATTCTCGTTGCTGACGGTTTGCCCGCCGAGGTCGATGGTGTCGCCAAGAGAAGAAGCGGCGACGGCTGCAGTAAGCGAGGAGGTCAGGGTGATAGTCTGCGGACGGCGGGTAAAGAGCACCTCTGCCATCAAGGGCAGGTGGTCGGACGGCGTACAGGAACGACCGTAGTCCTCAGTAATCATCGTATAGGACAAGGCACGATAATAGCGACCGTAGAGGTGGTCGATACGGTGGGTGGAAGAGGGTTGCCAGTTGCAGTAGGAGCCATCGCTTGCGGGAGGCACCTCGGCTATGTCATAGGCACTTTGGAAATACGCTTTGAAGGGCAGATGGACGGCATCGACAGTGGACTGCGAGTTGAAATCGCCCGCAATGAAACAGGGATAGTCGCCTGCAACAGCAAGCATCTGCTCAACCACCAGTGCCGCCCCTTTGCGCTTGGCGACCTGCCCCGCCTGCTCAAGGTGGGTGGCGCAATAGAAAAAGATGTCGCCCGTGGTCTTGTCCTGCAGTTGCGCCCACACGGCAAGACGGCGGAACTTGGCATCCCATGCGACAGCCGACCTGGTGATGTCGGGTGCAAGGAAGAAATGCCCCGAGGACAAGAGACGGAACTTGTCCTTGCGGTAGAGGACACCTACCCCCTCTCCCACATCGCCGATGATGTGGGAGTCGCGCCCCCATGACTCGATCTTATAGTCGGGCAAGAGCGAGAGGAGGTCTTTCTTCTGGTCGGGCTTGAGTTCGTTGAGCGCACAGACATCGAAAGCATAGTCGGTGATGATCTGCGCCACGTACTGCTTGCGGTTCGCCCACGCACGGTCGCCCGTGTCGGAGGTAGAGTTGAGACGGATGTTGTACTCCGCGAAATGATAGGACTCCCCCATTACCCCCTCAGAGAGGGGGAGGAGGAACAGCAAGATTCCTAAAAATATCTTTTTCATTTGTATTCCGTATAAGGGATTTTTATTCTCCATTAAAAGCCATTAAAGAACCATTAAAAAGGTCTCCGTTAATTGCCGTTAATTATTCGTTAATTGCCTTGTCTGCAAGCCCCCTCTTTGAGGGGGTTGGGGGAGTCGGGGTTATCTTCGTTACCACCAATCTGTGGTCGGAGGGAAGGAGAGGACGACCGTAGTCCCCGGCGACGACACGGTAAGAGCGGACATCGGCATTGAGGACGTAGATAAAGTCGATACGCTGGATGGTGGCGACGGGGAGCCAGTTGGAGAACGTACCGTATGTGCCATGGGGTTTGGTGCGGCTGACTTGTCGTGCATCTTGGAACCCTGCAGCAGCAAAGAGCGAGTGGACATCGGTCTCATAGGGCTCGGCATTCAGGTCGCCCATGATAACGGCGGTGCGCCCTTGCGCAAGGGTCTGCGCCCGCTCAATACAGAGTGCCGCCCCCATACGGCGGGCTTCGGTACCTTTGTAGTCGAGGTGAGTGGACATAACGAGTAGTTCCTCACGGCTGCGCTTGTCCTGCAACAACACCCACACCGCCACGCGCTTATAGGCAGCGTCCCACGCCAGACCGGGGCGGTCGGGGTTCTCGGTGAGGAAGAAATGCCCGCTGTCCAAAAGGGTGTATTTCGTCGTACGGAACAGCACGCCCACCCGCTCGCCATGACTGGCTTCGGCGGACTCACGCCCGTACGCCACCAGGGTGTAGTCGGGCAGAAGCGTGCGGAGGTCGGCTTCCTGCGTATGATTGGCTATCTCGTTGATACCCAGTATATCCAACCGGTTATCCGTTATCGTTTGTGCCACAAAAGGTTTGCGCACCGACCAGTTCTTGTCACCCACATCACGCTTGGTGGCAATACGGATATTGTAAGTGCCGACCACGTGCGTAGCGGCGTTGGCTACCAGAGCCAACGCCGTGAGCAGCATCAAAACAACGTGTCTTTTCATTCGCAGAGCGTACCTAACAGATTATAGTATTTACCCTCGGAGAGAATGAGCAACTGCCCGTTGCGAACCACTTTGACGGCTTTTCTGTCAGAGCGGACAGCGGGAAGAGCGGTGTACGGATTGGCTTTCGGGTCCATGGCGCCACGGGTAGCCACCGACTCGCGCAGATAACCGCGTCCGTCCAAAGACACATTGACCGCAACGGGGCAGCCCCAATCTTTGACACATTTCTCGAGGTCGGCAACAGTAGCCCCTTCGATTGCCTCAACGGGCTGAATAGTGGATGCGAAACCGCCGTTGTCCGTGGTCGGCTCATTCGTACCGAAATAGTCGGCATAGTGGCGCACCTGCGCAGGAACGGTATAGAGGTCATTGGGACGCCAGCAGAACGCCCAAACGGAGTCTTTGTTGTTCTTTTCGCCGTTGTTGAACGTACCGAGGTAGTTGAAACCGCCCGAAGTGAAAAGGGTATCGAGGGAAATACCCGTGAGTTTCTCGGTATAAACAGTAGGATTGGTCTTGTCGCCTTTGTCCAGATCGCCCTCAAGCATCACGGTATTGACGAACCACAGTTTGTCGTGCTGGGACATACGCACGGATGTGCCATAGGCATAGGGTCTGTTGGTATCGATGCCCACGCGGAGACAGGTGTTGTCGCCGAGGGTGCAACTGATAAGGTGCACATCGTCGGTACCGCTCATCGAGATACCCGCACCGTTGCAGTATGCCACGTTCTTGGCAATGGTGGTATTTACCCCCCAAAAATGCCCGGCACGAATATGGACAGCCGCACCGTATTTACCATCCGAACTATTGGTAGCCAGGCTGTTGTAGCAGAACGAGCAACGCTCAGCCACGCAGGTAGCCTCAGCGACCACGGATTTGTCCTCAGAGGTGTAGGTCTGCATCAGCATCGCCCCGCCGCGACTGAAAGCGGTGTTGTGGTGGAGGTTGCAGTCGATAAGATGGAGCATACCGCCCTCGAAAGTGATACCTGCACCACCGTAGCCATCAGAGAGGTTGTTGTATATTTGGCAGTTGCGCACCACCACATTCGCGCTGTTGCGGATATAAAGCGCACCTGCTCCATACGCCGTCTCGGTCTCGAAATAGCAGTTGGTTATATCGATGCCTTGCAGTACGACCGGTTCGGCACACTCGATCCAAACGACATGCTGCAAGTCGCCGTCATCGGGTTTGCCGTTGGCGTTCTTGTCACCCGAGAAAACGGTAGGAGTAGCAGACGGATAGGCAAGCGACGGAGTGGCAGTACCCTGCAGACCGGCAGGATAACCGCCGATGAGCGTTACGGATGTCTTGATAGTATAGATGTCGGTGTTGCTGACGGGAGTATATACTCCGCCTGCCAGGTGGAAGACATCGCCTGCTTCCGCCATACCGCCGGTTAGCACTTTCTGGAAATCGGAGGGGCAAAGCGCGCCCTCCCACGACTGACCGTCGCCCCCGGTGGAGGTGAGGTCGGGGCGTACAAACCACGTAGTGGCGAACATCTGCCCTGCAAGGAGCAGGACAAGAGACAGAATGGATAGTTTTTTCATTGGTTTATGAGTTTATAAGTTTATCTGTTTATGCGTAGATGAAATGGTTTAATGGGTTGAGGAGTTTAATATCCATTACGGCAACGAGAGCCGATGCGACTATTCCCAGCCGGGGTTTTGCGTGAGGGCGTTCTCGGTGAGGATAATCTCGGTGAGCGGAATGGGATACAGATAATGCTTGTCCTCGAATTTCCGCCCGCCGCCGGGTTGCTCCAACGTGCCGTGTACAAGTTTGGCACCGCGGTCGCCATCGGGATAAAGGATGATGTCGGTACCCATCTTGAGAAATATCGATGTCAGGTCAAAGGGTTTCTTGGTCTGCCAAAGAATCAGGTTCGACTTGCCGTCGCCCGACAGGTCGTATTTGCCTTCTCCCGCAAAAGCGGCTCCGAGCATCGGTTGCGCCAGGGCTTCGCCCTCCGCCCAACGCATGAGGTCATCGTAGCGGAAGCCCTCCAGCACCAGTTCCACCGCCCGCTCACGACGCACCTCCAACACAGCAGCACGTTGCGCTGACGGCGTGCGAGTGATATGCGGATAGAGGGTTTGCAGATACGGGTCCTCGGCGGTAAGCGACGAGAGCACGAGGTGCGGCATACCGACACGGTCGCGCAGGAGGTTGAGCGACATATCGAGGTCGGCTTGCGTGAGCGTCCCGAGTTCGGCTTTCGCCTCGGCATAGATAAGGCACTGCTCCGCCAAGCGGAAGAGGGGCATATCGTTGTCGGACTTGTTATAGCCGTAGGAGTCTTCGAGGACGTACTTGATGAGTTGGTAGCCCGTAGGCGAAGTAGAGAACGTGTAAGGTTCGACCTCGGTCTTGTTGAGCGCAACATACTGCCCCGGTACGAAGATGGTCTGTGCCAGACGCGGGTCGCGGTTGGTCAGTTCGTTGTGGAGCGAGATAGTATCATACCCCTCTTGGTTGGTATAGGGTTCGCCTGTTGCGAGCAGGTACTGGTTGAGCAGATGCTTGGTGGCACCACATTGCCCCTCGGACTGGCAGCGCAGGTAGGACGTAGCGTTGTGCGTCAGGGAGATTGTGGCATTATACGCACGGGCGAGAATGACCTCGTCGGGGTCGGCAGTGAGCGAAGTGAACAAGTCGCGATAAGGCTGCGTGCCACCGATATGCAGCGAGTATCCGCCTTGGGCGAGGACGGTACGGGCAGCCTCAGCGGCTTGCGTGAGCAGGTCTTGGACAGTCTGCTCGTCGCCCTGCTGATGGTAGCGGAGCCATGTCCCCTCGAAAAGGGCGATACGCGCTTTGAGGGCAAGAGCGGTATAGCGGTTGACCTCGTAAGGCGTGTGAGCCGTGCGCATAAGCGGTATGGCACGGTCGAGGTCGGCTAATGCTTTTTGCATAACCGAGGTACGGTTCTCGCGCGGGCGGCGCAGTTGGGCGATGTCGCTGCTGCTGACGGGTTCGTCATACCACGGCACATCGCCGAAGCGACGCACTTTGTCGTAGTAGAACAAAGCACGAAAGAATAGAGCCACACCCGTGTAGTGGTTGCGGGCGACAGTGTCCTCGGTGCATTGCCCCACATGCTGCAGGAAATAGTTGATATGACGCAGGTCTTCCCATTGCCAATACGTTTCGCCCGAATTGATGGTACGCGTACCGAGAACCACATCGGCAAGGCTGTTGCTGATAGTAAGGTCGGACGGCTCGTTGTACAGGTCGGACGCCGAGGGAAGCATCGTATAGAACTGCGTGGTGTAGCGGCGCAGTTCGCTCTCGTTGCTGAAGAAGGTAGCGGAGTTGGTGGTGTCCTTGGGGACACGGTTGAGAACACTGTCGCAACTTGCGAGAGACAGGAGACTGAGAAGTGTCAGAATATATAGATTTTGTTTCATATTGATACGATTTTATTTCCTTTGCCGCTTGGCGGCAAGAAATCTAAGTAAATCTTTGTTTTTGCATCCATAAATTGCCATAAATCTTATTGACCGCGGACGAGGCGTCCGCGTCCCCGGCTTTTAGAAGTCAATACTTGCGCCGATGGAGAAGGTGCGGTTGAAGTTGTAGGCTACGCCCGAATTGGCATACTTGGTATCAGACGAGGTCGCCTGCTCGGGGTCAACGTACTTGGAATGTTTTCGCAACGGCGAGAAATAGAACAGGTTTTCGCCCGACAGATAGAAGCGCAAGTTGCTGACCACCTTGTTCTTAGGCAACGGCACAGTATAACCGAGAGTGAGGTTCTTCAAGCGGAAATACGCCACATTCTGCAGATAGCGGTCGTTGGTGGCATTGAGCGAGTAACCCTCTTCGAGTGCCTCGTAACCACGGGCACGGGGGAAATAGGCATCGGTGTTGTCCTCCGACCAAACCTGAGAAAGGAAATTGGTCGGGATAAATGAGCAGTACGGACGGCTGTACGGTCCCCAGAAAGAGATGGCATTACCGCTCGGGTACCAGTCCTGGTGCCCTACGCCGGTGAAGAAAGCGGAGAAGTCAATGCCGTTCCACGCCAACGACAATTTGATATTGTAGTTGTAGCGCGGGAGGGTGTTGCCTATCACTTTCAGGTCGCCGTGGTCATCGAGGGTGTTGGCGCCATAGGAGATGACGCCGTCGCCGTTGAGGTCGGCATAACGGATATCACCCGCCTGTAACCCCGGTGTACCGAGAGAGCCGTGCATGATATTGTCGTACATAGTGGAGTGGTCTACATCGACGGCTGCCATATAGGCATTGACCTCCTCTTGCGAGGCAAAGAGTCCGTCGGCGTGGTAGCCCCATATCTCGCCGAGACGCTGACCGGTATAGTAGTCGGTAAGGATATTCGATGGGTTGTTATAGCGGGTAACGTCCGTTACATAGTCGCTCAAGCCGAAACTGATGCTGTACTCAAAGGGGTGCTTGCCCGCGCGAAACGAGTCCGCCCAACCGATAGAGAACTCCCAACCGCGGGTGCGCATATCGGCGATGTTCTGCCGCGGCTCGTCAGCCCCATAGACCGACGGCAGTTTCATACCCGCACAGAGCATATTCTTGGTATCGCGGATATAGCCGTCGATGCTCATTGTCAGACGGTTGCGCAGGAAACCGAAGTCCCAACCGAGGTCGTAAGTCGTAACGGTCTCCCATGTCAGGTCAGACGCTTTCGGATCGTCCTCCCTGGCGATATACGCCAGTGTCTTGCCGTCGAGGGTATATTTGATAGTCTCACCGGTGCGGATACTCTCAATATAGGTGTAGTAGTCGTCAATGTTCTGGTTGCCGAGACTACCGATGGAAAAACGCAGTTTGCTGTTGCTCCATGCGTTGCTAATCGGCTGCCAGAAACGCTCCTCACTCATGCGCCAGCCCAGCGAGGCAGACGGCACGAACACCCAGCGGTGCTTCGGGGCAAAACGGGACGAACCGTCGCCGCGTGCGGAGAGTTCCACCAGATAACGCCCCGCATAGTCGTAGTTGGCACGCAGAAAGAAACCGAGCGTGGCATATTCGACAATGCTGCCGTCGAGGACGGTTACCTCGCCCGTAGCGAGGTTGAACGCATCGAGTTCGGTGTCGGACAAGTCTAGTTGACGGGCTTTGCTGTTGCGCTGCTCGTAGGTCTCGAACTGCCCGCCGCCCGTCAGTTTGAGCGAGTGTGCACCCGCAAAGGTATGGCTGTAAGTGGCATAGATATTCAGGTTATGGTTCTGTACACGGTAGTACTGCTCCTGGTAGTAGTCCTGCGCTTTCTCGGTAGTGAGCCACAGCACCTCGCCCGCTTTCTGCGAATACGGCACATTCGCCGAGCGGTTGCGGTACTCGCGATAGCGGAACGAATAGGCATACTCAGCGGTAAGCGTCAGATCAGGGATGATGTCGAAATCAAAGCGGTTGCGCGTTACAATCTCGCGGTCGAGATTGGTGTTGCGGTGCTTGTTGTTGATGAATATGGCACTCACGCCGTCCATCACCGTACTGGTACGGTTGGCATTGGTGTTGTAATAGACAGGGTATCCTTCGGGCGTGGTAGCGGGAACGCATGCCAAAGCGTGCGCATAGGTCAGGCGCAGCATATTCGACATAGACGACATACCCGGAAAGAAACGGCGCGAAGCAAAGAAATTGGTATTGGAGGTAAAGCGCACCCAAGGCTTGATTTGTGCAGTGAGTTTGGCACGGACGGAGTAGTTCTTGTACCAATCGTTCACCTGCTGAAAGATACCGTCTTGGTCAAAATAGCGACCCGAGACGTAGTATTTGACCTTGTCGTTACCGCCGCTGATACTCAGGTTATGCTCCTGCTGCATACGGTTTTGGCGGTATGTCCAGTTATACCAGTCGAAATTGGCATAGTACTTATAGGTACCATCCGCCTGCTGCACCACCCACGGCCGCGCAGGGTTCTCGGTCTTGTCGTTGAGACGCGCCTCGAGTTCGGCATAGTCGGCTTCGGTGTAACCCGTATAGTTGCGCCCGTCTTTGGGCGTCATAAACATATCGTTGATTTTCGCCGACCAATAGCCCGTAGTGATGTAGTCGGTAGAGGTGGTATTTTGGCTCCAGCCCGCACGATACGAATAGGATATTTTCGCCTTGCCTTCCGCACCGCTCTTGGTGGTAACCAACACCACGCCCGCCGAGGCTTTTGCACCATAGATAGCCGATGCACTGGCGTCTTTCAGAATAGATACACTCTCTATATCGTTGGCATTCAAGCGACTGAGACTGCCCTCCACCCCGTCAATCAACACGAGGGGCGAGGCACCGCTGGTGAGCGAACTCACACCACGGATATTGATCTGCATACCCGCATCGGGCGAACCGCTGTTGGCTACAATGTTCAGTCCCGGGTCTGCCCCCTGCAACGCCTGTGCCGCATTGGCAACGGAACGGTTGGAGATGTCCTTGGCATCCACCACGCTGACTGCACCGGTCAGGTTCACTTTCTTCTGCGTACCATAGCCCACCACAACCACTTCTTCGAGTTGCTCGGTATCCTCACTGAGCACCACACGCATATTCTGCGCCGCCGCTAACTCTTGCGGCTTGTAACCTATATAGGAAAATTGCAGGCGTTGTCCCGTTGCGGCTTCAATAGAGAAATTTCCATCGAAATCAGTAATCGTACCCGTAGAAGTGCCGGCAATGACGATATTGGCACCTATGATCGGTTCGCCCTGTTTGTCTGTTACCGTACCGCTTACTATGGCTGATGCTACGGTTGTCTGTTTTATGGCTGGGCGCAACACGATATGGGTCTGCCCAGCCATCTCATACTCCAAACCACGCGGAGGTAATACCTCACGTAGCAACTCGCGCACCGAGAGGGTACGCTGAATGGTGATGTTGGCGGAGTCGTTGCTCAGCACCGCCGTGCGGTAGGAGAAACGGTAGTCGGTTTGCGTCTCGACAGCGGTCATCACCTCGCGCAGGGATGCACGGCTGAGATTCAGACTCACCACTTTGTCTTGCGCCATAGCCTGCAGCGACAGCAGAAAGCACAAGGCTACAGCCGAAAAGAGTTTGTGTTTGCGTATCATTAGTATAAATAATGTGTTTGCAAGGGTTTCTATAAAGAAAGTCGCAAAAACAAAGATAATGTACCGAAGAATTTATATGTTGTACAACATAGTTTTATATATTCTTCTATACTCCCAGCGAGAGAAACACAAAAACAAAAAGCCCGCTGCACTAAACTAATGTGCAAAGGGCTAAAGGACAAGGTAACCGCATCAAAATATCCTTCCAAAATTATGCAGAATATGCACTCTCTTTATTCGTAATACCAATTACGTAGAAAAGACGTAGAAAGGACGTAGAAAGGACGTAGAAAGAATGGGCTTTTTCCGAGAGGATAAGCCACTGTTTTATACAATTTATGCATTACATATATTGCATAAAGTGTATAAAGATATTGCTTTAATGCGGAACCCCGGGTTTGGTCTTATCTACTTGCCGGCGATAAATGAGGGGGCGAGATAGGTCTGCTCAAGAGCGTCGATGGCGGATATTTCCTCGGGAGTAAGCGTGCGGGAGGAGGTACAGAAAGAAGAAATGAAATAGTCGGAGAGTGCGTGGATGTCGGTCAGGGCGGCTTGTGCCTTGAGGTCATTAAGGACTTCAGGGTCTTTCAGGTCTTTTAGGTTGGCAACACGCTGGCGGACGGATTGGACGCCGTGTTTGGAGAGTTTCTCACGGCTCGGAGTGATGGCTTGCTGGAGAGCGGCAAAATCGACATCGAAGAGCATCGTGCCATGGACGATAGTGCCTGTAGGCAGAGCATAGCAGGCATTGCCCGACACTTTGCGGTCGCCGACAAGAACATCATTATGCTCCGATTTGGCTGCAGCAAAACCGAGTTGCTGCAATGCGCCCGCCACACTATCCAAATAATGCTGAAACACCTGCTCGGAACGGGTATCGGGAGTGATATACGACAGCATCAGATTGCCCGCATCGGAATAGACACAGCCCCCCCCGCTCTTGCGACGGTACATCTGCACCCCGTTGGCACGGCAATAGTCCATATTCACCTCGTCTTCCATCACCTGATGGCGACCGAAAATGACCGTAGGAGGGACTATCCAAGTGAAAAAAGACTCCTGCAGAACCTTCCCTCCCCCTCCTTCAGAGGAGGGGGTTCCAGTATCGGATATGTGTTGGGCGAGGTATTCCTCCATAGAGAGATACCAGACGAGACGTTTGTTAGGCGGGGTGATGATATGTTGCATGGCAGGGAGAATTTGTAAATTTGTAAGTGTGTAAATTTGTAAATTATTCCTTTGTCAATTGTCAAATGGTACAATCGTTTGTCCTTGGCAGAAACGGCGGAGAATTTGGCGGTCATCGCCTGTGTAGATAAACTGCTCCAAAGCAGAGCGGGGATCGGGGTGATGCTGCCCGATGAGCAGGGCATCGAAGGCATAGCCTTTCTCGAAAGAACCCACCCTGTCCCTATCGCAGGCGGCAAAGAAATTGCCTGCGGACTTGGTAGCAAGGTAGAAGGCTTCGCTCAATGTCAAGGGGGCTAATTGCCCACAGGAAGCGGCATACTGCATCTTGGACATCTGGATCACATAACGCAGTACCTCGAACATCGAGAGCGTATGTCCGCCGGAGATGTCCGAACCGAGGACGACGGGTACACCGTGTTGCAACAGTTTGCGCACAGGCGCGATGCCCGAAGCGAGATTGCAGTTGGAGGTCGGGCAATGGACGGCATACACTTGGTCGCACGCCATCAGGTCCAATTCTTCGCCATCGGTATAGACACAATGCGCCATAAGCGTAGGCGTGTCGCCGAACAGACCATAGCGGCGATAGGCATCGCCGTAGCAACCAGAGGCGGGTTCCAGTTCTCTGACCCACGCTATCTCGGAGCGGTTCTCGCTCAAATGGGACTGCACGGGCAAGTGCTTGGCACGTACTAAATCGCCGAGAGCACGCATCATATCAGGGGTGCAACTCGGTACAAAACGGGGGGTTACGATAGCACCCACACGCGGCATAGACGCCGTGTGCGCCAACAGGGCTTCGGTATCACGCACCGCCTCGGCGGGGGTATTGCACAGATTGTCGGGACAATTACGATCCATACCTACCACGCCCACCAACGCCCCAAGTCCCGCCTTATGGAGACAATCGGCAAGAATACAGGACGAGTCGCCGTGAACGGTAGCAAAAACGACCGAGCGCATCGTACCGAAACGAATCATATCCTGCACAAAAGCACGATACACCTCACGGGCATAGCCGGCATCGGCAAAACGTGCTTCCTCAGGAAAAGTATAGGTATTGAGCCAAGGCAACAGTTCGAGGTCCATCGCCAACCCCATATTGCGATACTGGGGGGCATGGACGTGCATATCGTTCATAGCAGGGACAAGCAGACTATCCCCGAAATCAACGACAGAGACACCTGCATACCGCTCCGGCATGGAGGTATAAACCCCCTCGACAAAACCGCTGTCATCAACCGCAATATAGCCGTGGTCGACTACCTCAAAGGCTTGCGGCGTAGGGGTATAAAGGATATTTGCCTTGTAGATCTGCATATTCAGCCTTTCTTTTCGGATTTCTTCTTGCCATAGAAAGGTACCAGCACAAAATAGTTGATGATACCGGCAAGGACAATGGCGACAATACCCGACAGTTCTTCGGACACCCCTATATATATAAGGAGATGTAGGAAGCCGAGTTGGATAAAATAGTTGACCAACCGCCCCAAGAGGAAACCGCCTGCATTCTTGATATTAGGACGTGTACGGAAGGTATAGAAACTGGTCAGCAAATAATTGCTAATCATCTCGATACCGAAACCGAGCGTAAAAGCGAGCGTAACCTTGACCTCCATCTCGGGGCAGAAACGCTCAAAGAGCATCAGACATCCGTAATAGATACCATACTGCAGTACCGTTCCGAATGCGCCCACGCACACGAAACGAACTGCAGAACGATATTTCTCCGGCAAACGCCGCGTCAATGTTCTCAATGCAATGCCCCCAATAATTCTTCCATAGCGGGTCGGAGACCTGCTGCATTGCGACCGCCGGCAGTAGCCATCCATGCTTGTCCGCCGCCACCGCCCTGGATATGCTTGGCAGCCGACTTGATCATCTGACCGGCATTGAGACCTGCGTCCACGAGCGGTTGCGAGAGGAAGACGGAAATCATCGGTTTGCCTTCCCACTCGGTGGCACCAATGACGGCAAAGCGCACGTCGGTGAACTTACCGCGCAAAAGGGGCAGCACACCGCGAATCATATCGGGTTGCACATTGCCCTGCACACGGACGAGTTTGATACCGTTGTAGTCCTCGGCACGCTCAATCAGTTTATCACGATACTGCTCCAGTTTCTCTGCCATATAGGTCTCAATTTCTTTCTTGAGCCCGGCGTTCTCGGCGATGGCTTTCTGCACGGCACCGGCAAGGTCGGGCGCATTGTTGAGCAACCCGCGCAGGTTGGCAAGCATATCCTGCTGGGCAAAATAGAGTTCGTCCACCTTGGCGGCAGTAACCGCTTCGATACGACGGATACCTGCAGCGACACTCGTTTCCATCAGGATACGCACAGAGCCGATACGCCCTGTGGACGACACGTGGCAGCCACCGCACAACTCGATAGACGGACCGTATTTGATAACGCGTACATCATCGCCGTACTTCTCGCCGAACAACGCCATCGCACCCATCTCACGCGCTTTGGCGATAGGGGTATGGCGGCTCTCTTCGAGGGCATAGTCCATACGGATAAACCGGTTAGCCAAACGCTCCACCTCACGCAGTTCTTCGGGCGTTACCTTCTGGAAATGCGAGAAATCGAAGCGGAGACTATCGGGGGACACGTAACTGCCTTTCTGCTCCACGTGCGAACCTAACACACTGCGCAACGCATAGTGAAGGATATGGGTTGCCGTATGGTTGCAAGCGATAGCCTGACGGCGGTCGGCGTCCACTTTGGCTAGCAACGGCTGCTCGATAGCATCGGGCAACTCGGTGCAGATATGCACGGCGAGATTATTCTCGCGCTTGGTATCGATGATACGTGCCGTACCGAGCGAACCCGTATCACCTACCTGACCGCCCATCTCGGCATAGAACGGGGTCTTGGCAAGCACCACCTGGTAGAACTCTTTGCCTTTCTGGCTCACTTTGCGGTAACGCAGTACTTGGGTCTCGATCTCCAACGTATCGTAGCCGACGAACTCGGTATCGCCCTCACGGAGGATTACCCAGTCGCCGAGGTCCTGTTTGTTGGCGGAGCGTCCCATCTCTTTCTGGTGCTCCAGAGCGCGGTTATACTCCTCCTCATTGGTGGTAAAGCCATTCTCACGGAGAATCAACTCGGTGAGGTCGAGCGGGAAGCCGTAGGTATCTTTGAGGGTGAAGACATCGACACCCGAAATCTCTTTGCCTTTGGCTTCGCGCATCAGTTTGTCAAGCAGGGTGATACCCTTGTCGAGGGTGCGGAGAAACGCCTCTTCCTCACTCTTGATGACGGGAATAATCTGCTGTTCCTGCTTGCGCAGTTCGGGGTAGGCGTCGCCCATATCCTCGATGAGTTGCGGCACCAGACGGTACATAAACGCCTCGCGCTGACCGAGGAACGTATAGCCGTAGCGCACGGCACGGCGCAGGATACGTCGGATAACGTAGCCCGCTTTCTCGTTGGAGGGCAACTGACCGTCGGTGATAGCAAAGGCGATGGTACGTATATGGTCGGCAATGACGCGCATAGCGATGTCGGTTTTCTCGTCTTTGCCGTACTCACAACCGCAAATCTCACCTATCTTATGAAGCATCGGTTGGAAGACATCGGTGTCGTAGTTGGACTGTTTGCCTTGGAGGGTACGCACGAGGCGCTCGAAGCCCATACCGGTATCAATGACCTTGTTGGGCAGCCCCTCGAGGGAGCCGTCCGCCTTGCGGTTGTACTGCATGAAGACGAGGTTCCAAATCTCGATGACCTGCGGGTGGTCTTTGTTGACCAGTTCACGCCCGGGTACAGCGGCTTTCTCCTCCTCGGAGCGGCTGTCCACGTGAATCTCGGAGCAGGGACCACATGGTCCGGTATCGCCCATCTCCCAGAAGTTGTCGTGCTTGTTGCCCTCGAGGATATGGTCGGCAGGGAGGTGTTTCGCCCAGATAGCCGCAGCCTCGTTGTCGCGCTCCAGTCCCTCAGCGGGCGAGCCTTCGAAGACAGTAACATACAGGTCTTTGGGATTGATATGCAGCACATCGACGATATACTCCCACGCGAAGTCGATAGCCCCCTCTTTGAAGTAGTCGCCAAACGACCAGTTGCCGAGCATCTCGAACATAGTGTGGTGGTAGGTATCGTGTCCGACTTCCTCGAGGTCGTTGTGTTTGCCGCTGACGCGGAGACACTTCTGGGAGTCGGCTACACGGGGATATTTGATAGGGTCGTTGCCCAGAATGATACCCTTCCACGGGTTCATACCGGCGTTGGTGAACATCAGCGTCGGGTCATCTTTGATAACCATAGGAGCCGAGGGAACGATATGGTGCCCTTTGCTCTCCATAAAATCCAAAAAGGATTGTCTGATTTCTTTACTTGTCATATTTAGTTTTATATTTTATTCACATTTCGAAGTATGTCTATCCTATGCCTATCCTATAACCATCCACCTCACATCCACCTCACTTTTACAGAGAGTTTATACGGCAAAGGCATTAACTTATTTTTTCTTTTAACGACGCGGGACGCGTCGTTTCCACACGCGTAGCATAGTCATACGGTTTGTGCCAAACCGACCGCGGACGAGGCGTCCGCGTCCCCGGGGTTTGCGTTCATAATATATGCATTGACTAACTTATCCCCATTATTCGGCAGCGGGAGTGGTTTTGAAATCGGCGAACTCACGGCGGGGTCGGCGGTCTTCACGCTCCTCGGGCGGGGTAAAAGGCAGCGGGTTCTTCTTCAACTCCCGGTTGAGCGCACGGGTATGCAGGAGGTCGATAGCCATATAGAGCGCATGGGCGAAACTGAGGTGGTTGGAAGCGTTCTTGCCTGCGAGGTCGTAGGCAGTGCCGTGGTCCGGGGAAGTGCGGATAACAGGCAGCCCTGCCGTATAATTGACACCGCTCATATCCAGCACCTTGAAGGGAATGAGTCCCTGGTCGTGGTACATAGCCAGCACGGCATCGAAATGGCTGAACTTGCCGCTGCCGAAGAAACCATCCGCCGAATAGGGACCAAACGTAAGGATTCCCTGCTCGTTGGCTTTCTCCACCGCAGGGCGGATAATCTCCAGTTCCTCTTTGCCAATCAAGCCGTTGTCGCCCGCATGGGGGTTGAGTGCAAGGACGGCGATACGCGGTTTTTCGATAGAGAAATCGTTTTGCAGGGTGGTGTTGAGGACGGTGAGTTTGGCAAGGATACGCTCCCCGGTGATCATCTGCGGCACACGGGCGATAGGCACATGGTTGCAGACGAGGGCGATGCGCATCGTCTCGCTGACCATCATCATCAGGCTGTCCTGCTTGCCGTCGCCGAAAACGGAGGTGAGGTACTCGGTATGCCCCGAGAAACGGAAGGTGTCGGACTGGATATTTTCTTTGCTGATAGGTGCGGTAACGAGGGCATCGACGAGTCCCGCCTTCATATCGGCACACGCCCGTTCCAAGGACGCAAACGACGCTTTGCCCGCCTCGGGAGTGGACTCACCGAAATTGAGCGGCGTATCGTCGGCATAGCAAGTGATGAGATTCAAACGCCCATCTTTCGCCTGCTTGGGGCTGTCGATGAGATTAAACTGTATGTTGGAGTACTCCTCGCCGAGCGTGTGTGCGTGCCGGCGTGCCACTTTGGCATTGCCGTACACCACCGGGCGGCATATCTCGCAGATATGCGGGTCGCTGATCGATTTGAGGATGACCTCGTAGCCGACCCCATTGATGTCGCCGGCTGTGATGGCTATGACGGGTTTCATATTTTGACTTTATGTTTTTGATTTGCGAGGGCAAACGTTAGATCCAATGTACTTTTTGATAGGGAAGTTTGTCGGGGGTATAGGGGCGGCGTTCCTCGTCTTTGTAGCCGAGCGAGATGACGCACAACACATTGATGTTTTCGGGGATTCCCGCCAGCGAGCGTACCAACTCCTCCGCACCCTCGCGCTGATAGATGTGACACCAGCAGGCACCGAGTCCCTGCTCCGCCGCAGCCAGGAGGATATTCTGTGCAGCGATAGCCCCGTCGCACTGCCATGTGTCGGTCAGCGAAGCATCCAATGCCACGACGATAGCCGCCATAGCGGTATTGAACATACCACTACCGTAGGTGCGGCACGCCGACAGACGGCGCAATTTGTCGGTATCGGTCAGCACATAGAACTCCCACGGGTTCAGGTGCTTACCCGACGGCGACATCAGCGCACAGCGCAGGATATAGTCGAGTTTTTCCTTTTCGACAGGCTGATTGGTATATTTGCGGATAGACCGCCTCTGTTGGCAGAGTTGTTCAAAAGTTTCCATAATTCTTTGTTCTTTATCCTTTGTTCATTGTCATATATGCGTAATGCGCACAAAACAAGCGTGCAAAGTTACAATTTTTTAGCAACATACACAATACCGCCCCGTTTTTTGCTGCGTTTTGTCAGGGCAACCGCATCAAAATAGTAGCATAATTAGTTAATTTTGAAAGAATAAATACTATTTCTCAAGCAAAATGTTATTCGTAACTTGACGACGCGAGACGCGTCGTCCCCTATGGCAGCCGCGGACGAGGTATCTTTGACGACGCGAGCCGCGTCGTCCCCCATGGCAGCCGCGGACGAGGGCGTCCGCGTCCCCGGCGATGCTACTTTATGGTAAAAATCCTAATAATGCATTCTTGCAATGCATAAATGTGTTAATGTTTGATGCGGTTGCCCTGGTGTTTTGTGGGTTCTTCCCGATTCTTTTTTTCCGACGATGGTACCAGTAAGACCGGCTGACCGGCTGTTTTATACACACCCGCCCGCGCGCACGTGGGTATATAAGATTTAGAAAAGAGCCGGTCAGCCGGTCTAGTGGCACCATAGAAGAGGGTGTCTAACAAGTTAAAAAGAATACCTGTTCTTCAGAAAAAGATTGCTCTTGACGACGCGAGCCGCATCGTCTCCCACACCCAAGAGCATAATACAAGAGACTGCCTACACTTGTTAGACAGTCTCTTCATTCATAATTCTTTATTCCGCATTACTATTCTGCGGGGCGGAGGGTGATGGCGTAGCCGCCGGAGGGGGCTTGATAGAGCGAGAGTTTGGATTTGGAGGTTACGCGTTTGGTTGTTATAGTATATGCCTGCGGGTTGGTGCGGTAGTCGGCGTCCCGGGCATCGGCATAGATAGTGGCGATGTACTTCTTGCCTGCGGGAAGGAAGTCCAAACGGATGTCCGAAGTACGGGGCTGCTCGCCGTTGGTGCCGCCGATGAAATACTCGTCCTTGCCTTTGGTCTTGCGGGCAACGGTGATATACTCAAGCGGTTCCGCCTCAAGGTACCACGATTGGTCCCAGTCGATTGCTACATCGCGAATGAATTGGAAGGCATCAAGGAAACGCTCGTAGTTCTCGGGTAAGTCCGCCGCCATCTGGAGGGGCGAATACATGGTTACGTAGAGCGAGAGTTGGTTAGCCAAAGTGGTGAGACAATGGTTGTGGTTGTGAGGGTTCATCTTGGACATATCCATCTCGAAGATACCCGGGGTGTAGTCCATCGGTCCGCCATTGAGACGTGTGAAAGGCAGGATACACGTGTGTCCCGGGCGGATACCCATCATAGCCTGGTACTCGGTACCCATAGCCGACTCGTTGCCTATCCAGTTGGGGTAGGTACGGCATATACCCGTGGGGCGTGTGGCTTCGTGGGCATTGACCATAATATGGTGCTTGGCTGCCTCGGTGATGCAATAGAGGTAGTGGTTGTTGAGCCATTGCGAGTAGTGGGTCTCGCCTACGGGAACGATATTGCCTACATATCCAGATTTCACGGCAGGATAGTCGTATCGGTTCATAAACGTGTAGGCGGTATCAAGATGACGCTCATAGTTGCGAATGGATGCGGACGTCTCGTGGTGCATAATCATCTTGACTCCCCGCTCCTTGGCATATCGGTGGATTTTCTCCACATCGAAATCAGGGTACGGGGTAACGAAATCGAAGACATAGTCTTTCTGATGTCCGAACCAGTCTTCCCAGCCGATGTTCCAGCCCTCGACAAGGACACCGTCGAAGCCGTACTTGGCTGCGAAGTCGATGTAACGGAGGACGTTGTCGGTAGTGGCACCGTGTTTGCCGTGCGGGCGGGCGTGTGCATAGTCAGTCTGCCCTATCTTGACAGAGGGGAAATCGTTGGTGTATGACCAGTTGCTCATGCCGTTGATCATCTCCCACCATACACCGACATACTTCATCGGGTGAATCCATGAGGTGTCTTCTATCTTGCAGGGGTCGTTGAGATTGAGGGTCATACGGTTTGCGAGAATGTCGCGGGCATCGGTTGCCACTTGTACGGTACGCCACGGGGTGTGGCAGGGTGTCTGCATATAGCCCTTTTTGCCTTGGTCGTCGGGGGTAAGGAACGAGGTAAAGACAAGGTTGGTGTCGTTGAGGTTGAGGTGTATGCAGGAGTAGTCGATGAGGGCCGCCTCGTGAATGGTGAGCCATACGCCGTTGTCGGTATGGAGCAGGAGAGCGGTCTGTACGCCTGTATCGGAGAAACCTGTCTGGCTGAGGTTGCCGACACGCTGTGCCTCACTCTTGGCGCGTATCTCACTGAGACGGGAACGGGTGTACATATACTCCTGCGTATCGAAGTCACCCGGTATCCAGTAGGCGGTAAGGTCGGAGGGCATAGCAAACTCCGTTTTCTCTTCGAGGATGGTGAAGTAGCCCAAGCCGAGTTGCGGGAACTCATATCGGAAAGCCAAGCCCTCGTTGAAGAGACGGAAACGCATATAGATATAGCGGTCTTGCGGCATCTGACGGAGGAATACACACAACTCATTGTAATGATTACGGATTTTGTTTTCTTCACCCCAGACAGGAGTCCATGTCTCATCGAAGGTGCTGCGCTCGGTGTTGACTATTTGGAAGCCGGTGAGGAGTTGGTCGTTCTCCAATGACAAGCCGAGGTGTGAAGGACGGATGAGGGTGTCGCCCTGCATGGTGAGGCAATAGGTCATACGTCCGTCGGCATCGGTAGAGAAAGACATAGAGAGACGGTTGTCCGGGGACAAGAGTTGCTCTGCTGCTGACAGGGTAGTGGTCAGCAGCAGGGTAGAGAGGATTGAAAGGATTCTATTCATAGAGACAAGAGTATAGAAGTTCTAGGAGAACTAGTAAATCTAGGATTTATAGGATATACTTATTCTGCTTTGGTTAGACGGAATACTTTGCAGCCGTGGGCGGGAATGGTATAGTTGAGGTTGCGTTGCTTGCCGAGGTCGGTATGCTCCCAAAGGTCGCGCACATACATAGATTCCTCGCCGAGAGTTTTGATAGCAAAGAAGCGCGTCTGCTCGGTATTCTCGCGGTTGAAAAGGGCTACTATCCAGTCGCCGTTGGTCATTTGTCCTGTCCAAATCTGGCTGTCGGTGCTGTTGAGGTCGCGCGAAAGGGGTTGCCCCGCGAAGCCGTCCTTGTTGAGGGCAAGGAGTTCCTCGTTCTGATAGAACTGCACACAATGGTCGATATTGGTGGAACTATACTGGTCGGCGCACGCCACGGGACCACCCGCCACCAATTGGAGCGAGATGACGGAACGGCACTCGTCGTCGTTGGAGAGCGTAGTAAGACGTGTAAAGTCGCCGTCCATAATGAGTTTGCCGCGCCCTGCAATGTCGGAGAACCAGACCATACCATCAAAAACGTTGTAGCACGTAGGCCATTTATCCTCGTCTATCTGTCCGCGACGACGGAAATAAACCGACTCGCCATAATGCTCGTAGTTCTCATCGGGGTCATCGGGTGTAGTACCGGAGAAAGCACTCCAGCGACCGCAGAACGAGTCGGCAGTAACACGCATCATATTGACATAACGTGCTTCGGCTTCGGCGTGGTTCTTCTGGTTCGGCATAACGATAGAGGTGAATACACCATACTTGGTAGCCGACTCGTTGATATATTGGAGGGCAAGCAGGTACTCATCGCGCCCGTAACCGCGGGCATCTTTGCCCATCCCCGTCCCCGTCTCAAAAAGACACATGAAGTCCATACGGATAAAGTGTACACCGAGTTCGGAATAGTATTTGAAGAAACCGTCAATATACTCTTTTGCGCCCGGGTGAGAGGGGACAAGCCACTTGAAGATTTCGTTCTCGGCAGGCGCATCCGGACGAATAACTTTATCTTTCTCGGGGTCGTAGGTGAGGCTGCCGAGACGGATATTGGTACCGTCGATGATGATGTCGTCGCTGCCGTGAATCCAAAGCGGGTTGTCATAGACACCGAGTTTGAGTCCGTATTGCCCACAGAGAGCCACCAGTTCTTTGAGCGAATAGGGACCATAGTGGGTCATATAGCCCTGACTATTTGCCGACGGCACGTTGTACATAGACATAAATCCGTCGGTAACAATCATATCATAGCCGTAAGGGAGCAGGTTCTCTGACACCCAACGTATGTTGGCTTCCCATATATTCTTAGGCATATTCTGGTCGGTACCCGCATGCTCCGCCTCGAAGCAGTATTCGTACACCGTCCAATAGAGTGGCGCATGCTCCTGCACCTTGACCGGTTCGATAACGGGGTCGTCTTTGACCTGGTCGATACTCCAGCCGGTGTCGATTTTCTGCTCGCATGCGGAAAGGGCAAGCACACTTAAGGCTAACAGGAATATATTCATCAGTTTACTCATTGCTTTTCAAATTTAACTGTAAGACCCAATACATCAATCGTTACTTTGTACTTACCGGGGGAAGTAACCACCCACTTGTTATCAGGAGTTCCTTTGGAGACATACTGCATAGTATATTCCGCCCCGTCTTCGATTTGTGTCCGCGGCTCAAGTGCCATAAAGAAAGGAGCATCGGCACTATTGTTGGTACCGTCATAGAGCGGGAACTTAACGGCTTTCTCGGTGCCTTCGTTGGCATAGAGTTCGCCCGTCCAGACAAAGATACCCCGTCCCTCGGAAGGCGTATAAACAAACTTCTCGTGGAAAGGATAGTTCCAGCCCGCCGGCGAGCCGTCGCCCCAAATCCATATCTGTTTGTAGGGCAGTTTATCAAAGTCGGCATCACGTGTAAAGGTAGCCTTGTGCTGTGCCAGATCGACATCAATCTTGTACATACCCGCAGACGGCACCTGCCATTTCTGGTCGGGATTGCCATCTTTGACAAACATCATATCAGAGACACTGTCGGCTATGGCATCGGGATTAGCCGCCATATAGAATGCGCCGTTGAAATCACGCAGAGCAGGATCCGGTTCGCAGAGGAATTTGAGTTCCCCCGCCGAGAGGATACCGCTCCATGTGAGTGTGCTTCCCGTGATGTTGGTCATAGGCGTGGCATCGGGCAAAGACCAGCCTCCCTCGGTAGCAGAGCCAAAGAGGAACAGCGGTTCGACACGCGTAAGACTCATGTCCGCCAGCGAGGCAGTGAGGGTATAGTAACCTGCGCGGGAAACAGAGAATGACTGTGCCTGCGCTATTGTCTCCCAATAGGCAAGCGCATCTTCGGAGGACGCTTTGCCATAGACTGCAGTAGAGTCGGAGCGGTCCACCAAGAACAGAAAGCCGCCTTCGTCCAATGCACCCGTCCACGTATAGGCATCCTGCCCTGCAACCTTACTCATAGCAAGTGCTTTGGTGTAGTCGGTGCCGACCGAAGTGGCAGAACCGGCGAGGTAGAGAACACTTGCATAGCCCATTGCTTCGAAGGTAACTGTGCTTATCATCGGTTTGACATAGTGGTCTAGCCCCTGCGGTACGGCAATGATTTCGGCATCAAGGGCAGCCCACGTACCTGCGGTGATTTTCCAGTTCTCGATCATCTCATTGATTTGCCTGTGTGTAAAAGCGACCGAGTTGCCTCCGTCCATCAGCATCGGCGAGATAGATGAAGCAAAGCCGTTGCCGGAGATGTCCATTTTGAAATAGTATTCATAACTTGTGATGCCGTCTTTCAGTGCAGGAATATCCCACGAGAATACGACGGCGGTGTCGGCAGCATCGACTTGGCGCAGTTGTATGCGCTCTACCGAAGCACGTATATGCATTTCGTCTTCCAACTGCGGTATGTCGAAACGCACGGTATCGGGCTTGCAGGCGGCAAGTGCCAGTGCCGCGAGGGCGATATATAGAAGTTTTTTCATTGTCTATAAACAGTTACAGGGTTATTTCCAGAACGGGGTTTGTACGAGTTTTGCGTTCTTATCCATTTGGTTTTGGTGAATAGGGAACCAATAGTAGGACTGACGGTAGACGCGCGTCTGGTAGGCGGTGAGTTGGAAGAAGTTGGTTTCGTCCTTACCGCTAAAGTTCATACCGTACTGCGGTCCGTTGAGAACGGTCTCCGCCTGTTTCCAGCGGCGCAGGTCGTCGTAGCGCAGCCCCTCGCAGCAGAGTTCCACTCGGCGTTCGCGGCGGATAGTCTCGCGCATAGCGTCCTGTGCCATATCCACGTGTATCTCGGCAGAGTTGGTAGCCCCTGTGGTGTAGGTGCGGACGCCCGCACGCTGACGGATCTTGTTGAGATACGTGAGTATCTCCGCATTGCCCGGGTCGCACTCGTTGAGGGCTTCGGCGTAGTTGAGATAGGCTTCTCCCAAGCGGTATAGGACTCCCGGGCGGTATTGAAAGTTTCCCTCTTTGACATTGGTCTTCGGGTGCACTTTCTTGCGCAGGAGATATCCGTTCTGCGGTGCATCGTGGGTGTGGATATTGTCCGCCCCCCCGTTGAAGAAATTGAAGGTGCGTTCCTCTTGTGTGAAATACGAGTTATGGAACGAGACGGCGACATAGAAACGCGGTTCGCGATGGCAATACATCTTGTAGGTGTGGGGATAGGTGATAGCACCGCCGTTGATATCCTCGTCCCACGAGGTGGCATCATTGGTTATGGTTGTTTCCTCAAAGCCTGTGGCTTCGTAGTGGGAGTCGGGGTCGGAGATAGGCAGTCCGTTCTCCATAAAGAAAGCGTCCACGAGAGACTGTGTAACGCCCAGACCGCCCGAACCGCCGGAGTTGGCGGGGGTGATATGCTTCTCATACTCGGTATAGTCGCAGCCTCCCGGGCGGGCAAAGAGGATCTCGGTATTGCCTTCGTCAAACTTGGTGAGCAGGACATTCTGCACAGACATAAAGGGGTCGATGTCGCCGTTTTTGTTGCGCTCGACATAGAGTTCGTGTCCTGCGTTCTCCGCTGTTTCGATAAGGAGTTTGCAGGCATCGGCGGCTTTGCGCCACCGCCGGGGGTCATAAGTCTGCGAGAATATCTCTACGCCGTCGGCATTGGTGTAGCCCGCATAGTCGGTATTGCCGTTGACAAGAGGTGAGGCTGCATAGAGTAGCATACGGGCGCGAATGGCGAGTGCCATAACAGATGTGGCACGCCCGTATTTCTGCGCACTGCTGTACTTGGCGGGCAGTTTGTCTGCCACATCAAGCAACACAGAGTCGCACCAGTTGATGACCGTATAGTATGGCACCTGCCCTATCTGGAGGTCAACGGCAGCGGCATCCGTGGAATAGATAACGCCCGGGGTAAAGGGGATAGCACCATAGGTATTGACCAAAAGCCAGTAGTAGTAGGCAATCATACATTGGCACTCGGCTTTCATATACTCGACTTCCTGATTGGAGATACCCTGTTCGGGGAGGGCGTGTACATTCTCGATAAAGATGTTGGCTTCACGGATACGCTGCGGGAGCGAAGCCCAGTAGTTGCCGTCCCAGTCGCTGGTAGGTGTCCATTCGCCGAGCAGGTATGGAATGACTTTCCAGTTCCACTGACGCCACCGTTCCGAGGGTGTCATATCATCGCCGAGAATGTCCCAGCCGAGGAAACGCGCGTAACCCATATAAGGATCAGGGATGTCGGAATAGACGCCGGCAAGCCAGCCCATAGTGCGTGTCTTGTCGTTGAAGACCATTTCGAGGGTTAACTCGGTATCGGGCTCCTTGTCCAAGAAACTGCACGATGCTGCGGGCAGCAGCAAAAGGGCGGTAAGAATGGTATATACTATTTTTTTCATATTCAATTAACAAGTAAGAATTAACAATTAATATGCAGTATCGGTTTTACATACATTGCTGATACATTCCGGAATCACATAGGAATCACATAGGAATCACATACGAATCACATACGAATCACATACACCTGTCAGCACGAAGTATAACACTTATATACGTCTTAGAAACCGATTTCCAATCCGATCATCCCCGATCGCATTGCCGGGTAACGGAGACCGTTGTTGGTGGCAAGTTCGGGGTCCCAGAGTTTGAAGGACGAGAAATAGAAGAGGTTGTTGCCCGAAACAAAGATACGGAAATTCTTGGCGTGCATCTTCTGCAGAGCCGATTTGGGCAAGGTGTAGCCGAGTTCGATGCTCTTGAGACGCAGGAAAGACATATTCTTCTTCCACCATGTGGAGGCGACATTGTTGTTGGTGTTGGTGGACTCGCTGAGTCGCGGCCAGAAGACATTTTGCGATGGGTTGTCCTCCGTCCAGCGGTCGTTGTAGTTGGCGAAGACGTTGCCGAGCACACCCTGACCGGAACCCGGGATGAAATAGTCGTCTCCGCCGATGATACGCCACGTGTCGCCCGTACCCTGGAAGAAGAAACTGAGGTCGATACCTTTCCAGTCGATGTTCGCCCCGAAACCATAGACGATACGGGGGTCGTTGGTGCCACCGATATAGCCCTGGTCTTCGTTGGTGATTTTGCCGTCGCCGTTCATATCAAGGTATTTGATGTCGCCCGGACGGACGGTTGCACCCAACTCGGGAACGGGAAGCCCTTTGGCGAGATTGCCGTCGGCATCGAAGTCCTCGGCGGTATAGAGTCCGTCCGCCCAATAGCCGTAGAGGGTATTGATGGACTGCCCCGTCTGACTGCGGTAGGTGCCTTTGACGCTCTCCGGTTCGTCGATCTCAAGAATAGTATTCTTGGCATAGGTGAACGTACCGCGGAAAGAGAGGTTGACGCCCGCCTCGAAATGGTGGTGGTAGGTGAGCGAGAGGTCGACACCGCGGTTGTCCACCTTACCGAAGTTGGCATAAGGGTTACTCAGGAAGCCGACCTGTGTAGGAATGGTATTGCGCTGCATAAAGATGTTGCTGCGCAGTTCCCGGAAGAAATCGACCTGGAGGTCGAGGTCGTTGTAGAGACCAAGTTCGAAACCGACATTGGCTTTTCGGGAGGTTTCCCATGTCAGATCGCTCACGCCCACTTCGCCCTCTTGGATTCCTTGATAATATACATCGCCCGTGTAGCCCCAGTTATAACCATTGGCATTGCGGTTGATAGTGGTGATATAGGCGAAACGTCGTGAGCCACCGATGTTGTCGTTGCCGACGAGACCGATAGAAGCACGGAGTTTGAGTTTGGAGAGGACATCGCGTGCGTCCTCCATCCAGTGTTCTTCCGACATCAGCCAGCCGATTGCACCGGAGGGGAAGAAACCGTAGCGTTTGCCTTTGGCGAAGTTCTCGGAGCCGTTGTAACCGAAGTTGAACTCCGCTACATAGCGGCGGTCATAGGTATAGGAGAGACGCCCGGCGATACCCTGGTTGCGGTAGGGCTGGTAATCGCCGTTGTCGTAGGAACGCAGATTGTAGAGGAACATGGCGTCCACGGCGTGTTTCTGCGCAAAAGTGCGGTTGTAACTGAGGGCCGCCTCGAAATAGATGCTGTTGTTGCCATAGTCGGCATTGCTGCTATGGTCGAGGAATTCGGAGCCGTATTTGAGGATACTGTGTACCAGTTCACCCTCGTCGTTGCGGGACTTGGCGACACTATAGTAGTCGGGGCTTTTGCCGCGCGTCATATAGGTCTGCGAGAAATAGTCGAACGAGAAAGTGGCTTTGGCTTTGAGTCCGGGGGTGATAAACTTCAAGTCCTGCTCAATAGCGAAGAGGGACTCGAGTTTGCCCGCCGTACTGCGGTAGTAGCCATTCTGCGTGCTCATTGCCCACGGGTTGTAGCGGTTGGCAGAAGCGATAGGGATAGTACCGTCGGAATAGATGGCGGGGTGGACGAAAGGCGGGGTCTCGAAGGCTTTGGCAAAGACATCGTCGGTGGAGGAACTGGACTTGCGCAGTTGCTGCAAGTAACCGCCGATATTGAAACGCAGGAGCGTGGTTTTGGTTACATCCAGATCGACATTTGCACGGAGGTTGAAACGGTTGAGTTTGGAAGCCGTACTATACGGGAGGGTCTCATCGGTAGCCATAATACCTTTCTCGTGGTAGTAAGACCCTGTGAGGGCATAGCGGATACGCTCCGAACCGCCCGTTACATTCAGGTTCGCACGGGTGGAATAAGCGAGGTCGTTGGTGATGGCATCAATCCAATTGACATCGGGATAGAGGTCGGGGTCATAACCGTAATAGGTCTTGAGGATCTGGTCCTTGGTAAAAAGCCGTTTGTTGGGGTCGGACTGCAGGTTGTTGAGCAAATCCATATACTCGGCTGCTCCGATGAACTGCGGCAACTTGGTGGGCGTGGAGAAAGCCTGCTCCACACGTATAGACACCGACGGCGGTGCTACGGTACCGCGCTTGGTATTGATCAGAATCACACCGTTGGCACCGCGCACACCGTACATAGCCGAGGCGGAAGCGTCTTTGAGTACAGAGAACGCCTCTATCTCGGCGGGGTCGATGTCGTTGAGAGAACGCTCGACACCATCCACGAGGACCAGCGGGGAGGTGTTGCCCGAGAAAGAGGCGATACCGCGAATCCAGAAGTCGGAGTTGTCGTAGCCCGGCTCGCCCGAGGGCTGCACAGCGATGACACCCGCCAACTGTCCGGCGAGGTTGTTGCTCATAGAGCGGGTGGAGCCGACCTGCAGTTCTTTGGGTTCGAGGGCTTGGATAGAACCGATGACAGAGAGTTTCTTCTGGTTGCCGAAGCCGACAACGACCACTTCGTCGAGAGCCTCGGTGTCCTCGTCCATGGTGATGAAGAAACTGATGTCGCTGCCGACGGTGATGGTTTGGGTCTTGTAGCCGACGTAACTGATGTCGAGTTTGGATTGCTTGCCCGGCACGTCTAAATAGAAGTGTCCGTCCATATCGGTGATGGTACCGATAGAAGTACCCTGCACCAGAATAGAGACGCCGATGAGGGGTTCACGCTGCTTGTCCACCACCGTGCCGCTGATGCGAATGTTGCCGTTTGCCATGAGAGAAAGCGGCAGGAACAGGTATAGCACCAAGAGGGCATACGGTATAAATCGTATGGCGCGCATAAGAATCAGGTATTGTAAGTTTGATATTGAATAATAAGAGATAGAATTAGGAAGGAGAAATGGGGCTGAAAGACCCCCATTTCCCTGACGACACGAGCCGCACCGTCTCCCATATAATTTACCGGCAACGACCTGTCAAGTCGTAGAGAGCATCGCCACGAAGGATATAGACCTGTCCGTTGCGGATGACCTTGGTGGGCTGCGGGTGCTGACCTACGGTGATGACATCGGTAGGAGTGGCACCGGTAGCCGTGAGGGTCATGGTCTTGAGGTTGAGAGTGAGCGAATACTTGCCGGCAGTGGTAACAAGGAACTGATAGTCAATAGTATAACCATTGATAACTTGTACGGGTAGACTACCGCCTGTCGTTAATTTGACATCATCTTCTGTTGCGCCAAAGGTATCGGAGTTCCAATCCCACCATTTGCCACAGAATTTGAGTTTGCCTGCAGCGAGGTCGCCTGACCAAGTCCAAACGCTATCTTGCGTAGCGTCGAGAGTCATCTTTATAGCATTATCATCGAAATTATAACCACCGGTAGCCTCGCCAATCATCCACATGGTAGTGAGTACTTTCACCGGAGCCGTAGCAGGTGTGAGCGTCATCTTGCCTGCCGGAATATCCAATTGCGCTTTGAAATAGGTGTCTGCGGTGAACGCGGTGTGGTATTTGGGGTCGCCCGATGTGGCTTTCACAAGAGAGTATTCGCCTGCGGCTTTCACCTCTTCGCCATCGTTTTGAGGACCGTACTGAGTTCCCCAAGCCTTTTGTGCGATGAACTTGAGTTCGAGGTTTTCACCCGCTTTGATATAGAAGCCACCCTCGTATTTGCCATACTCGGTTTCGGTCATCTCAATCGCATTTGCCGGTGTCCACCCTGCTTCGGTGGCATTGCCGACAGCATAGAGTGTCTCGGGATAGATGTCAGCAGCGGCAATGCGCTTGTCAGCCAAGCCTGTACCGTCAGCGACAACTATTGTGGGGGTCTCGCCGAGAGTGATAGTCAGGCTGTAGCGCCCTGCTTTGACAGCAAACTTGTTGTCGGTGCCATTGCTATTCAAGCCAAGACTGATGCTACCTGTTTTGAGACTGTCTTTGTCAGCAACAGGACCGTAGGAATCACCAAATGACATATTGGAGAACATAAATTTGAGGGAACCGTCTTTGAGGTCTCCGACCCAGACATAGGAGCCGTTGTCCTCGACCATCATATCCATCAGGTTGAGTGCCCATCCTGCTTCGGTGGCTTCTCCCATCAGATAAAGACGTGTAGCATTGGCTACAAACACGTTGCACGCCAACAGGGCAGCAACCATAAAGACGTAAAGTTTCGTTTTCATACGTACTTAGATTTTTAAGTTGATTAAATAGTATTAGAATATCTTTCATCAAAAGACGCTGCAAAATTAGTGTATATAATGTACGTGCGCAAGCGCAAGGAGTGTTTTAGGAGTTATTTCTAACAGTTAATATACAGATTATCAATAGTCATTACAGTTTAACATATATGTTTTTAGGAGTTGATATTATAGTGATTACACAGCAAATTAGCAAATAATAATCACAAAAGCGGACGAGACGATAGGGAGTTCTGCTCAAGGTACAGGGATTCGTTTCACTACAGCACTCAGTGTGCCCCTGTGGCGCATAACGCATAACGATGCGGGATGCGTCGTCTCCATACATAGCATAGTCATACGGTTTGTGCCAAACCGACCGCGGACGAGGCGTCCGCGTCCCCGGTGGAATATGAATGAACATAGCATATCCTATGCGGAACAACCCGATAATCACCCGATAATCACCCGATAATCACCCGATAATCACCCGATAATCACATAGACCTGATAGCACGAAGTATGGGAGAGACGGCTTGTCGGGCGGTTTTATTCATAGGAGAGGGTTTTGATGACGCGGCATGGGTTGCCGACAGCAACGGAATTGGAAGGAATATCACGGGTTACGACGGAGCCCGCCCCTATGGTGCAGTTGTCGCCGATGGTTACACCGGGGAGAATGGTAACCGAGCCGCCTATCCAGCAGTTGTTGCCGATGGTTACCGGTTTTGCCCATTCCTGACGCGTATTGCGTTCTGCGGGGTCTGTACTGTGGCAAGCGGTATAGATAGACACATTCGGTCCGATAAAAGCATCATCGCCGATGGTAACATACGCTTCGTCAAGCACTGTAAAATGGAAATTGGCAAAGAAACGCTTTCCGACACGGATATGGGTGCCATAATCGCAATAGAAAGGCTGGTTGATAAAGACTTGGTCATCGCAAGCACCGAGCATTTTGCGGAGCAGTGCTTTGCGTTCCGCCAACTGCGATGGGCGGAGGTTGTTGTACTCAAAAATCAGATCTTTGCAGCGGTTGAGTTCCACCAGCACTTCCGAGTCGCAGGCATCATAGACCTGCCCTGCGAGCATTTTTTCTTTTTCTGTCATAACATCAAAGTGAATTCTAAATAGCAAACAACGTATAAAGAAACAAAACCGGCAAAACCGGTCTTGCGGCGCAACATGCGCCGCGCTTTGAAACAAATACACAAAGGGGTATTTTTTCCGACCGCAAGCATACAAAAAATATGCCATCGCTTGCACTTGCATAAGCCGAAAAAAAGCAGTAACTTTGCAAGCGCAATGAGTGAAGAAGAAAACAACCAAATAGAGGTGGTCGGAGCGAGGGTGCACAACCTGAAGAACATCAGCGTAAACATCCCCCGCAACAAACTAACCGTCATCACAGGCTTGTCGGGCAGCGGCAAGTCGTCGCTGGCGTTTGATACCATCTTTGCCGAGGGGCAAAGGCGGTATATCGATACGTTCTCGTCGTATGCGAGAGGGTATATCGGCAATATGCAACGTCCTGATGTAGATAAGATCACAGGGTTGAGTCCTGTAATTTCGATAGACCAAAAGACGACGGGCAAGAACCCTCGTTCGACTGTAGGTACGATTACCGAAATATATGATTTTCTGCGTCTGCTCTATGCGCGTGCAGGGGAGGCGTACTCGTACCTGACGGGGGAGAAGATGGTGCATTACACCGACGAGCAGATAGTGGATCTGATACAAAAAGACTACGCCGGCAAGAAAATTTTGCTCTTGGCACCGATGGTGAACAACCGCAAGGGACACTACAAAGAACTATTCGAGACCATACGGCGCAAGGGATATATGTACGTGCGCGTGGACGGCGAAGTGCAAGAGGTGGTGCGCGGAATGAAAGTGGACCGGTACAAGAACCACAGTATAGAGGTGGTGGTGGACAGGCTGGCAATCAGGGACAAAGAACAAAGAACAAAGAACGAAGAACCAAATGCTTCTTCGGAAAACGAATCAGAGGACTTGCGGCGGTTGCGTCAGTCGGTGGACAAAGCGATGACGCAGGGCAACGGGGTGATGATGATTGCGGAATGGGACAAAGAACAAGGGACAAAGAACAAAGAACCCCAAGTACGGTATTTCTCGCGCAACCTGATGTGTCCGACTACGGGACTGAGTTACGGCGACCCTGCACCGCACACGTTCTCGTTCAACAGCCCGCAAGGCTGGTGCCCGTGCTGTAAAGGGCTTGGCAAGATACACGCATCGCAGACCACGGACGACAAGCAGTTGGACGACATCGTACACGATGATGCCGACTGGTATCAGCGTATGCTCGCCTACGTGCAGGAGCAGGAGGAACAGAAAGACGGTTCGGACGACGATATGATAGTCTGCCCCGAGTGCGGCGGCAAGCGGCTCAACAAAGAGGCGTTGAGTTACAAGATTGCAGGCAAGACCATCGCCGACCTGACGGATATGGATATAGACAAACTCCTAGAGTTTCTGACTGCGATTACCAATGGCGATGGGCAGGATATATTTGCCTCTCTGAGCAGCCAGCAGCGGGCGATTGCCGAGCCGATACTCAAGGAGATATGCGTGCGGCTGCAGTTTATGCAGAGCGTAGGGCTGAGTTACCTGAGTCTCGGACGCGGGGCGGACAGCCTGTCGGGCGGCGAGAGCCAGCGTATCCGGTTGGCGACGCAGATTGGTTCGCGTCTGGTGAACGTACTATATATATTGGACGAACCGAGTATCGGTTTGCACCAGCGGGACAACGAGCGGCTGCTGAACTCGCTCAAAGAGTTGCGCGATATGGGCAACTCCGTGATTGTGGTGGAGCACGACGAGCAGATGATGCGCGAGGCGGATTATGTGGTGGACATCGGTCCGAAAGCCGGACGGTTGGGGGGGGAGATTATGTTTGCCGGCACGCCCGCCGAGATGCTGCATACCGACACGCTGACTGCCAGATACCTGCGCGGAGAGTTGCAGGTTACGCCGCCCGAACATACCGCCACGCCTATCGGGAAAGACACGAAATGGCTCACGATGCGCGGGTGCAAGGGCAATAATTTACAGAATGTTACGGTACACATTCCGCTGGGGTGTATGGTGTGCGTTACGGGCGTGAGCGGCAGCGGCAAATCGACGCTGATAAACCAGACACTCTACCCTATCCTGTCGCAGAAGTTCTACCGCAGTCTGCAAAAACCGCTGGCGTACGACAGCATAGAGGGCGTGGAGAATATCGACAAGGTGATTTCCGTTGATCAGTCGCCGATAGGCAGGACACCCCGTTCCAACCCCGCCACCTACACCAATGTCTTCAACGACATACGCGAACTGTTTGCCCAACTGCCCGAATCTAAGATACGGGCGTGGAAAGCCAACCGCTTCAGTTTCAACACCAAAGGCGGACGGTGCGAGGAGTGCGCCGGCAACGGGTACAAGACGATACAGATGCACTTTATGCCCGATGTGTACGTACCTTGTGAAGCGTGCGGCGGACAACGCTACAACAAAGAGACGCTCGAAGTGCGTTTCAAGGGCAAGAACATCGCCGACGTACTGGATATGACGGTCAATCAGGCGGTGGAGTTCTTTGAGAGCCAGCCGTATATCCTGCGCAAGATCAAGACGATACAGGATGTCGGCTTGGGGTATATCAAACTCGGGCAATCGTCCACCTCGCTCTCGGGCGGCGAAAGCCAGCGTATCAAACTGGCAACCGAACTGGCACGCCCCTCCACGGGCAAGACCCTATATATATTGGACGAACCAACGACGGGGCTGCATTTCGAGGACATACGCGTGCTGCTCGGCGTACTGCGCAAACTGGCGGACAAGGGCAACACCGTGCTGATCATAGAGCACAATCTGGATGTCATCCGCAGTTGCGACTATCTGATTGATATGGGTCCCGAAGGCGGACGCGGCGGCGGGCGGATAGTCTGCGAGGGGACGATAGAGGAAGTGAAAAACTGCAAAGAGAGCATTACGGGAAGGTTTCTGTAAGACCTCCCACCCCCTCCAGAGGAGGGGCTTGCAGAAAGGGCATAAACGCAAAGCCAGCAACGTGCAACCAACAACGCAAGACCACAAACGCAACGCCAATAACGTGAGCGAAGCAAACCGACAACGCGAAGCAAAAGTATGATTTCCAACTCATTAGCCATAATGTCAATTGTATTGGGAGTAATACTCCTCGTACCGCCCGTGTGCCGCAAGATACACGTGCCGAGCATTGTGGGATTTATATTGGCGGGCATTGCGTTGGGACCATACGGGCTGAATATCTTTGCCGAGAGCGAGACGATACGTGTGTTGGGCAAGATGGGTATGCTCTATATCATGCTGCAGGCGGGTGTAGAGATTGATATGAACGACTTCAGCCAGTACAAACGGAGCGCAGTCCTTTTCGGTTTCTATACATTCCTGATACCTTTTGCATTAGGTATGCTCACCAGCCGCCTGATGGGGTTCGGTTGGGCAACGTGCGCCCTGATGGGGGCAATGTACGGCAGCCATACGCTGATGACCTACCCGATAGTGAGTCGCTACGGCATACAGAAAAATGCGGCAGTGAATATCGTCGTGGGCGGTACGATGGTGGCTATTACGCTGTCGCTCCTTGTATTAGCGGGACTGAAAAGCCACCTGACAGGCAACGAAAGTCCGCTCTTTTGGTGGGCATTGGCGGGAAAGATTGCCCTCTTTGCGGTGCTGACCCTGTGGGCGTTTCCGTGGGTGGTACAGAAAGCGTTCAAGCGGCAGCAGGAACCGGTTTTCTGCTTTATGCTCGTGATGACGGTACTGATGCTGTCGGCTTTTCTTGCCGACTGGGCAGGTTTGGAGGGTATCCTCGGTGCATTTGTATGCGGCGTGTCGCTCAACCGGCTGGTACCGAACCGCTCCTCGCTGATGAACCGTATCAATTTTGTGGGCAACAGTATTTTCGTGCCGCTCTTTCTGATAGACGTGGGTATGATGATAGACATCAGTCTCTGCTGGCACGGCTGGGCGACCATCACCATCGCGGCGGTAATGATCGGTACCAAATTAGCGGGCAAATGGTTGGCGGCATGGGCGGCACAAGGGTCGTTCCACCTATCGGGTATGGAGCGGCAGTTGGTTTTCGGACTGACCCACGCCACGGCGGCAGGCACGCTGGCGATAGTAACAATCGGCTACCAAGTGGGGCTTTTCAACTCCGAGATACTCAACGGGGCGGTGCTGATGATACTGGTGCTTTGCACCATCTCGTCGTTTGTTACGGAGCATGCCGCCAAGCAGATCGCCCTGCAGGAAGAAGCCAAACTGGAGAGCGACAGGACGGAAGACGAATGGCTGGTGATGTCAGTAGGCGAAGACCTGCACGACCAGTTGAAAGAACTGAGCCACCTGAGCAGCCTGCCCGAGACGGAACTGGTACAGAGCGATGACTGGGCGGATGCACGGCAGATTATTGAGCAGCGGGGCAAATCGACGATTGTCTATCACGAAGTGCAGCCACTCAACACGATTAACCGCCTGCTGGTAGCCGTGCCGCGCTATGCCGAGAAGGAGTACGATTTCATATCCTGCTTCGGGCAGATACGCCGTCTGAGCAGCCAGATAGGCGCAACAGTGGTATTCTTTGCCAACGAGGACACGCAGCGCGTACTGAAAGCCATGAGCCGCCGCAAGGGCAAGTACCTACGGGCGTCATACCGCGAGATGGGCGACTGGGAAGAGGTACTGATGATGGCGAAAGAGGCAGAAAAGGATGATATGATTGTAATGGTCTCTTCGCGGCATGCCACTGCCAGTTACAACCCGCTTTTCGAGCAAATACCCGATATGCTGGAGCGTTTCTTCCGGCAACACAACTATCTGATACTCTACCCCGAGCAGCAGATGGGCGGCGAGGTGCGCGATGTATTCCTGACGGATATTCCCCAACCGAGCCGCACATGGCGTATGGTCACCCAAACCAAGCAATGGTTTCTCCGTCTCCTGCGCCGCCGGCAACACAGAAAGAAATAACGTGAATTCGAAAGAAAGAGACTTTGTCGGTCAACAACTGTCAACAACTATTAAACAACAGATAATAGTATAACGTGAATTCGAAATAAGAAACTCCTTTGCCGCAAAGCGGCAAGAAATCTGAGTAAATCTACAATTTTACATCCTCACATCCATAAATTGCCATTGTAAATCTTATCGCCTACGGCGGACAAGTAAGACAATTCCACTTTATATTGAACAGACATTGAATAGACAACTATGCTACAAGAAAGAGACCTATATAAAACAAAAAAGGAGAGCACTGCTCTCCTCTCTGTGAACCAGCTGGGGCTCGAACCCAGGACCCCATCCTTAAAAGGGATGTGCTCTACCTGCTGAGCTACTGATTCAGGCTTTTTCTCAAAAGCGGGTGCAAAGGTACGGCTTTTTTTTGGACTCTGCAAATAATTGGTGCATTATTTTTGCTTTTAATAGAAAAATCATACAATATGAACATAAACAAGACGTATTCACGCCGGAAAACGACGCAGACAAAAGTAGGAGACATCTATATAGGCAGCGATTCGCCTATCCGTATCCAGACTATGGCAAATACCTCGACCAACGATATAGAGGGGAGCGTAGCCCAAGCGCAACGCTGTATCGCTGCGGGGGCGGAACTGATCCGTTTCACTACACAGGGGCTGCGGGAGGTGGAGTCGCTGAAACGAATACACAACTCCCCCTCCTCCCTCAGAGAGGGGGCTAACAGACAATCTGAAAGCCCCTCCTTTGGAGGGGGGGGGGAGGTCGGATGCAGAGTTCCCCTGGTTGCGGACGTCCATTTTCAAGCCGATGTGGCTGATGCGGCAGCACAGGTAGTGGAGAAGGTGCGTATCAACCCCGGCAACTACATAGACCCTGCGCGCAAATTCAAACATATCGACTATACCGAAGAGGAATACCAAGCCGAACTCGGGCGACTGCGGGAACGTTTCACACGCCTGCTCGATATATGCAAAGCACACCATACCGCCCTCCGTCTTGGCGTGAACCACGGCAGTCTGAGCGACCGTATCATGTCGCGCTACGGGGACACTCCCGCCGGCATGGTGGAGAGCGTGATGGAGTTTCTGCGCGTGGCGGTAAGCGAACAGTTTATGAATATCGTCATCTCTGTCAAGGCGAGCAACACCCGCATTATGGTCGATACGGTGCGGCTACTGGTGCAGCAGATGAACCAAGAGGGTATGGCTTTTCCGCTGCACTTGGGTGTTACGGAAGCGGGCGAAGGCGAGGACGGACGCATCAAGTCGGCGGTCGGAATAGGTGCCCTATTGGCGGACGGTATCGGCGACACGGTGCGGGTGAGCCTGAGCGAAGCCCCCGAAAACGAGATTCCAGTAGCACGCGCCCTGGTGGACTATTTCGCCAGTCCGCAGAGTATCCGCTATGCAGACAGCACGTGTGTTTCCGTGGAGGGCGATACCGTCTTTTATTCCGATGAAGATACCGATTGGGGACTGTTTCAATTGCATGCCGCTGCAGAGTGCGGACGGCTGCAGTGGGAATACAATGCCACCCATCTCGTATTGGGCAATCCGCATTTTGACGCCGACCGGCTGGAGCGGCTGGGCAAAGACATATTGCAGGCGGCACGCGTGCGTATCTACAAGACGGAGTATATCTCCTGCCCCGGGTGCGGGCGCACGCTGTTCGACTTGGAAAAGACCATTGCCGAGGTGAAAGCCGCCACGGCGGAATTTACGGGACTGAAAATAGGCATAATGGGCTGTATCGTAAACGGCCCGGGCGAAATGGCGGATGCCGACTACGGCTATGTAGGTGCCGGGCGCGGACGCATCAGTCTCTATCGCGGCAAAGAGTGCGTCCTGAAGAATATCCCGCAAGAGGACGCCGTAGAAGCACTGCTTAATCTCATCCGCAATGAAAATTACGGCAACGACACGGCAACGTGAAGCGTAAGGCAGGTGTGCGTAGCACACTGAGTGCCGTAGCGAGACGAAGCCCTGTGGGCTGAGTAGAACTCCTTATAACACACGGCAACGAGATACAGCCTTATAAGGACTTTGTTTTGCAGATGTATGCAGCAAAATACGACCAATATGCATACGGTATTGCATATATCACGCAAAAGCAGTACTTTTGTAGTTGCTTTTATATACTAAACCACTATTTTACAACTAAACATATACTAATATGAAGAAAATCTTTTCGTTTTTGTTTGCACTTACGCTTTTGGTAAGTGCTAATGCGGAAGAGCGGCTGACCTTTTCTCGCAGACCGTTCTACGGCACATATGATGCCAACATCGGCATCACGCCGAAGACCACCGGTGCAACACAAATCACGGCAGACGGAAAAGTTACGCTGGGCAAAGAGGACAACCGGATTTTGGTTACGTCCACCGTAACCGCATCGGACGGCAACACCTACAATATCCGTACGAAACAAGCACCAACCGTTATCCCCGAGTGCAAAGATACAGTTACAATCAACATCCCGAAAGCCCGATTTCACAACAAAATAGAAACGGAAGATGCTTTCCAAATCGAGGGCAAGACTACTGATTTGACGTACGCCGTAAGTTTCTATCCTACCAACGTAGGAGGGAAAGTGGCAGGCACATACACGGCAGACCAATTAAATGCCAAATACTCATTCGTGGTTTATGATCCATGGACTGCTACCGACGATGATCTTGTAGAGTTCTTGGATGGAACAGTAAACATTACGGTTGTCGGCAAGGAGATTACTGTAGTCGCAGGTATGGTCGGTACGGATGCGACCTATTATAAGATTACTATGATGGCAGAATACGATGATGTTGTACGTCTGACGGCTGATGCCAAGACTGGAAGCGTAGATCGCACCTATACGGCAGGGGTTGACAATGTTGTGGTAGATACCGATTATGCTTCGCAAGGGGTTATTTATGTGGATGCACAATCCGCCAATGGCGCAGATTATACCACTATCGGTTTTATTTGCGGGAACACGGATAAAGACATCATTATCCCCGCGGGTGAATATCCGATAAACTATACCAATGCAGTCGGCACCGTAATGGCGACCACCGGTATAAATAGCAACAACCAAGTATATCCTTCCTATTATAGCACCATCTCTGACAATATGCTGGTACAACCCATATTCTTTATGGTATCGGGTAAGGCGGTTGTGGAGAACAACAATGGCGAACTGAAAATCACGGTGGACGCTGTCAATTCGTATGACAGACCTATCCACGTGGTTATCAATGCGGGGCTGCAGACGGCTATCGAGGATGTGAATGCAGATGCCACAGAGGTTACCAAATACATCCAAAACGGACAGATATATATCCGGCGCAACGGCAATGTATATACCGCTACAGGCGCATTGGTAAAATAACCGATTTCTATTTCCCCTATGGGGGAGCAATATCAATTTCCCCACTCTATCCGGCTGCCACAAGTGGCAGCCGGATTTTTTGTGTATTCACGTACATTCCGACCGACACAGAATAATAACGTATGTAATGCATATTTTTCTGCATAATCTGCATAAACAAGCGGCTTATCCTATTGGGAAAGGCCCACTTTTTCTACGTCTTTTCTACGTCCTTTCTCCGTCTTTTCTACGTAATTGATAGCACAAGGTATGCCTATTGCATATAATGCATATTTTCTGCATAATCTGCACGACCATATCGGTACAGTTTCGACACACGGCATTGCAGCAGACACTTTGCTTACTAAAGTACATAAAACACATCAGAATAAATAATTATAAAACAAAAAACTATACAAAAAGATATGTTATATAACATTTTTCTTGCATAAGTAAAATAATATCTATATCTTTGCCAACGATATAATATTTACTAACATACCTCCCAGATACATACAATGTAAAAGAAACACAAGAATATGCCATTGACTTGCAAGGTCTTGAAAAATTTGGTTGTACATCATCTTGCCTATATACATCATTAGGACAGCGGATATGTAATGTAGAAATTGATGCAAATAATCAAATAATGCTTCCCGCCTATTTACCAGTTGGAATCAACATACTAACCGGCACATTAGGAAATGAAACCACAAAAACATCAAAAATATTAATCAAATAACTGTTAATTATGAAACTTATTTCACAATCTCGAATGATTACCTGTCTGTTATTCTGCATCTTGATGTATTCCTGCGATATGACATCACCGAAAAATGATGCGGCTATGCACATCACCGGTCAATACTATCTTACCAAAGACGGAAAACAAATGTCGCCAGATGGAAATGTTATTACATTGGCTCAATACTATCTGTACGACATTATTTCATACGGCAGTATGATACGCTATGACAATACAAAAACTTTACTATCCGAAACCAATGGCACATTTGATTTTCAAGTGGAAGGTATGGGGGATCTATGGATTGATTTGATGGCTTCATATAATGATCACGATACTATACTTTATCTAAATGACACAATACTGAAAGGAAAACAGGAGTTCAACGACATAAGCATAGTCTTGCACCCGATGCATATATTCAATCCGACACTGACAAAGAAAGGAGACCCGCGGGAAATATGTTTTGCGGTGGGAGATACATTGATATTCAGCATCAATCACGATGCACTAACGCGTATTCAGATAACGCGTTACCGCATAGACACTGCTACCAAAGAGTGTATAGAAGATACGATTGCCGATTATCGGGTTGATAACAGCCTGACCTATGAGTTCGTACTACCTGATACACAGTCTCTTCCGTCGGAAGACGATATCATACGGGAAAGGTTCCGCATCCACTACACCACGTTGCACTATGGTTCGAGAATCAGTCCGTGGTATGGAGTACGGTTTAATTCGCACGGACAAGATAACGAACATTCATAAAAATCTCCATGAAACGCATACTATTACCTTTCTTATTGCTGACGGGTTTGGTTCTCAATGGTTGCAACGAGCCGGACAATGCGGCGGCAAAGGCAGAGGCGGACGAGATGTTTTCCGAAGAAAATCAGTATCTATTCGGGCATTATGCGGTTGGCGACTCGGTGGTATTTATCAAGGAAAACGGAGAAAAAGAGGATTTTGTTGTACTCAAATCGGAGCAGGCATATACTGAGTTTTCGCCCAAGGGAATTATAGCAGAGCCACCGACATACATAGTAGGGAAAGAGGCTCACCTCTGTCTGCAAGGAACAAGATTTCAGATAGAGATTGATGTGTTTGTAACCATCCGGTCGCCATACACCGACAAGGGAATACGAACCGATTTCCTACTGCGTGATGATAGTCCTGAGGCCGGTCTTACAGCAATAGTTTTGGCTATTCCTGAAGCGAAAGAAAATGAAAGAGTTATAGTGGGCACGTCGCATCTGTATATGCAGCAGGAAGCGGACGTAGCCGCCTACTGCCTGCTACGGAAAGATGCGGGAATCGCGGAGATACAAGACGCCTACGGACGCAGATTTGTTCTGCCGTAAAGCCATCATTTAGACGCTTTTGGCAGTAGCATACTAATAAAAAAGAAAACCAGCGACCGTCAACACATATATGTATGCTTTTCTCTCTATGGCAGATAACTAACAATAAAAACTACACAATCACACAAATACAGTCCATTTTGTAACAAAAATACATTTTCCAAATAAAAACACAAGCAAAATGTTGCGTATAATAAATAAATTGCGTACCTTTGCAGCGTGTTAAGAAAATTTTCATCCTTCAAGTACAAACAACAACTCCATATTGCTGTATGTGGGTATATAACAAATAATCTATAAAATAACACTCACTATTTTACTATTATGAAAACAATATCTAGATTTTTATCAAAGGCGGTCGTACTATGTATATTGACCATATGCTGCGCCTCATGTGATTTTGATACCGCAACGAAACAATTCGGAATCCATGATATAATTATTTATGCCCCCAATACAACAATTGCCATAGAGAATATACAGATTGAAAAATGCTACGATCAAAAGACTCATAGAACCAAAACTTACAGTGCACGTACCTATTACGATACCATCTCCATACAGCAGTGTCGTTGTATGGATGGTACTTATATGGCAGGAACACGGACAGAGTATAAGAAAGCCATGCGCGTAATGGAAGAGACACCCGATTATAAGTATTTGAAACTAACCCGATTAGATGGTAACTCGCCTGTTTATGTTACTACAGAATACCGTATAAATATCGATAGCGTTGAAATTGACATACGAAATTTTGAAGACGGCAATCCGTTTACACCAAAGGGGTATTCACTGCAAGAGATTATGGAGAAATTGTATAAAGAGGGCAAGGCAGAACGCTGGGACGATAATGAGCAACATAAGATACTACGCGATGATTGGTAACGAGGGGGAGATAGCATTACGAAAAATGCAGATAAACTATTATTGCATTATAATCATAAAATGAATTTAATAAAACCCATTGGCGGAATTAAGTTAGTGCATATTTAATTCTGTCGATGGGGGTATTATAAGAAAGACAGAGTTGTAGAGTTCTGTCGTTCATTGTCAATGGCATCTGTATTTTTGATGAATGTACTAATACCATTCAGACCAATGATATCGCATCCGGATTGTATATAATCAAAATAACCACCAACGGAATTTTACATTCCGATAAAATTTACATTCAATAATTATGAAAGACATTGTAAAAATCGGAGCAGCCTGCATTGCGCTACTTTTATGCTCTTGCGATGGAGACAAAAACAATCCCGATAAGACTGTTCCATACATCAAGTATGGTTGGGATAATTTCCCCTTTGAACGAGTTGACTGCTACTTTCCTGAAGAGGGTACAGAGTTAGTGTATGTTTCTGACAAAGGTAATACATTTAATCTAACGGTGGAGAAAATAAATAGGTGGTATACGCCACGTCCGGAAAGAGACCCTATAGAGGAAGCATTCGGAGGATTTACAACTGCTTCGGAAATGTATAGTATTACAACAAAGTTTACAAATGATACCAATGAGAATATTGTAACTCCTCGTTTTTTTAGAATGAGTATTGGGGGTAACAGAAAACACTTATCCATAGACCTAACTACTACCAAAGATTTATTAATTTCTTTCACTGCAGAAAATGAGTCTTCAAAACCAGATGCTATATTCCAGTATTTAGGTGATACAATTTCCTTAAAAGCCTATTATAGGGATAGATTTCATAGTGAAACCGTGGTTCCCAATGCCGCCAAGATAGTGAAAGGCAAGGGTATTGTAATGTATAAAACGATAATCACCGACACGACTGAGGAGCGGGGAGGACTGTTTATGGGAATGGGCGAGACTTGGACTTTAGTTGAATAGTTAATAACTCAGACTCATTTTAGGTTGAATATGAAGTCTCCCCAAATATATCAATAAACTATCAGGGCAACCGCATCAAAATAGTAGCATAATTAGTTAATTTTGAAAGAATAAATACTATTTCTCAAGCAAAATGTTATTCGTAACTTGACGACGCGAGACGCGTCGTCCCCACAAACACTGCAAATTCATCCAGTTTGTGCCAAACTGCCCGCGGACGA
>ERZ808242.160-NODE-160-length-52793-cov-6.387178_pt1 | contig 52793 bp, 42 predicted proteins | sample MGYA00521244_ERZ808242 | MGnify/ENA primary metagenome ERZ808242 (study PRJEB31516, sample SAMN03275573) | gut metagenome | biome: mammalia-associated habitat; material: feces | host: Papio cynocephalus | place: Kenya | collected 2012-07-27 ... | reverse complement strand
ATTACTTCGATCTGGAAGGACGCACCAGGTGCAAGGCGATAATACACGATCCGCTGGAGATCGGGACCGCTGTGATGGCGGTGACCAGTGCCGCATACACCATCCGGAGGGAGCGGGAATGAGATATGGAATCGCACTGGACATCGGAACGAGCGGTCTGCGCTGCCAGGCTTTGGACTTGGACACCGGCCGGACAGTTGGTACCGCGATAACCGAGCGCCATCCCATCCCCGGGATGAACGTCATCGACCATGTCAACTTCGCCATCAAATCTGGCGAGGATGTGGCCCACGGACTCATCATCGAAACCGCGAACCGGCTCTTCTCGCAGCTAGGTATAGATCTCTCATGCGTCGAAAAGGTCGGAGTCTGCGGCAACCCGTTCCAGCTCTCCCTCTTCCAGAACATCGAGATACGCGACCTCGCGTATGCTGGAAAGAACATGATCAAGTCTCTCGGCATCACGCCTCCGAAGAGGGACGGGGACATCGTTTCCGCCGCATCCATCGGACTGGAAGGAATGCCGAACGCCACAGTGACGATCCCTCCTGCCGTCAGACACGAGATAGGAGCCGATGCCATCGGTATGATGATGCTCACAGGCATCCTAGACGAGAAAGAGCCTTGCATCGTCGTAGACTACGGAACCAATGCCGAGATGGCCCTCGTTGTAGACGGGAAGGTCTACAGCGGATCCGCTGCAGCAGGTCCGGCCCTGGAAGGCCAGCAGATTGAACGCGGTATGCTGGCCGCCCCCGGGGCGCTCAGCGAGATAGATGCGACCGACGAAGGATGGAGATGCTATGTCCTGGACGATACCCTGGCGCCTGTCATGGGCGATCTGATCGATCCGCTCACCGGAGAGGTCCTTGACGAAGGCCCGATGCACGGCAAGGCTGTCGGCATCACCGGGACCGGCGTCATAGCCGCTCTCGCGAACGGGATGAGAGCAGGGATAATCACTCCCCCGAAGATCGATACCCCCAGCGGAAGACTCAGACTTCAAGACGGCATCGAGATCACATCGAAGGATGTCGATGAGGCAGGCAAGGCGATAGGAGCGCTCCGCGCCGGATTCCTGACTCTGATGAATGCAGCGGGAATCTGGGTTGACGACGTTCGCAAGGCATACATGTCCGGTGCATCGGGTCTTTACGTCGACGCGAGGAAGGCCATGACCGTGGGAATGGTCGCTCCCGGCGCGAGAAGGATCGTCCAGTTCGGCAACACCTCCATCGGTCTTGCCAGAAAGATCGTCCTTGGAGAGATAGACCTCGAAGGCCTCAGGGAATTCGCCAAGCGTCTCCGTGCGGACCATGTGATGTTCGCAACATCGGAGGTCTTCAAGAACCTCTATTCTATCGAATACTCCGTCTGGTGCACAGGCATGCCCATGTCCATGTACAACGAGATGCTCGACATGTACTCGCTTCCCCATATTCCGATAGGCGACGAATCCATCGGAGCGGATGTTGAGAAGCTGGCCCTGCGCGATCTTCCGGATACAGAGGAATGCAAAGTGAAGATCGTGAAGTCGGGGACCCTGCTCACAGGCATCGTCGAAGGATGCACGGGATGCAGGAGATGCGCCAAGGAATGTCCCGAGAAGGCACTGGAGATATCCCCCGAGGGCCTGTCTTCCTACCGCGCAACGATTGAATCCGACCGCTGCGCCGGCACCGCATGTCGCAGATGCGAACGCGTCTGCCCGACCAAGGTGCTCCATACGGACAGACTGGAGCTCACTTGATGAGGATGCTGTCCACACCACGGCAGAACTTGAGGTCGCTTATGGCATCAGCAGGAATCTTGCTGTATACCACGACCTCGAGGACTGCCCTCCCCTCATCTCCGCAATCGTCTACCATAGCCTGCCTGACGGAAACGCCGTGGGCGTAAAGGACGCGTGTGACGTCCGCCAATATCCCAGGCATCCGGGAATTGGTCGGCGTTATGATGATCGACGAACAACCGATCTCCGGCGCCAAATCCACCATAGACAGCGTACATTTCAGCTTGGAGAAGATCGAATCGAGCTCTGGCGTGGATGATATGCGCTCCAGAGTCGTTCTGACCACACGTCTGTCCACTCCGCAAGCCCTTCCGATGGCCGAATCGCCCAGTTCGACGGAATCGCAAAAAGCACGACCGCCTTCTACCCTCATTCCATTCTTCAAGAGGAGCTTGGCGACCTTCTCCTGGGAAGGATATCCCGAGAAACTCGAACCTACGATGTCCATGAAGGTTCATTGATATCAACATAATAAGCATTTGTGTACATGATGGTACATTCATGATTCATTATGGTGTTTGACACATGATGCATGGTTGATCAGACTGGCGATATAGCCTGCACCGAAGCCGTTGTCGATGTTAACAACGCTCACTCCGCTCGCGCATGAATTCAACATTGACAGGAGCGCGGCCAGACCGCCGAAGGAAGCTCCGTACCCGACGCTGGTGGGAACGGCTATCACCGGACAGTCTGCCAGACCGCCCACGACGCTGGCCAAGGCACCTTCCATCCCGGCTACTGCGACTATCGCATTGGCGGACATTATCTCGTCGGAATGCGAAAGGAGGCGATGGATGCCGGAGACGCCGACATCGTAGATACGAACCACCGAATTCCCCAGGGCCTCTGCGGTTACAGATGCCTCCTCCGCGACAGGGATATCGCTCGTACCGGCGGTGATGACGACGACGGATCCCATCCTCTCCTCGCTGCGTTTGCCGGCAATGCCTATGCGACTGCATGAGTCATAGTCGATGCCGATGATGGAAGATACCTTCTCAGCCGATTCGGGAGACAGCCGGGTTATGATGACGGATCCGTTTCCGGACTCTATAAGCGCGGATGAGATGGTTGCTATCTGTTCCGGGGTCTTGCCTTCGCCGAAAACAACCTCGGGCACCCCCTGTCTGATTCCGCGATGGGTATCGACCTTGGCAAAGCCGAGATCCTCGATAGGAGCTCTTCTGAGGCTCAGCACAGCCTCATCCACCGATATGCTGCCGGCAGAGACCGCATCCAGCAGTCTCCTGAGCTCCTGCTCGTCCATGCTATCGAAGTCACTCGGGCGGGTCGAGGACTATATCGTTGGAATGAACCCTGGAGCACAGCGTCTTGGAAAGCATGCCTACCTCCATCCATGCAGCGTTCATGACGCCCAACGGACAAAGACAGGTCGCAGAAAGCGCACGCCTGACCTCGGGATCGTTGATCCTGCTGGTGCAGAAATCCATGGCGTCGTCCATGGTGATTGTCTTGAGACGATCCGCATAGTCGCGGACATGGGGGCAGTCTGTTTCGATGGATACATCCATGGTCCCGTCGTCACGGGTGGAGACCGTTATGTTGTGGACATGCGAACACGTCCTCATATTGACCTGGACCTTGGATACCATTTCAATCACTCGAAGATATGCTTCTGCCTCTCTTTGGATATCGCAAGAAGGACCTCTGCGATCTGAGTGGCCTCGTACTCGGAAAGACTGACCTCTTCGCAGAGCTCGCGGTAGTGCTGCTTCACCTCGCGCTCCTTCTCCTCGTCCCAATAGCGCTGCTTGGAGCTCTTCTTTGCCTTGGCAAGCTCGTCGGCAATCTCCATGCGGGTAGCGATGAGGTCGATAATCTGCTCGTCGATAGCTTCTATCTGGCTTCTGAGCTCTTCAGTGTTAGGCATAGCAAGGCGCAGCACGCATCGGAGATTATTAAGTTTTATCCGATTTCGGCCGCATCCAGACAGAACCGCCCATCGGGATGCGGCCCGGGGGGTCATCCCCCGTACCGGTTTCTCACTTGAGTCCGACGATCCTGCCGTCGTCAGTGAGATCCATCCTCATCGCCGCTGGAACCTTGGGGAGTCCGGGCATCAGCGTGAGGGTTCCGCACACCGGGATCACGAATCCGGCTCCTGCGGAGAGTTGCACCTCTCTGACGCTCAGGGTCCATCCCCTCGGAGCGCCCTTGACCTTGGAATCATCGGTCAGCGATGCCTGGGTCTTGGCGATGCAGACCGGGAGCTTGTCGTAACCGTCCTTCTCCATCTGGGCTATCGCCTTCTCGGCCTCCTTGGTGTAGACCACGGAACCCGCTCCATAGATCTTGGTAGCCACGGCTTCGACCTTGTCCTTGATGGGCGAATCCACGTCATACAGGAAGTGGAAGTCCGGCTTCACATTGTCCAGAACATCCAGTACGGTCTCGGCTAGCTCGATGGCCCCCTCTCCTCCCTTGGCGAAGGCCTCGGAGAACGCGCACCTGACTCCGATCTCCCTGCAGTGGTCCCTGACGATGTCCATCTCCACCTGGGTGTCGTTGGCGAAGCGGTTGACCGCGACAACCACGGGCAGCCCGTAGGAAGACATGTTCTCGACATGCTTGTCGAGATTGCAGAGTCCTGCCCTGAGCGCATCGTCGTTCATCGTAGCAGGATCGTCGAGAAGTCCTCCGCCGTGGGTCATGAGCGCCCTGATGGATGCTACGATGACGACGCAGTCCGGCCTGAGTCCGGACTCCCTGCAGACGATGTCCATGAACTTCTCTCCTCCGAGATCCGAGGCGAATCCGGCCTCTGTGATCACGTAGTCTCCGAGCCTGAGGGCGGTCTTCGTGGCGATAATGCTGTTGGTTCCGTGGGCGATGTTCGCGAACGGGAATCCATGGACGAACACGGGCTGGCCCTCCAGGGTCTGGACGAGATTGGGGTTGATGGCATCCTTCAGGAGGACCATCATGCTGCCTACGCATCCGAGGTCGGCCACTGTGACGGGCTTTCCATCGTAGGTGTAGGCGACGACCATTCTTTCGAGCCTCCTGCGCAGGTCGGCCCTGTCGACCGAGAGCGCGAGGATGGCGGAGATCTCGGACGCGGATGTGATGAGGAATCCTCCCTCGTGAGGGACTCCTCCGAGGATCCTGTCCCTTCCGAGTCCGGTCACTATGTTCCTGAGCTCACGGACGTTCATGTCCATGGCCTTCTTGAGAACTATCCTGGTGGGATCGATGTTGTGGGGATTGTCCCTGACCAGCTCGTTGTCGATGATCGCGGAGAGCAGATTGTGGGCAGCAGTGACTGCGTGGATGTCACCTGTGAAATGGAGGTCGATATCCCACATGGGGTAGACCTGGGAGTTTCCTCCTCCGGTGGCTCCTCCCTTGATTCCGAACGTTGGCCCTATGGACGGCTCCCTCAAGGCTCCGACGACCTTCTTGCCGAGCCTTCCGAGACCCTGGATGAGGCCGATCGTGGTGACGGTCTTCCCTTCTCCTGCAGGAGTGGGGGTGATGGCGGAGACCACTACCAGCTTGCCCTCCTTCTTGCCGCAGACTCTGTCGAGCCTGTCGAGAGGGATCTTGGCGATGTACTTGCCGTAAGGTTCGATGTCGTCTTCGGACAGACCGACGGTGGCGGCGATGTCCCTGATGTTCTTCACCTTGGCTGACTGGGCGATCTCGATATCATCCATGAGCGAGCGTACCCTATGCCCCTTTAAAAAAGTCACTAGCTAGGAGGGATCAGAGTTGATAGGATCCTGAACGAAACCGATACTGTAGAGCCGTGCCACGCGAACACGGGCTTACGGACACGGATTCGAGATGCAAATGCCTGTACAGTTCAGCCTTATCATCGATTCTTCGACAGAACAGACATCGAAAGAAGATGACTGATAAGACCTGCCGTTGTCTGTTTGAACTCCTGTGAAAATCCCGATGGTAGTTAACGCCTGGTGCAGGATGGAACGATGCCTTCTATCTCCGAATGCCTGCACATATTCTATCGCCGCCGGAATCGTCCTCGTCCAACGGATCTAAACGAGAACGTCGGCATTGTTGGATGGATATACAGCGCATACAGCCAGCAAGCTTATGCAAGGCCTTCCTTTCCGCCTTTTCTTTTAGACTACCCTATATAATGATTATTGATTCCTGAATTTTTTTAGGACTTGCTAATTGTTAAATATGTTTAGGACTTCCGAAAAAACATGAATCCAGCGACACCGTGTTCCTGCGAGAGCGGGAAGAACTGCAGCAGCTGCCACGGATCCTGTGCCGATTCGCAGGTTCCGGGAGTGCCTGTCTCGATGGCCAAGGTCGGAGAGTCCGGCAGGATCGTGAACATATCGGGCAGGGAGGATGTCAGGAGATATCTGAGCGAGCTCGGATTCACACCGGGCACCGAGGTAAAAGCCGTCTGCCAGGCCGGAGGCAATATCATTCTGGACGTCAAAGGATCCAAGATCGCCATCGACCGCCATATGGCCAACAAGATTCTCTTCTGCCCTGCGAGTTGATAGAATGAAGACGCTTAGAGACGCCGAAGTCGGCACCACTGTAACGGTAGCCAAGCTCCACGGCGAAGGCGCTCTGAAGAGACACATCATGGATATGGGCATCACCAAAGGATGCCGCATATTCGTGCGCAAGGTTGCACCTCTCGGAGATCCCGTCGAGATCACCGTCAGAGGCTACGAACTCAGTCTCAGAAAGAGCGATGCGGAGAACATCGAAATCGAATGACCGGAAAACCGCCCCGCCTCTGGAGCGGTCTCAACCAAAAGAGGATATCATGAGTATCACAATCGCTTTGGCCGGTAACCCGAACTGCGGGAAGACCACCCTGTTCAACAAACTGACGGGTGCTAACCAGCGCGTAGGAAACTGGCCGGGAGTCACCATCGACAAGAAGACCGGAAAGGTCCGCGGCCACGACATAGAGGTCGTGGACCTTCCCGGAATCTACTCCCTGTCGCCGTACTCCCCCGAAGAGATAGTATCCAGGAACTACCTGCTCAAGGAGTCTCCTGATGCGATTATCAACATAGTGGACGCCACCAACCTGGAGAGGAACCTCTTCCTTTCCCTGCAGATCATAGATGTCGGGATCCCGACCGTGATCGCACTCAATATGATGGATCAGGTGGAGAAGCTAGGAGACAAGATCGACATCGCCAAGCTGTCCAAGGATCTCGGATGCAAGGTCGTCCCCATCTCCGCCATAAAGGGAGAGGGCATCGACGAGCTCGTCGCAGCAGTCGAATCGGCAGCTGCCGAGAAGAAGATCCCCCAGCCCGTCAACTTCGACGGCGATGTGGAAGCCGCGATCTCCAAAGCCGCCGAGGCCCTCGGAGACAAGGTCCCCGAGTCCGAGAGGCGCTTCTACGCCGTCAAGCTCGTCGAGAACGACAAGCACGTATGCGAGGAGTTCCCCGAGTCCGAGAAGGCCATCGAAGGAGCCATCGCAGAACTGGAGTCCAAGAAGGACGATGATGCCGATTCCATCATCGCCGACGCGCGCTACAACCGCATCTCCGACATAGTCGAATCCTCGGTCAAGAAGGCCCCCAGGGACAAGGAGGGGACCTTCTCGGACAGGGTCGACAGAATCGTCACCAGTAGGATCTGGGGAATCCCAATATTCATCTGCGTCCTCGCAGTGGTCTTCCTGGGTATCATCGGATTCTCATGGGGAGACTTCGAGATTGTCGGAATCGGAACGTGGTGCACCGACTGGCTGAACGGGTTCATCGAGGACCCGATACAGACCGGCATCGAATCCTGGTGCGTCGACAACGGCGTCAGCGATGCTCTCACCAGCCTGCTCGTCAACGGAATAGTCGGCGGTGTGGGAGCAGTCATCGGATTCCTTCCGCAGATGCTCCTCCTTTTCCTCGCCCTGTGCATCCTCGAGGATATCGGTTACATGTCGAGGATCGCCTTCGTCATGGACCGCGTTTTCAGACACTTCGGCCTCTCCGGAAAGTCCCTCATCCCCGTCCTCGTCGGAACCGGATGCGGAGTCCCCGGAATCATGGCTTCCCGTACCATCGAGAGCGAGAGGGACCGCAGGATCACCGCGATGACCGTCACCTTCATCCCCTGCGGTGCCAAGCTGCCCGTCATAGCCATGATCACGAGCGCGATCTTCCCCGGCAACGGACTCGTCGCCGTGTTCTGCTACGTCCTCGGTATCGTGTGCATCCTCATCTCCGGAATCATCCTGAAGAAGCTCAGGAGCCTCTCCGGAGCCGCAACCCCGTTCATCATGGAGCTGCCCCCGTACCATGTCCCGTCCGCTACCAACCTCATCAAGGGAACCCTCGACAGAGGCTGGGCGTTCGTGAAGAAGGCCGGTACCATCATCCTGGTCGCCTGCGTGCTGATCTGGTTCCTCTCCAGCTACAACTGGAGCCTGCAGTACATCAGCGATGCCGAGATGGGATCGTCCATGCTCGCCGACATCGGAAACGCGCTCCACTTCATCTTCGTCCCGCTTGGATGGAGCCAGAGCGGAACCAACTGGGAGCTCACCGTCGGAACCATCACCGGACTCATCGCGAAGGAGAACGTCGTCGGAACCTTCGGCACTCTGTTCGGAGTCGAAGCCGGAGACAACGGAGAAGGACTCGAAGCGGTCCTCGGAAGCATGCTTTCCAACGCCAGCGGCCTCTCCTTCCTGGCTTTCAACCTGATCTGCGCGCCCTGCTTCGCCGCAATCGGAGCCATGCACAGGGAGCTCGGATCCTGGAAGGCCACCGGAGGCGCCGTGCTCTACCAGTGCGTCCTCGCCTACGCTGTTGCCCTGATCCTCTTCGGATTCTGCGGATGCGTCGGAGGCTGGAACACCACGACCGGACTCGACGGAACGATCGTCGACCACGGAATGCCCGTCGTCAGCCTGGTGCTCGCAATCGTGGTCGTCGCGATCATGATCTACATCCTCTGGGCGAAGGACCCGTTCCACCAGCTTGCTGGAAAGGACGAGTACGACGCCGAGGACGAGGTGAAGATATGAACGGCAATCTCGTGGTCGGAGCGGTGATCGTCATCCTGCTCGCCGGCGCCATATACTACATGGTGAGGCAGCACAGGAAAGGGATTAGCAGCTGCGGCTGCAAGAACTGCAACTGCTGCGGACGCGGCGGTAACGACCGCGAGACGCCGTGCAACCACTGCTGCGACGATAAGAAGAACTGAAACCAGTGAAAAACAGGGGCCTATGCCCCATCTTATCCATCTTCTATATCCCAAACCCCAGGCTCTGCATCTACGATAACATCGTTAAATAGGTAGATGGCGATTGCTACACCCATGAAATACCGTTGCCCATTGTGCGGCTACATCTACGACGAGGAGAAGGAGGGCGTGAAATTCGCCGACCTCCCCGACGACTGGTGCTGCCCCGTATGCGGAGAGCCGAAAAGCGAATTCGAACCCGTTACCGAGTGAGATCCTCGGCACCGTCGATGCGGATGAGCTGAGTGTTCTGACGGCGCCTTATATCGCCTACCAGCTGGACAGCGATCTGGCTTCCGCCCGCTGCGGCCCTGCATAGGCTCTCGAAACCTTTTTTCTCATCCTTCTCCACGCCCAGACCTTCGAGGAGCATGCGTCCGACCATGAATTCCGCATCGGCCTCGCCCCCTTCGGCCAATTCGCTGTATATCGAGAAAGCCTTGGCGAGGTCCCTTTCTGTACCGTCCCCCTGATAGTACATCGTAGCAAGACGGTACATTGCGGGAACGAAACCAGTCTCGGCAGCCGAACGGCACCAGTTGAATGCTGCACGGTCCCCTCCAGGTACGATTCCCGAAATGCAGAGCTCGGCCATTTTGAGCATGGCCTCGGGAACGCCGGCTGTAGCGGACATTCTGAACATCCTCACAGCCTCTGCCTGATCTCTGTCCGCGCCCACTCCCTCCGAGAGCATATAGCCTATCTTGAACATCGAAAGGGGATCTCCTGCGTCAGCCGCGAGACGATACCAGCGGAGCGCTCCCGCCGGATCCTCTGCGACCCCGTATCCGTACAGCAGTATTCCCGCATGCTCCGGATACGCAGGCGGGAAGCCGGATTCGGCCGATCTGCGGAACCACTCGGCGGCCGCTGCAGGATCCTCCTCGTGACCTGCTGCTCCGCTCCAAAGCTGACCCAGCCTGTACATCGACGGAGGGTGGCCATCCGCTGCCGCTTCCTTGAAGAGGTTTTCCGCTCCGGCGATATCCTGTTCGGTTCCGATGCCCTCCATCTTCAACTCGGCCATTCCGAAGAGTCCGTTCCCGCTCCCCATGGATGCTGCCTCTCTGAAAAGACGATAGGATTCGGCCGGGTCGCTGCCGACCAGCTCCGCCGCGCGCTCGCATAATTCGGCTGGATCTGCCATAAACGGCAATCCTCGGCGGTGTTCTTAATAGTGCCCTTTTTCAACTATCGACGCGATTCCCATCCGATGCAAAAAGGACCGCTAGTCTATGCCGCCATCTTCCTGGCCGCTCTGCTGATTACGATGTCGTTCGTCATGCTGGCGTTCCCTGATTCGGCTGGGGCAATCGGGATCATCGCCTCGGTAGTCGCGGTGGCAGCAGTGGTGGTGCTGGTTGCGATTCTCGTGAAAACAAGGAGGGGCCAGTTCTGAGCGACGAATGCTGCGATGTGCTTGAAATACACGGCGAAAGCGTATCCGCCGCCAGGGAGGCCATGCCTCCGTCGGAAGTCCTTGACGATCTCTCCGACTTCTTCCGCGTATTCTCTGACCGCACGAGAGTAAGAATACTCCTGGCACTCGACGCCGGGGAGATGTGCGTATGCGATATCAGCGCCGCACTCGACATGTCCATGTCCGCAGTCTCCCATCAGCTAAGGATCCTCAGAGACGCCCATCTGGTGGCTTACCGCCGGGAGGGGAGAGTCGTCTTCTATTCGCTCTGCGATGAACATGTCCGCAACGTCCTCGAAATGGCGTTGGAGCATGTGAGAGAGAAAACGACAGAACTGCGAATTTCGTAGCATTGCGAGATGGCCCTGAAAACTTGAACCGATAGGGCCACAAGATTGCGGATTTCGCAGACCTCCCTCCTGCTTTTATAATATGCACGCGTTGTCGGTGGCGATGGGATATGAAGGTTGGGATAGATCTCGGAACCACCTACTCTGCAGTTGCAAGATATGACAAGAAAAACAACAAGCCAGTGATCATTCCGAACACTTTCGGAAAGGAGATCACGCCATCGGTCATATGCTTCCTCGACGACGGCGACATCCTCGTAGGAGAGGACGCCAAGGATATGCAATCCAACGGCACCGGAGTCAACGCTGCCGCTTTCAAAAGGAACATGGGCGACGGCTCGATCGCCGTCAGCTTCAACGGCAAGGACTACACGTCCGAGGACCTCAGTGCCATGCTCCTCAAGCACCTGATCCAGGATGCTGAGAAATCCACCGGCGAGAAGGTCGACGAGGCCGTCATCACCGTGCCGGCGTACTTCAACGACCTCCAGAGAACAGCCACCATCAGGGCCGGCGAATCCTGCGGCATCAAGGTCCAGAAAATCATCAACGAGCCTACTGCGGCCGCCATTTCCTACGGATACAAGCACTCGGCCGACAAGACGATCATGGTCTACGACCTGGGAGGCGGCACGTTCGACGTCACCATCGTCAGGATCAACAAGGGGAACATCGAGGTCATCGGAACCGATGGAAACCACATCCTCGGTGGAAAAGACTGGGATGCGGCCATCGTCAAATACGTCTGCGACCAGTTCATCGACGAGTTCGACACCGACCCCAGGGACGATCTTCCCACCAAGAACGAGCTCATCGTCGCTGCCGAGGGCTACAAGAAGACCCTCTCCATAGCAGAGACCGTTACCATCCCCATCAACTACGAGGGGTACAGCGCCAAATACACTCTGACCAGGGACGAGTTCGAATCCATGACCGAGCACCTCCTCATAGCGACCAAGGAGGTCTGTCAGAACCTGATGGACGACCTGGGACTCTCATGGACCGACATCGATGAGATCCTCCTCGTCGGCGGCTCCACCAGGATGCCCGCCGTGGCCAAGTTCCTGAGGAACATGAGCGGAAGAGAGGTCATCGCCCACAGCGATACCGACCTCGCCGTGGCAAAAGGAGCGGCCATCGTCGGAGAGCTCTACAGCAGCAACGCCACCGGCCTAAGGGCCATGCAGGTCTCCGATGTGACCGCCCATTCCCTCGGAGTCCTGTCCGTCTCCCCGGATGGATCCAAATTCGTCAACGAGATCATGATCAAGAAGAACTCCAAGGTCCCCGCCACTGTGCGCAAGCCTTTCTTGATCAACAAAGGGAACATGACCAACAAGATCGAGGTCTACACCCTGCAGGGAGAATCCAGGATCCCCCTGGACTGCACCGTTCTCGCGAAGGTCGTCATCTCAGGATTCTACAACAACGGCCAGGGCCTCCAGATAGACATCGAGTACAACTACGACCAGAACGGCGTCGTCAACATCACCGCCTACCAGGGCGACGACCCTCTCATCGTCGACACCATGCCGATAGACGAGGACATCAGATGGATGGGCGGAAGCCCCAAGAACAGGAAGGGCGACGAGTCCATCCTCAAGAACATCGCCATCTGCGTCGATCTGTCGAGAAGCATGGAAGGGGAGCCCATCGAATGCGCCAAATCCTCCATCCGCGACTTCATCAACACACTCCAGGACAGGGACACGTACTTCTCCCTCATCGGATTCGGAGACAAAATCAAGGTCGTCCAGGAGCTCAACAACGACGCCCGCGCCGTCCTCGACTCCATCGAAGAGCTCAAGGTCAAGATGGTCGGAAGAGGAACCGACGCCAGCCCGCTGGACGTCGCCAGGAGCATGCTCGCCTCCAAGCCCGGAGTGGGCATCATCGTCGTCCTGACGGACGGGATCTGGGGCAAGAGGGACAAGGCTGTCGATCAGGCGCTCGGCTGCAGGAACGACAACATCACCATCATCGCCGTAGGACTCGGTGAGGCCGACACGTCCTTCCTCAGGCAGATCGCCACTGTGGACGACGGAGCCCTGTTCACCACGATCGACAGGCTGGGCGACACCTTCGGAACCATCGCCACCGCCATCTCCTCGGGCAACATGGGCCTCGCCGTCAGGGAAGGCGGCCAGAGCAGCGGTCTCGCGTACCGCGACTGACGGGGAGAGCAATGGCGAGCAGACAGAACTACTGCCAGCTCCTCGGGCTGAATCCGCTCAAGGAGTCGACCTACAGCGCGGAGGCCATCTCCAAGAAGATCGCCACCAAACGCGACAAATGGGCCAACGACAGCAGGAACAAGCAGAACGACACAGAGCAGCGCTTCAAAGCGGAGCGTCTCGTCGAGATGGCCCCCGACATGGAGAGGGTCATGAGCGACCCTCTGCTCCGCAGGAAGGAGTTCACGGACGCGCAGGCGGTCCTCAAGGGCAAGGTGTCGAAGCTCCGCATGGACTGCATCATACTCACCGACGGGACGCTCATAGCGCTCCCTGGTGCGGCGGACGCGTACACCAAGAAGCTCCACTGGGAGGGCGTGACCAAGGCGGACGTGCTCAAGATGGCGGGCATCAAGGAGGGAGCCCCTCCGAAGCCTGTCGACGACAAGATCCTGAACGCCTACAAGGGACTCAGATCCGTCGACACCTACACCCCGGTGGAGATGCTGAACGCCCTCATACGCCATCCGAACCTCGAGATATCGCAGGACCCCCTGTCCGAAGGGAGCTCGTTCTCCCAGATCAGGAGCGCCTTCGACATCTGCGAGAAGAGGGTGAACAACGTCCGTCCGGACGTCCTGCCCGAGCAGGACTCGTACATCCAGGCCATGAGGGCCGTGAAGATGGTCCTCAACCCGGACAAGCAGCTGGAGACGCTCATAGCATACGGCAAGTGCAACCGCGCCCTGGTCCCGGTGATGGACACCATCGACCAGGAGTACACCTCGCAGCTGTCAAGAAGCTACATAGACGAGCTCCTGAACGCGCGCATGAGCCGGGACATAGATGCCGGCATGGCCATCCTCATCCTCCAGCAGTTCTGCTACAAGAAGAAGATGGCCGCCAACTTCTCCGAAACCGAGAGCAGCATGATACGCTGCCCCGAATGCGGAAGCATGGTCCAGGCGGGCCCCAACACCGTGTTCTGCCCTGTCTGCAGGAAGAACTTCAAAACATCGTGTCCCGCGTGCGGAACCGTGCAGCAATCGAAGAACACGGTCTGCATCAAATGCGGGTTCAACTTCAAGGAAGGGATTCAGAAAGCCGACCGCCTGTCCCTGGACTTCCGCATGTCCATGCAGGCAGGGAAGATCGCCAAGGCCGAGAAGGCTCTGGCCAGCCTGACCGATACGCTGCCGGGATATACGGGAATCAGCGCGATGAAGGGCGAGCTGGAGAAGGCGAAATCGGATATCGCGTCCTCCCGCAAATTCATCATGGAATCATACGCCCGCGGGAGATACTGCGAGGCCAAGAATGCCACGGAATCCCTATTGTCGAAGTTCCCGGACATTCTGGATTCCGATCTCGAGCTCAAGCAGAAGTACGCCGACTGCTCGAACAGATTCAATTCGGCCGAGGTGTACTGCAACAAGGCGGCCGTCGCCGACAACAGGACCAAGCGCATGGAATACTATGTCCAGGCTTCGGAGCTCTGCCCGGACCATCCCGTGGCCCGCGCCAAGCTCCGCGAGGATCCCCCGTCGGGCCCTGCCGATGCGATAGGCACCCTCGGCGACCGTTCGTTCACCATCAAGTTCATGCCTCCGGCTGACGCCTCGGGCCTGACATACTGCGTCTACAGGGAGAGGAACTCCCTGCCGCTGGTGAACGAGGACACCCGCCCGCTAGCAGAGATCCCCGGAACCGTCTATGTCGACAAGACACTGGAGCCCGGTGTGGAGTACTATTACTCGGTATACTCCAAGCGCTGGGGAATCCTCTCGAAGGAAGGAGCCCACATCGGACCCGTTATGACGATCTCCGAGGTGGACACGGTCACGATAACTCCAATAGACGGCGGTCTCCGCATAATGTACGAGAAGCCCCGCGGAGCGTCCAAGGTCAGGCTCTGGAGGTCGGATGGGAAGGACGGATCCTCCGTCGGCACCGAGATCGCTCTGAACGGAGCCACGGTCTACGACGACATCGGACTCGTCGGCGGCAGGAAGTACTACTATCTGTTCGTCGCCGAATACCAGGGCAGGAACAAGATCGAGCGGTCGCAGGGAGTCGTATTCAGCGAGACCACGGTCGACGCGCCCAAGCCCGTAAGGGATATGAAGATCAAATGGAACAAGACCGACGGGACGTTCACGGCCAAATGGTCCACAGAAGAGCCTGTCCTCCTGTTCTCGACACCCAAGAAGATCAATCTTCCCGGATGCATGGTCTCCATGGACGACGTCAAATCCTGGATGACCGAGATCAAGCCCATCACCGAGTACGCTGACGGAATGAAATTCGCCCTGCCCGACGGTGCTGTGCAGTACGTGTATCCCATAATCCCCCGCGGACGCATGGGCATACGCGGGACGGAGCTGCTTGTCGCCAACCTCAAGCCCTTCAGGGATGTGGAATGGACGATGAGCAACAGGGACTGCATCATCACGATGGGCTGGCCCCAGAACGCCATCGAGGCGAAGCTCGTCATCTCCAACGGGACCGAAGCCAGAGGTCTCGATGACCAGAATGCGGAGATCAAGACGATCCGCCGCGAGGAGTACGACGAGGAGAAGCAGATCCGCATCCCCATGGGTAAATCCCGCAAGAAGTGCATCAACATCTTCGCGATATACTCGCTTAATTCCGAGAAACGTCCATCCCGCGGAATAGCGGTCGAGGTGAATTCCGGCGAGAGCAAGAAGGTCAGATACACCGTGAAGCGCGAGCGCGGAGGCGTCGCATTCGACATCGCGACCGAACCCGGCGTGTACGAGCTGCCGCCGATGGTGTTCGTCCAGACGTCGACGGGAATACCTCTCAAGAGGACCGACGGAGAGATCGTCTGGAGATCGGACGGCCCGGTTCAGCTCCAGAACGGGAGAGGCGTCATCCAGGCGGGTTGCACCGGCTTGGAAGACATCAAGAGATGCCGTCTGTTCTTCGTCAACGATTCGGACTACTACGACTACAGATTCATACACCCTCTGTACGGGAGTGATTGACGATGGCAAGGAAGCAGAAGACCGAGACGAAGACCGCGGGCAAGGAGTACATCTGCCCGTACTGCTTCGCCAAGGTCGACCTGGACAACGTTCACTACATTTGTTCCGGGCAGACGTGCGCGAAGACCTTCGCGGCCACTGCATCGAGCACGAGGAGCGCGGAAGCATCCAAGTACGTGTCCGCGGACGGACAGAACGAGATCGACTACGAGAAGAGCCTCTTCTTCGGAAGGGATCCGAGGGGGAAGGATGCCGTAATCGCCAAGAACCACATCATCCGCGACTCCTCGGGGATATGCGACGTGTGCAAGCGTCCGGTCTACACCCGCGTCTGTCCGGTATGCCACAACCCCATACCTCCGGGTGCAGAGGAGGAGGGCAACAGGATATTCGTCATCCTGGGTCCGAAGAACGTCGGAAAGAGCCACTATATAGCCGTGCTGATAAACCAGCTCAAGAACTATGTATCCTCCGAATTCAACGGAGTCCTCAACGCCGCGACTGACGGCACCACCCTGAAGTACCGCGATATGTACTACCGCAGGCTGTTCGAGGAGAAGCGCAAGCTGCTTCCCACGAAATCCTATGACGTGTCAGACGAGAGCAGGGAGCCCCTGATCTACTACCTGAGGATATTCGATTCGGACCGTCCCAAGGTCTTCACCTTCGCATTCTTCGATACCGCGGGAGAGGACCTGGTTTCATCCGACAAGATGATGTCGTTGAGCCTCAACTCGTTCATCTCCAAGGCCGCAGGAATCGTCTACCTCGTGGATCCGCTGCAGATTCGCTACATCAACCAGAGGATCCATGTGGAGAACAAGCCCCCCGTGGGTCCCGACGTGTCGGATATACTGAACAACATCTGCCAGATAATCCGCACGAACAACAAGCTCAGCCCCAGGGCGAAGATCGACATCCCGCTCGCTGTCGTGCTGACGAAGGCCGACGTGCTGTTCAAGAACCCGGAGGACGAGGAGGAGGACAAGGTCCTGTTCGGACAGTGCTCATCGCTCCACATCCCGAGGGAGACCGGGAAGTTCGACAAGGAGAACTTCGAGCAGATAGATGCAGAACTTGCGGAATACCTCCACAGGTGCCTGGGCGACAACTTCATCCAGACCGTTGGAGGATTCAAGGACCACTGCTTCTTCGCGGTTTCCGCCCTCGGATGCAATCCTATCGGAAGCAGCCTGCCCCGCGGGGTATCCCCCATGAGGGTCGAAGATCCGTTCATCTGGCTGCTCAACAGGGAGGGACTTCAGTGAACGAGAATGCCAACAACAGACTCAAGAACTTCCTCGTTAACGGCTTCCAGGGCCTTGACATCCGCGAGGCCGACATGGAGGAGGCCGTGCGCCAGGATCAGGAGAGCATGGAAGGAGACGAGATCATCGAGGAGACCATCCGCGAGCCCGCCTCCGACACGCAGTCCGCATCCGCTCAGGATGCCGAATCCCTCAAAGCCATCGAATCGGAGCTCATCAGGATAAGATACATGCTCGAGGATCTCAACGCGCGCCCCGTTCCGACGATGGAGTTGCCGGACCTTTCTGCATACCTCACGACGAGGGAGCAGAGCAAGGCCATGAACGCCACGGTCTCCAGGATCGAGGCTTCTGCATCCAACAAGGCCCTCGTCAAGGCCATGGAGCAGATCAGCGCGATGAGGGAGGACTTCTTCAAGCTCTGCGAGGGCATGAAGGAGAAGATCAAGGAGATGGACGCAGAGACCGTCCTCTCCAGCTTCGAAGCGTACGAGGTCGATATGGAGAACATCCTTACCGACGCCGATGTCTACATCGGAAAGTTCGACTTCGAGAAGCTTAACACGCTCCACCAACGTATCGTCGGGGTCGTGCCGACCGGCGAGAAGGAGAAGGACGGCACGATAGCCGAAAGGCAGTCGAATGGGTACAAGCTCGGGGACAAGGTCCTCCTCAAAGAGAGGGTCACCGTCTACAAATACAATCCGAGCATGGACACATCCGATGCTCCGAAGGCTGAACCCGGATCCGAAGAGGTTCCGGAAACATCTTCTGAAAACGTTTCGAAGACCGCGGAGCAGGAATCCGGAAAAGTGAACGGAACGCTCGGCAGTATGGAGGAAAAGGAATGACAGACTATTGCATCGGCATAGACTTGGGCACGACGTACTCGTGCCTCGCCTATATCGACGAGGATGGGGACCCGGTAGTTGAGAAGAACTTCGAGCAGGAGGATACAACTCCGTCCGTCATCCTATTCAACGAGAACGGCGAAATCATCGTAGGATCGCCCGCCAAGGAAATGGCAATGATGTATCCCCCCGAGAGGGTCGTCACCGCCATCAAGAGGCAGATGGGAACCGACTACGAGGTCGACATCGACGGGGAGAAGTACAACCCCATCATGCTTTCTGCAGTCATCCTCAGGAAGATGATCAACGACTTCAACGAGAACCACGGATGCGACGTCAAGAAAGCGGTCATCACCTGCCCCGCATACTTCGGACAGAACGAGAGGGACGCCACCAAGACCGCCGGTACCATCGCCGGACTCGACGACGTGACCGTCATCAACGAGCCCACTGCCGCCGCCATCTCCTTCGGATTCGGCAACGCATCCGAAGGCAAGAAGAGGGTCCTCGTCTACGACCTCGGAGGAGGTACTTTCGATGTCACCATCCTCGAGATCGACGGCTCCTCCTTCACCGCCGTTGCAACCGACGGAGAGAGACTCCTCGGAGGAAAGGACTGGGATGCTGCCATCTCCAAGCTCATCAAGGAGAAGGTCGCAGAGGAGCTCGGAGTGGACGTCGAGACCCTCGACGAGGATGAGGAGATCAAGCAGACACTCATCAACGACTCCGAGACCATCAAGAAGAGGCTCTCCACAGCCGAGTCCACCAAGGGAACCCTGACCGTCGGCGGCCAGAAGGTCGTGTATACCATCACGAGGGACGAGTTCGAGGCTGCTTCCGCCGGCCTCGTCCAGAGCACTATCGACATCATCGACCGTGTCCTCGCCTCCAAGCAGTTCACCATGGCCGACATCGACGACGTCATCCTCGTCGGAGGATCCTCCAGGATGCCTCAGGTCAAGAACGCCATCGCAGCCAAGTACCCCGATGCGGAGATCAAGGTCTTCGATCCCGACCAGTCTGTCGCGAAGGGAGCCTCCATCTTCGCCAAGTCCAACGCCATGGCACCCGCCGACGGCGCACCTGCCGTTGACCCTGTGTCTGGAGCGCCTGCTGAGCCCGCCGAGGGTGTCCTCAGCGTTCACAACGTCCTGAGCAAGACCTTCGGAATCAAGGCCATCTACGAGGACGGGTCCGAGATGATCTCCAACATCATCTTCAGGAACGAGGTTCTCCCCATCGAGTCCATCAAGACCTACTACCCCGTCGACGAGGGGCAGACCACCATCAAGGTGGAGATCTACGAGGACTCTGCGCTCAACGATGAGAACGGCAAGAAGACTCCTGTCATCGACGCCTCTCCTGTCGGAGAGTTCATGATGGACCTTCCGCCCCAGGTGACCAAGAACACCCCGATCACGGTCAAGTTCACCGCCACCGACGAGGGTATCCTCATAGCCACTGTGGACTGCATGGAGCAGCACACCGACTATCAGATCGAGAACGACCTGAAGATGTCCGCTGACGCCATCGCCAAGTCCCAGGGACTCATGGAGAAGGTCACCAACGCCTGATTGAAAACGCCGGGGATCATCCCCGGCAAAAACACTTTACCTTTTCAATCGCATTCTTCGGAAACCAATATCACCGTGCATCTTGCGTGCTTGGCTACATGGTCCGATACGCTTCCCAGAAGAAATCTGTCAAGACTAGATCTGTTCGATCTTCCGACAATGACGGTATCGCAATCGTATCTGTCAGCCACATCAATGACCGTCTCATCAGGTCTACCCGTCTCTATTATCGTATGAACCGTCGCTCCGGCCGCGGCTGCCTTGCGCTGAGCATTCTGCATGTACTCAGTCACCCTCTCATCCGGAACCTCAGGGTCCATCTGCTCCTCCTTGACAACCGTCAGGATGTAAAGCGGATCCTCGTATCTGATGGAGTATTCTATGGCGTATTCCAGAGCCTTCTCGCTGGTAGGCCTGCCATCATAGGCTAGGAGCGCTGTCATATTAACGGAAGAGAAGAGCTGGGTCTCAAGCTATAAAGATTCGCATAGATGAGATGTGCCAGACAGAAGATTGGCCCGACGGGCGAACCCGTCGGTAAAGAGTTTGGGGGATGATTTACACCAAACCTCAGAGACCGTAGTTCTTGGGGTTGTAGCGCGGCACGGAGTCCTTGAACTCCTTGGTGCAGTACTCAACGAACTTGTCGGTGTCGTCGGGGAGAGCGGCGAGCTTCTTCTGGATGTCCTGGATGACATCGAGCTGCTTGTTGGTGAGCAGGAGCTCCTTGGCGTTGTATCCCTTGACGATGATGTCGGCGGCGAGCTGTCCAGCGGCCTTGGCCCTCATGTAGAGATCGTTTCCGTTGTCGGCGATGGCCTTTCCGATCATGTAGGCGTGGTCGTAGGCGAGGATGTAAGCCTCGGGTCCCCTCTGCCTGTCAGAGTACATGTAGAGGTCCCTGAGGGTCTTCTCCTGCTTGAGCTGGATGGCGGTGTTCATCAGAGAGCACTCGTATCCGAGGGATCCTCCCCAGCACTGGACGGAGGTTCCACCGAACTCGGGGTGGTACTCGACGGACTCGTTGGACCACAGGTCGCAGCACTGGGCGATCAGGTTACCCTGGAGATCGCAGTGGGCGCACTGGCAGTTCTTACCCTCCTGGGAGGTGGGCTTTCCGGTGATGGACTTCACGATGGGTCCCTCGTATCCGCAGTCCTTGTCGGGTCCGACTGCACCGGCCTCGCAAGCAGCGAGGGTCCTAGCGGCAGAGATGGCCCTGGTGACGGCAGAGAAGGTCCTCTGGACATCGTTGTCGAGGTAGCCGCCGGCCATGAACATGGCGACGTTGGCTCCAGAACAGTTGGTGTCTCCTCCGGGGATGGTCTTGTACTTCTTGCAGATGTCGACACACTGCTCCCAGATGTAGGTCATGTCGATGGCACCGAGGTATCCGACACCGAACAGGAAGGCGATGATGTCTCCGTTGGTAACGGCGTAGTCGGCGAACTCTTTTCCTCCGACAGACTCGACGGAGAAGACATCGGCACCGTTCTCGCAGGCGAACTCGGCGCACTCGAAGAACTTGTGGGCGTATGCGTGCTCGGACTTGTCGACCTCGGGCCTGAGTCCCTCGTCAGCCTCACGCTGGTCGGGGATGGTCTGCCTGACGGCGCAGTTGATTCCGTACTCTGCGTGGTATTTCTCGCAGATCTCCTTCTGACCGGAGACGACGGGGGCGCACAGCTTCTCCTGGTTCATCTGAGAGACCCACTCGGTCTCCAGCTGGACGTTGGGGAATCCTGCGGTTACGAACCTGTTCAGGATGTCCTTGGAGATGTAGTCGACGTACTCTTTCCTCAGTTTTGCCGGATCCTTCTCGGTTCCGGGCCTGGGGGCGTAGTTAACCTCGGGAATGACGTATCCCGCACCGACCTTCAGGCCGCAGCCGTAGGAGAGAGGGTGCTGGGAGAAACCGAAGACCATGTCATCGGCGTTGTCATAAGCCATCTTTGTGCATCTTGTAACTGCCATCTTAAATCACTGTCCATTAACGATGTCGTCCCAGTGCTCCCTAACAGCCTTCCAGTCGTATCCGTCCAGGAGTTTCTGGGCGATGAGGGGGGTCTGAGGAGCCTTCTCGGAGTAGATTCCCAGGTCGTAGGAGTTGGCGAAGTCCCTGTTGACGGCTCCTCCGCATCCCATAACGGGGGTGTTGTAGCCCTTCTCCTTGAGGATCTTGGCCTCTGCGGGGAAGGCGGTCATGGTGGTGGTCATCAGAGCGGTACCGGAGATGAAGAGGGGCTTGACCTCCTCGACCTTGGCAACAGCGTCGACGATGGGCACATCGCGTCCCATGTCGATGACGTTGTATCCGGAAGCCCTCATCATGACAGCGGCGATGTTCTTTCCGATGTCGTGGGGGTCTCCCTCAGCGGCGTGCATGATGACGGTCGCCTTGGGCTGGAGTCCACCGGGGACCTGCTTCTCGGCGAGAGCGATTCCGATCTCCATGGTCTTGGCGGCCATCATGATCTCAGGCAGGTAGTAGACGTGCTCTGCGTACAGCTTCGCAACGACTTCCATTCCGGCAACAAGACCATTGTTGATGATGTCGAGGGGGTTCCTCTCTTTCAGGGCCTGCATGACGGTAGGTCCGACGGTCTTGAACCTCATGTACATAACTTCCTCAGCGACCTTGTGGAAAACAGGGTCGGTGGGGAGAAGCTTCTTAGCCATTTCCTCGGGCGAGATCTCGACCTGCATGTCGACATCGTAGCGCTTGAGGACTTTGCTGAAGTCTGCACCTTCGCAACTAAGCATTCTATTCCTCCGCAAGCGCCCTTTCGGGCAACTTACGATTCTCGAAAAATCAGAATTGGTATTTATTCAATTTCATGGTTGATTGTATCATCCATACATATTCTAATCATTATATTTAAAATAGAAAATACACTATTCATCCAACATGATGGTTGCAACTAGTATTATATAAAACTATCATAAAAACGAATAACAATCATCCAAGTACATCCATGCTTGAGCAGCTCCCCACCATGATCGTGCAGATTCGGCATCCGATGATCTGGCTATTGTATTAGTTGAGCCTAAAAATTACAGGATGCAACAGCCGGAGAAACCGAAGCCTGGATGATAATGGATGGATGAAGAACAAAAGAGGTGGACGGGGGAATAGCGCCCGTCCTAAAGGGTTTGAAAGAGGTTTGGGGGAGATACTACCCTTTATCAGAGGCCGTAGTTCTTGGGGTCGTAGAGGGGCACGAGCTCCCTGTACTTCTTGTCGGCGTAGTCGAAGAACTTGCCTTCGTCGTCCGGCAGAGCCTCGAGGTCCTTGATGATGACATTGAGGACGTCGAGCTGCTTGTTGGTGAGCAGGAGCTCCTTGGTCTCGTATCCCTTCTTGATGATGTTGGCTGCAGTCAGTCCGGCGGCCCTTGCCCTGAGGTAGAGGTTGTTGCCGTTGTCCGCGATGGCCTTTCCGATCTGGTAGGCGTTGTCGTAGGCGAGGATGTATCCCTCGGGTCCACGTGCCCTGTCGGAGATCATGTACAGGTCCCTGAGGGTCTTCTCCTGGCCGCACTGGATAGCGGTGTTCATCAGAGAGCACTCGTATCCGATGGATCCGAGCCAGCACTGGACGGAGGTTCCACCGAACTCGGGGTGGTACTCGACGGACTCGTTGGACCACAGGTCGCAGCACTGGGCGATCAGGTTACCCTGGAGATCGCAGTGGGCGCACTGGCAGTTCTTACCCTCCTGGGCGGCGGGCTTTCCAGTGATGGCTTTCACGATGGGTCCCTCGTATCCGCAGTCCTTGTCGGGTCCGGACGCGCCGCACTCGGGGGCGACGAGAGTCCTTGCAGCGGAGATGGCCCTGGTCACTGCGGAGAAGGTCCTCTGGACATCGTTGTCGAGGTATCCTCCCGCCATGAACATGGAGGTGTTCGCTCCGGAACAGTTGGTGTCTCCACCTGCGACGGTCTTGTTCTTCTTGCAGATGTCGACGAACTGGGACCAGACGTACTCCATGTCGATGGATCCGAGGTATCCGACTCCGAACAGGAAGGCGACGATGTCTCCGTTGGTGACGGCGTAGTCGGCGAGCTCTTTTCCGCCGAGGGTCTCACAGGACAGGACATCGGCTCCGTTCTCGCAAGCGATCTCGGCGCAGTTGAACAGTGCCTCGGGGTAGGCGTGCTTGCCACCCATTCCGGGCCTGTATCCCTCTTCCGCCTCACGCTGGTCGGGGATGGTCTGCCTGACGGCGCAGTTGATTCCGTACTCCTCGTGGTACTTCTCGCAGATGGCTTTCTGTCCCTCGACGACGGGGGTAGCCATCTTGGGGTTACCCATCTGGGAAACCCACTCGGTCTCGAGCTGGACGTCGGGGAATCCGACGGTGACGGCCCTGTTCAGGATGTCCTTGGAGATGTAGTCCACGTACTCCTTTCTCAGGGACTCGGGGTCCTTCTCTTTTCCGGGCCTGGGTCCGTAGTTGATCTCGGGGATGACGCGTCCGGCTCCGACTTTGATTCCGAAACCGTAGGAGATGGGGTATTTCGAGGTTCCGAAGACCATCTCATCCGCGTTGCTGTATGCCATCTTGGTGCATCTTGTTGCTGCCATCTTAATCACTCCTCTCCACCGACGATGTTGTCCCACTCTTCCCTTATTCTCTTCCAGTCGTATCCGGCAAGGATCTTGTCGGCTATGGGAGGGGTCTGGGGTGCCTTCTCGGAGTAGATTCCGAGGGGGAAGGACTCGGCGAAGTCCCTGTTGACTGCTCCACCGGCTGCCATGAACGGAATATCGACTCCGTCCGCGACGAGCTTCTCAGCCGCCCTGGGGAAGGCGGTCATGGTGGTAGTCATGAGAGCGGTTCCGGTGACCATGAGGGGCTTGACCTTCTCGACCTCGGCGACGACATCGACGACTGCGACGTCCTTACCCATGTCGATGACGGTGTATCCAGAGGACCTCAGCATGACAGCGGCGATGTTCTTTCCGATGTCGTGGGGGTCTCCCTCTGCGGCGTGCATGACGACGGTTCCTTTGGTCTCTCTTCCGCCGGGGATCTGCTTCTCGGCGATGGCGATTCCGATCTCCATGGTCTTGGCGGCCATCATGATCTCAGGCAGGTAGTAGATGTGCTCTGCGTACAGTTTGGCAACGCACTCCATTCCTACAACGAGACCGTTGTTGATGATGTCGAGGGGCTGCTTGGTCTGAAGAGCTTTCATGGTGGCCGGTCCGACCTCCTTGAACTTCATGTACAGAACGGTCTCTGCGACCTCTCTGAGGATCGGGTCTGCCGGCAGCATCTTCTTAGCGACGGCCTCGGGGGTGGTCTCGTTCTGAGATTCAACGTCGTAGCGTTTGAGGATCTTTCCGAAATCCACCTTGCTGTAGTCAATCATCTGTTTTCCTCCTATTGTCTCGCTCGAATCGCTCCGAACTTGACGATATTGTGATGTTCGGCGTACGTATATAACGCACATCGGGGATGGATGTTGAAACCAGGGTTTATATACTCAATAACAAACTTTAAATAAACTTGTTCACAACTGAATTATTAAAATCTAAAATTCGGTCGTTTCTTTATATACCTATATTTAAAGAACCGACATTTCTATTTAAAGAAATCAAAAATTATACTTTGAGGTTAATTTGTTGAATTCTATTCTAATAAGGAAATTATGATTCCGATTCCACGGACATTCCGGCGCCGGATTCCGCCAGGTTCCTGGACATATCATACATCCATCCATTATGGATGAATCGATGTGTGGCTATAGAAGAGGTCTTCCTACGGTGCCCTATTTATTATATATTAGATTTGGAGAAGATTAACATCTCTGAAATGAAGAAGGACTGATGGAACAGTCTTATATCGTTGAGTTAATGGCCACCTCCATGTATGTCTACATACTGGGAGGATTCCTCGGAAGCGGGAAAACCACCCTTTTGATGAAGATCGCCTCCATGTACGCCAAGCGCGGCGAGAAGACCGCCCTTCTCGTCAACGAATCAGGCGAGATCGGAGTAGACGGAGCCACTCTGAAGGCCCAGGGGTACGACGCCATCGAGCTCCCCAACGGATGCATCTGCTGCACCCTCTCGGGAACCCTCCAGTCTGCGCTGAAGAATATCAAGAAGGATATCGACCCCGACATAATCATCGTCGAGCCCACCGGACTCGCGCTCCCCCACAAGGTGAAGGAGCTCGTCGAGGTCTCCATGATCGATCCCGATGCCATCTACATAATAGGTGTAGCGGACGTCCAGAGATTCGAGGACCTCATCAAGAAGAAGGAGGACTTCTTCAAGATGCAGATGTCCAAGGCCGATTTCATCCTCATCAACAAGATGGATCTTGCCAAACCGGGACAGATAGAGGAAGTCACCTCGTGGATCAACAAGGAGTTCCCCGGAAAGCCAGTCATGGCGATCTCCGCCAAGACCGATGAGAACATCGACAAGCTCTATGAGATGATGAGATGAGCGACCATCACGAACACGGCCCCGATTGCAAGTGCGGCTGCCACGATCACGACCATGATCACGAGCAGACCTCCCTCGATGTCGCAGGCGGATGCGCCGAAGGCCTCCAGGGAACGATCACGGGATGGAATGCTGATGCCGAGGCCAGGATGGCCAAGGCCCTGATGTCCGTCGGCGAGTGGGTCACCAAGGAGTCGGGATGCCTCCTCGGACACATCAAGGCCGCCATCGTCGACGAGAACGGCAAAGGCGTCACCCTGAACCTCACAGACATCGACAATGGGGTGGAGCACCACGGAACCCTGGAACCGATGGAGAAGGTCCGCTTCGCATTCATGTGCGCCGTCCTGGACGTCGACGAACACGAACTGAGGCACAGGATGTTCCATGCGATCGACGACACCGGCCTCGACTACGAGCTGGACGAGCACGTGGAATGCCACTGCCACGACCATGATCACGACCACGAGCATCACCACGACCATGACCATGATCACCACCATGACCACGATCACTGCGGATGCGGCCACGACCACCATCACCACCACGACGACGATGAGCACGAGGAGTGCTCCTGCGGATGCGGCCACAAAGAGAAGAAGCCCTCTCTGTGGGACAGGATAAGGGGGAAGAAGTGAATGGCGTACGGAATATCCATCGACATCGGGACCAGCGGAAGCAGAGCACATGCCGTCGACCTCAGCAACGGCAAGATCCTCTCCACCGCGGTCACCGAGTGCCATCCTCTCCCCGGTGCCAACATCATGGACCATCTCACGTTCTGCATCAATGTCGGAACCGAGATGGCCCATAAGATCCTGATCGACACCGAGAACAAGCTCATGAGGGCTCTCGGCGTCGACCTCAAGCAGGTCGAAAAGGTCAGTATCTGCGGAAACCCCATCCAGCTCTCCCTCTTCCAGGGCATACCCGTCGACGACCTCGCGTTCGCAGGAGAGAACGCCCACAAGGCCAGAGGCATCAAGGCCCAGAAGAGGGATGCGGGAGTGTTCTCCGCCGTCGACGTCGGACTCGACGTGAAGGACGGGTGCGAGCTTCTTGTCCCCCCTGCGATCAGGCATGAGATCGGAGCAGACGCTCTCGCCATGATGTACAAGAGCGGATTCCTCGACGATAAGAGGAACTGCATGGTCACCGACTACGGAACCAATGCGGAGATGGCTCTGAAGATTGGCGACGATATCTACACCGGATCGGCAGCCGCAGGTCCCGCCATGGAAGGACAGTCCATAAAATGCGGTATGCTCGCAGGACCCGGGGCGATCTCCGATCTGACGTATGATTTCCAGTGGATCTGCGAGGTCCTCGACGACGACATCCTCCCCAAGGACGGGGACAAGGTCGACTTCGGACTCGAGTCCGTCACCCCGTACGGCCCCATGCACGGGAAGGCTAAGGGAATCACCGGAACCGGAGTCGTCGCTGCCGTCGCTGCCGTCCTCGAACAGCACATGTGGAGGAAGGGCAAGCTCACCACGAGCGATGGAAAACTCCACCTCCAGGACGGAGTGTACATCGACTCCCACGACATATCCGAAGCTCTGAAGGCGATAGGGGCTATGCGTGCTGGACATTTCACCCTCCTCGAGCATGCCGGGATCAAATTCGCCGACATGAAGGTCATGTACATGGCCGGAGCCTCTGGAACGTACGTGGATGCCGTCAAGGCCAGAGAGGTCGGTCTTCTGCCGCCCTCCTGCGATACCATCTACCAGTGGGGCAACACCTCGCTCGCGATGGCGACGGACATCCTGAAGGATCCCGAGCTCCTCGACACCCTCCAGGATATCGCCAACGGCATCAGGGCGAACCACATCATGTTCGCCGGCGACAAGATATTCGAGCAGATCTACACCCAGGAGCTCGCTCTCTGCGACGAGGGCATGCCCATGGAGATGTACAACCAGAACAATGCACTGGCCGGCATCCAGGAGCTCCCCAAGCCCAAGGGCACCCCGGAGATCCACCGCATGGTCCAGCGTGACATCCCCGATTTGGGAGAGCGCGGACTCACCATTCTCCACGACATCGGAACAGAGCTCCGCGGATATATGGACGGATGCACCGGATGCAAGAAGTGCGAGAAGGAATGCCCCGAGCACGCACTCAAGGTCATGGACGACAACGAGATCGTCGTCCAGACCAAGAACTGCCTCGGAACGGCATGCTACCGCTGCCAGTTCTCCTGCCCGAGCAAGGTCTACAAGTACGACAAGCTCAAGCTCGCATTCTGAGCATAAAACGGGCCTTCGGGCCCTTCCTTCTTCTTCTGATTCCATTGCTACAGATGACTGCCATCATGCTTGCAACTGGATTATCCACAAGTTTGTCGCATATCCAGTTAGATTATCCATAAAAAATGTCGCATTTCCAGCTGGATTATCTACATTTATGTCGCATATCCAGTTGGATTATCTACATTTAAATAATCTGGCATCAATTCCGAACGCGTGTTGAAGAGAAAGATCTACAATGAGCTGATGGAATGGAAATCCCGGAAAGATCATAATTGTCTCCTTGTAAAAGGCCAACGCCAAGTCGGAAAGACGTATATCATCAAGAAGTTCGCATCCGACAACTACGAAAAACTAGTGTATATGGACTTCAGTCTACAGAAAGACCTTCACCAGGCATTCGATAGCAACCTCGACGTAGATACGATAGTGAGGAATCTCAAGCTTTTCCTTGATCCCAAGAACTTCGTCCCTTACAAAACACTGATCGTCTTTGATGAGATCCAAGCCTGCCCCAGGGCCAGGGAATCCTTGAAATCATTCTCCATCGATAGAAGATACGATGTCATAGCCTCCGGTTCCCTGCTCGATGTTGTAGACAGGAAAAGAACTGAAGCGCTGATTTCCGTCGGCTATGAGGAGCCGTTGACGATGTATGGCCTCGATTTCGAGGAGTTTCTCTGGGCAAAAGGCATTCCTGACGAGATCATAGAAGAAGTCCGCGATTGCATCCGTTCCTGCAAACCGTTCAACAGCGCCTTTCTCAAGGCTATGGAGGATGCCTTCAGGGACTATTGCCTCGTCGGCGGCATGCCGCAGGCAGTGGTCGGGTATCTGGAGACTGACGATTACACCGTTGCAGGAGATGTTCTGGATCGGATAATCGAATCAAGCGTCGACGATATCAGAAAGTACAACGACGACCGGGATGCTCTGAAGATAGAACACTGTTTCAGATCCATTCCCTCTCAGCTATCCCAATCCAACAAGCGTTTCATGTTCTCCCGTCTCGATGACGATAGGCCGCGCACGGCATCAAGAAAGTACAGCGACAGCCTCCTGTGGGTACTGAAAGCCGGATTGGCAAGCCCCTGCCTCCAACTGGATTCTCCCGAGATCCCCCTTATAGCGCATTGCGAACAGGATGTATTCCGCGCCTACATGTCCGACACAGGGATGCTACTCCATATGATGGGGGTGAACGCCCGTAGAGCCATATATAGCGGAGATACGGGATTCAATATGGGTGCAGCAACGGAGAACATAATCGCCGAATGCCTGATGAAGGGGGGATACGCCCGCTACTTCTACAAGAAGAACAAAGGGCCGGATATGATGGAGATCGATTTCGTCATAGAGCTCGGCCCGGAGCTCGCCGCCATAGAGGTCAAATCCGGGAAGACCAGGGAAGCTCCGTCCATAGGGAAGATCGACGGATTCCACAAGGTGGATCGCAAGATCATGTTCTATAATGGAAACATATCGGAGGAGAACAAAATCGAGATGTATCCCCTGTTCGCGGCGGCGTTTATGAAGGACATGGAGAAGAAATGGGATGGGCCGAAACTGCGATATAGAGCGGATGCAAGAACTGCCTTGGAACAACGTGCTTCTGCTGACCTCTTTCACTCGTGAATGCGTTATGAAGAATGAAACGACGACATATCCGGTCTGAAACATGCCTGCTGGGAATCAGCAAAGCTCAAGCCTTTCATGCTTCATACAGGGGATCTTGCCGCAGAAAGAGATGCCGTAGAGCAGGACCGTCCCCTTCATCCCCAGATAGTATTTCCTATCATGGATCTGGACGATCGCCTCATCGGCCGCCCTCTCTAGCTCCGCTTCAGAATCTACCTTCTTGAGTTCTATTATGATTCCCGCCCTTCTGTTCGCCCTAGGCTCCATAATGATGTCTATCCTGCCGTTCCCTCCCTCCTGCTCGGTTCTGATTCTATACTGAGAGGCTATCGAGAACAGGACAGTCATGAGGATGAGTTCGTAGGATCTCTCATCGGTGAGATTCCAATAGCTGCCCTGAACGAGTATCCTGCCGAGGATCGATTCCATCTCGTCGGTTCTCCCTTCGATAACCGCAGTACAGAATCTGCCGAATTCCGCATCGTTTGTAGGAAGCATCATCTCGTCCACGGTGTCGGCCATGATAGTCTTGACCTCTCTGTTCGGAAAAGAAAGCTCGAAAACCTTGCCCGATACGTGAACGGCTTTGAGATAGCCTGTGACGGCCATCAGCGAGTACATGGAACGGTCGTCGTCCGAGACAACATCGTATGTCATGGAGGTCTTCAGAGACGTTTCGAAAGATCTTCCGTCCAGAAGCTCGAGGATTTGCTCGAAATTGCCAATGTTCACATTCCTGTAGAGTCTGTTCAATATGGAATTCGAAGAGCTTTCGGCCCAGTATTCTTTGGGAACGAAACCTCTCTTCACATAATTCAGAACGCTCCAGGGGTTGTAAACGTCAACGGTTCCGAATCTGTATCCGTCGTACCAGTCCTTAGCCTCATGGAACTTCTCGGGACGGCCGTATTCAGTGCAGAGGATCTTAACCTCGTCCTCGGTGAATCCCCAATATTCTTGAAAACCGGTATCGAACACGCTATCCGAATACAGGTTGTTCAAGCCAGAGAAGATGTTGGCCTTGGCAATCTGCATCACGCCAGTCAGCACAGCGAACTTGAGGGATTTGTTGCTCTTGAGGGCAGCGGAAAGGAATACGGACATGAATCCCAGAATCTCCTTCCTCTGACGCTCTGATGAAGCCTCATTGACAGCATTGTCGTATTCATCGATCAGAACGATGACCGGCCTGCGGTATTCAGCTTCCAGCATCCTGGTCAGATTGAACAGCGAGAACTTCAGCTCGGCTTCGGTCGACTCGCAGGACACGGCCCTATGAAAAAGTCTCACGTCGTCGGGATTTTGCAGATCGGAAGTCTCCAACATGCGGAACGACTTGTAGAGGATGCTGACCTTCTGTCTCACGGCTTCTAGATAGCCCTCGTAATCCGAAGATGACAGGTCCTTCATGCTGAAATGGACCACCGGATATGAGTTCTTATCAGGATCCTTCGGCCTGAGTTCCGATATCCGGAGACCCATGAAGCGATCTGAACGGCCTGCATATTCGATATTGAAATATGAATCGATCATGCTCAGATTCAGAGACTTCCCGAACCTCCTCGGACGGGTAAAGAGGTAAACCTCGCTCTCCGATCTGATGATGTCGTCGATGAGGGCCGTCTTATCAACATAGTATCCTCCGCTATCGCGGATCTTGTTGAAATCATCCGTGCCGACCATGATAGGTCTGGCATCATTCGCATGCATGTAGGCGCCCTCCCTATCGTTGTATGCATACATGGTTTATGAATGCGACCGATGAAAGGATATGACAACCACAAAAAGCCGCTTCGGACTGCGCCTATCGGCCGATTGTTTGACTTCAAAAGGATTGACGCGGGAGGACAGACCTCCCGCATGTTGTTCATTCCATCACATTCTCCGTACGGAGCTCGTCTAGAATCGTCTTCCTCAGAGATGTGAACTCGACCGAGGCACGGTCCCTAGGCTTATCCCACGGGATATCGAAGATCGACTTGATCGTTGCCGGCCTCTTCGTGAGAACGACTATTCTGTCGGCTATGTAGACGGCTTCGTCCACGGAATGCGTTATGAATATAACGGTCTGATTCGTCTGATCGAGGATTTTGATCAGGCTCTCCTGCATCAGATTGCGTGTCTGTGCATCCAATGCTCCGAACGGCTCATCCATCAGGAGGACGTCCGGATTGGTGGCTAGAGCCCTTGCGATAGCTACACGCTGCTTCATTCCTCCCGAAAGCTCATGGATACGGGCATCTGCGAAGCTCTCGAGGCCTACCATCCTCAGAAGCTCATCGGACTTGGCGTGACGGGCATCCTTCTCCATGCCCGCTATCTCCAGGCCAAACTCGACATTCTTCCTCACCGATCTCCACGGGAACAGAGCATAGTCCTGGAAGACCATTCCGCGATTCGGTCCGGGCCCTTTGCATTCGATGCCATCGATAAGGATCTGGCCCGAAGTGGGCTCCATGAGACCGGCGATCATCCTCAGCAGAGTCGTCTTTCCGCATCCCGAGGGGCCGACCACGGCTATGAGCTCCCCTCTCTTGACATCGAGATTGAAATCCTGTATGGCTACCGTCTCAGAATCGTCCGTGACATAGGTCTTGCCCAGATTGCGTATCGATATCTGAACATCCCCTTCTCCGTTTGCCCAGAGAGCCCTGGGCTCCGAGACGATATCTGGCGGGATGGCATCGATCACAGCAGGCTGATTCGCCGGGGCGGAGGGATCGACGGGTAGCGTAGCATCAGGCGGATTCCCGCCTGCAGGTACAACGGAGTTCTTCGGCACCGATGGGTCGACAGGAGGGATTGCGTCCGAAGGCACGAGATCCCTGGCTTCAGGAGCCTCGGGCCCGCCTGATTCCTCCGCATTCTCATCCACGGGTACGTCGTCTCTGACATCTTCAATGTCGTCTCTGACATCTTCAGGCATCATTCCATCCCCATCCTTCTCGAAACAAATTTGGATATCTGCTCGGCGACTCCGGTCGTCAAAAGCCCTAGCACCGCGATCACGATTATGCCTGCGAACGCATAGTCCCAATAGAAGTTGTTTGCCATCTCGTAGACGAAGAATCCGATTCCTCCGAGAGCGGTTGCGAATATCTCCGATGCGACGATACACATCCATCCGATTCCGAGAGCTGTCTTGAGACCGTTCAGCACATAGGGAACTGATGCTGGAAGAACCACTTTGAAGAAGATCCTTGTCGAATCGGCCCCCAGCGTCTTGGATGCATCTATCCAACCGGGATCTATCCTCTGCACACCGAAAATCGTGCTGGTCAGGATAGGGAAGAGCATTCCCATGAACACCACCATCGCAGGACCCCAGTCGTAGCCCAGGGCCTTGGTGGCTATGAATATAGGGGCCCATGCCACAGGGGCGATGGGCCTGAGAACCTCGATGATGGGCGTAGCCAGCTCCCTGAGAGGCTTGACATAGCCCAGCAGAAGTCCGAGGGGGATGGCGATGACGAGCGTCATCGCCGCCCCCTTGGCGAAAGTGACCAGACTCGAAGCTATCTCTGACCATAGAGACAGCTTCGAGATCGGGTCGCCGTCCCGAATCAGCGACTTCAACGCATCGAATGTATCACCAGGCATAGGTATGGTTTCAAATATACCCATGCTTGCAACGATCCACCATACGAACACGAAGAGACAGAGCGATACCACGTAGATGACGAGGGTTCTCGCCATTCTGTAGTACTTGTTGTACTCATCGAATCCCAGATTCGTGACGGCCATGTTTCACACCTGTAGTTTTACGGCCTGACCTCTTCCGCATTCATAGAGTTGATGGTCATGGGAGGAGCGCCGATGAATCCGAACTGGCACTCGCCGTTGTGGATTGCAGTGTAGACTGCAGGTCCGGCCTGCTGGCTGCTGATCTTCACATCGATTCCATAGTTCTCGAAGATTCCGAGAGCCATTCCATAGTGAATGGCCAGCTGGTGAATGTCTCCGCCGATGACGGCCACGGTGATGGTAGCCTTGTCATCATAGCTGGACTCCTTCTGATAGTTCATCGCAGATTTCATGTACTGGCTCTGGACGAACTTGTTCCCGAACTCCTCTCCGGTAGCGAATCCGAGGGCCTTGTAGTCGTTCTTCATCTGACCGGTCTCATAGAGATCCTGGGAAAGCTGGGTCACATCCTTCTTCAGTTGGGCGAGGGGGTCGGAAGCGTTCTTGTCGGTGGTGTCTGCGTATTTGTAGACGACGAGCTTGAATGCGTCCTTGATGGCCTCCTCTTTCTGAGCATCGGTGAGGTCGGTGGGAAGCGAAACCTTGTCCTTGGCGACTTTTATGACCTCGTCGTAAGCGGCTCCAGAACCTTCCTTTATGGCTGCAGTCATCTTCTCGACGGATTCGATATAGGCCGCGAGGAAACGAACGGTTTCATTCTCATGGCTCTCCATGTACGAGTTGTTGGCACCGATCACACAGCAGGTGTGTCCGGGGAACATCTGATTGGTGGTCGCAACGGCGAAACATCCGTCGAGGAGGGCCACAGAGAACTGGGGCTCCCAGAAGATCGCTCCGGAAAGAGCGGGAGTGGTTCCGAGCTTGGAGGTGAAATCGGCGTATTTTCCGATTCCGGGCAGGTAGTAGACGGCATTCTTGTCGAGAGAAGTGCCGTTGGTGTACTGAACGAAATCGAGTCCCATGGTCTCCACGATCGTGGAGAGCTGGACGTGCTGGATGGTGGATGCGCCGGGATCGGCTATGACGAGTCCTCCCCAGGCCTCCTTGTTGAAAACGACCCAGGTTCCGTTGCCACCGAGGTATGCACCGGATTTGGGCTCTTCGTTCACTATTGTAACCATCTTGCTCGCATCGACTCCTTCTTTGACGAAGAGTCCGGATCCATCGGTATTGACCCTGCCGACGATGCTGAGCTCCTCCTTGTCCTTCTCTCCACTGGAGAGGACAACGGCAGCTGCTGCGGCAACAATGACGATGGCCACGACTGCGATTGCTATGATCTTCTTATCCAGAATAATCACCGGAACGTCAATCCGATGTATTCGAATATAACCCTATGCGGAAATCCTTCCATAATAAGGATAAATCAGTGCTTTTCTGACACAACGTTACTTAGAAATCCCTACTATTCCCATCGGGAATATTGAGTAAAAAGTTTGGCACCGGAGATGCTCCGGCAGAGATCAGATGTCCCTGAAGAGGGTGGCGTACTGCATCTTCTTCGCACCGAAGTAGTTCTTGCAGTACTCCGCCGTGGACTCGGGAGGGAACTCCTTGCAGGAGAACACGTCGATGAATGCCCTGTCGGTATCCTCGGCGAAATGACCGGAGATACAGGACGTCTCGATCAGCTGGATGAGGGAGTATCCCTGCACCTTGGGATCGGCGCCGAACCTGACTGCGATGGGCTCGCCGTATCTCTTCATCTTGATATGGTCGGCCAGATCCACGGCGAATTTCTTGATGTATTCTCCGTCGCAGATCTTATCGTGATCGCACTCCCCCAGGTCAACTGCGATGTGAAGCCCCCACTGCTTCTCGTCGTTGTACTTCCTGATGGACTCCTCGTCAGAGAGGAGAGGGCCGGAATAAGGGCTCATGCTGTACATTTCATCACCACGGGATGAACCCGTTGCTATCGCATCGACGTACCGTATTTCAAACTGACCCTGGCCCCTAGAAGATGATGTCCCGAGAGAGACAAAAGGACTATACATCGGACGGCAGGAGGCTCGACGGATCCCCCTCCGGATGCCATCGGCCCCTGGCCATAGGTCAACGTTATCTACGGATGCTCCATTCGAGGCGCATGCACAGCTGCAGGATCCTCCTGGACCGTTCCAATAACAGCGAGGAGCACCCCTGCCACAGCCTGATACCGATAGATCTGGAGAGCGAGGGGCTGGACGTGAGGATACTCACATGCTCGATGCTCGAACACGGGGCCGGATATTCGATGATCAACATCTTCGACGGCTCCGGGAAGCTGGAGGAGGGAAAATACGACAGCGAGGGAGGCTCGTGCAGCATCACCCGGATGTCCAAGGACCGCTACATGGCAATGGTCGTCAACAAGAGGTGCCTCCTGTCCGGCCTCATCAACAGCTCCGGATGCTTCCTCTCCTCCGCGATCCCCCGGACGGACACGCTCATCGAATGGACCATCATCGGCCCCGACAGCTGCGCCATACACGAGCTGTTCGAGAAGATGCGCCGCAACGGCTACTCGTTCGAGGTCCTCTCCAGCGGGAGCATGTCGATATCCGCCACATTGACGCCCAAGCAGGAGTCGTACTTCAACACGGCCATGGACCTCGGGTACTACGACATCCCCAAGAGGATAACCCTGGACGAGCTGTCGAAGGTCCTTGGGTGCTCCAAGTCCACTCTGAACGTCGCCCTGAGGACGGCGGAGAACAGCATATTCCGCTTCTATCGCGACCTCTGCCGCTCGCACCGCTTTATGGGCCGATGCCCTCGAACATGTTCGCAGCCTTCTATATACCGCAGCGACCCGTATCACATTCCGTGACCGTCGATCTTCCGTTTTACCGATGGAGAACGATCACATGGCAATTGATGAAGAGAAGAAGAGGAAGACGCTGTCGTACAGATGGTTGGTATTCGCGGTGCTCGCCGTGGCGTACTTCTTCGTGTATTTCCACAGAACCACCGGAGGGGCCATCTCGGACAATCTCCAGGACTTCTTCGGCGTCGGAACGGCATCCGTGGCCCTCCTGGCCTCGGCGTACCTGTACTCCTACACGCTGATGCAGATACCGAGCGGGATACTCACGGACCGCATGGGTCCGAGGAAGGCCGCGACCATATTCATATTCCTTATAGCAGTGGGTTCGCTGCTCAGCGCATATTCGGCGACCAGCGGCGACTTCGCCCTGATGATAGCCGGAAAGTTCATCATAGGAATCGGCGCCGCCGTCGTCTACATACCGATAATGAAGATCCTGGCGGTCTGGTTCAGGAAGAACGAGTTCGCATCGATGAGCGGGATCCTCCTGCTGGTCGGGAACGTCGGAGGTATAGCCGCCGCCACGCCTATGGTCATCATGATGGACTCCCTCGGCATACAGAACACGTATATCGTGCTGGCAGTCGTCACAGCCGTGATAGCAGGGCTCTGCTGGCTGCTCGTCCGCAACCACCCGTCCGAGATGGGCCTCCCGAGCATAGAGGAGATCGTATCGGATGAGACCGGCCAGCCCGTCGGAGAATCAACGCTTGCTAAGATGGGCACCGTCGAGGCCCTGAAGATGACGTTCACCAGCGGAACGAAGTTCTGGTCTCTCGCGATATGGTTCTTCTTCATGTACGGTACGATCATGCTCTGGCAGGCTTCCCAGGCGGGATCGTTCTACAAGAGCATCTACGGATTCACCGCCGGAGAGGCGGGCCTGATGGTTACTATGGTCGGTATCGGCATGGTGTTCGGATGCCCGCTTGCGGGAACCATTTCGGACAAGGTGCTGCACTCGCGCAAGAAGGTTCTCATCATCGGGACCGCAGTCTACACGGCCATATGGGCCGCGATATGGCTCACCGCCGGAATGGACGGAATGGACAGCATCGCGATACAGGCCGCCATCAACTTCCTGTTCGGATTCTTCGGAGGGTTCTTCGTGGTCTCATACGCCCAGATCAAGGAGCTCTATCCCATCGCGATGGCAGGAACATCCACTGCGGCGCTGAACCTGTTCCCGTTCGCGGGAGGGGCGATACTCATCACGATTGCCGGTTTCATCGTATCCGAGAAGACCCTGACGGAATTCCAGAACCTCTGGATGCTGGCATTCGCCATGATGGTCGTCGCGCTCGTTTGCGTTATCCTGTCCCAGGAGAAGACGTCCGAGAACAGCTGATGATCGAACCACGCCGGGACTCCCCGGCTCCAAACTACTTACCAGGATGGATGTCGATCCATCCTTTCTTCCTGCTCGTGATCCAACCGCAGTTCGATGTCTGGGTTATTCCTATTCCATTCAATCGAACATGTTCGTAGCTATTTTTATTCATCCAACTGTATATAATAAATTGGTAAAACGGAAACACGACGACACTGAAAAGGAGGAATTGAAATGGGAAGGGAGGAGATTCTGAAGGAACTGGCGGACGCTGTCGTCGCCTGCCATCCGGAGCAGGCCAAGGCAGTGGCCGAGAAGGCGCTGAAGGAGGGCGTGGACCCCGTGGACGCCATCAACAACGGACTTGTCGTCGGAATGGGGATCATAGGAGACAACTACGCGAAGAAGACGATGTATCTGCCCCAGGTCCTCGTCGCTGCGCACAGCATGTACGAGGGGCTCGACGTGCTGCTGCCGGCCATACCGAAGGGCGATCTGGCGGACAGCAGGACCGCCATCACTGCAGTCGTCCAGGGCGATGTCCACGACATCGGGAAGAACATAGTGAAGACCATGCTCACGGCCGGAGGATTCATCGTCAACGACCTGGGCAAGGATGTTTCTCCTGACGTCATAGCTGACACGGCGAAGTCGGACAAGGTCGACGTCGCATGCCTAAGCACGCTGATGACGCCCACGATGGACAACATGGAGGCCGCTGTCAGGAAGATAGTCGAGAACGGCTACCGCGACAGCTGCATAATAACGATAGGCGGACCTCCGACCACGGAGGGATTCGCCAAGGAGATAGGCGCCGACCACAGGGACGAGAACGCCCAGGCCTGCGTCAAGTACATCAAGTCGAGAATGGAGGTGGAGTGAATGACGATGTCATGCAGGGACAGAGTGCTGGGAGCGCTGAAGCAGGAATCCATGGACAGACCGCCGGTGGCGATATTCACCACGTGCGACACCATCGGCATGATGAAGGCATGCGGATCCAGCTGGCCGGAGGCCCACTGCGACCCGCAGAAGATGGCTACCCTCGGATGCGCCCAGGCGGACTACTTCGGACTGGAGTCGGTGAGAGCTGGATTCTGCCTCACCGAGGAGGCCGAGGCCCTCGGATGCCCGATAGACATAGGGACGGCGACATCCTCGCCGATGCTCAAGGGACATCCGTTCACCTACAACCCCATGAAGAAGATCTACGACGAGCCGGAGGACGTCGGGCTGCCGGACATCGACACATTCCTGAACACGGGAAGGGTCAAGACCGCTATCGAGGCAATGGCCATAATGCAGAAGACTCACGGGGAGGACTACTGCGTGATCGGAGGGAACACTGGGCCATTCACTCTGACAGGGCACCTGCTGAACACTGAGAACCTCGTGTACTCGGTGTGGACGGAGCCCGAAAGGGCGCAGAAGTGGGTCAAGGCGATAACCCCGTACTGCAAGGCCTTCGGGCAGGCGATGCTCGACAACGGGGCGGACGTCGTGCAGATGTCCGAGCCTTCGGCTTCCACGGATATCCTGGCGCCTTCCGACTTCCCGGTGCAGTCCGGACAGTTCGTCAAGAAGTGCCTCGGAGAGCTGAGGGGCCACACGGTGCTGCATATCTGCGGCGACTCGGAACACATCATCCCGTACATGTACGACACCGGAGTGGACGGGATCTCCGTCGAAGAGAAGGTCGACTCGTACAAGGCCGTGGAGGTCGCCGCCGGAAGGGGCGCCCTCATCGGAAACGTCGGATGCGCGTTCCCGCTGTACAAGGGGACGCCCGAGGATGTGGCCGCTGCCGCAAGGAAGAGCAGGGATGCGGGATTCAACAGCATCTCGGCGGGATGCGGAGTCCCCATCGGAACACCAGATGACAACATACGCGCCTTGGTGAAGGCAATCAAGGGCTGATCCGATCGAGTGGAAGGGGAGGTTAGCGATAGATTCGCCACCGTCCTCTCATACCGCCGTGCGCACCGTTCGGCACACGGCGGTCCAAACACCCTTCCTGCACCCTGTGCTGGATTCGCAGCTTCGTAGCTTACCGGAGCCGCGGATCCTTCGCAAGCGGCGGGATCGATGCACATTCGTTTCCCTCCATCCCGCCATGAATCATGAAGGAATGACGAACATCCCCTCGGGATTCGGAGGATTTTACATTGCCGGACAACCATTCACGGGTCGTCGAAGGATACCTCATCTCGAGCAGGGCATCGGCAATCATGAGAACCGGCACTGCCATCAGAACGAAGCGGAAGCCGTCGATCGACATCTCCAGGCGCACACCGTCCGCATATGTCCCTGTCGTCGGATCCAGAATGATGTCGGAGATGCTGTAGCCGAACCCTTCTGGCCTCATCAGCAGAGCTGCAATCATGACGGCCATCAGGCATCTGAGCGCCATCCTTCTCCTATCGCCGGGTGCGAATCCTCCTGCGATGAACGCAATCAACGGCAGCACCATGAATGGCAGAAGATAGCCCAATGATGCCAGCAGGAGACCGGCATCGTGAGAACCGCCCATCGATTCATATACACGGCCCAAGGCGTAATAACACAAGACCAGAAGGAAGCAGTACAGTGCCAAGGTCTTTATGAGCACCACAAGCGCATACCTCTTGGCACGAACTAGATCGAATCCGTCCATCACAGCACCCCCTCCAGAATCCCCAGCAGGGATCCGATGCGCCTGACATCGTCGGAATCCGTATCGAACGGCTCCCCGTTGCAAGTGCACCTCAAATCCGACGATGCGGCTATGCGATCGAAGACCCCGTCCAATCCCGATTCGGATCCGAATGATATCCGGAGAACCTCGCCGGTGTATTCCGTATCCAATTCGGCGGTCTCGCCTCCTCCGGATACAACTGCAGCGCGGTCGTCCGGGATCAACCATCCTGCCAGCCCTTCGATCTCGATGACATAGCTGTCCTCAGTGTTCTGGACGATCTCGTACTCGAGAACATGCCCCGGCTCGGTCACAGGCATCCTCACAGAGGATTCCAACGAGAAATCGGCCATGCCCAGCATATAGCCGCATTCCACATTGAGACGGAAATCGAGCGGCATACCGTCTTTCATAGCAGCATCCCTGACGATGAGCATCACAGTCGGGGCCGATATCGAGGCTTCCAAAGACAGATTGTTCTTCCCGGGAAGAATCTCGATGCCCGATTCTGAGAACAGGATCGCCCGGGATCCGCGCTCCTCGTCCACCATCGACAGAGAAACCTCCACGTCGTCCAACGCGTAAGGGACGTTGGAATCCAGAACGGCTTCGCAGCGTATCACGATCCTGGTGTCTTCCATCTCCATGTCGAGGGAGTAGCCGTCTTCCAGCTCGAACCAATTGCCTGATGGCGATAGCGCGATGAGAACGATGACGACGACGGACAATATAGCAATCGCCGATATGCACGCGATGATGCGTCTGATCCTCCTGGCTATACCTTCAGAAAGCATCGATGCTCACTTCTAGATTGATATATAATAGGTATTAAAACCATATGTCATTATAAACTAATAATACCTTATTCTATATAGATGACTGCGCGCAGCATTGCATCCGTTCTAGCCTGCGCGATCATTCTGACCGGGTGCTTGCTAGCATTGCCTGGTGCGGAAGGATCGCCGGACGATAGAACGGATACGGACAACGCCGTCCTCGACACTGTCCTGAGCAAACTCGGGAAGGAAGGGGAGTTCGGCGCATTTCTGAAACTGAACGAAAAGGAGACCATACAGTTCGCCGATATCGTCGCGGACGTCCTCTCTCCGGAGATCGCGGATAAATCCCCTTTCCTGGAATACCTGAAAGGAACAGAGAATCCAGATCTGGGCGATTTCATACTATCGCAGGGTTCCGACTACAAGGAATTCGAGATCGGAGCCGATGGAGAACTCAGGATCCAGGCGATATCGAAGAAGACAGATGATGGATTCCAATACACCATACGCCTCAACGGGAACCTGACCGTGAAGGAAGATGTGCAGCTCGCCGCAACAGACGAGGAGCACAAAGATAAAGCTCTCAAATCGAATATAGTCGTTAAAATTGGTGTCGATGCCGTCGCCGTGATCCTGGCCAACAAAGAGGCTGTCCCGTACAGCATCGAATCCAAAGCGGTCGTATCGTACTCTGAAACAGAGAATTCCAATTTCGACAGGGTATGGAAGGATTTCAACTACACCGGCGACAAGACGACGGAAGTCCATCTCGACATCACCGCATCGCTCTACAGTTCCATCGACGGCGGATTGACCTCTGCAGAACTCAAGGATATCCTCGAGAATAAGAACGTCCAGAAGCGCATCAGCGCAGGGGCGTCAGTCATCGTCGGGAACAAGGAAAAGAAGCTGATCGACGGATTCGAATTGTCCATAGATTACGATCTGGGAGAGCTGTACGGATCGACCCGTGAAGCCATCATCGGGAATGAATCCTCCGACGATCAGCAGGCCGGTAAGAGCTACTCCGAAAGGCTGTACTTCATCCTGCAGGAATTCCTCGAGAACAGAGGAGTGTTCCTGTCCGAACAGACCTACAACTCCGTCATCGATGCCCTGAAAGATGTCAAGAAGCAGATTCTCAACGGGAACGGCGGATTCTACTACGATATCGATGGGAACCAATACAATACCGGAATAAGGGATGACGTTGTCAAATCCTTGAACCAAAAAATAGATACAGACTACGACAGAATCATCAATTCAGGATCTGAGTATGTACTGTCTTACAGTAAGGATTACCGTGACAGATATCTGACTGCAGAGGCGGAAGGCGTTGATGTTCCAACTAAGATTGCTGGATTCGACGTTAAAGAAAATAAAGAAGAACCTGAATCCAATTACTCCATCGGTTCATACGAGGGGCGTCTGTATATTGATGACCCGAACAAGATTGATGAATCGAACAAAAGAGAGTGGCTCATCACAATCTACACAGAATTGCCTAATGACGATGTTTTTCAAGTAAAAGCGGATGAATCCATCAAGGAAAAAATCCACACGGAGAAGATAGAATCACCCAATTATACAGACAGATGGTATCTGAAAATCACTACCGGCGGATCCCCATATGAACTCCTCGGCTATAGCATCGTAGTCAAATATGGAGAATGTGAGAGCGAAATACATTTCACGTCATATTACGGCGACAGAATTACTACTATTGATGAAGTAACATACGCCATCGCAGTTTATGCAACAGCGATCTTCACCTCATCTACAGGCACTATTACTATTCCATCCGAGATTAGCCTAGACGGAAAGGACTTCGAGGTCAATAATATAAGATTCAGTGGAATCGTTCTGGACAATCTTATCCTGGACGCTGACACTATGAATTATGTGGATCTCGGCAATTCCAAGATTAAGACCGTTTCATTGACTGGAAAAGCTGAATCCATCAATTTGGGAAGATTCGTTGGACTCGATAATGTAACAGATTTCACATTCGGGAATGATATAAAGAACACATTCGGGTCTCTGAAAATACCGGATTGGAAAGGCATCGGAGGATCATTCGAATCTGATGGAGCCACATATCGGATCAACCTCCGTGGCGGAGAAGAAATTGTCGAACTAATAGGTGTCACAACCGACGCAATCTCTATTCCTGAAACAGTTTCGAACAATGACAAAACATATCGTATCACAGGTGCAAACCTGAACAACATATCGCTCAATAGCCTCAGCATTGAACATCTCAGAAGCATCACACTGTCTGATTCTAATATTGCAAAACTGACAATCGGTGGAACATTCATACACGCTGATGATGACAGCCATATCGGTACGCTTACCATCCGTGGAAGCAACCCAATATATGTTGATGCAGATTCGTTGAAAGACATCAGTGCAACACAAATTGTTTTCGAATGCGACATCGATTCCGTGGTAGGGGACGTCTCACATCTCGAAAAGTTCAGGATCATCCCCTTCGAGAAAGACGGGATCACCTATCTCAAAATGACTGTCAATAATGACGATGTTCTGCAGTTCTACACAATCTCTGAAGGATCTAAATCGATCATCATACACGAGAAAATCAGTTGCGACGGGAAGGATCGTACCGTCAACGGCAGAATCGATGCATTCAGGAATAGGAGCATAGAAACAGTATATATCGAATCCATGCCGAAAGACGGTATTGATCTGTCGGAATCGTCCATAGTGACGCTGCAATTCGTAAACAAGTCATCCATCGACCTCGAAGGCTCGCATTTCTATGGATGCGACAGACTGAAGGAAGTAATCTTCAACGGACCTGTGAAATCGATTCCATCCAACGCATTCAGCGACTCCACCGAGATCAGATCCATCGCATTCAACGCTGACATTGACCGGATAGGATCCTATGCCTTCCCTTCGAACGGATACATTACATCACTAACCTTCAAAGGCGAAGTAGGCGAGATCGACCACGAGGCCTTCGGAAGCTTCACCAAATTAAAAACGGTGGTTTTCGAAAGAGATGTCAAAGTTATAAATCGCAATGCATTCTCCGAATGCTCCGAGTTGAAATCGATTGAGATAAAGGGCGACATAGGAGAGCTAAACGGATTCTACGGATGCAACAACCTGTCGAGCATTGCTGTCGGTGGAACTATCGGCTTGATTGATAATGGGGCATTCTCGAACAAAACTGCTAACCAGAAATTGAGCCTAACATTCGACAAAATAAAAAAAGTGGATTACTTCGCTTTCATTGATTGTATTCTCGAACAAACAGTCATCAATAACATCCTAGAAAAATCCGAATTCGTATCTCCATCTGCCTTCGAAAATGTCAAAACAGTTCAAAGCATCAATACAGTCGATTATACCGGAGTTTCATCAAACGAAAACGAATCTGAAATAACCGTCGGATCTTGGACATACACATATTCAATCTACATTGAGGACGGACAGCAGTCTCTCAATATTGTCGGCGTACGGCAATCCAGTGATGCATCGCAGAATATCCTTAACATTCCGACATCGATTAAGATCGATGATAAAGATTATCCTGTAAAGTCGATAGCCGAATTCCGTGCACGCGGAGAAAACAGCATCACAGATCTCACCATAGGAAATAATATAAAACACATAGGATCCTGTTTCCCAATTGTATTCCCTAAACTTACGACCATTACTCTAACTGATACTTCTCTCTTCGGAATAGAGAAATTCAATACCGATTCTTTCAGTATGCTCTATGAAAAACAGAACTCTGGAAAATCCATCATATGCACAATCGGTACATTGAATGTAGAAGAACTTACAATACCCGACGGAATCGATTATTGCGATATGGACTGGTTCCATGGTTCTACAATCAAGACCATCCATTTCGGAAACAGTGTAACCGAAATTCAGGGCCAGTTCAACATGTTGAAAGACCTTGAAATAATCGTCCTCGGCAAAAACATCAATTCCATCAATACCAATTGGATTCTCCCCGGCGTCTACATCGAATCTAAAGGCATCAACTACATCTCCAACAACGGAAGCCTCTATAGAATCATCAACAAGGACACCAATGAAGTGGAGCTAGTACATCATTATTGCAAAGAAGGCAATAGCTCGAATGTGATATCATCGTTCTCCATAGAAAGTAAAGAATACAAAGTCGTGTCCATCGGAGACGGAGCGTTCAATCATCTTGAGATTGACAGCCTGACATTGAGTGGTGGAATGGAGAATCTAGATTTGGATGCATTCTCTTATTCGAAAATAGGAAGTGTCGCTGTTCCTGACAGCATCAACAACATCTACGGCACTATGTTCGAATATAAAGTCGGAATGACGTTCAGTTCTCCTGACAAAAAAACCGTTCGCACCATAGATGGAATGGTGTATCACGACGTTGACAATTGCAAGACGATCGTCGCCTACACAGGAAACGGAAAGGATACTGTTTTCGTCGAAGAAGGCACCATATCAGTGGATATTCCCGGAATAAAAGACAACAATATCAAGCATCTGATCCTGCCTTCCAGTGTTAAGACATTCAATGGATATTACGAGTCCAACGATCATTCAATGGATGTTCTAATACCATTCCTCGCCAACGACAGAATCGATCGTAGTGACATGCAGTTCCATTTCAGGCCATATACGACATCGGATGATTACATCATATCCTTCAAAGCAGCTGATGACGGAATCTCCGTGAATATCACTACGAAAGACTATGCGAAATTCACCTCCGTATCATTGTCTGGAAAGACTATAACAGACTCAGGAACCATTAGTTTTAGTTGGAGCGATCTGTTCCCAGAATTGACCGGAAAAACCAACACTTATTCAGAGAATCTGAGTGTATCATACGCCTTAAACATCTACACTGTTTCATTCGATACAGGATCCGTAGATGCTATCGATTCTCAGATGATCGAACACGGAAAAAGGGCAACAACTCCACAAGATCCGCTTAACGGAACGATGGTCTTCGATGGATGGTACAAAGATTCCGAATTCACGGAATTATTCGACTTCGATTCTCCCATCGAATCCGATACCACGATCTATGCGAAATGGAGCACTCCGAACTGTAACGTGAATTTCACCCTGGGCGATGGGATACACCACATCGTAATAGGAGAATATTGGTTCTGGTCGGGAGAATCCGGAAAGATTCCTTACGGCACCTATGAACTGGAAGTCGCACTCGAAGAAGGGTATGAAGGCAGCCCTGTGGTGAGGCTTAATGGAAACGCCGTTCAGGGAACGAATATCTCATTGAACCAAGCATCGATCGATATATCCGTAGACGGATGTGCCAAGAAGACGCTGACGGTTCATTTCGTCAACAACATCTCCCGCGGTTCGTGCTCCGTGGAATCCCTCAGCACATCTTATGGCGAGACATTCGATCTCCCAAAGGTCGCACCCTCCGGCGATTACCGCTTCGTCGGCTGGACCGACGGGATCTCACTGATCAACGGATCGTACTCCGTGAAGGAGGATTCCACCCTGTTCGCGGCTTACGTCCGTGACACCGAGAAGCTCGAATTCTTCCTCTCGGAATACACCGTAACGCTCAGCATTCCTGCCAACGGATCCATCTCCTCGGCATCCTACTTCAAGGCCGACAAGGGGGATACCATATCCCTTCCGACCGTCATCCCCTCCGACGGATACAGGTTCAACGGATGGATATCCGAAGGAAGGAACGTCGGCACAACCTTCACGGTTCTCGGCAACGCCGAGCTCGTTGCATCCATATCCAAGATCGGATCGTCCGTATCCCCGTCGGAACCTGCCGATCCTCCCGCACCCGCGAAGCCGGACGTCGAGGAGAAGGTCAACGAGGACGGCAGCACCACTGTCATCGAGAAGAATGAAGACGGATCGTCCACAGAGACCACCACGAAGAAGAACGAGGACGGCACCACGGTCGTGAAGACCGAGGAGAAGGACAAGAATGGAAGCTCAGTCGGAACCACCACGAAGACGACGCTTCCTGACGGATCCTCGACGGAGGTCAAAGAGGCCGCGACCGAGAACGGATCCTTCGTCAAGGAGGAGAAATTCGACAAGGACGGCAACTCCATTGGATCCACCACGAAGGTGACCGAGAAGACGACGACAGAAGAAGGAACGGTGATCGAGAAGAACACCGTGACCGCAGCCGACGGAGCCGGAGACAAGGTCGCAGAAACGGTCACCGTCAAGGCCGAATCCGAGAACGGAAAGGTGAAGTCGGAAGCGTTCTCCAAGAACGACGGAAAGTCCGAGGAGACGACCGTCAAGACCACACTGGATGCTGCCACGGATGACGGAAGGATCGACGTGGATCCCGAGGACATATCCGAGGCTCTGAAGCAGATGGACGACGTCCTGAATGCCGTCGGCAGCGAGAACGGTTCGAAGACCCTCGAGATAGGATCGAAGACCGTCTCGGATTCGACCGAGGTCAAGATCCCGGCGGAATCCATGAAGGAGATCTCCGACGCCGGAGCCGATGTGAAGATCGCAGGCGACGTCGGAACGATCACCGTAGGGTCCGAAGTGTCCAAGAACCTAGCCGAGAAGAGCTCCGAAGGGGAATCCCCGAAGGAAATCTCGATCTCGATCGGAAAGGCCAGCATATCGTCCATGACCGTGAAGCAGCAGGAAGCCGTCGGAGACTCCAAGGTGTTCAAGCTGCAGGCCACCGTCGGAGACGAGAGCATACACGAGCTCGGAGGTGACGTCACTGTCTCCATCCCGTACGCCCTATCTCCTGGAGAGGACCCCGATTTCATCAGGGTCTACTATGTGGATGACGACGGAGGACTTCACATGAAGCTCACCACCTACGACCCAGAGACGCATACCGTATCGTTCGTCACCGACCACTTCTCCTACTACATGATAGGAACACAAGCCCAGGTCGTGCCCGATGACGCTGCCGAAGACGGCGGCAACACCCTCGCGATCATCGCTGTCGCAGCAGTCGCTGTCGTGGCCTTCGTAGCCGTAGCTGTCCTCCTGATCAGAAGGAGACCCTGAACCCGTGGTCGATCCTGCGGGGTCGACCTCAAACTCCTGGCGGGACCGGCAACTTCTGGTCCCGCCGTTATTTTATTGCCTCAACAACCGATTAAAATTCTGAAAATCAGAATTTTGATTATAAAATTCTTGATTTCAGAATTTTTATGAAAAGCTTTAATCCTCCATCTCCCATGCCTCGGCATGGGCCTCTTCATCGGCAGGGAATCCGAACTCGCGAAACTTCAGGAAGCGTACGGAAAAGGCAAAGCCATCCTCGTGTACGGCCGCAGACGCGTCGGAAAAACCACATTGCTGGAGAAGTTCTCCGAGGGGAAGAGAACCCTCTACCTCCGCTGCATCGGGAGCACCCTGCGCGTCAATCTGGACTATGCGAGGAGCATGATCTCGTCGTTCCTAGGAGAGGAACGCCGGGCCTACAGCGGCCTGCTGGATATGACCGAGGATCTCGCCGCGATCTGCAGGGACGGCGGGAACCTCATCGTCATCGACGAATACCAGTATCTGAAGAAGGCGGACGGTTCCATCGACTCCTTCATCCAGCACCTGGTCGATGCCGCTCTCAAGAACACGACGTCCACACTCATCCTATGCGGTTCCTCCGTGTCGATCATGAAGAGCACTGGGGAGGACGGAGGCAGTCCGCTGTACGGACGCTTCAGGCACATCATCCGTCTCGGCCCCCTGTCCCTGGAGGAATGCAGGGCTTTCCACCCCGATATGCCCGACAGGGACCAGCTCATGATGTACCTCTCGTTCGGAGGGATCCCGCGCTACCATTCGGAAGCCACGTGCAGCTCCTATAGGGAGTTCGTCGTGAGGAACTGCATCGAGGATAGCTGGATCGCCGACGAAGTCGGATTCCTGATCAGATCCGACTATCCGAACAGCGAGGACCACGAAGCCGTGCTCTCCGCCATATCCCGCGGCTCCACGAATCTCAAGGAGATAGCCGAGAAAGCGGGACTCGGTACGAAATGCGGGAAGATTCTGGACAATCTCGTCGAAAGCGGGGTCGTGGCCAAGGTCAATCCGATGCTCGGGGCTCCCAAGAGGCCGGTGTACTGCATAAGCGACAGCTTGATGGCGTTCTACTTCAGCCTCCTCTCGTTCAGATCGGACATCCTCATGTACCGCGATCCGGAGAAGGCCTACGATGTCATCTATCCAGATCTGAGGACGTTCATGGGCCGCAGATTCGAATTCTACTGCCAGGATGTCCTAAGACGCGAGTATCCTGTCATCGAGATGGGCAAATGGTGGATGGACGACCCGAGGATGGACGTGCACGAGGAGATCGACATAGTCGCCCGCCTGTCTATAGGCAAATTCAGAGCGGATCTCTTCGTCGAGTGCAAGAACACATCCAGGCCTGTCGGATTCCCCCAGTACGACACGCTGAAAAAATGCGCATCGAGATTCTCGGATCGCGGCGGTCAGATCCTGATGCTGATATCCGAGGCGGGCTTCGAGGAGGATTTCGAGGAGTGGGCGGGAGATGCCGGCGTGATGCTCGTAGGGCCCGAAGAGCTCTACGGCAGAAGGCCGTTCCCCGAGGTCCCGTTGACGACGAAGTACCGACCGGAGACGGAACCTCGGGGCGTTGTCAGCAAGGCTATATATGACGCCTGCGAGTAGTAATGAACCATGGCCATGGAAACCCCGACTGTCTATTTCACGAACATGAACTGCAGGATAGGCGACAGCCTCCTGATGAAGACCGAGCGCCTCGTCAAAGCCGCTGGCATCGGCGACATAGACATGGAGAAGAAGTTCGTAGCCCTGAAGATCCACTTCGGGGAATACGGCAACCTGTCGTTCCTCCGCCCCAACTACGCCAAGGTGGTGGCGGACATCGTGAAGGAGCAGGGCGGGATACCGTTCCTCACCGACTGCAACACCCTCTACGTCGGAAGGAGGAAGAACGCCGTCGAGCACATGGACACCGCCAACCTGAACGGGTTCTCCCCGATGTCCACGGGATGCCAGATAATCATCGCCGACGGCCTGAAGGGCGACGACGATGTCGAGATCCCCATCGACGGGGAATACGTCAAGAACGCGAAGATCGGCCGCGCCATCGCCGACTCCGACGTCATCATCACCCTGAGCCACTTCAAATGCCACGAGCAGGCAGGATTCGGCGGAGCGCTCAAGAACCTGTCCATGGGATGCGGCTCCCGCAGGGGGAAGATGGAGATGCACTCCAACTCCAAGCCCGTCGTCGACGACGAGAAGTGCAGGGGATGCGGCAAATGCGCCAGGTTCTGCGCCATGGATGCCATCTCCTACAGTCAGAAGAAGGCGTCCATCGACCACTCGAAGTGCGTAGGATGCGGAAGATGCGTCAGCGTCTGTCCGTTCGATGCCATCGAGCCCGCCTACGACCAGAGCCCGCAGGTCCTCAACGCCAAGATCGTTGAGTACGCGATGGCGGCCGTCAAGGGCAAGGAATGCCTCCACGTGTCGTTCATCTGCGACGTCTCCCCGTTCTGCGACTGCCACGGCGAGAACGATGTGCCTGTCGTGCCCAATGTGGGGATACTCGCTTCGAAGGACCCCGTCGCACTCGACAAGGCGTGCATAGACCTGGTCCAGAAGCAGGAGATGATTCCCGGTTCCCTGCTGTGGAGGAACAGCGGAGGAAGAAGGCCCGCGGACCTGCTCAAGTGCGTCCAGCCCTCCACTGATTGGCAGAGCACCTTCGTCCATGCGGAGAAGATGGGATTCGGATCCTCCGAGTACGTGCTGAAGAAGGTCGAGTGACATGGACCCTGTGGCTTTGGCGAACATCCTGGAGACGCTCATGCTCCTGGGCTTCGCCTCCGCATGGCCGTTCAACATAGTGCGCGCCTACCGCGCCAGGACGGCTCTGGGAACCAGCCTGGGATTCATGGTCGTCATCGAATTCGCCTACATCTGCGGGATGCTGAGCAAGATCGCGGCAGACAACGTGACCTATGTATTCGCGTTCTATGTGCTCGACTTCTCGCTCGTGGCGATCGCCATGGCGATATACTTCAGGAACAGATCCATCGACAAACTGAAGGGGCGCGGCCAGCGAGGCCGGCGCACCCTCCCTTCCCCCGCCTCCTTGGAGCGCATGATGCTCCGATATCAGAAGCTTAGAGTGCGGCCCGATAGGAGGCGTTGGGGGCATTTTATATACGCACTCATGCCTTGCGGGCAACGATGGAAACCTTTGAGGAGTTGATTTCCGAGGCCGAGGCAGGGGACGTGCAGTCCTGCTTCGAGCTAGGACAGCGTTACGCACTCGGCGAGGGTGTCGAGGCTAACGAGTCCACCGCCTTCAGTTGGTACATCCGCGCAGCCAAAGGGGGTCACCCCGGGGCGCAGTTCGTCGTCGGCTTCTGCTACGCCAACGGCCTGGTCGTCCCAGCAGACCCTGCGGAGGGCTGCATGTGGATGTTCCGTGCCGCAATGCAGGGCAACGCGGAGGCGTACGGATGGCTGTCCGACTACTACCAGTCGCACGAGACGCCGAAAGACGGCGCCGTATTCAACTACTTCAAGCAGAGGGCCGGCGACGACGACCCGGATGCGACCTACGTGCTCGGCAGGCTCAAGGAGCTCGCCGTCGGCACCGAGTTCGATCCGGCCGGAGCCTACGCCGACTACTGCGCTGCGGCCGAGCACGGCCACAACGCCGCGCTCTGCATGAAGGCGCTCTGCGTGCTGAACGGGATGGGCACATCCCGCGACAGGACCCGCGGAGCCGCGATGCTCCAGGAGCTGGCGAGCAAGGGATACGCTCCCGCCGCCGTCTGCCTGGGCCGCTGCTACGAGTACGGCTACGGCGTCGAGAGGGACCGCAAGAAGGCTTATGCGATCTACTACGAGCTCGCCGACAACGGCAGCCCGTCCGGGATGTACAATCTGGGACGCTGCTACATGGACGGCATCGGAGTCGAAAAAGACGGTCCCATGGCGTACGCATGGTACTCCGCCGCCGCAGGCAGGGGATCCATACCCGCCATCTACGGTCTCGCGAGATGCCACATCGGAGCCGTCGGAACCGAGAAGAACCGCGACCTGGGACTGAAGCTCCTCGAGAACGCGGCCTCCTTCGGACAGACCGACGCGATGGTCATGCTGGGTCAGCTCAACGCCCGCGGAAAGCAGGTCAAGAAGAACACCCAGGCCTCCGCCGAGTGGTTCAAGAGGGCCGCAGACCTCGGAGACGGGTACGCGCAGCTGGTCACCGGAGACAACTTCTCCAACGGATCCGGCCTCAAGAAGGACAGCAAGGCCGCGATGAGGTACTACCTGATGTCCGCCGCTCACGGCAACGACGTCGCCTGCTTCAACGTGGGCAACGCGTACGCTCTCGGACGCGGAGTCCCCAGGAGCGACGAGCAGGCGTTCATCTGGCTCAACAGGGCCGCCGAGGACAACTACATGAAGGCGCAGTTCTCCGTCGC
>ERZ808242.158-NODE-158-length-52927-cov-19.103438_pt1 | contig 52927 bp, 39 predicted proteins | sample MGYA00521244_ERZ808242 | MGnify/ENA primary metagenome ERZ808242 (study PRJEB31516, sample SAMN03275573) | gut metagenome | biome: mammalia-associated habitat; material: feces | host: Papio cynocephalus | place: Kenya | collected 2012-07-27 ... | reverse complement strand
GCCGCCTTCCTGCACCCCTGGCCATAAACCGGATGAAACCGCTCGCGCATGTCTCCTCACGCCAAAGTGGCAAGAGGCACACACCATTGAATAAAGCGGACAATGTATATAAAAAAACAGGCGTTATTTTCAACTTCAAAATATTTTGGCCGAAATACGCGAATTTTCGGCACTTTTCATAAATACTTGATAATTAGATACTTATAAGATTCGCGATTTTATTAAGTCCAAAAAGTAAATACTTTTCATCAAAGAATACCCTTTATCGTGTTGCGATATACCCTTTATCATGACGCGATTAACGCTTTATCGCATCGCGATAAAGGGTATATCGCAACACAATATACCCTTTATCGCAAAATTACCCCATGCAAATCGCGGCACGACCGACAAAAAACGCCATTTTCGCGTTCTATTTCATCCGCGATTCGTGACAAACTTTTCGACCAAAAATCATGACAGAGTTAAACACTTATGCATGTGTCATGACAAAGGGCAAGAGACCTTTGTCACCTAAACCAAAGGACTAAAGGGTCATATCTGCCCCCTAAAAGTGCCATAGAGTTACGGAAAGCAATTTATTAACCCGATATAACAACAAATCGTTGTTATCTCACGCGCTTTTCCACTGGTTTGTTTGCGCAGACACGCAAAAATCACTAACTTTGCAAACGAAACATTCCACATCAGACACAGACAGAGGTGAAACCATTCGTGGTCACGAACAACGCGCCACGCATGCGCCAGACTGCCCAGAAGTGCAGGCGCCGTGCAGACACTGCGTGGAACCTCCAAGACAGCTATAATAAGATGAAACGCATCCTGACAACCTTGTTTCTCTCGGTCTCCCTCTCCTTGTGCGCGGAGGCCCAGACCCTCCATGTGGTCGTAGGACAAGTGACCTACGACTTCCCCGCCGCCCAGACCGGCGACATGACCTATCAAGACGGCACCACGCTGACCATCATGGGCCGCACGTTTGACGTGGCCGACATCACGCGGATGTATGTGGACCAGAGCGACGTGTCCGACAACACCGTAACCGTCAGTTACCAAGGCGCCACGGCCTCCGTCGCAGTGGCAGGCAATGTGGCGCGCTACGTGGAGCCCACGCTGATAGGCGCCCACGTGAGCATCTCGCAGAGCGCTGACGTGGACGATGCCACCTGCGGCGAGATCACCTATGCCCTCAGCGGAGCCTCCGCCGACGGCTCGTTCGCCCTCGACGGCTCCTACAAGGCCACAGTGGAGCTCGGCGGACTTACCCTCACCAATCCCTCGGGAGCCGCCCTCGACATCGAGGACGGCAAGCGCATCAGCATGAGCGTGAAGAAGGGCACCGACAACACACTGGCCGACGGCACCGGCGGCAACCAGAAGGGGTGCGTGGCCTGCAAGGGACACCTCGAACTGAAGGGCAAGGGCGTGCTCAATGTCTATGGCAACACCGCACACGCCATCTACGCCAAGGAGTATGTGGAAATGAAGAACTGCACCGTCAACGTGCTGGCGGCAGTGAAGGACGGCATGAACTGCAACCAGTACTTCCTCCAGGAGAGCGGCACGCTGACCCTCGCAGGTGTGGCCGACGACGGCGTGCAGGTGTCATACAAGGACGACACCAACCGTGAGGATGAGGACACGGGCTCCATCACCATCGCCGGCGGCACGCTGCAGGCCACCATCACGGGCAAAGCTGCGAAAGGCCTGAAGGCTGAGGGCGACATCACCGTGGCCGGAGGCGACATGACCGTCAACACCACGGGCGGCGGCACCTGGGACAGCGACGACCTGAAGACCAAGGCTGCGGCCTGCCTCAGCAGCGACGGCGGCGTGCGCATCACGGGCGGCACACTGGCGCTGACCAGCACGGGCGGAGGCGGCAAGGGCATCGGCTGCAACGGCGACCTCACCATACAGGGCGGCAAGCTGCAGGTCACCACCTCGGGAGGCTTGTATGCCTACGTGAACGGCACCGAATATACCAATTATACCGGACAGGCCGACCGCCTGTCTACGGCGCAGAAGTCGTCGCCCAAGGGCATACGCGCCGAGGGCAACGTGGTCATCGACGGCGGAGACATCACCGTGAGCACCACGGGCAACGGCGCCGAGGGCATCGAGAGCAAGAAGGAACTGACCATCAACGAGGGTACCATCCTGGTCAACGCTTATGACGACGCCATCAACTCGTCGAGCCACATGCACATCAACGGCGGAGACATCACCGTGGTGGCCAAGGACAACGACGGCCTCGATGCCAACGGCAACCTGTATGTCAACGGTGGTGTCATCAAGGCATTTGGCACCTCCTCGCCCGAGTGCGGCATCGACGCCAACGAGGAAGGCGGCTATTCGGTGGTCTTCACAGGAGGCTCCCTGCTGGCCGTGGGCGGCAGCAACTCGGTGCCCAGCACATCGGCCTCCACGCAGCCCTATGTCAGCGGAAGTATCACGGTGACGGCGGGCAACCAGGTGTCGCTCGTCAGCGGCAGCGACACGCTGGCCACGTTCACCGTGCCGTCGACCTACACCGCTTCAGCGCAAGGAGGAACGGGTGGACGGATGGCGGCACCCGGAGGAGGGCCCGGCGGACAGGGCGGCGGACCTGGAGGTGGCGGCTTTGGCGGACGGGGCGCCTCGCTGCTCATCACATGTGCCGGCCTGACCACCGGACAGACCTACACCCTCACCAACGGCACCGCATCGGCATCGGTGACGGCCACGCTCCGGGGCTCGTCGGGCGGACGGTGGTGACCGAACAAGCTGACGGAATGGGCCAAAAAGAGACCAAAAGATGGCAATACGTAATCCACTGTTTTTTATATCGTTATGGTGGTATTTTATAGAATCCACCTTTAAAATTCTGCGTATTTTCTTCTCCATCCTCAACCACTATGTCGACGTGGAGGTGCGCATCCATTTCGACATGGCCATGCACAACATCACTGACTGGACAGTGGAGGAATGAAACCTCCCGGACAAGTTTTCAAATATTCACAAATCAAACAAAATGAGCTCTTCTGTCAGACAACCACATGATTCTCTGAAGCAAGCGTCCCCCTTACTGAAGAGCTCATGAATACTGCTGGCTTTTTAGTGACGGTGAAAAAATAAATTGGTATGATTTGAGCCTCATATTTTTGAGCTGTTTTTCTCACTCAAAGAGGGAGTATAGCGGGCTATACGACCGATGAGAGGGAGGGAAAGAGCCTAAAAGATGAGGCATATGCCAACTCAACATGGTAATTTATCGCTCAAATCGTACCAAGTTGTTTTTTCATCGTCACTTATTGTCTCAACAAGAAACGCAGCCTACAGGCCGTCAATATATCGCTCCCGTCATAATTCTTAGGAGAATCCCAATCACAAAGCCTGCCCCTGCGGCATAAAGATAGCCGCTGGCATCAAACTTCTCACTTTTTTTCACAAAATAAAGGATAATTCCCACGATAGGGAAAATGAGAGAGAAACCGAGGCCGAGGCAACCTGCCGATTCCTTCTGCGACTCATGGTTCTCCATACTGAGATTGTTGTTTTCGTCTGTCATATTTTTTAATTAATTAAGGGTTATTTATTGAGTTAATGATAATCATTCACAAGTCAGACTTTCTTATGGAAATCCGATAAAGTTCGTCTCCGTTCTTGTTCTTGTACAAATAGACAAAGCCATCAACCATCCTTTTCAGTTGTTCCATATCGCCTCCCATTTCACGTTTGAAATTAGCAACGAGTGTTTGTTTGTCTGCCTCTATGTCATATGGCGATAGCTCCACATCTTCTGCGGACGCATCCGTATCAATCACAATCACATAATATATCGTTCTCCCAGATTCGTAAACCTCAGTCAACGTCATGCCGTCGTCAATCTTCATGGGCAATTCCCTTTGCATCTTGGCTATTTCATTGGGCACAATGCTCTGATAGGCAATAAGAAAAACAAAGGCAATAAGAACGCCAACGACAATGGTGACAACAACTTTTGGTTTCATGTACATTAATCTTTTAGGAATATTTTTAACGAATCGTCATATTTAGATAGCTCTTTAAGTTCTTTTTTCACTCGTTTTAACACCTTTATGTTATTGTTTTCCTTCGCCAACAGATATTGACACTTGCAAAAATCTTTGTAGTAGATTTCGAGAAAATACTCGTCTATGCCACTTGGGTCCTTGAAGAAATATTCATAGTCTTGAACAGCATCTGACAAGTTACCCATAATGCTCTCTATATGCGCTTTCTCAGCAAACAAGTCCACACTCCCTCCACATTTTATGGCTTCATCCAGATGGTTAATTGCGTTGCTGTAATTGTTATGCTGTAAATCAATTTCTGATAACAAGACCAAGCACTTAATTTTTACTTCAATTGGAACCAAAAATTGATTTACAGAATTTACTAAGTTCAAAGCTTCGTCATAGTTTTTTAAACACACAAGACAACTGGCTAAAAGCAACTTATTGTCATTTGTGTTGGATATTGACAACATCTTACGCGCAATTTTGAGCGATTCTGTTTTGCCCCAATAATTTTTCAAGGATTTTTTGTAGGCGTTGAGAGCCTCGGCTTCATGATTTGCCGCCAAAAGCAAATCCCCTTTCTTTTCATAAAGCAAACCAGGATCCTGTAGCATCCAACCATTGCTCCATGACATTTCATTAATATTAATGCATCGGTCAAGATGCAACAAAGCCATATCGTATCTGTTAGCCACAAACTCAGCCGAATACTTTTCCAATTCAGTTATGTACGAGTTCTCATAATTGCGTCTTCTTTCTTCAAGCCGTTCTAGTGAACGTTCAAGTGAACTAGTGTCCATAGGCTTAGGCTTATAAACGAACGGAACAAACGTACTTTGGGCAATAGCAAGCACTGACAGACCCAGGAATGCTATTGAAAGCCATAGTCTTTTACTCATAATGGTTCTCCTGTCAAAGATGTCAGTGCAGCCTGTTGTGGAAGCCCCTACATTGTATTGCGTGAATGAGGGAAAGGGTAAGAGTAAGTGCATTGCGAATGTCATTTTCATGTTTACGTTAACTTGATGGTTACTTCCTTAGTTTCTTTTACTCTATATGACAGCCGGATGGAAAAGGTTAACAATAGAAGGAACAAAAATAAAAATCGCCTACCGGGATTGGGAATGAGATATATTTGCTAAATTTGCACACAGATGTCAGAAGTAAAGGTAACAATCACTACGCAATCACAGGGCAACCTGTCGAAACAGGCGCGCCACACCATGCTCGCCGTCGCCTTCAGAAGGACCCTGGCGCTGCTCGCGTGCGTCATGGCCTGCTCCCTGCCAGCCATCGGCGCGCAGAAGCGTGCGCTGCTGATTGGCGTGTCGGCCTATCCCCGTCAGGCGGTGGCGTCTGCGTCGTGGCCTGTCGTCCATGGCGCCAACGACATCAGCCTGCTCCTGCCGACGCTGCAACGACAAGGCTTCACCGTCAAGACGCTCGCCAACGACAAGGCCACTGCCTCGGCCATCCGGAAGGCACTGGGCGAGATGCGTTCCCAGGCAGGAAAGGGCGACCTCGTCTATATCCACTTCTCAGGCCACGGCCAACCATTCGAAGATCTTTCGGGCGACGAGGCTGACGGTTGGGACGAGTCCATCGTACCCTACGACGCGCAGCGCGTCTACAGCAAGCGCTACAAGGGCGCCAACCACATCATCGACGACGAACTGGCCCGGCACATCCGCGCCATCCGCACGAAGGTGGGCCCCGCAGGGTTTGTCTATGTCATCATCGACGCCTGCCACTCAGGCGGGTCCAGTCGAGAGGAGAGTGAAGCCGACGCCGAAGCTCCCACCCGAGGCACCCACGTGGGGTTCTCACCCCATGGGAAACGCTATGTGCCCAAGATTGACAGGCGCGGACACATGAAGGTGGAGGCATCACCGAAGCTTGCCAGCGTGTGCTATATGGAAGCGTGCCGTTCCTACCAGTCGAACAAGGAGATCAAGGTCGGCATGAACTTCTATGGCCCCTTGTCTTATTATGTCAACCGGACGCTATCGCTTATCCCCCTTTCTCCCAACACCAGTTGGGTCGGCAATGTGGTGAGAGGCATGCAACAAGACCAACGACTGATTAACCAGAACCCTGTAATCGAGACCGACAGATGAGCCAACCCATCACCTTTGACGACGCAACGCTCAACCGTTTTGCCACGGCAGAATGGTCTAAGGCGCTCCACTATCTCAGCAAGAGCTATGGGCTGAGTCCCGACGATTGCAAGGACGTGTTTCAAGAGTCGTTCCTGACCTTATATAACAATGTGGCAGATGGAAAACTCACGAAGTTGACATCGTCGCTGTCCACCTACTTCATGGGCATCTGTCGCAACAAGGCCCTTGAGCTGTTGCGCACCAAGGCCCTAATGCCCGCCGTCGACGATGAGGCATCGCTGTCGCTCACGGGCGGCACCTTTCGGGAGGACAAGGCCGACGCGCTCATTGCCCTCGACGGTTCCGACTTCGAGCGGGAGAAGCAACGCCTGGTGTGCGGCCTCGTGCGCAACCTGCCGTCGCCATGTCACGAGCTCCTCTGGGGCTACTACCGCGACGAGCTGTCGCTCAAGACGTTGGCCAAAATGTTGGGTTATAGCGAAGGCTCTGTGAAGGTGACCAAGCACCGCTGCACGGAGAAATTCAAGACGCGCTACCAAGAGCTGGTCAAGAAACTCTTTTAAGACTGAACCACCATGACAGAACAAGGAGACAACACACCCGTCACACAAGACGACCGCATCACCCGCTATCTGCGAGGAGGGATGTCGCCCGACGAGGAGCGTGCGTTTATGGAGGAAACGAAGCACGACGACGCGCTGCGCACCCGCGCCATCACCATGGCACGTCTGGTGAAAGCCATGCGCCACGAGGGTGCCAAGAGCGACCGACAAGTGATCGGCGCCCTCGGGAAGATATCTTCTGAGACAGGACTAAAAGCTAAGTTCGCCGCCACGGGCGATCAGCCCACATCCAAGCGTTCCCGCCTCGCACGTCTATCCCGCAAGGCCACGGCCGTCCTTTCGGCTGCCGCTGCAGTTCTCGCGCTCTGCATAGCTGGTGGCTACCGCCTCTATGACAACCATGAGATGAACCGGCTCGGCACCACCTACCTGGCCTGTTTCCCGGCATCAGAATATGACCGTGGAGCAGACGTCGAAGCACAGGCGTCAATCAGCCGTCTCTACCAAGCAGTCACATCACAAAAAGACCTGGCCAGCTCCATTGAGGAATTGGAGCAGGTGTGGACGCTCGCCCGACAGGCAGAATACAACGACTTCACGGAGTATAAACCCTTCATCGGGTGGATGCTGGCCAACGCCTATGTGCTCCACAACGACAAGGACCGCGCCGTGGCCACGCTCGATGCCCTCATCCAAGATCCCGACTGCACGCCTGCGCTTATTGGCAAAGCGCAGGAGCTCAAAAACAAAATAGAGGATCGAAAGCTCTTTTGAAAACAGAAGCAAACCCCAAAACAGAAGAAGATGAAGTGTCGCGTGATCATAAAGCTAATTGCTGTATGCCTATGTTGCCTGTGGGTATCGCAAGCACAGGCGCAGAGCCTGACAGACAGTCTGGCAGACATACCATCCCTTCTGCTGAGCGACCATGATGATGAGGCAAGCGACCTGCTGACTGCCCTCCGTGGGCGATGCTTGAGCTCGGGCAATGACACCGCCAAGTTTATGTATGATAACAACATGGGACTTCTGATGATGAAGCGGAAGCGTTACGCCGAGGCCATCAAGCATTACCGGTCGGTTGTCCAGTTGAGCGAGAAAGCAAATCTGAAGGGACCGGATTATTACAATTCATTCTTGTTATTGGGCATGTGCCACCAACGTCTTGGGCAGGACAGCCTGGCCGAAAAATGTTACCGGACAGGACTGTTGAAGTCTTTCGCCCTTGACGACCTGGCCAACATCACTTCATCCTGTTACCTCAACCTGGGCCAACTGTATGAAGACCGGGGCGACAGCGTGCTGGCTCGTTTGTGTTATGACAACATCGATCCGAAACATTTTTTTGACTTGCGCGACGCCAAGGCCGACTTCCTGTCTGAAGATGGCGAAACCAAAGCGATAGACCTGCGCAAGAAGGGCGAGTTTGAGCAATGCCTGCCTATCTATGACAGGCTCCTCGCGAGGACCAGAAAGTTGATCGGCACACAAAACGAGGACTATGCACGGTTGCTCTATTCCAAAGGTGTTGTCTTAGACTTCAACCTGAGCCGCCCGCAGGAGGCCAGGCCCCTCTTCAAGGAGCTGTTTGACATGAGCGACTCGCTGCCTCAATTCAACATTGACATCCTGGAGGGAACGGCCCGATACTTGAAGATACTGGCCGAAGCGTCTGACACGACGCAGGTGGACTCACTGTTCCCCATTGCACTCGATTATGCTTTGAGATCAAGCGACGAGCGAAACATCAGCCAGCTCTATCGGGTGGTGGGCAACGGCTACTACTGGGCCCATCACTACCGCAGGGCCATCCCTTACTATGAGAAGTATGTCTCATTCCAAGAAAAAGAGAGCGGTCTGTCCTACCTGGAGATTCCCAACATGCTGGGCGTCTGCTATCTCAACACGGGGGAGCCTGTAAAAGCACAGGTACTGTTGGCCAACCTGATGGCGACATACGGGGACGATATAGAGGGCAATGCGGACATGAAAATGCTCTTATTCCACAATTACGGAACTGCCCTGATGCGAGGCGGGCTGTACAAGGACGCCGTCGGCTTTTTGGAGGCATCCAACACGGCATACAAAGCAGTCGTGGGAAAGGACAATCCATCAACTTTAGAATATATCGAGGAATGCAAAAAGCACTTGTGATATTTCTGTTCACCTGGGCCGCATGCTTGTTGGCAGGAGCACAGGAACAAGACGGATACCACACTATAGACCAGGTTGTACAGGGCATCAGCAAGGGCAACCAGAAAGCAGCAGATGTCCTGCTCAACAGAATATCGAAAATTAAGGCCTCGGACACATGGACAGATGACACCCGCGACGATTATATCAACTCGCTGGGATTGCTATCCGTCTATAATTATGGTGGTGGGCATTATAGGGAGCAAGAGACGCTGATTGAAGAGGCCATCCAATTTTTCGGGCAGCGCGACAGCGTTTACAACAATTCTTATATGCGCAGGTTGTGGTTGTTTCGGTTACAACTGCTGAATGCCATGAAAGACTACGACACAGCACAGGATTATGGCCGTGCCGCAATGTCATTGTATGAAAATGCAAACGACAGGGGCGTGGACTATGGTCAGCTATGCTTGGCCATGTCTAATGCGTGTGCGAGAAAAGGAGAATTGCTGAAAGCCAAGTTATATGTGGATGAAGCCTTAGATGCGATGCGAAGGCATGAAGCCGCAAGCGGACAAAAGGATGCGGGCTACTATACGGCACTCAATTTTAGGGGAATGGTCAATTTTGACATGGGACGAAACGACCAGGCAATAGCCGACTTCAAAGAGGTAGTGGCCAACACGTCTCCAGAAGACTTGGTCACGCCCTACGGGGTGGCGCTCAACAACCTTTGCATGGCCTACGCAAATTCGGGCCAGGCAAGCGAGAGTATTAAATTGCTTGAGCAAGTGAAAGAAACCTCAACTGATTTGCAAAGCGCAAAATTCCTAAACCTCGCTATAGCCCATCTTATGACAGGCAATAAGGTCGTGGCCGCTGAATACCTGGAGAAATACAATCGGATGGCTGTGGAGGATGCTGTTCGTGTCGTGGCAAACTTTGCAGAAGTGGAGCGAGAAGCCTATCTTAAAACGCAAAACCAAGAATGGGTGTTGAGCAATGCCATTATTGCGACCCAAGACAGTTTGGCGGCAAAGACGGCCTTTGACATGAATGTGTTTTCGCGGCAGATATCCTTGTCAGCCAACAGGACCATACGCATGCGGTATCAAGGCTCTTCTGCTTTCGAACAGTATCAATCGCTCAGGCAAAAACTCATTGCCGGAGGGCTGTCGCCAGAAGAGAGGGATTCCATCCGAATCGACATCATCCAACTGGAGAAGCAAATGGTGCGCTCAGACAGCACCGTTGCCAAGAGTTTGCATCTTGATGCTCGGGCATTCAACAAAATTTCAACCTCGCTGTCAAAGCATGAGACCATGGTCTTGTTTTGTTTGGCACCAGTTCTGAAATCATTCGGTGATTACGATCCCTGTTATGGAGCTTTCGTGATCCGGAAAGGAGACACGATGCCAAAGCTGGTGCACCTCGGGCAGGTGGATGAGGTGATAAAACTCTTTATTCACAAAAAAACACCGGAGGAATTTATATCCGAGCGCTACTCGATAGGCGGTTCGCAAAGTCTCTATCAGCTGTTGTGGCAGCCACTGGAACAATACCTCAAGAAAAGCGACCGTGTGTACTATTCGACGGCGGGCGGATTGGAAGCCATCAATTTCGAAGTGCTGGCCGACCGGCACGGCAAACGTCTCAGTGACAAATATGACATGATACTGTTGTCTTCACCGACAGAAAAAAACAAGTAGTGCAGCGGATTAAACCAAACGATTTTGTGGCCTTTGGGGCGCCTGCACTCAATCTGCCGGTGGATAAAATGACTATAAGCACATTGGCGTGCGCACAGACCGGAAGAGAGGACTATCTTCAGTCCTATCGTTTCAGGGGCGAGATGCTAAGAGGCGACTGGCAAGACCTTCCGGGCACACGCCGTGAAGTGAAAACAATTCTGGAACGCATGTGTCTCAAGGGCGTCCATGCCACAGCTTACTTGGGAGAAGACGCACGTGAAGAAAACTTCAAGGCGCTCAGCGGCCATTCGCCCCGCATCCTCCATGTGGCCACCCATGGATTTGCCATCACCGACCAAAAGCAGTATGACAATAGTGCCTTTGCTCGCATGGTCTCCAGTGTAAGTGCCAACAACGACTATATGCTTTGGTCAGGTCTGGTGTTGGCGGGCGGCAATGCAGCGTGGCGCGGCGACACCATTCCCGACGGCGTGGAAGACGGCATCCTCACGGCCGAGGAGATCGCCCGCCTCGACCTTTCGGGCACCGATCTGGTGGTGCTGTCGGCTTGTGGCACGGCTCTGGGACATGTGAGCCCGTATGAGGGCGTGTGGGGTTTGCGGCGGGCCTTCAAGCAGGCTGGCGCGAAGGCTGTCCTGATGACGTTATGGAAGGTGTCAGACGACATCACGGCTCTCTTCATGGAGCGGTTCTACAAGCATCTCCTCGCCGGCAAGACCATCCGCCAATCGGTGAAGCTGTCACAAGACTATCTCATCGCCCACGGCGCCTCCGACCCCTTCTACTGGGCCCCGTTCGTGGTGATGGACTGACGACGGGATGACAAAAAGCTATTCACTATGCATATTTGTGGTAATTTACAGCACTCACCATTATGTGTCCGCATGTTCTTCCGCTTCTGAAATCAGAGCAAAAAACATTCGCTTTCCGTTTGCCATGCCACATTAATTATGTAATTTTGCCTACATAAATAATATGTACAAGATGCCAGAACAGACAAAGACGCCCTTCAACATGGACGAAGAGGTGCGCAGCAGCTACACCGTGAGCGCGGAGATGAAGCAGGTGTGGGCGGTGGAGCTCGACCTCATCTCCCATTTTCTCGACTACTGCCAGGCCCATGGCTTGCTCTGCTGGGCCGAGGGCGGCACGCTGCTGGGAGCCGTGCGTCACAAGGGCTTCATCCCCTGGGACGACGACGTGGACCTCATCATGCCGCGCACCGACTATGACCGTATGTGCCAGGAGATTGGCAACGACGGGCTGGAGGAGCCTTACTTCCTGCAGTCGGCTTACACCGATGTCGACTACCACCGCGGCCACGCCCAGTTTCGGCGCAGCGACACGGCGGCCATCCGCCCGTCTGACTGTTTCCAGCCTTTCAACCAGGGCATCTTCATCGACATCTTCCCGCTCGATGCCGTGCCCGATGACCAGGAAGCCGTCGAAAAGGCGTATCGCAAGACCCACCGCATACTGAAGTTTCTCAAGGCCAAGAACACACACTGCCTGTCGTCGGGCCGCCTGACACTCATCTTCCGCAAGCTCAAGGCTCGTCACTGCGTGCGGAGACACGGTTGGCTATACTATTACCGACAGGTCGACGACGCCATGCGACAACTGGCTGACCTGCCCGGCTCACGCCTGGGCGAGGTCATCATGAACACTCGCCTGCAGTGGGACCGCCATGTGTTTGACGAGACGGTGTGGCTGCCTTTCGAGAACATCCGCGTGCCGGCACCCAAGGACTATGATGCCTTCCTGCGCGGCGAGTTTGGCGATGACTACATGACACCACGGCAGGAGCCCAACATGCACGGCCAGGTGGTCTTCGACACGCGGCGCAGCTACCGCGAGGTGCTGCCCGAGGTGCGGCGCCGCTACCGCCTCTCAGCACTGTCGCGCCTCGTCAGCAAGATTGCCGGCAAGCGCAAGTGACGGCTCCGCCCCCACCCTTCCCATCCGAAACAACAAAAAAAAGAACCATGATACAACCCGAAAGATTCTACCAGGCACTGGCCCACGAGGACATCACGTTCTACGCTGGCGTGCCCGACTCGCTGCTCAAGAACCTATGTGCCTACATCACCGACCACGCCGACCCGCGCAACAACATCATCGCGGCCAACGAGGGTGGCGCTGTGGGCCTGGCCGCCGGTTACCACCTGGCCACCGGCAAGACGCCCGCCGTCTACATGCAAAACTCGGGCGAGGGCAATGTCGTCAACCCGCTGATGTCGCTCACCGACCGCGACGTCTACCACATGCCGGTGCTCCTCATCATAGGCTGGCGAGGAGAGCCCGGTGTGCACGACGAGCCACAGCACGTGAAGCAGGGCAAGGTGACGCTGCCCCTGCTCGACGCCATGGGCATCGAGCACGCCATCCTCTCATCCGATGAGGAGGAGGCGGCCACACAGGTGGGCCACGCCGCCGAGCGCATGCGCGCCACGGGTGAGGCATACGCCCTGGTGATCCGAAAGGGCACCTTCGCCGACTACAAGCTCCAGACGACCGTGGCCGACGAGTCGGCGCTCACGCGCGAACAGGCCATACAGATGGTGGCCGGCTCCATGGACGACCGCGCAGTGGTGGTGTCAACAACAGGCAAGATCAGCCGCGAGCTCTTCGAGTATCGCGCGGCTGAGCACCAGGGACACGAGCGCGACTTCCTCACCGTGGGCTCGATGGGACACGCCTCGCAGATCGCTCTCGGCATAGCCCTGCACCAGGAGGACCGACCGGTCTATTGCTTCGACGGCGACGGAGCGGTCATCATGCACATGGGCGCACTGGCCATCAGCGGCAGCATGGCACCCGACAACTTCTACCACATACTCTTCAACAACGGTGTGCACGACTCCGTGGGCGGACAGCCCACCGTGGGCTACCGGATAGACCTGCCCGAGATAGCCGCCGCCTGCGGATACAAGACGGTGCTCAGCGTAGACAACGCCGATGACCTCAGTGAGGTGCTCGACAACCTCACCGACAACGAGGCGCCGCTCTTCCTCGAGATCAAGGTGAAGAAAGGCGCACGCGCCGACCTCGGCCGACCCACCACCACGCCTGAGGAGAACAAGCGCGCGCTCATGGACTTCCTGCGACACTGAGCGACTACGCACACGCACAACATTCCATAACCTTTATAATAATATTGTATAGCCACATGACTCACATCAAACGTAACATACTGCTCAATCCCGGACCCGCCACCACCACCGACACGGTGAAGATGGCACAGGTGGTGCCCGACATCTGCCCACGCGAGAAAGACTTCGCGGGCCTCATGCAGGGCCTGCGCGACAACTGCGTCAAGATGGCGCATGGCGACCTGGAGAAGGACACGGCCGTGCTCTTCTGCGGCTCGGGCACCATCAACATCGACATCTGCCTCAACTCGCTCCTGCCGGAGGGCAAGCGCGCACTCATCGTCAACAATGGCGCCTACTCATCACGCGCCGTCGAGGTGTGCCAGTATTACGGATTGCCACACATCGACCTGCGCTCGTCAGTCTTCGAGCGGCCCTCGCTCGACGACGTGGCACGCACGCTCGACGAGAACCCTGACATCGCACTCGTCTACACCACGCACCATGAGACGGGAACAGGCATCCTCAACCCCATCCGCGAGATAGGTGCCCTGGCCCACAAGCATGGAGCCACCTTTGTGGTCGACACCACATCGAGCCTCGGCATGGTGCCCTTCGACCTACACCAGGACAATGTGGACTTCTGCATGGCGTCGGCACAAAAGGGACTCATGGCCATGTCGGGACTGAGCTTCATCGTGGGCAGCCGCGAACTCATCGAGCGCTCGAAGGATTATCCCAAGCGCTCTTACTACTGCAACCTCTTCCTGCAGTATGACTTCTTCGAGAAGACGGGGCAGATGCACTTCACACCGCCCGTGCAGACCATCTATGCCGCCATCGAGGCTTTCAAGGAGTATTGGGCCGAGGGCGAGGAGGCCAAGTTTGCACGGCACCACCGCACCTTCGAGGCCATACACAGGGGCTTGGAGGAACTGGGACTGCGCGATGTCATCCGCCGCGACATACAGTCGGGGCTGGTGGTGTCGGTGAGATACCCCGACGATCCGCACTGGGACTTCGACCGGGTGCACGACTACTGCTACGACCGGGGCTTCACCATCTATCCGGGCAAGATCTCGACCACCAACACCTTCAGGCTCTGCTCGCTCGGCACCATCGACGTGGCGGACATCGAGGCTTTCTTCCGCGTCTTCAAGGAGGCGCTGCAACACGAAAACATACAAATACCCGCACACTACAATGATTAAGACTGCCGTCATCATGGCTGCCGGACTGGGCAGCCGCTTCGGCCACATGACAGAGACCATGCCCAAAGGCTTCATCGAGTGTGGCGGACAGTCGATGGTGGTGCGATCCATTGAGACGCTGCTCAGCTGCGGCGTCGAGCGCATCGTCATCGGCACGGGTTACAAGCGTGAGGCCTACGAGGCCTTGAAGGCACGCTACCCGCAGATCGAATGTGTCTACTCGCCGCGCTACGCCGAGACCAACAGCATGTACACACTGTGGAACTGCCGTGAGGCCATCGGGACGGACGACTTCCTACTGCTCGAGTCGGACATCATCTACAGCCGCAACGCACTCACGGAGCTCATCAGCGACGAGCACCCCGACATCATGCTCATCACACCTGTCACCAAGTTTCAGGACCAATACTACGTGGAGTATGACGCCGAGGGCACGCTGACGCGATGCTCCACCGACCGCACGGCCATCGATGCCAAGGGGGAACTCGTGGGCATACACAAGCTCTCGGGCGCGTTCTTCAAGAAGATGTGTGCCGACTACGCCACCATCGTCGAGGAGAAGCCCAAGCTCGGCTACGAGTATGAGCTGCTCCACATGTCGCAGGCCGTGAGCCCTGTCTATGTGCTCAACGCCCATGACGTGAGCTGGTATGAGATTGATGATGAGCAAGACCTCCACTATGCGGAGGAGCACGTGGTAAACCGACTGTGATGAGCGACGACAGACAACAACTCCTGGCCCGCCTCATGCGGGCCATGGTGGCCTATGACCGGGGCGACGTGCCCCGTGTGCAGCACTTCGTGAAGGTGCACGACTTCGCTCGCACCATCGCGCTCCTGGAGGGCATGGCGCCCAGCGGGCGTTTCGTGCTCGAGGCTGCGGCCATCCTCCACGACGTGGGCATCCACGCCTCCGAGGCACGCTATGGCGACAGCGGTGGCAAGCACCAGGAGGAGCTCGGGCCTGCCGAGGCACGCAAGGTGCTGGCCGGGGTGGGTGGCTTCTCCCCTCATGAGGTGGAGCGCATCTGCTGGCTCATCGCCCATCACCACACCTACACGGGGGTGACGGCCCTCGACCACCGCATCCTGCTCGAGGCCGACTTCCTCGTCAACTCGTTTGAGGACCGCCTGTCGGCCGAGAGCATCGCCACCTTTCGCGACCGCGTGTTCCGCACACCATCGGGTCTCGCCCTGCTCAGCGACATGTGGGGGCAGTAGCGTGGGCGGTCTTGACAGGTTTTTTCACGCTTTTCCATCCCACACCATTGAGAAGCCAACACCGTGACGGGGGCTGGCTATAAAAAATCATCAAAAAAACGGATTACTGTTCTATGGATGCCACACCAGCAGGGAAGAGTTGGCACTATTTCACCTTGATGCCGAAGGCACAGTAGGTGAGATAGACGGCACAGAGCAGGAGCACACAGATGCCGGCGGTGATGGTGCCGAAACTGTCAGTGGCCCACCCGATGAGCGGCGTCACGGCTCCGCCTCCCGCGACGGCCGTGATCATCAGTCCGTTGATGAGGTTGGCCTTCGCGGGATCACGCTGCACGGCCATGGAGAGGATGATGGGGAAGACGCAACTGCAAAGGAAGCCGATGAGCCCGATGAGGGAGAGGGTCAGCGTGGACGAGAACGAGCAGAAGGCAAGCGCCAGGATGACGGCGATGCACGACACGATGTTGACGCGGAAATAGACGGCAGCCGAAACCTTCGTCATGAGAAAGGCACCGAGGAAGGCTCCCACCGTACGACAGACGAAGTAGACCTGCTGGGCCATGCCTGCCTCGGCGAGGTCCCAGCCGAAGCGTTGGATGAGCACCTTGGAGGCGATGAAGTTGGTGCCGACATCGATGGCCACGGCGAAGAAGATGCCGAGGAAGAGCATGCGGATGGTCTTGTCGGACAGGATGCCGAAGGTGTCGCGCACAGTGACGGTGCTCTCCTGCCGCTCCTCGTGCGGTATGGGCGAGAGCATGAGCCAGAGGGCCGAAAGCAACGTGATGGCACCCAGCACGGGGAAGGCCAGATACCAGTTATGACGGTCGCCGTCTCCCAGCACGTTCACGGCGAAGAGCATGATCAGCGGTCCACAAAAGGAGGAGAGAGCCTTGACCACCTGGCCTGCCGTCAGACTGCTGGTGAGGAGCTTGCCCTCAGTGACGACGTTCTTGACCAGTGAGTTTTCGCTGACCTGCAGGATGGCGTTGCCGATACCGAGCGCAGCATAGCCCACCAGACAGGCCCAACTGGTGCCGACGAGGGGAACCAGCATGCCCACCATTGTCACCCCCATGCCGAGCAGGACGGTGCGCTTGCGGCCCCACTTGTTCATCCGGATGCCCACGGGCACGGAAAAAAGGAGAAACCACACGAAGACCATCGTGGGAAGGAAGCCGGCCATGGTATGGCTCCAGCCAAAGGCTTCGCGAGCGTAGTCGGACGAGACGCCAACGATGTCGCAGAAGCCCTGAATGAAAAAGGCAAAGAGAACTGCTCCGATGCAGGTGAGTTGTTTGGTTTTCATGGATGATGACGTTTTTAGTTTATAGATTGTTTCTATATATGTATATACGTATACGCCTCCGCCAACACTTTGAGAAAAATGTGATTGTTGAATTGCAAAAGGCTTTTTCGCATGATGCGAGCGAGGAGACCCTTGGGGTGAATGTAAACCCCGACGCAAGGGTCTCATCTCGCCAAATTCGGGAAGAGCCTCACAAATCGCCGAGTGAGTTCGATCGCCCTCATCATTATTTCCTGTTTGCGACATTCGCGGATGGCACCCGAGAAACTGAGCCAAAAGCTTGTCATTTTAGACAATAGTTGCTAACTTTGCAAATATATCTGCGATTATCAGCCCCCCCATCACAAATACCACCAAGACCATGAAGACAACGACACTGCTGAGCCTGACCGTAAGCCTGCTCATGTCAGCAACCACTTTTGCGCAGACGGCCAACCGCGCCACCCACTACTCCATCCTCACCACATCGCCCGAGCAGCACATCCGGCACTTCGGGGCGAGCGACGCCTGGAGCATGCAGTTTATCGGACTATGGCCCGACAAGCAGCAAGAACAGATTGCCGACTGGCTGTTCAGCACCGAGAACGACGCGACGGGCAAGCCCAAGGGCATAGGCCTCTCCATCTGGCGATTCAACCTGGGTGCCGGAAGCGAGGAGCAGGGCAACGCCGCACAGATACAACGCGGCACGCGCACCGAGTGTCTTCTCAAGGCTGACGGGACCTACGACTGGAGCAAGCAAGCTGGCCAACGCCACTTCCTGCAGTTGGCCAAGCGGCGTGGCGTGCCTTACTTCCTGGCCTTCTGCAATTCAGCACCGGTCTACTACACACAAAACGGACTGGCCACCAACACAGGGCGCGGCGCAACGATCAATCTCAAGGATGACTGTTACGGCAAGTTCGGCGAGTTCATAGCCACCGCACTCAAGGGCATCGAGGAGCGTGACGGCATCCACTTCGACTATATCAGTCCGGTCAACGAGCCTGACGGCCACTGGAACTGGCTGGGACCGAAGCAAGAGGGCAGTCCCGCCAACAACCGAGAGGTGGCCCACGTGGCCAAGGAGGTGAGCCGTGCGCTCGTCAGGCAGAAGATCAACACACAGATACTCGTCAACGAGTCGAGCGACTATCGCTGCCTGCTGGGCACCCACATGGCCGGCTGGCAACGGGGCAACGAGATCAGTGCCTTCTTCACCAAAGACAGCACCAAGACTTATCTGGGAAACATCCGCCAACTGCCGCGACTCATCGGCGGACACAGTTACTGGACCAACACGCCGATACCCTACATGCGAGACATCAGGATGAAGCTCCGCGAGGCGTGCCGACAGCAAGGCATCAGTTTCTGGCAGACTGAGACATGCATCATGAGCAATGACGAGGAGATAGGAGGAGGCGGCAACTATGACTTCTCGATGAAGACGGCACTCTACGTGGCTCGCATCATCCACCATGACCTGGTGTATGCCAATGCCGAGAGCTGGAGCTGGTGGCGTGCGGCCGGCGGCAACTACCGCGACGGCCTGATACGCATCTACAGCCAGGATGGCTGGAAGAGCGGGTGGGCTGTCGACTCCAAGCTCCTCTGGGCCTTGGGCAACTACAGCCGCTTCGTACGTCCCGGTGCACAACGCTACGACATCGCCACCACGGCACCCGACGGGAAAGCCGTTGACGAGGGATACAACGATCCTTATGGTGTGATGTGCTCGGCCTACAAGAACACCGACGGCAAATGGGTGGCGGTGGCCATCAACTACTCGGAGGAAGTGAAGCCTGTCGACATCAGCCTTGACCGGGGCGAGAGAAGGCAGTGGCAACTCTATCGCACCAGCGATGTCTCTGCCGAGAGCCTCGCGCCTGTGGGCACTTGCCAAGGCGAGGCCCTGCTGGCGCCTCGCAGCATCACGACCTTCGTGGAACGATAACAATAAGGGGAGGGCACAGCCCTCCCCCACTGTTTTTCACATGTCCTTTCTATCGTTTCAACACAACTGTTCCCTTAACAACGGCAGGGATCTCACTCGTCCTGTCAGCCCAAGTCTACCACAGTGATGCCGGCACCGCCAAACTGCACATGCTCATCGCGCACATGAGTGACGTTGGGTTCCGAGGCGAGGTACTGGCGGATGAGCTGGCGGAGGATGCCGTTGCCCTTGCCATGGAGGATGCGCACACGGGGCATGCCCACGAGGATGGCATCATCGATGAAGTATTGCACGGCCTGCAGGGCCTCGTCGCCACGCATGCCACGCACGTCAAGATCTTGCTTGAAGTTCTTGCGGTGGCTGTCGATGGTGTCTTGGGTCATGTGCGACATCTTGTAGCTTTGCAATCCGTCACGCAGCTCGTCCATCTTGGTCGGTTGCGCACTGGCCGTCGTGTCCGACGCCGCTGTCGGCGCGGCGGCAAGCAACAAGCGGTCCAAGGGCAGCTTCGTACGCATATCACCGAAGATGACTGTGGCCATCTTGCCACTGAGGCTCTCGACAGTACCCTCCGACTTGGAACCTCGCATGCGCACCCTGTCGCCCACGACAATGACGTTGTCGCGCACCTTCTGCTCGCGCACGGCCGCCGACCGCAGTGCCTCGGCAGCGCGCAGCTCGTCGTCTTTCTTTTTCTTGCGACGCTCCTCGTGGCGGGCCTTGCGGGCCTTGATCTGCTCGATCTTGCGGGCTATCTTGTCGTCCTCGGCCTTGGTGTCGAAGGTCTCCACGTCTTGCTTGAAGCCCTCCAGTTCCTGGCGGATGCGGCGTGTCGACTCGCGTTCGGCCTGCTGTTCGCGTATCTCACGAATGGTGTTCTCTATCTTGCGGTTGCTCTCCTTCAGCAGGTCTTCGGCCTCTTGCTTGGCCTTGGCCAGGATGTCGCGGCGCTCACGCTCCACGGCGGTAATGTCGTGCTCATAGTGGTCGATCTGCTCCTGCAGCCGCTTCTCCTGCTGATGGATGGTCTGTCGTTTCTGCTCCCAGTAGCGCTTGTCGCGCACGATGTCCTGTAGGTACTTGTCACTCTGGATGTAGTCGGAGCCCACAATCTCAGAGGCTTCGCGGATCACCTCCTCGGGGATGCCCGTCTTGCGGGCGATCTCGATGGCAAACGAACTGCCAGGCTGTCCGATGGCCAACTGGAAGAGAGGGCGCATCTCGTGGCGGTCATAGAGCATGGCGCCGTTGGCGATGCCCTCATGGGAGTCGGCATAGTGCTTGAGATTCTGGTAGTGGGTGGTGATGACGCCCCATGCCTGCCGCTTCACAAACTGGTTGAGCACGGCCTCAGCCATGGCACCGCCTATCTGCGGCTCAGTGCCCGTGCCAAACTCGTCGATGAGCAACAGCGTGCGGGCGTTGGCCTGGCGCATCATGATCTTCATGTTGAGCAGGTGGGAGGAGTAGGTCGAGAGGTCGTTCTCGATGCTCTGCTCGTCGCCGATGTCGATCATGAGGTTTTGGAAGACGCCTATCTTCGACCGCTCGCTCATGGGAACAGACAGCCCGCACTGCACCATGTACTGCAACAGGCCTACGGTCTTCAGGCACACCGACTTGCCGCCAGCGTTGGGGCCCGAGATGATGAGGATGTGACGCTGGGGCGTAAGCGTGATGTCGAGCGGCACCACCGACTTGTCCTGCTTCTGAAGGGCGAGCCAAAGCAATGGATGGCGAGACTGTATCCAGTCGATGACAGGAGCCGCCTCCACCTCAGGCTCCATGGCACCCATGAGGGCGGCCACCTCGGCCCGAGCGCGGATGAAGTCGATCTCCGCCAGCAGTTCGTAGGAATAGGCCAGTTCGCGCACATGGGGGCGCACCAACTTGGTGAAATCGACGAGAATGCGCACCACCTCACGGCGCTCGTCGGCCTCCAGCTCGCGGATGCGGTTGTTGGCCTCCACCACCTCGGCGGGCTCCACAAAAACAGTCTTGCCCGTGGCCGACTCGTCGTGGACGATGCCCTTGATCTTGCGCTTCAGCCCCGGTGCAATGGGCACCACGAGACGGCCGTCGCGCAGCGTCGGGGTGACATCCTTGTCGACGAGGCCCTCACTCTGGGCGGCGCGCAGTATGCTGTTGAGCGTGCGCGACACACTGCCTTCCGACCTGCGCAGCTCCGACCGGATGCCGGCCAGGGCGGGCGACGCCGTGTCTTTCACCCGGCCATACTTGTCGAGAATCGCGTCGATGCGGCGCACAATGTCGGAGAAGGTAAGCACGCCGTCGGTGAGCTCATGGAGGGACGGATAATCGTAAACTCCCTCATCACTGCCCCTATTGAGGAAGGACACGATGGCACCGATGGTCTCAAGCGAACGGCGGAGGTCGAACATCTCGCCCTCCTCGAGGTGCGTGCCCTCCAGGCGGATGCGCTTGATGGCCTGGCGCATGTCGAAGAAATACTGCAGAGGAAAATCGTCGGCCTCGGTCTGCAGGCGACGAAACTCGCGTGTCTGGCTGAGCAGGGTGTTGATTGTGGCCACGTCGTCACAGAAGGACATGGCGTCCACCTTGTCCTTGCCGAGCTGGCTGAGGCAACGTCCCTTGAGCAACGAGCGGATCTCGCCAAACTGTATCTTGTTTTCGAAATTGCTGGGATAAATCATGCTGCAAAGTTACACAAAAAAATCACGGCTGCAGGCCTTTTTCTTCGTTTGATTTGTTAATTTTGCGTAGCGAAAGACAATTATAACGCTGATTGCTGATGAAAGAACTCGTGTTGAGATCTGCCACGACGGCCGACGCGCCCCGGTTGGCGGAAATCTACAACCATTACATCCTGCACTCCACGGCCACCTTTGAGACTGCGCCCGTGACCGACGCAGAGATGGCCCGGCGCGTGGCCGACATCTCGGGGAGCTATCCCTATTTCGTGGGATTGAGGGAGGATCGCATCGTGGGCTACTGCTACGCCCATCCGTGGAACGTGCGGGCGGCCTGCAAGGGCCATTCGCTGGAGACCACGGTCTACGTGGACCATGAGGCTGAGCGCCATGGTGTCGGAACGGCCCTCATGCGCCACCTCATCGACCATTGCCGGCAGGCCGGATGCCATGCGCTCGTGGCCAACATAACCGACCGCAACAAGCCCAGCATGCGGATGCACGAGAAGCTGGGTTTCTGCCTCGTCGGGCATTATCGGGAGGTGGCCGTGAAAATGGGACAGGTGCTGGGAACGATGGCCTACGAGTTGTTGATCTGAGGGCTAACGAGCGAAACCAAAATGACCATGACACATTTCGACCCCATGCGCCGCAAGCGCCAGCAACTACCCGACGACGAGGCCTTGTCGCTCCTCGGCGAAGCCACGTCGGGCGTGCTCTGCCTACTCGATGAACAAGGCTATCCCTATGGAGTGCCATTGAGCTATGTGTATGCTGACGGCAAGTTGTATTTCCATTCGGCCACGAAAGGCCACAAGATAGACGCCATCCGTCATGCCGACAAGGCCTCGTTCACCGTGGTCTGCAAGGATGAGGTGCATCCGGAGACCTTCACCACCCATTTCCGCAGCGTGATATGTTTCGGTCGAATGCGGATCGTCAGCGAAGAGAAGGATAAGCTCATGGCCTTGCGATTGCTGGGCAGACGATACAACCCCGGCGATGAGCAAGCGCTGGATGCCGAGATACAGGGATCGCTGAGTCACGTGGTGGTGATGGAGCTCTCCATAGAGCATGTCAGGGGCAAAGAAGCCATCGAACTGGTCCGGCAGAGGCACGATAGGGTGCCTTGCGCACGATAAAGCCCTTGCCCCTCCCACCTGACAGGTGCCCCCTCCCACAAGACATCGCCCGCAAGGCCGACAGGGGTGCCGCGCATAAGGCCATATAGTGTAGAGCGCGCAAAACCGCCCGTGAGCCTACGTGCAGTTACCCTAAAAATCGTCGGCTTGGTGCCCACAGGGTCATCGGCCATGGTGTCCGTAAGCCGCGCAACATCGCCGAGACAATGGTTCCTGCAAGGTGTACCCGTGAAATAAAAACTTGCGGAAAATGACAAAAATGCGATCTGACTCCAAAAAAACTTCAAAAACATTTGGTGAAACCATCAAAAAGCCGTAACTTTGCACTCGCAAAAAGCCAAGGCCACAAGCCAAAGCTTATTGTCCGGCTTCATGCCAATCCGTTACGCATCATTTAGATGTCGTCAAGGAGAGATGGTAGAGTGGTCGATTACACCGGTCTTGAAAACCGGCGTACCGAGAGGTACCGGGGGTTCGAATCCCTCTCTCTCCGCCAAAGTCAGCGTAACGAGTTGTAAAACAACAAGTTGCGCTGATTTTTCGTTTAAGGGTGCGCCAAATCTGCGCCAGAATTTTTCAGGTAATTGAACAAACGTCTTTAATCCACCGATATGATGGCTCTAAAAGATGTTAAAAAAATGTGCTCAAAATTTTGTAACGGCAAGAGTTCTGACATTGTGGGCTACACACCTCCCACTTTACATAAAGGTGTACGTTGGTTTGTAGATTTTACATCATTAGACCCAGCACGAGGTTTAATGCGTCGTAAGAGATACTATATCAAAGATAGTCTTAGCGTCTCTGAAAAGAAACGCAGAGCAAGCGAAATCATGGAGGTTCTTACAAAGCAGCTTGCTCAGGGATGGAATCCATGGGTAACAGATGATGAGAGTCGTGGTTTTGTGTATTTCGACAACTGCCTTGAACGCTATCTTGACTATGTAGACCGCATGGACAGAAAGAAAACGCGTCAAAGCTATCGTTCCAGAGTTAATATACTTCGTGAGTTTATTACATCGCAAGTTAATCCCATCAAGTATGCCTATCAATTTGATATTGGCTTCTGTAATGACTTCATAGATTGGATTTATCTTGATCGTGAGAGTTCTCCACGAACAAGAAACAATTACAGAGGATGGCTTTACGGCTTGGCGGAGTTCTTGATTGCTCGTAAGCACATCAACACTAATCCAGTAGAACATATCAAGGTGATGCCTGAACATGAGAAATACCGTAAGGACTTGACACCAGAGATGCTGAAGCAGATGTCAAACTATCTGTGCAGAAATGATAAGTCATTCTTTCTTGCCTGTATGATGCAGTATTATACGCTCATACGCCCAGGCGAATTGAGTCACTTGAAGATTGGCGACATTTCTCTGAAGAAACAAACGGTGTTTGTATCGCATGAATTCAGCAAGAACCACAAGGATGCAGAAGTTGGCTTGAATAAAATCGTCATCAAACTTATGCTTGACTTGGAGGTGTTCAAGCAGCCGGATAGCTATTACCTGTTCGGCTCTGACTTCAAACCAAGCGAAGAGCGTATTGGTTCAGACCAATTCAACAAGCGTTGGAAAGTTATGCGTAAAGCTCTAAAATGGAATGACTGTTACCAGTTCTACAGTTTGAAGGACTCTGGCATCCGTGACTTGGCAAATGCGCAAGGAGTGGTAGTTGCACGTGACCAGGCTCGACATAGCGACATCACTACTACCAACAAGTATATCCAAAAGCATGGAGTACAGCAGGTAACACTTGGCTTTGAAGGAAATCTTACTTACGATGACGAGGTGGAGTAAACTCACCTTGTTTGTAATACAAATGGTAATCATCTATCACCTTACAGGTTATAGGCGATTACCATTTGCGTATTAAATAGCCTTTTTCTTTTGTAGCGTTGTATCTCTCGGAGTCTTGTTCTCACAAATGCAATGAGTGCCAATACTTTATGTAAAGATACAACTTGTATATACAACGTATTTACGCTACATTTCCATCCTTTAAGTTTCCCACGCCACGGCGAAGTGTTACCGAGATGGTTGGCAAACAGACATCACAGCCCGATGGCAACAAGTTGCTATTAGGCTGCCATGACTGTTTGCCAAGGACCAAATACAAAGAAAGCAGCAATTATAGACACAAGCTATCAAGGCTTACGCTTAGAAGACTTGTGTTTAGAATTGCCACTCACTTTGTTTGGATATTTGGTCTTGCCACTCGCAACACTTCACCGTTCCCCACCCTTTATAAAACTTCTTCAAGTGCCACGAAATAAAAGAGTTTCTTAAAGACTTACCCACCCTGTAAAACAGACGGCAGCTATTCTGCTTGATGAACAAACCACCATTCTTGCCTGTGAGCAGTCAAGAGAGGTGCCTTGTTCCGCAGAACGTGCGACGAATTGAATTGTCAATCGGCAGAGCATCAAGCGAAGATCGATATGAACCGACCTTCATATTGCTGCTTTTTGATTGACAACACAATTCTAATGTCACACTGTAGCTGCTGACTGTTTTACACCCACCCTTGACATTGGAGATTGTTGGATAACCAACATTCCTATGTATGGGATATAAAGAAAGGGAAATGACTATTTTAGATTGATTTCTCCCTAACCTTGTTAGCGGTTCTCGACATGGATGGATATTCCATCTCTATATCATATTGGTGCAATATCCTATATATGTTACTTTTTCCACGGTAGCCAGTTCTCTCCATGATTTCCTTTACACTATAACCGGCTTTATACATGTTGATAACCAACTTGTATCGTTTCAATTTCCTATCCTCGAAGCTGTAGGAATACAATTCAGCCTCCAAGTCATCATGCGAAGCCCTATCTCTTTTGCTAAAAACTTTGCATATCAAGTCTAATGTGTCCGCCGTTCTTCTCTCAGGAAACAACTTGTCATGCGTGTCCAGTTCGTCTGAGAGGGAAATAATACGAATGTCCATCTTAGAACAATACTTGATGAAGAACATCATATCGTTGAAATTGTGAAACACATTGTCGAATGACGCAAACATCGCAATGTCTCCATTTGAAAGACTGTCAATGAATTTACACCACTCAATGCGTTTCTTGTCTTTGGTCTCTTCAATGTGAATATTGACACATCCATGACCTTTCATCAAATTGATGATTTCTGTTGTATGCTCAAAGTATTGAGCCTTATTTATATAACCGATATAGTTCATATTATCCGTATTGCTAAGTAATGTTGTCTGCAAAGATAATCATAAACCACTGGATTTAGGTATGAATACCATACATATATGCTATATTACTGTGTTTTAAGACGTATTCTCTGTTTATTGGTTCTATTTTTACCAAGAATAGAACCAATGCTTAAAATATTGAGCATTATTTTGTTTGTTTTACACTTTACTCCCTACCTTTGTCATTAAAAACAAACAAAACATCAACGTCACATGAAGAAAGACCGTATTCAGTCTCCAATTCGCAGAGAAAACAGCCACATCATTCATCATCTGCAACCATTTGGTAATATCGTATTACCCTTATTTTCGGTATTACTCATATTACTTGTATTTTCCAGTTGTTCATCATGCTCTGGTGGAGGAAAATACGACTTTCGAACACGCCATGATGCCATAAACGAGTATCACCAATACTTGCGGAAAGTCCGTTCTATTAGCCATTCCAACACCAAAGACTTTGGTGAGACCTTATGCGAATGGCATGAGATAAACGACACAGTCTATAAATTCCTTGCCAACGACTCTGTTTTCAGCAAGCACCATAACGAGGCTAACGACTTCTTTCTTATCCATGACTCTATAAGGACGGAAATGCTTCGCCTTACCGAAACATGGAAGTATGGCTATGGAGATGTTCTTGCAATAAAAGACATGACTTGTTCCTACAAAGAAGACGGGGAACTTCTCGATGCTGTTCACAAAGCAGAACCCTTCTTCAATGCTATGGACAGCACAAGCATAAGTATTTGCGATAAAGGTTCCATTTTGAAACGTTACAGATATTTCTTGAATGAGACCAAGAAGTCTGGAGTAAACAACAAGGACGAGCTGCTAAAATTCATAAGTCAGGAAGATTTCTTGTTCCGTTCTTTTCTTGCCCATCTCTATGAAATGGACAATGAACCTCTGTCAGACATCACCAAAGACACTGAAACAATCTGTCGGAATATATTCTTGGCAGCCAAGAACGGCAAGATTTCTTCCAAGGACGTGGTGGTTTATATGTCAATGCGTACAGTTAGGCGGTTATTACAGAACTCTGCGGAATGTGTTGAGAACATCAACCGCCTTGAAATGAAAAACAAGGCACAAGGCAATGCCTATCTTTGGATGATAATACAGCCTTTCATCAGCATTGACCAATTTTCTCTTGCTACAATGACCGAGCAGGAACGGAAGAAATTCAACTATGTCATCTCACAACTTCCCAAATCCAGAAAGTTTGCCGAGACGTTTGACATTAACTTAAAGGCATTGAACTACCTGCTGCCACAGCAACTACTAAAAATATACATCTCATCATTTTAACTCCTACTTAGTATGATAACAAAAGAAGTAAACAAGTTTATGGCATTGGCACCGCTCATGTTGCCAAGGCTCATTGACAGTAAGAAGTGTGCGGAACCCGACATAACAGAAGACTCCGCTATCCTTTATTTTTCTCTCGAAGAAAAGTTTCCTATTGGATGTGTCATGGATATGCTTGACGATGATATGGATTTGCTGTTACTGTATCATGGTACAAGCAAAGCCGCCCCCGACATACATCACTGCTGTTTCTTTGCCAGTCCTAAATTGGGGCAAAGCATGTACAAGGTCAATATGGTATCACAGCCCGACGGATTTGTTGATGGTATATCTGTAACCATATATGACTCCATTGACGTTTGGGAGGACGAACTTGAAAGTGATCTTCTTTCACACGAGGCATCTTTTGACTTTGTTGAAGCTATGACAGCAGCCAAGCTCCTTTCTGTTTTCTGCAAAATGAATTATGATGGCTGAACTTCTATATAAAATAGCCGACATTATCAATGCCAATAGCAAGGTGTATCGTGCTGTTGTTCCTGAGGCGAGGCATGATTATATGATGCACGAGAACGGAATACTTGTCAAATCATCATGCCTTGTCCTTCGCATTATGTTGTCAGGTAAAGTTAAATACCATGTGTCCCGAACCGTCTGGAACTTATACGAGAACGACATCGCCAATATTATAAAGAAGATATGCAGAAGAGACAGTGCTTTTGCAGAACGCATGGCAAAATGCGAACCGACACTACAAGATGTTGAGCTGATAATCCGCAGGGCATCATTCAAATCTGTGAAACTTAAAATCTCAAAATCTCCATTCTATATGTATGTTGGAGATGACGTTTAGATATTTCCAAGTAATACGGTATTACTCATATTATTCAAATAAAAATGACATACTTTAAACTTATAATATTCTTAGCATTTTCTCTGTTCTTGTTTCTGTTTCCTGCAATGCTATACACTAACAGAAAGTTCAGAAGAGCATGGCTCGGTATGGCTTACTCAGAAAACTTCAGGTTGTTCACGGCACGATTGCTGTGTCTTGTGCTTATCTTGTTTCACTTGGTGTATTACGCTTTATTCCCTTTGGAGAAAGGCATCATGCTTTCATCAATCTATGTATTCTTCTCGCTTGCTTCAAAGAAGAACATGATATTGCTTCAAACAATAAGGAGGTCACGCATTGCTATTATGGCTCTTGCTGTCATCGTAATTGCCTTTTCGTTTGTTCCCCATCTGCTTTCGGTGGCAGTAACCTTAGCGTTTATTCTTGAAGCTGCTTGTTGTTTTCCTTCCATGGTAAAACATCGAAAAGCTAAAACTCAAAAGACTCATGCGGAACCTACCGATACTGAAAAAATGAAAATGTTGCCTCATTCTTAAAAACTGCATTTATGGAAAAGAATACCCATTCACTTAATTGGCTTGCTCTCGGTGCAGAATTGATAGACTGCCTGAGATCAAAAGGCAATCATCGTCTTACACGATACGATGCCTTCGTCTGGATGATGGAACATATACAAAAAGGTGTTGCCGTTAGAGATGCTGATGGTGTTGTCATAAACACGGCCCCTTATTCCGCTTCTTACAAACGCCTTGCTGAAGATTGGAACTGGGAACGCCATGCCGTTCAATCCTTCATCGAAGAACTTACGGCTTTGTCAGTCATCACTTCTAAACGGCAGGGAAATGTATATGCCTTTTTTATCGGCAAGAAGTCTTACAAACAGCTCATCTTATGACTTCACTTTCCCTATCATTTCATCTCAAAACGATTGCGATGCAACACACTGATGCATTCTTCAAAATCTCCGCGAGCTTGCTTGCCGCATTCAAAAACGGCTTGCGCCAACGGCTCATTAAGCAACGATTTTCAAATCGGTAAGCCTAATTACCGGTTTTGAAAAACCGTATTAGGCTGCCACTCCAAAAGGAGTTCCTTCGGGGAGCAAGCTCTGGCAGAATAATGTACTTGGAACTTAAAACAAAGAATATGGCAGGAAGAAAACAAGTCATGGATATGCGCTCTACGACCAGTGGCGTGAGTGCACAGGAGAGTGACGAGCAACAGCGAAACTGGACAAAGCTGCATTGGGAGAAGAAAGCCAAAGACAGCCTTTCCAACTATGACCCGACACGTGCAAAACTCAACTTTGAAGTCGTAAAGGGTGGTATTATTCAACCGATAGACACCTCAAAGACAATAGCGGAAAAGATGGCGGATAACTTGGCTGCAAGAGGCATCAAAGACCCAAACGCACGTCCCAACGCTGTGATGAAAAGACGGACTGTTGCCCAGTTTATCTTTGGAGGCAATCGTGAGCGGATGCACGAACTGGCTTTTGGCAACCAAACGGTTGACTTGACAAAGGGGGCTGACAACTCCTCAATAGTCCGTTGTAAAGATATAGAAGAATGGGCAAAGGATGTATACTCGTTCATGGCAAAGCGATTTGGCGAGGACAACATCATCAGCTTCTATGTCCACCTTGATGAGAAAAATCCACATTGTCACTGTACATTGGTTCCTGTTGACCCAATAAAAAATCGCATCTCATGGAAAAGCGTATTTGGGGATGGAAGGGAAGCAGAGTCGGCAAACATGACCAAACTTCACAGTGAATTGCAGGAGGCAGTAAGCAAGAAGTGGGGACTGGAGCGTGGCAGTAACATGGAAGAGACCAAGGCAAGACATCGTTCTACCGAGGAATACAAACGTGAGCTTGTATCAGAAGTATGCAACCTCCAGTCTACAAGAGAAGACTTGCTGAAGCAAATCCACCGTGCGGAAATCAAACTGAAAGGTATCTCTACCATGATAGCCAACCTGCAAGTCCGGAAAGATGACATACAGACGCAGATAGACCAGATAGCCCAACAGTTTGGGCAGTCAGGTGTAGACAATGACGAGCTGGCTAACAAGCTGGCTCAGTTACGCAAGGAGATGGACGGTATAGACGAGAAATTGGCTATGCGTTACAAAATGCTTGACGATGCCAATGACACTATCAATGAAGCGAAAGCCAGACTTGCAGAAATGAGACAGGAGCATCATGCAATGCTAAAAGTTCTTGGAGAGGATAATGATTTGAAGGCAGCGACAGCTCAGAGAAACATCCTGTGGACTTACAACAGGATGCTTACAAATACCATTGAACCACTTATCCCATCATTGTCTGACCGCCAACAAGAAATCCTTGGCGAGTCGGGATATAATGACCTTACAACAAATGCCGACAACATAATCAATTGTGCCGTGTTATTAGTTCTCGGCTTTATCAGTGAGGCTACAACTTATGCCCAATCTTGTGGCGGTAGCAGCTCACCTGGCACTGGCTGGGGACGTGACAAGGATGAAGACGATGAACATTGGTGGCGGCGCTGCATTGCTCAATCGGCAGCCATGATGCGTCCTACGATGCATAAAAGAAAGCGTGGGCGGTAAATATTGGTAATACGAGTAATATGGGTAATTTTCAGGTAAACATATCAAGCTTGAAGCATTAAAAAAGTCACAGTTTCAGTAAGAACTGAGACTGTGACACACCCTAAATAATATTACTTGCGCTTTCCGCTTTTCTCACGCTGAGAAAGTGCACTTCCTGCAATACTCTTGGTGCGAGCACTCGAACGACCGTCACTTAAAGCCTTTGAAGCTTTACTGGCGACCTTTGCAGAAGTAACCTTTTTTGCCATATATACCTCCTTCCTTTTTTTATGAAGACATATTGCAAGTCTTCGTTATTTATAATAATGTGAACACTACTGTCCACGAAATTCCTTTAACATTTCAAAAAGTAACAAATTGATAGTTACCCATCAAAATTGAGACAGAGCTGCTGGTATTTTCCTTCAGTAGCTTCTTCCTCTTTCTGTTCAACGAGTAAGTCACACAGCGGCATTTTTGTTAACAATGCCGTGCTTAAAATTCTTAGAACATCATAGGTTTGAAGCTTTAGCCCCATACATTCTTGTATGATAACTACAAGACAATATGCAATGATAGCTGCATAGATTTGTATTTTCACAGCATTCTCCGAGGTTCCATAAAACTCTTTGATGCGCAGATGTTGCTTCAGCCATTTGAAGAACAGTTCTACTCTCCATCTGTATTTGTAAAGCAGGGCAACCTGTTCCGCTGTAACTTCAAAATTGTTCGTGTAAAATACAAATGTCCTATTACCATCATAGTCATAGAATACCACTCGTCGAAGTACTTTTGGATATTGCTTCTTAGTCTTGTGTCCCTTGAAACGTATAATTTGGTCAGCCATAATTCCAGATGAAGGGTTGTTATATTCTTTATCCTCTATGATCTCAAATGACATCTTATGCTTCTCTCTCACAACAAAGTAAGCTTCTGCTTCTTCTATGATATAAAGTTTCTTAGTTGCCATATACGCCCTGTCAAATATGTAGAAACTCTCTTTCTCATAGGGAATTAGCTCCATCACTTGAGAATCGTGAACCGAAGCGTCTGTAATAACAGAAAATGTCGGAATGTCTGTCTTCACATCATAAAGTTCATGCAATTTCACTCCTCCTTTCCCATGATGCAGTTTAGTCCACCAGTATACAGAAAGGCACAATGATATTGTTGAGGAGTCAAACGCATAGACATTGTTGGATATGAAGAAGTCCTTGACGACTCCACGCTTCTCTCTTGCTATGGAAACCATTTTGTCTGCAAACTCTTGGAATATCTTTATTTCGCGTATTTCATTAGCCTTGCTCAAATTGCTTCTACTGACATTCTTTCCAAAACCAAGATGGTGGAACGCTGACTTGAACGGAGTGATGGTCACAATAAGGTCACGTAATCCCTCACGATTGGACAACTGACCAAATAGAAGAACCATCAGATGATTCCAACAAGTGAAACTCTTCACATATTTGTTACCTTCATACTTTTTTACCAACCATTTGAAATGGTCTGTCGGCAGAAAATCACACAGCTGAGAAAATACGTATCGACCCTTGTTCATAAGTATCTGCTTTCAAATTGTAATTTGTGGCAAAGATACTCATTTCAAAAGTAGGGAGTCTATTTTATCTCCTATAAGCTTGTATTTATAGGAGTTTCAAGAGATTGTTAAAAGATTTTCGTGGACAGTAGTGTAATGTGAACTATTACCAATCCTCGCCTTCATTTCCAGAAAGACCATTCTTAATACACTCTTCGATCTTGTCCATGACAACATTTGAATAGGCATGAGCCATCACAAGAGCTTTGCATGAAGTCTTTTTGTGGGCATCTTTCTTTGCAAATGGAAAACAAGAGTCCAAAGTCCACTTCTCGTCAGAACGAGTTGGTGGTGTATTGGAGCCAGCTAATGCCCCCATCCATCCTCCACCAATCATGCGAACCACATCATAAAAGGGGACTGTGTAAGTAACCCTTACCTTTCCATCTTTGATGTCACACTTGATGACCGGCTTGATGCTCACATTGTATGCACTCGTTCCTCCAGCATGTTGGGCAATGTCTGCAACATAACCTTGTGCAATAATGGTTCCAAGTTCCTTGTCATTCAACTTAATGACCGAGTTCGCATCATTGAAAGTCGCAGTAAACCAATAGTTGAGCAACACATAAAGCTGTTCTTTGGTCTTACCTTCAGCAGGAATTATCTGCACATAGGTAATGGCGTTGTTCTTGTCGAGGGTGAGCTGAGAACCAAGATTGGTTGCCGCATCAACCCATTTCTCGCCATATTTCTCTTTGGCGTACTTTTCAAGTTCATCTGCTCTTAAAATTTGAGCGTTCACGGATGCGCTTACCGCAATAAACGCAAATAAAAGTAATAGAATCTTTTTCATGAATTCATCTTATGGTTAAACATATTTATTAGAACTCAAAGCCAAGTTTTACGGTAATGGCCTCTGTATCATACAAAGTGGTGTACCTTGTATACTCCATACTTGTATGACTTATGAAACGGTCGAAAGTCTCGAATTGCAATTTTTCTGTAGTATAACCAACAGATAGGTTAATGGCCTGTTTCTCATTGATGGAAAACCTGCAACCGGCCGAGGCATTGACATACAGACCGCCACTGTTTGTTACATAGGTTCCCCCTTTGACATCAACAAATGGGCTAACCTTCTTTTTCAGAAAGTTGCAGCGAATGTTGGCGAACACCGGTATATCCACCTTGCTATCTCTGACATCAAGGGGAATGTCCATATCCTTTGTCTTGTAGGATGCCATAAAATGCAATCCAGTTCCTGCACCGATAAACAGATAAGGATTAATTTGATAGCCATGTGATGTGTTCACTTCGAAACGACCGAAATCATAATCACCTATTCCGACCGAATACCCTGCATCAACAAAGCCACGATAACAGTTCTTTGCCGTGTTCTGAGCGCTGGAAGCGATGGCAGAAAGTAGCAATGCAAACAAAAGAATTACCTTTCTCATAAGTTATAAAATTAAGTTTTACTGTAATATTATCTAACTCTGATGCAAAGGTAATCTACTTCTATGCAGTCTATCTGCACATGAAAGATTTTTCTTATAAAATCAAGAAATGGTGTATCAGAGTATTTGTGGCTCCGATACACCATTGAATTATTAGCCTTTATTTTCAAAAGAGATCGTATACAAAATTCCCGAGAATTTGTGTTTCTTGTTATAAAGATGAATATCCAAGTCCCAATTGCATCGTAAATCTTCATCTGTACAATCAGTGAAATCATGTCCAAAAGGTACCCAACCATGTGCAATGCCAGCATCAGGTCTAATACAAAGCTCTGCGTCCATTGCTTTGACAGTCATGCAGCGTTCATGTTCGATATAACCGCTATCAATTATTTTAGCATTTATTCCCACTAATTCCGATATTGCATCTGACAAAAAATTATTTCTTGCAGAGTTACTTTTGTAATCATTATTGATGTTTACATTGTAATTGTCAAAACCGGTTTCAGCCAATGGTTTAACTCTAATACAAATACTTTTAATTGTAACACCAATTTTTTGTTGAAGTTCACTTATGAAATGTGCTAACAAAATACACCCCAGAGGGCTGGATAAATATCTGTCGGAATATTCCATTGTTACCTCTTTACCTTTCAAGGATGAAAAAATCCGATTCCATTTGTTATTATGTGGTTCAACAAGTTTGTCAAACAAGTTGTTCAAGTGGCAATCCACCAAAATTCTTGTGTCAAACATGATGATACCATTACTATTTGCCATTTGTTGTAACATGTCTGGCAAATTGTGATCAGAGTATTTTAACTTGAAGTCACTCATTGAATAAAAAATGTCTCCATTTCCCCAAAATGCAGACAATGTGTTGTTAACATTTTCCCCGAAATACGTTTTCGTCCTGCCGTCATCGAAAACCACAGTCATTAATGGCTTTAAGTTTTTGGGTAAGACACCATCAACATGCTGGAACTTATGTTTAAACATTGCTGTTACCAGCGCCGTCTTTAACGATATGGAACAATTATTCAAGTCGATGACTCTATCTGTGACAAATGCGACATCAATTCCATATAGAACGAGTTCATCAACAAGTTTGTTATAAGGAAAGTCATCAACATGCCAATTAGAATAGTCATTGTCAATATACAGTTTCATCACTGAAACATTCTTATTTCTGGTGAGTTGATATATTTCTGTCGAAAAATCTGTTGTTACAGCAGATGCGTCATGAATGAAGTCAGTAATATCCTTTGGGGCTATTCTTGACATGCGTTCCATTTCCAACCAATCTAAGGCCTTTTGACGGTTCAAGCAGTTCAAGTACCATTGAGACTTACGATCTATGAGGCATTTTGTACAAGCACGCTCACAAGAACAACCAGACAAAGTTTCATAAGCCTTATCCAATACCATATCTTTATATTCACGGAAAAGAGTTGAATAGCCAGCCCCACCAAGTGCAGTGTCATAGATGAAGATAGAATGGTTGGAACCATCATATCCAAAATCAATCTCTCCATCATTTACCCCCAACAATTCTGTAAGTTTTCGGCTCAAGATTACTCCCAAAGAATATAATGTCTCTTCGTCTTTTTCGAGAGTATTGTCAGCTTTATAGAACTTCACCTCAACAAAGTCTGTTTGATAACGACCAACAAGAAGAACGTGTCTTCTGATGTTTCTGCCATTCATCTCGCCTCCTTGGCAAGGAACACCTGAAGATAAATGTTTATGCCCTGCTAATATTTTATCTGAAAGGTTGGGCTTAGCCTCCGATGCCATTCTTCCACAATAAGGACAGAAGGCATAACCATAACCGCTCCGTCCCTTGTTAAAGAACAAAATTTCAGATTTTGTCGTTGAGCAACGAACTATCATCTTTGCAGAAGAAGTTCTTCCCTGCCATGGATCCATTTCAAGAAGTACAGGCTGTATGAGATTCATTTCTCCTTGCACATTGATTTTACGTGTTGGCTTTGAACCAAAAGCAACGCTAAAAGCCGCAGGTTCAACAACCTCTGTAAATCGTTGTTCTGTAGAAATATTCATGTCTTTTATTCCATGCATGGAGTTTTTTTTACCACATTTTGGACAATCATTCAAAGCACTGCCATGATTGATTGTAGTGTATCCACAATGATTACAATTCTGTATGATGTATCTTACTGTATTGTCATCATACATATTCTTCATCAATATTCCAGCAGGTTCATACGCCCACTCATTCTTAACCACCTGTTTTCCTGGCGCATAGGCAGAAATTGCTTGACTTAAATGCATTGTTGGATAGTTTGTTTCCTTCCCATTATTTAACATACATTCTACAAGTCCAGTAGGTATGCCTGCACTTGGCAGAAATGAATTTTCAGCCAAATAAGTCAGAAGCGAAGTCTTTAGAAAATTTTCCATCTGTCGTTGGATGGACCTTAATGCAACACTACTTCCGCCCTCTTCTTCTATAGTTTTTATAGATTTATTAAGGCTATCCATATGTGCTTGAAATAAATTATATACTCTTACTATATCCTTTTTTGTAGCGAAGGCAGAATCGCCGAACGTGATATTATCCAAAACTGTACCACGCACAATACTTTTATAAGTCTCGTCAAGTTCTGTTCTTTGTCCTGATATAATAGCATCTATATGATTAATGAAAGAGTCGTAATATGTCAAGTCTTCTGTCGATCTGAAGAAGTCTGCAAGATTCGCTGTAATTCTAATACCACCTTTCATATAAACATAATTTGCAAATACTAAGGCGTTGACATGGCGTTGTATCAGTTGTCGGCTTTCCAATTTCAACATAGGGGTTTCTGTAACATGCGTAATTGGATAGTCGGGGTGTCGCCATGTGTTCGCACCAATAGGGTTGGGGGCACAAAAAGTTAGAGCCAATGCTTTTGACTCGTTTCTACGCCCGGCACGTCCGGCACGTTGTAAGTAGTTTGCGGATTTTGGTGGTACATCATTCATTACGACTTCGCTTATGCCGCCAATGTCCACACCCATTTCCATGGTTGTGGAGCATGACAATACATTCAGATGTCCCTCGTTAAATTCCTTTTCATATTTATCCAAGTCTTCACGTGATTGTTGGGCAGAGTGTTCTGCAGAAATGAAGATGGGCTTTTGGGAATATACCCTTTCATGCAACTCCATATATACACCATGTTCTTTTAGATCCACCAAACTCTGGTCAATCCATTTTTTCAAACAATCTTCTTTCATATCAGATGATTTGAAAGGGAAATATGGAAATTTGAATTCCGTTTTCACCTTGTAACGTTCAAAATTGTTTTTCCCAATATATCCGTTCATTCGTGGACTATAACCGCAAAATGTCACATCAACTACAACATTGTCTACTGGACATAAATACCCTATGTCCATCAATTGTAACTTTACCTTGTCACCTATCAAATCAAGCATGTAGCCTTTTCCTTCAGTATCAACAAGCTCAAGGACATTTGATGTTAAATATCCCCATGCTTTGTTTAGAATACTATTTACAATAGCCACCTTTTCTTTATTGAAATCATCAGTATTGTTATATCCAAGAGCTGCACAAAGGAGAAGAACCAACCGATGTTGGTCATCGCGGACCTTTTCTCCGATTGTCTGATTTACTACAGGCCATTTACTTACAGGATTTCCCTTGATTCGTTTGTCAGAATCCTTAGGGTATATCTCTGTCATATAGGTGTTTTGGGTAAGAAATGGCTTGTCTTCTCCAGATACCATATAATGCCGTCCACCTCTAATCACATAATCCAAACAAATTTTCAAAAAGTCTTGCCAGTCTGAGTCTTTGCACCCTATGGTCAAAAGTTCTTCAGGACATTTTGCTGTTTTCAAAGCGGGATATGATAATCTTACCAACCCCATTGTTTCCAGTGAATTTGCACGTTTGGGAATCCATCCAAATTGGTCAATCAATAATGCTTTGAGATAAACCGTAGTGTTCTCAGCACCTTTCAGCCCATGTGCCTCGTTAAGATGCTTATAAAGTTTTCTAAAGTCTGTATTGTTTTCCAATGTTCTGCTAATCTCACTCCATGAAACCTCTGGTGCCGCTGGGATAGATGCCTTCCCATTTCTCTTTGCCTCATAGCGATCCAATTCTGTCTGTAGCATCGGCGGCAAAGAACCTTTTGGCATTTTCTTAAGATACTGATACGTTTCTTCTTCTTCTTTAGTTAATTCAGATGGTTCAATGTTGTCAAGTCGCATATCAGCTAATTTGTGGAAAATAGCCGAACGTATCCAAGCGCGCTCAACATCCTGGTTCAACCCCATCGCATTACGGGCTGACCCTTGACGGCTATCTGTAAATGTGATGTATTTCTTACCCCCATATAGGACTTCTGTATCTTTTGCTTTTGTTCCTTCCGCATTGTCCAAAATAATGGTTGCGAGAATGCGTCCCATTTGAGTGGCACTTGCTCTTAAATAATTGAGATGACCAAGGTTGTTTCCACAATAAGGACACAAATCAACATTTTTTTCACTGTGACGTAAAGACTTGTATATAACTTTGTCGTCTGTATTCTCTTTAGCTATCTGTATTCTCTTCAATGTGTGATTGAACACATGTTTGTCTTCATGGGTATGATGTCTTAAACATGGAACCTCTGGCTTTCCAAAATAGAACGTAGTAAATCCATCTGCCTCATGTCGATTCTCTATTTCGTCGTTTTGGTTATTCTCTGCTTCTACAAGGTCTTCCTCTGAATCAAAGAATATATTATTGTCCAATTTAATCGTATTCACATGCATTCTAAATCCCTTCGACGTACTGGTTTCGCCAACGACAATAAGTCCTCCGCATGAACGACATGTTGCGACTTCCAACATTTGCGATTTACACACAGGACAGTTATTGTTCTGATAAGTGGTCAGACTCCCTATATCAAGCCGTTTATCCTTATGTCTCGTACATTCTGTATTGACGCAAGCATAAACACCACTGATTGAGCGTATAAAATAATGAATCCTTGAAGGCAGCAATGCTGCCGCCATACCATTAGTTTTATCAAGTCCATCAACTTTGTCTCCTAAAGCGTCAATCAATTCAAGTGATCTTACGATGTCCTTACTGATGTCAGGAGCAATTTGACGAGCAATCTCTTTGGTTGACAGGACAGGAGTGCCATTTAGCTTGTTTCGCAAACTTTTTATATTCTTTATGGTTATATTACTTCCAAACCGCCCGTTTAGCTTGTCTATAGCTTTTTGTGCTATATTTTCATCCATATCTGGTATAATGCGTTTCCCGCCTATAATAACGACACTTTCAATAGGCTTACCAGTCAATTGGGAAACAAACATTTTAAGCTTCGTTTCCGCCATTGGATCTTTTGCATCACCTATTGTTGCCGATGTGACTGCAAAGTTCACTTGGTCGATTGTTACATCAAAGGCGTTCAATACACGACGCAATTGCAATGCCAATTCTGCAGCTGATGACCCAGTATAGGTATGTGCCTCATCAAGCAAAATCCACTTCAGTTTACCGCGTGATTTCTCCAATATATCCCTGTCTTCTGAACGTACAAGCATATAGTTGAGCATTGTTGGATTGGTAAAAAGTATCTGTGGCGGTGTCTCACGAATCTGTGGACGTGTCACTAATTGCGGATAATACTGCTCTGTAAAAGTCTTGTTCCTTTTTGACTTTTCCGTATCGCCATTATAAATGGCATAGGTGATTTTATTTGGCAGCGCGTTACACCAAGCATGAATACGTTTCTGTTGGCTTTTCATCAAGGCATTGAGTGGGTAAAGGAAGATTGCTTGGACACAATCTTTCTCACCTCTTGTTGCAATGTCTTGAAGTACAGGTATCATAAAGCACTCTGTTTTACCAGATCCTGTTCCAGATGTAACGACAATGGTCTTTCCTTTCCCCGACAACATGGCCTTCCAACTCTTTGTTTGATGTTTATAGGGATGACGATCCAACGGGAAACGCAGTTCTTCGTCAATGGATTTGTCACTAAGGGCATCCACAAAAGATGTGGAAAGAATCTTCAATTTAGAAGCATGTTCGCCAAATGTCTCCTTGCTACTTTCCCATGGGAAAATAGATTGAAAAACAGGCTCTGCCATCAAAGGTTCCTCTTTTGAAAGAATATAACGCATATATGCTTGTTCCTTGGCTTTTCCTCTAAACCAGATGGAAACCAAAGAGTCTATAAGAGTCTTTTCGGCAGATGTATAGAATTTTGCGTAATTCATATTTTATTTTGAACTTGTAATATTCTTAATGGTTTTAAAAAAGATGTCGCTATAAGTTTCCTTGAAATATTTTCTGTAAAAATTCACCGTTCTTGCATATTCTATATTTTCTAAAGCAAAGAGGTTGATACATCCTTGTTTATTACATGTGTTTTCTGCTGCGCACATCGCAGCCTCTATCATTACTCTATAATATGGCAGCAATCTTTGCCCATGACTATAATAATTGCCCACAAGTGTGAATTTTGTGATAGGCAAGTCTTTGTTGTCATCAGACAAACCGTGAATTTTTGTACAGTAGTTGTTTATATCAGAAATTGCAAACGGATTGCCCTTTTCTATACTTCCTGAAACGAGGTACGCAGCAAGTTCTTGGGAAATATCTGTTGATATAGTGGTATTAAACAACTCTTGCAAAAGAGAAACAAAAGTAATCAACTTTGCAGACATGACAGGCATCAAAGCCTCTGGCATATCTTGTAACATTTCACCGATGCTTGTTTCCCATGTTTCTGCAGGAATCCAATGAATGGCCATAACCATCTCTTGTTCAAACCTATCAATATCTTGCGTCAAGACATCTTTATATTCATTTAGCCACATAGCTATTATAAACTTAGACAACAACTTTGGATCACGCCCAATTGTTTTTAAGCCATTGTAAGTGGCAAACGGTAAATAATAACGACTACAAATATCGAAAGCTTTGCACACTTTTTGCCAGTGTTTCCCCATCATGACACCCTCTTTGTTCAAGGTGTCATTCCAATTTTGAGTGTTTTGGGCTGAATGTATAGCTCTTTCATCCTTTGTATAGTCGTTATCATTTCTGTTATAATATTTGGGAATTATTCTTCGCTTTGCTTCAGGACCAGAGAATATTATGACCTCTTTATGGGCAAAGTCCTCTGGAAATGAAAATATATTGTCAGAATAATCCATACGTTCCAATCTAATGACATTGAATTCATCCAAAGACAAATCCTCGTCAACAGGTAAAGCAAGTACATCTCCTTCATATATAAAGTTTGTCGTGTCTTCTTCGGTATTGTCTATTATTCGGATGTTTCCATTTTCTATAGTAGTTTCCAATATGAACTTTCTGACAAACAGTTCTGTGCCGAAAATATTAAGGACAACAGAACTTGAACGGTCAAAGAAATTCGCTCCATATAAATAGAACATTCGCATAACGAGGTCATTGTAATCGGCCAGAGATACCAAACCGTCAATTACATTACTCTTCAAGTGAATCATATGTTCATAATCATCAATTTTATCTGATAGATATGATACGTCTACACGTCTTCTTTTTCCAAGTCCCCCGTGGCTCACAATATTGAAATTTGTAAGATTTGTAAGAGATATGATTTTTCGACTGGGCACAATATTGCCATGTGTATCAGTGACTGATACACCATCAAACGGTATTGCTATAGAAACACGCAATACAGGATTGCCCACTTTATATAATTTGAAATTACATACAGACGGGCAAACCTTAGTGTCTTTACTTCGCGATACTTTCCAGCTGTTTTCTGACTGTTTGTATATTTCTATATTGTCATCCTTTTCCATTTCTGGGCGCATTGACCTGTCACACAAGCAAATGATTTCTGTCGAGAATGTATCTTCGTTGTCAGAATCAAATCTGAGATTACCTATAGAATAGAAGCTTTCTGTTGCAGAATGTCCATCTGGAAATTCTACACATATATCAACCACTCCACATGGAAATATGCATGAAGTGTTAAGTTTATGCCATACCGAGTTGTTTACATTTCTAAACCTATATTTCACCTTACAATTGTAGACTCGGTTCTTTTCTTTATCGTAGACACGGACAACTGGTATCTTTGAGAGAAGCTTGTAGTTGGATTTTTCAACCCATGATATATAGTTATCAGAAAACTCTGCAGTATAGGGAGTAAAAGTGTTTGTCAGACCTACTACTTCATCTGTCAGTTCGTCATGCAACTCTATTTTTTTCGTAAATTCGTGGCAGCAGAGAGTTTGTCCGCAAATCACAATAGATTTAGCTTCATCAACTTTCCAATTGGGAGTAAATATTGCCAAATTGTGTTCTGCATTGGCTGTTTCGCCAAACCTGTACAAGCCATCGTCAAGCATCTGAAAAACTTGTGGATATTCAAAATTAGGTGGATAGCAGCCAGCTACAGTAAGAAAGATTCTGTCATCATTGTCACATCTCACCTTGACCTCAACAACAGGATCCCCATTCCATTTAATATCCTTGCCTATGCCTACTGTGATGCGAGTATATATCGCACATAATACATTGCCGGCATCATCTCGCTCCAAGTTCTTTCTTACATATTTTCCAACCAATGTTCCGGCAACAAATACGTCAAACGAATAGCATGTTGAGGTATTTAAACCAGGTATTGACAACGATGATATGTCTTTTACAATATCCATATTGACATACAAGACGCCAATTCCATCATTGAACGTACTCAATTTCCAATGTAGGGAAAAAGGGCGAGTCCTATGGTCGTGCTTTGCCCGTGAATATTCTTTTTTTAGGGCCTGCGTCAGCGCAGCAAGAGACGAGTCTGTATCATCATAAGGCAAAAGAGAATTGTCTCCCATCACGATGGCCCGTGCTATCTGCATTGCTACATCATATATGTTTTCATTCTTGAAAGTTTTTCCTAAGTATGAAATACAGTTCAACTGATTTACAACTGAGAAATCCTCAGAGTTCCAGTCAAAATTTATTGAGGACAATTCACTGACCAGTCCCTTAAGGAAAAGTGTAAAGCTACCCAAATTTTCGCTCCTCTTAATGTAATTGACAGGCAATCCACCTTGATTCAGAAGTGTACGGAAATATTGGGTTCCATGATTTGTGTGGATAAACGAATATCCATGAGCTTTCAATGCTTTACGGGCTGCAACATACAAATCCTCACTTTTGTCAATTTCAAGTCCAATGCCAATTGCTACACTTTCCTTTGACGGAATGTTGCCATGGTAATCCCTTCTCCACCATTCCGCATAACACAGAGCAGCCTCTATGCCGTATTCATCTAAGTCAAAGCAGTTCTTTACCAATGTCTTTTTCAGAGACTCATATTCTTCCTCTGTCAATTTCAATTTCCACAAAGGCATATTCTTATCTATACCTTTCATGTTGCGGGCTTGCAATATCTTAAGGTATGCAGTATGATCGTATGTTGAATTGTATTTATACATAAGTAGTTTCCAAATCTAATTAATCATTTTTGACTTCATCTGCTGCGAAAGCACAATTGGAGTAATCATCATTCTCTGGCAGGGTGTAGCGCATGCCTGCATTGGTTTTTTCCACATCATGTCCGGCACTCTCCAATTCCGTAATGCAGGAGCCTGTAGCAAAGAAATACATGGTGATGATGATTTTGATGGCAGTGTCAATCTCTTGTTCTGAAGCAGTAGGTGAAATGTGCGACTCATCGTTGCGCCATCCCTTTACCAGCATCAAGTACTGATATAACTTCTGATACTCATCATTATCGCTGTACTTCAATGTCCATAATGGACGCACGGCGTGGACAACATCCTTCCATGTCACATCTTGTCCTTCGTATTGAGGTTTCACTTCCTCGCCATTTATCAAGAAGAAAAGTTTTTTCAGGTACGCCTCAAACTTTGTCACCAACAAGTTGAAACTGACGAACTTGTCAACTATAGTCGCGTCCTTGACAAACAAATTTGAGAAGGCACGAGAAATGAATAGTCCTACACCATCCAGACTTTCGAGCGACTCCTTGCCCAATACATAGAACACGCTGTCAAGCACTTCATCCTGTGGGCGCATGTATTTACTTACCCCAGACAGAGTCTCTTTCAGAATGTCTTTTATACTGAACTTAATCTTTTCGATATTGAGTACAACCTCCTCCTTTTCGTCATCTGGCGTATTGTTGTTCTCTCTCTCTTCCTCATGGTAGTTTTCGGCATTTTCCAATGTCACCTCATCATGCAACCATGCGAGGAGGATATGAGCTCTCGTTATCGGGTCGAGAATGAACTTACGCAGAATCTGGTCAGCCTTTGGCATAACAAGGAACGGAGGTACCGCTTTTCCTGTTATCCTGTTCAAAAACACACGGGTCTTCTGCAAGTTGAGTGTCAGTTTCAAGTTCTCAAAGCGATTAAACTCATTCAGGTTCTGCTCGTTCACATCACAACTCATGATGTTGATAAGCTGGCTTGGATTCAATCCAGTCGCCTCGCCAAGAGTCATTATCTGTTTGTGCAACTCGCTTATCTGATATTCGGCGATATAGTCGTAGATGGTCTTTCCCTTGTCAAGGTGCAAGTCGCCGCTCTGTATGTCGTGCAGAATGATGAGAGCCGTGCGCTGGTCTTTCTGTGAGAGTGTGGCAAATGTCTTGCACAGTTCTTCCAAGGCTGATTTCGTAAGTTCGCTTCCTGGTCCTTCCATGTATAAGTTCTTGATGAACTTCTGGAATTTTGAGTCGATGTATTCTGCATCTATGGTACCAGTGCCCGTCTCCGTGATGTAGGTGTCAATGGCATATTCCCATGTATCTTTCGGGTCACCAGGTGTTCCGCCCTCAAAAAGTTCACGGTAGCGTTGCAACAGGATATAATAGGTATGTTCGTCTATTTCCATGATGACCTTTGTATAGGTATCACCATGCTGGAACTCATACACTTTCTTTTCCCAAACAAACCCTTGCAACTTCGCAGCTTCAAGCAGATGAGTCATCTCAGAGAAACATTTTGCAAACATGTTTCTGTCTTCACGAGTGTCAGGCAACTTCTCGAAGTTCTTGATGTCGTGAGAGTGGAAAATGTCGCGGATGGTGAGGAAACGCTGATTGATGTTGGAGAGGTTTTTCTCCAACTTGTCGACAAACACCCCCAAAGGCCTATCCACATACACATCCAAGGCATCATTGATATTCTGCTCCATGGTATATGGATAGCTGTAATACTTTATGATGCCGAATGGCTTGTCGGGACCGAAAAGACGGTTGGTGCGCGAGAAGGCCTGAATGATGTCAACATACTTCATCGTCTTGTCCACATATAGCGTGTTCACCCATTTTGAGTCGTAGCCAGTTAGCATTTGTGTGACGACGATAAGCAGGTCTATCTGCTTGCTATGGTCGTTTTCTATGCCGATGTATGGCTTCTTGTGTGCAAGGCGCTTGGCTACATCCTTCTTGTACTTGGCATAGTTGGCCAGTTGGAATGTCATGCCATACTTGGCGTTGTAGTCCTTGAGCATTTCCACAATGGCATCCTCACGGGCAATGCCTTCGTCAGAGTTGTCGATGTTGTTGTCGAATATCGCCACAACGTTCATCGACGGATAATGCTCCTTGAACAGTTTATAGTAGGCTATCGCCTCCGGGATGTTCTTTGTTGCGAGCATGGCATGGAACTTCCCGTTCTTGCTGAGTCTGTCCCAACCTTTTATGATATCTTGCGCCACGGCAAGATGATGCTTGTCCGTTTGATAGAGGTTCTTTGGCAAATAGTGCTCTATGCCGTGAACTTGCTTGCCGTTCTCCGTGTAGGTGTCGGGCATTTTCAACTCCGAGACAAAACGGTTGTATATCTTCTGTAGCTCCTCGTCCTCGTCAATGAGTCGGAGATATTCCTCTGTTGTGCGTTTCTTGGGCTCTTCGTCAGGATTGCGGTCTTTCAGTTTAAGGTCGATATGACGGAATGCCACCAGCTCGCGCAGTTCATCCTCGTCATAGGTATTTACCATATATGGGTCAAAGCCCAACACGTTGCCGTCGGGTATGCCACTGGCAATGGTATATTTGTGAAGCATATCGCCAAAGAGCGTTTCGGTCATAATCTCGTTCTTGGCATTCTCTTCAAACACCGGAGTGCCTGTAAAACCGAAAAGCAAGGCACGTGGGAACGTGTTCTTGATGCTGATAAGCATGCTGCCGAACACACTGCGGTGGCACTCGTCAACGATAAACACCAACCGCTTCTTGCCTATCATGTCGATAATCTCCTTCGATATGCCCACACCCTCCTTAATGTTGCTCATCTTCTGTATGGATGTCACGATAAGGCGGTCGTCAGCATCCGTGCTTTTCAACTTGGCAAGCAGTATGCTCGTGTCTGCCGTGTCCTGCACGGAGTCGGGGTCATCGGCAAAGCCACGGTATTCGTCCAATGACTGCACCGACAACTCTATGCGGTCGAGCAGGAACACCACCTTGTCGGCATCACCCGAGTTGGCAATCAGTTGTGCCGACTTGAACGATGTCATCGTCTTGCCCGAACCCGTTGTGTGCCAGATGTAGCCACCGCGGTGCTGGTGCTCGTCCCAGTTGGTCTTCTTCACCACATCGCTTATCTTGCTGGCTGCAAAGTATTGGTAACTGCGGAGCACTTTCAGTGTCTTGTCCTTGTCATCGGCAATGGTATAGAATCCCACCATCTGGTGAGCCATCGGGATAGAGAGCAAGTCGGTTGCCACCTGTTTCCAGTCGCTCACAACCGTGTTGTTGTAGTCCTCCCAGTGGAAGAAGAATTGTGTGGAGAAACGGTCTTCCGCTCCAGGATTGGCAAAGTAGAGTGTCTCCTCTGGCGTCATTGCCACGAATATCTGCACCATCGAGAAGATGCCTTTCGCAAACACTCCCTCATGTGTGTATCGCTTCAACTGATAGCAGGCTTGGCTCACATCCACTCGGCTGCGTTTCAGTTCCACATGTACCACGGGCATACCGTTGATGAGTAGCATCAAGTCGCCACGGCGGTCGCCCGTCATTGCCTCCTTGGTCTTGAACTTAGGTTGGCGGGCTATCTGATAACGACTTTGCCCTGCCGATATTTCCTTTGGGTCAAAGATTTTCAAGTATACCTCTTTGCCATAGTTATTCGTGTCGGCTTCATTGTCTCGCTTTATACTAATCTGTTGTCCATTGATAAGTTTGTTGACAGCATAAGGCGAGTCGCACATATTCACTTGGTCTATCACCTGCTGCATCTCGCTCGGCGTAAGCGGATAGTTGCCCAGTTTGTCGATGCCACGGTTGTTGTCGTAGAGAATGTTTGCCCAGTTCTGTACGAGTTCTTCCTCCGTCGGGTTCTTTATCACCTCATTCCATCCGTGATGGAGTAGGTGTTCTGTCAATGCCTCTTCAAAGGAGAGTTCCTTGATGAAACTTTGTATGTCGTTTGCCATGATGTTCTGTTTTTAGTTGTTGTTAGGATTGTCTTTTACAATCTCCCAATGTCCGTTTTTGTCTGCACCAATCCAACGAATAAGATCTTGTTCTTGCAGCCAGTTAAGTTCACGTTGTATGGTCTTTCGATTCAATCCTAAACGCTCCGCCAAAAATTTCGTATTTACTGCGACATTTACTGCGACATTTACTGCGACATTCTTATTGTCAACAGGAGATTTGTGATTTATGATATTTAATATATCTTTCTGTCTTTCAGTAAGTTCCTTTCCGGTGTTTACTGCGACATTTAGTGGGACATCCGTCTCGACATCTGTTCTTCCCCTAACCGTATCCTCCTCCACAAATTCTGCTTTCAAGGTGGCTTTCAGGATAAATGCGTCGGTATAGAACGAAGGTATGGTTGCACCACGGCTTTCCAGTTCGTTGCAGATACGGTCAATGCCTTCGCCAAACTCCTTCACATAATTGTATGCCTTCAGAAATTGGGCTATCTTAGGGTTGCGAGAGAAATGGGTATGGCGGATATTCTCTGCCCTTACCAATCCTGGCAGTTTGCCGGGCGACTCAAACACCAGTCGGTCGTCAAACATCTTTATCTGTATTTCCGTTCCCTTGATGCTGTAGTCTCTGTGGCATTCGCTATTAACTACCATCTCTTGTATGGCAAACTTGGGATAGTTGCGGTTGGTCACAAACTGTCCGTTCTGGCCGAGATATGAATGTTCGCGCACCTGTGTTTCAAGATACGCTACAGTCTTCTCTATCTGGTTGAGTATAGAGCCTTCAAATGTAACGTCTTTAACCACATTCATTTCTGTACCCACCTTTTCCTCCGTGCCTTCATATCGGATAAAGCGTGTTCTTGCACGTGGGAAGAATCGCTGTGGCTTCTTGCCGAAAAGCAGAATACAAGCATTGCTTACCTTCTGTTTGCCGTCCGCCTCTTTCACAAAGTCGTTGTTCTCATAAAGGTACTCCAAAGCCGACTTGCCGTAGCCAATCACTTTGATGTAATCTTCCACGGCTCTCATGTCTACATCGTCGATAGTGGCACCATAGGCTGCTTCGTCCTCGTAATTGCGCTCACCCTTGTCGTACATCAGTTGCATGCGCTCGTCAAAGCCAAGTTTACGGCTTTTGTCGCCCACACGCATAAAGGCTTCATCGGCTTGATTGGTGTGCAAATGGCTACTGGCAGGAACATACATCAACAATATACGGTTTTCGTTTCCTTCACTGTCCACACAAGGCAGATAGTCATAGCGAACCCTTACCGATGGAATACAGAAATCCATTGGCACACGGAGCAGTTCATTCAGTTGCTTCGTATGTTGATTGATGCCTTCTATGCGCCTCGTCTTATCCGATACGCCGATGGCAAGAACGCCACCGTCGGCATTAGCCATTGCCACAATAGGTACAGCCAATGCTTTCGGGTCTATCTGTATGCTCTTGCAGTCGAAAGTCTGGTCTTCCTTCCTGCTGATTATCTCGTCTATCGTCATAGTGTTCTTTCCTTTCTGTTATACGAACATCTTGTCCAAGCATGCAGCCTTGATTTGCTTCAACTTCTCCAAACGCTGGGTCTGGAGGGAGATGCGGTGGTCGAGGGCGGTGAAATAGGAGGCAATTTTTTGTTGCTCGTTTTCATCTTTTGGACACCATATTGGCATTTCGCAAAATACTTCATCACTTATCGATAAACGGTCAAATCTTGCACCTGTGTTTCCATTGTCTTTCATGAATTTATGCCACACGTTAGTCCTAAAAAAGACATCAAGATAGTCTTTGTTAATTCCAACCACTCTAAATACATAATAAAGAGGTGACATTACACCAGAATATCCTAATTTGTTCATGTTGATTGGGCCAACTGGAGCTAAAGCAGAAATACGTGGATTATACACAAAATCCAGAGGCTGAACAACAAAATATCCGCTTATATTATTAATATTTGATACATCGTGATCAAAGAAATCCCTCTGATCAATGATACCATATTCTGCGGAATTAGTTAAAGTGGTAGAAATACTATTTGACTTATTCTTCTCAACAACTTTATTGCTAATGTCCTTCAACCTTACCTGTTTCCATTCCCCCTCAAACCCTTTGAATCTAACCTTAGGCACAGTCTCTCCCTCTTGTGGGAACATGGCTTGCAGACTTGCCTCCTTCACTTGTTTTAAGGAGGCAAGATTAGCATTTGCCTTGCCAATTAGAGTGTCTATATTGTCAAAGAAATCACAGATAGCCTTCTGTTCTTCAATATTTGTTGGTATTGATATCTCTCCATTGAGTGCCATTTCGTCACTTATATTCATAGTGTTCTTAGCACCTTTATTGACTAATGGCAAAAGATACTTATTGATACGTTCTTTCGGGTCAAAGTATCTCTGAATGTACTTTGAATATATGCCGCTCTTGACATTATAAACAGCATACAAAACGGAAACAATTCCAGCTTTGAAATTGTTTTCTTTAATTATGCCAAAAGGTTTGTCTCTAAGTGGTGATTTTGTATATACAATTTGTCCTGGAGACAAAATTTTATATCCAGATACAGATTTTCCAGCATAACTTCTACCAAGATGCTGAATTTGATTAACGACGCCAAAATCATCTGAAACAGAGAGGACATCATTCTTGCCATAGACATCGTGACAATTTACTTCTGTTGAAATTTCAAGACAGTCATGCAGAAAAACACGTTTCCAAGCATCTGCATACCCTTTAATCCTAACATTTGGCTTCATACTTACTCCTTTATCAACCCAGTTAGACCTTTAATAGAAAACTCATCACCAACAAGTTGGTTTACAAGCCCTTCCAATTTATTGTTAGCAATAACATTTTCTTTCTCTATCTGCTGGTAGCTAATAGCATACTTCTTGCTTAAAGCAAGTACTGAGGCTTCAAGGTTAGCCAACACTGAATGCAGGGTATTGTTGATGCCATCACAAACAGGCTCAATCCATTTTAGATGCAGGAACCGCGCAACCTCTTCATCGGTCAAAGTCTGAATAGCCTCCACCGTCTTGTCAACGAGAGCCTGACGGTCGGTCTTTATCTGCTTGTTCTTCTTCGTCTGCTCATCCCACAGAGCTACAATCTTCTTGAGTTTCTCCTTTGTCTCTAGCTCAACATCCGCCTTGGGCTTGGCATCCGCCTTGATAGCAGACTTGTTAAAAGCATTGTCCTTCTCGCTGTCGAGGTAAGCCTCCGTCTCCTCGTCAGTAAACGACTCACGCAACTCGTCCAGTTCGCTGCCGATGGTCTCCACACGCTGTTGCAAGGCAGCGAGGGCATCCAGTTCAGACTGGAACTTCTCGTGCTGAACCAAATCAAAGGGAATGATACGCCCCTTCACACCATCGGGAACCTCCATCTCCTCGTCATTCTTTTTCACGAGCTTGTATGCCGTCTCCACCTCACACGCTGCGTCAAGTCCGTCCTGCTGAATGGTCTCGATGTCGTTGACAATCATCTGCCAGTTGTTTGCCAATGCTTGGTAGGCGGCATACTTATCCACCAACGCGACGTCTTCAAGGCGATGGAATATATCGAGTGCTATTTCGTCCTGTGCCGTAAGTTCATGAACAGACGTTACGTTGTCAATAAGTCGATGGTGCATAGCATCAGCAAAACCATTAAAGGCAGCGTCAAACTGTTCCTTAAAGGCTTTGACGTCCTGGTTGTTCTCAATGATGCCCTGCGTGTCTTCAGAACGGAGCCGAGAATATGGCTTGTCTGCCTCAGGTACAAACAAGTCACTGCGTAGCGATGGCAGAGCATCCCAATATTTCTGTAGACTGTCAATCTCTTCATTAGGAATACCGCCAAACATCGTAGCGTAAATGTCATACCGCTCTGCCTCCTCGCTTGAGTCAACATAACGAGGAATGTTCAGGTTGTAAGCATTCTGGCGTATCTCATCACGGCTCACGGTACGGGAGAAGCCCTTAATGGTCTTACGGTCACGCACCGTGTCGGCAATCTTCTTGATGTCGCAAGCACGCAGACGGTTCTGTTTGCCATCCTTGATAAACCCCTTGCTGGCATCAATAATCAAGACATCGTCATTGTCACGATGCTGCTTCAGCACCATGATGAGTGTAGGTATGCCAGTGCCAAAGAAGATGTTGGCTGGCAGACCGATGATAGCGTCGATATTGTTCTTCTCTATAAGGTTGGTACGTATCTGCTCCTCCTCGCCTCCACGGAACAATACGCCATGAGGCAACACGATGGTCAGTATGCCGTCGGGCTTGATGTGATGCAGTTCGTGCAGCAGGAAGGCATAGTCGGCCTTGCTCTTAGGTGCTACGCCATAGTCCTTGAAACGAGCGTCCATCTCCTTGTCCGTAGGGTCCCAATGCTGTGAGTACGGCGGATTGCTGACCACGGCATCCACATAAAGCGGCTGACCGATTTCGCTCCCCGCCTTGATGATAGGCCAGTCCTCGTCGAGCGAGTCGGCACAACGGGTATTGATGTTGCTTGGCTGTATGCCTCGCATCACCAGGTTCATACGGGTGAGGTTATAGGTGTTTTCCTTTAGCTCCTGGGCATAATACTTCACGCGGTTCTTGTCAGCGATATGTCTGCCCACAGACTTACCGATGGTGATAAGCAGCGAGCCGGAACCCGACGTCGGGTCGTAAATCTCTATCTGATGCTTGTCTTTCTGGCTCTCGGCAACAATCTCCGACATCAGGATTGCCACCTCATGAGGGGTATAGAACTCGCCAGCCTTCTTGCCGGCATTGGCGGCAAAGTTACCAATCAGGTATTCGTACACATAGCCCAGCACGTCATAGTCCTGCGAGCCGTCTGTAGGAATGTCCTTGATAAGCTTGATGAGGTCTTTCAGCGCACGAGTCTGACTCGCAGGGTTTTCACCCAGTTTGCTGAGTCCAGCCTGCAAAGTCTTGAAGATGCCGTCATACACAGGCTTATAGTTAGGGCTAACCAAGCGGTCGAAGGAGTTGAGAGCCACGCTGAGGTTAGCAACAGTAAAGTCGCTGTCGGGCTTGAGCCATGTAGAGAAGAGGTTGTTGTACTCTATGAAGTAGCCGATGTTGTTCTTGCAATACTCAATGATGAGTTTTGCATTGTCATCCTCATAATTCTCCACAAGATTCACCAAGTCATCCTCAGTCCATCCGTCCTTCAAGAGATAGTTTACCTCATTGTCAGAGAGAAACTTATAGAATATCAAGCCAAGGATATAGTCCTTATACTCATTGGCATCAATCTTTGAGCGCATCTTGTTGGCAGATGCCCAGATCTTATTTGCGAGTTGTTGCTTGTTCATATATTGAATATCACTACTGTCCACGAAAAACCATTAACAATTACTCCAACCATTTGTAAATAAAGA
>ERZ808242.157-NODE-157-length-53085-cov-4.504337_pt1 | contig 53085 bp, 80 predicted proteins | sample MGYA00521244_ERZ808242 | MGnify/ENA primary metagenome ERZ808242 (study PRJEB31516, sample SAMN03275573) | gut metagenome | biome: mammalia-associated habitat; material: feces | host: Papio cynocephalus | place: Kenya | collected 2012-07-27 ... | reverse complement strand
ACAGCGGCTTATAGCCGCAGAGCATACTACCGGCTTAGCCGGTAGTTATGATTTAACTTTAATGACTTATTCGATTATCGAAACACCTGTCATTTCTTCGGGCTGTTTAAGTCCCAAAAGCTTGATTATAGTAGGTGAAATATCGCAAAGTCTGCCGCCCTTTCTTAACTTGCAATCCTTTCCGATTACAGCAAAGGGAACAGGATTGGTGGTATGCGCGGTAAACGGCGAACCGTCGGTATCAATCATTCTGTCGGCGTTTCCGTGATCTGCGGTAAGGAGCATAACTCCGCCCATTTTAAGTGTAGAATCAGCTACTCTGCCTACGCAATTATCTACGGTTTCAACAGCTTTTACTGCGGCTTCGAAAATACCCGTATGGCCTACCATATCGCAGTTCGCAAAGTTTAAGATAACAACATTGTATTTTCCGCTTTCTATTGCCTCGCAAACCTTGTCGCAAACCTCATTTGCGCTCATTTCTGGCTGTAAATCGTAAGTTGCAACCTTCGGAGAGTTAACAAGAATTCTGTCCTCGCCGTCAAACTTAACCTCTCTTCCTCCGTTGAAGAAGAAGGTTACATGTGCGTATTTTTCGGTTTCGGCAATTCGAAGCTGAGTCATACCGTTTTTGGAAATAAATTCGCCTAAAGTGTTTTCAAGGCTTTCAGGCTTGAATGCAACCTCAACATTCGGCATTGAAGCGTCATACTGAGTCATGCAGACATAAAATACTTTCTGTCTTCCGCCCTTGCGCTCAAAGCCCGAAAAATCATCGTCAACAAAGGTTCTTGTGATTTCTCTTGCACGGTCGGGACGGAAATTGAAAAATATAACGCTATCTCCGCTCTTAATGCGCTCTGTTCCCGCAACAACGGTGGGTACAACAAATTCGTCGGTAATAAATTTGCCTTCCTCATCCTTGGTTTCGTAGGATTTTTTGACAGCAGCCGCAGCGTCCTCGGTGATAATTCCCTCGCCGTAAACAAGTGCAGCATAAGCTTTTTCAACTCTTGCCCAGCGGTTGTCTCTGTCCATTCCGTAAAATCTGCCCATAACGGTAGCAAGCTTTCCGCAACCCAATTCTTCGCACTTCTTGTTTAATTCTTCTATGAATTCAACAGCCGAAGCAGGGGGAACATCGCGTCCGTCAAGCAGAGCATGGATATAAACTCTTTCAAGGCCGTTAAGCTTTGCAAGCTTAATAAGTCCGAAAAGATGCTCTATATGGCTGTGAACGCCGCCGTTTGAAAGAAGTCCCATAAGATGAAGGGCACTGTCATTCTTCTTGCAGTTGTCAATCGCCTTTAAAAAAGCTTCGTTTTTGAAAAAGTCGCCGTCGGAAATTGACTTGGTTATACGGGTAAGCTCCTGATAAACAATTCTTCCGGCTCCTATATTTGTATGTCCGACCTCGCTGTTGCCCATTTGACCGTCAGGAAGACCGACATCAAGACCCGACGCACCAATCTGAGTTACGGGGCAGTTTTTAAAAATATCGTCAAGACGGGGAGTGTTAGCCGCCTCAATCGCGTTTCCTTTGGCTCCTGGGTTAATTCCGAAGCCGTCCATTATAGTTAAAACTATAGGTTTTTTCATAATCAGCACCTCATTATTTGCTTGCGGCTTTAACGATTATCGAGAAATCCTCTGCTTTAAGCGATGCGCCGCCGATAAGACCGCCGTCAACATTATATTTTGCTACGAGCTCGTCACAGTTTTTGGCGTTCATAGAGCCTCCGTATTGAATTGTTACGGATTCAGCCGCGTCCTCGCCGTAAACCTCTTTTATAGCCTCGCGGACATAGCCGTTGCCCTCGTCAGCCTGCTCGGCAGTTGCGGTAACACCGGTTCCGATAGCCCATACAGGCTCATAAGCAATGACAATGTTTTTAAGCTGTTCTTTAGTGATATTGGTAAGAGTCATTTTTGTCTGGAATTTAAGAAGAGTTTCGGTATAACCGAGCTCACGCTGCTCTAATGTTTCGCCTACGCATACAATTGCTGTAAGTCCTGCATTGACAGCGGCAAGCGCGCGAAGATTGACGGTCTGGTCGGTCTCTCCGAAATACTGTCTTCTTTCGCTGTGGCCTACGACAACATATTTAACTCCGCTTTCAACAAGCATTTTTGCCGAAATCTCGCCGGTATATGCACCGCTTTCTTTAAAATGAACATTTTCTGCTCCGATTTCGATATTTGAGCCCTCAGCGGCTTTAACTGCGGCCGCGATGTCAACATAAGGCACGCAAAGAACAACCTTGCAGTCAGCGTCCTTAACAAGCGGCTTCATTTCGTTGATAAGAGCGGTTGTCTCAGACGGGGTTTTGTTCATTTTCCAGTTGCCGGCGATAACGGCGGCTCTTTTATCTTTATTCATTTTGAATATCTCCTTTAATTTAAATTATCAAACATATCGGCAAGCTTTTTTGCCGCAACGGAAAGGTCCTTAATTCCGTCGAAAACATTTTCGGCGGTAAACGCCTTTAAATAGTTGTCAGCCTCAAGCGTGAAATAACCGCCGTAGCCTATTTCCTTCAGCGCTTTGACGATTTCGGCAAAGTCTATATCCATTGAGAAAGGAATTTGGTGGGAATCGTGCCAACGGTCGTTATCATGAATATGCAGTGCCTGCAGGCGGGGACCCAACGCTTTTATCATATTAACGGCACCCGAACCCGAGCCGCGCATTTCCGCGTGTCCCAAATCAAGGCAGGCGACCAAAAACGGGTCGTTCACGGCGTCAACATGTTCAACAAAACTTTCAGAGGTTGCGCAGGCGGCAAAGCAGGACTCGTTTTTCGCGCCGTCCCAGTTCCACATATTTTCGGTTGCTATCTTAACGCCGTACTGATGGGCAAACGGCATAAGCTCCCTATACATTTCGGCGTTTTCCTCCGAAGACTTGTTATTATCCGGATGAATAACGCAGATCTTTCCGCCCGCCTCCGCGGTACATTCAACAGCTCTTTTGAAATAGTCCCTTATTTGCGGAACAGAGGACGGAAACGGCGCGTGAGACTGATTGCAGACAATTCCGTTATCAAGACCTATCTGTTTTAATCTCCGCGCAAAGGCAAGATAATCGCTACCGGCAAGCGGGTGGTCGTTTTCAAGCAGCTTTCCGCTTGACCAATCGTATCTGCACATTGAGAACATTGAAAAATCCCATGCGTCGAACCCGGCTTTTGCTATCAGCTCAACCGTGCGTTCTTCACCGACAAGCACAGATCCAAATTCAATCTGAGTTGATGTTTTCATAAAGTTTTTTTCCTCTAAACAATCAAAGCCGCCGCACTCGGATAACGCCGAAAAACATAAATTCGGTGTTCCTCGCGCGGCAGCCCGACAGCAATGTTATTTATCGTTCAGAGCTGCAATGCCGGGAAGCTCTTTGCCCTCAAGGAATTCAAGAGAAGCTCCGCCGCCTGTAGAAATATGAGTCATCTTGTCGCCGAAGCCCAAGGTGTTGACAGCGGCCGCAGAATCTCCGCCGCCGATAATTGTTACAGCGTCGGTCTCGGCAAGGCTCTTTGCAACAGCAATGGTGCCCTGAGCAAGAGTCGGGTTTTCAAATACGCCCATAGGTCCGTTCCATACAACTGTTTTTGCATTCTTAACTTCATTTGCAAAAATCTCCGCTGTCTTAGGTCCGATATCAAGTCCCTCATAATCATCGGGGATTTTATCAGCGTCAACTGTTTTAACCTCAATCTCGCCGTCGATAGGATCAGGGAAGTGGTCTGCTATATTGCAGTCAACCGGAAGAAGGATTTTAACGCCCTTTTCATCAGCCTTTTTAAGCATATCCTTGCAATAATCAATCTTTTCGGTATCAAGAAGAGATTTTCCTACGCTGTAGCCCTTAGCGGCAAGGAAGGTATAAGCCATGCCGCCGCCGATAATAAGAGTATCAGCTTTATTCAAAAGATTTTCGATAACAGAAAGCTTATCTGCAACCTTAGCTCCGCCGAGGATTGTTACAAACGGACGGACAGGATTTTCAACAGCGTTTCCGAGATATTTAAGCTCTTTTCCGATAAGATAGCCCGCAACAGCCTCTTTAACATAGGAAACAACGCCTACAGTTGAGCAATGAGCTCTGTGAGCTGTACCGAATGCGTCGTTTACAAATATATCGGCAAGAGAACCTAATTCTTTTGAGAACTCTTCGCCGTTCTTGGTTTCTTCCGCGCGGTAACGGGTGTTCTGTAAAAGAACAACATCTCCGTCCTTCATTTCGCTTACAGCCTTTTTGGCATTTTCGCCGACAACATTATCGTCAGCCGCGAAAACAACCTCTTTGCCTAAAAGCTCCGAAAGTCTCTTGGCAACAGGAGCTAAAGAAAGCTCGGGCTTAGGCTCGCCCTTCGGCTTACCGAGATGTGAGCAGAGGATAACCCTGCCGCCGTCGGCAATAAGCTTTTTGATTGTGGGGAGAGCGGCGATGATTCTGTTTTCGTCCGTGATAACTCCGTTTTTAAGCGGAACGTTAAAATCGCAGCGAACCAGAACATTCTGACCCTTAACATTGATATCGTCAACGGTCTTTTTATTGAGTGCGTTCATTTTTTTACATCCTTTCAAGACATTAAAATTTACAATATTATTTTACCACATTTTGAAAATTTTTCAATATCATTTTAAGAATTTATTCTGCATTTTCCCACTTATATTCGTGCAGCTGACCGAAATTTTCAAGTTCAGGGTAATTCCATTGTCTCAAAACCTCATAAACCGCAATTGCGACCGAGTTTGAAAGGTTGAGACTGCGTATTTCTCCTGCCATCGGAATTCTTACAGCCGTATCGGGATTTTTAAGAAGAAGCTCTTCCGGTAAACCCTTTGTTTCCTTGCCGAAAACTAAATAACAGCCGTCGGGATAAGAAACCTCGGAATGAGTTTTTCTGCCCTTTGTTGTAAAATAGAAAAAATCACCTTTGTTTTTAGAAAAAAAGTCCTCTAAGCTATCATAATAAGTTATATCTAGGAAATGCCAATAATCAAGACCTGCTCTTTTAAGCTTTTTATCGTCGATTTTAAAGCCCATCGGACCGACAAGGTGAAGCCTCGCACCTGTTGCGGCGCAAGTTCTTGCAACGTTTCCGGTGTTTTGCGGAATTTCCGGTTCAACCATTACTATATTTATTTCAGACATATAAATCACCAATAAGATTATATTAGCGTTAAAAATACTTGTCAAGGAATTTTAAGTATGTTATAATCATTTTAAGTCGAATTATGTAATAAAGGACGGTTCAGCCTTGAAGAAAAATCAGAAAATTCTTGACAGAATTGAATTTCTCGGAAATAAATACAAAAACGCGCCGGCAAGAACCGACGGTAAGCTTTTTAAAGCGCTTAAGGTTTTTTATATAATTTTCTTTGCATATTATTCTTTTATTTCGCTTATGGTCTCGCTGCTTATGATTTTGCATCTTACGGACAGCGAAGGTATAAGCAAAGAGGTTTTAAAGTATCACTTAAGTTACGAAGGAACAACCTGCGTATTTTTTGTTATCACAATTATTTCTTTTGTTCTGTTCTTTGTTAAATTTAAGCTGACAGGACTTATAATGAATATTGTAACACAGCCGGTATTTGTAATTCTTGAGGCAAGGTTTTTTAAAGGCAACGATTTTTCAAGACTTAATCTTCACGCGGATTATTACTGGAAGCATTTTATTCCTGCTTTGCTTATTTTTGCTGTAAGCGTCTTTATGGCTGTAATTGTTATCAGGGAAAGGCTTTATATTTCCCGTGAATACAAAAAAATCACCGAAAGAGCATACGGTGAATTCAAGCGCGGCAATGATACGTTAAGCGAAGAGGAATGGAACGAATTCCTTGAAAATTACGATCCGCGAAGCCAAAGTAAATAAATTCTGTTGTTTCGGGCAAAATAATAAAAACTTATAATCAGGTGATATTATGTTTCCCGATAAAAATGAATATTCAAAAATGGTAAAGACTGCTTCTAAGCCCTCAAAGAAGGTTAAGGATTATACATGCGCTTTTGTAACAGGCGGATTTATTTGCGTTATAGGTCAGCTTTTATTTGAGCTTTATTCTAAGCTTGGTTTAAGCGAGATGCTTGTAAGAGCGGCGGTTCCTTCAACACTGATAGTTATAGCCGGTCTGCTTACGGGAATCGGAGTTTTTGATAAAATTGCCAAGCATGCGGGGGCAGGAACCTTGGTGCCGATAACAGGCTTTGCAAACGCGGTAGTCTCTCCGGCGGTAGAATTTAAAAACGAGGGACAGATTTTAGGAATAGGAACAAAAATATTTTCTGTTGCGGGACCAGTAATTCTTTACGGAACCGTAGCGGGAATTGTATACGGTGTAATTTATTTTATTTTTATGTAGCATGTATCGGAGGCGATTGCTTGAACAGAATAATTTCAAGAATTGCGGATTTTATCCGCGAAACGGATAAGGTCCTTTTGTTTCTGTGCTTTTTTGCCTCTTCTTACGGGTGTCTTGCCGTTTTTTCCGCGACAAGACATCTCGAAACATTAAGACCTGTTCTTGTGCAGATGATTTCCTTGGCTTTGGGTATTGTTTTTGCGGTTATAATATCCTCTTTTGATTATGAGAGGTTTATTCAAAGCTGGTACATATTTGCAGTAATCGGCGTAATTCCCGTTATTCTGACATTTTTTATCGGATTTGCCCCTGAGGGAACCGATGATAAAGCTTGGCTCAATCTCGGAATTACAACATTTCAGCCCTCCGAGCTTTTAAAAATTTGCTTTATAATTTCGTTTTCCGCGCATATTTCGAAGGTTAAGGAAAATATAAACAAGCTTAAATATTTAATTCCCGTGTGCCTGCACGGTGCGTTTCCCGTGCTTCTTATTCATTTTCAGGGCGATGACGGAACGGCGCTTGTTTTTGCAATAATAGTGCTCTCTATGCTCTGCGCGGCAGGGGTTTCGTGGAAATATTTCCTTGCGGCTTTTTCTGCGGCGCTTATTGCTTCTCCTATTGTATTTTTCTTTATTATGAATGAGGATCAGCGCTCAAGACTTATCAATCTTTTTAATATCGAGGGCGATATTCAGGGTGCGACCTTTCAGGCTTATTACGGAAGAAGAGCCCTTGCAAACGGCGGATTTTTCGGACAGGGTCTGCTTAAAGGAACTCTTACAAAGGTAGGATATGTTCCCGAGGGACAAAACGATTTTATTTTTGTAAGTATCGGAGAACAGCTTGGATTTTTAGGCTGTATGGCTGTTATAATTCTTCTTTGCGCCATAGCCTTAAGAGCGGTTCATATTGCAAGAATTTGCAGAAAGCAAAGCGGAAAGCTTATTTGTATAGGATTTTTCGGTATGCTTTTAGCTCAGGTTACCATAAATATAGGAATGTGCATAGGCTTGCTTCCCGTTATCGGAGTCACACTTCCTTTCTTCAGCGCAGGAGGAACCTCGCTTTTATGTCTTTATCTCGGCGTCGGACTTGTAATGAGCGTTTATATGCATCGAAATTCGAGAACGATTTATTTACACGATTAAAAATAAACGGTTGCAGAAAATAAAAATCTGCAACCGTTTTAATTTATCTGTTATTTAATGATTTATAAATTTTAGGGTCTTTAACGCTGATATAAGCAGGTCTTATAATTTTGCCGTTTGACTGGATTTCTTCAATCCTGTGCGCGCTCCAGCCTGTAATTCTTGAAATTGCGAAAATCGGTGTGAACAGCTCGTAGGGAAGACCGAGAATTTTATAAACAAGTCCCGAATAAAAATCCACATTAGGGCTGACGCCTTTATATATCTTTCTTTTTTCTGCAATTATTTCGGGTGCGAATTTTGCAACCTTGCTGTAAAGATTGTATTCGCTTTCAAAGCCGTTTTCAAGGCTTAATTTTTTAGCGCACCTGTGAAGCACCTGCGCTCTCGGGTCCGAAACAGAATATACGGCATGTCCCATTCCGTAAATAAGACCCTTGCAGTCAAAAGCTTTTTTATCAAGAAGATCGCAAAGATACTGTTTTATCTGAGCGTCGTTTTCAATGTCGATATTTTCATGCATATCGTCAAACATTTTTGCAACCTTGATATTTGCTCCGCCGTGTCTGGGACCTTTAAGAGAGCCGAGCGCCGCCGATACAGCGGAATATGTGTCGGTTCCCGAAGAGGTTACGACATGCGTTGTAAAAGAAGAGTTGTTACCGCCGCCGTGCTCCGCATGAAGAACAAGCGCAAGGTCAAGAATTTTTGCTTCCGTGTCGGTAAACTTACCGTCATCCCTTAACATATAAAGAATATTTTGCGCAGTTGTGTATTCAGGCTTTGGAAGCTTTATAAAAAGATTTTTTCCTAAATGATAATGGCGGTAGGCATTATAGCTGTAAACCGCAAGCAGGGGAAATACCGAGATTAAAAAGAGAGCCTGTCTTAAAACATTTTTAACCGTTGTATCGTCCGCATTCTCGTCATAAGCATAAAGGGCGAGAACACACCTTGAAAGCATATTCATCATATCCTTGCCCGAAGCTTTTAAAATCATATCTCTCACAAAGGAATCGGGAAGAGTTCTTAACGCCGATAAAACATTGCAGAATTCATCAAGCTCATTTTTGCTCGGAAGCTTTGAAAACAAAAGAAGATAGGCTGTTTCCTCAAAGCCGAATCTTTCGTCCTCCATAAAACCCGATACGAGTTCTTTTACATCATAGCCCCTGTATCTTAAAATTCCCTCGCAGGGTCTTACTGTTCCGTCAGGAAGCTTTTCCTTTGATTTTATTTCAGAAATTTCGGTAAGTCCTGTTACAACACCGTTTCCGTTTAAATCTCTGAGTCCGCGCATAACATTGTGCTCGGGATACATTTCGGGCTTTATTCCGTAAGCGCTGTTTGAAATCTGCGCGTTTTTTTCAATATATTCTAACAACTCCGGCTTTAAATGATTCAATATTATCACCGTATCTTTCTAAATTATGTTAAATACATTATAAAGCATTAGGTTTAAGATATGGTGAAAAAAATGTAAACTTTTCCTTTTTTGAAGTTGACAGCAAAAGATGTTTATTATAAAATATTTAGGAAAGGGATTGGTTTTATGACAAAAATTTCTCCGTCCGTTTTGACTGCGGATTTTTTAACTCTGGCGGATTATTTAAAAAGGTTTGAAGAATGCGGAGTGGATATGGTCCACCTTGATGTTATGGACGGGGAGTTTGTTCCGAATATTTCTTTCGGAGTTCCCGTAATTAAATCTATAAAGGAGCACACCTCGCTTCCTTTAGATATTCATTTGATGATCGACCGTCCTGACAGATATATTGATGACTTTGCGAAATACGCCGATTATCTCAGCTTTCATTTCGAGGCAGGCTCGGACAATGAGGAATTGCTTAAAAGAATTAGAAATCTCGGTTGTAAGTCTTGTATAACAATTAAGCCGAAAACGCCTGCGGAGGCTGTTTTCGGACTTTTAGACTATTGTGATATGGTGCTTGTAATGTCTGTTGAGCCCGGGTTCGGCGGACAGAAATTTATGCCGCAGGCACTTAGCAAGCTTGAAGTGTTAAAAAATGAAATAAACAAACGAAATTTAAAAGTCGAGCTTGAGGTTGACGGCGGAATTAATGCCGAAACCGCTCCGCTTGCGGTAAAAGCAGGAGCGACCGTGCTTGTGGCAGGAAGCTATGTTTTTAATTCTTCGGATTTAAAAAAGACGGTAAACGAAATTAAATCTCTTTAAAGCTTTTCTTGATTTTTTCAATGGCATTGTTTTTACAAATCAGCGTTCCGTATTCCTTTACGGCGGCGCTGATTCTTTTATCCTCTATAACCGCTTTGCAAAATTCCTTTGAAAAAGTAACGGTGTTTTTGTTTGGCTTTGATGGCAAAAACAGAATATAATTGCTTTTAAATTTGTAAAGCCCGCTTTGCTTAGGCACTGTTTTTAAACTAATACAGAAAAATATTAAATTTTCAAAATCTTTAAATATAAGTAATAATTCGGATTTCTTTTTTATATTGCTTGAAGAAAGGGAAATTATACAGCCGCCGTCGGTTTTGCTCATTTCAAAAAGAATTTTGTTTCCGAGCTTTTTCAGAAACCTTTCGGGCACTGCTTTTTTTAGTATTCGGTTTATACTTTCAATCGTTTGTGAGTTTTTCTCGCTGATATTGCCGTAGCCTCCGAAATATTCCTTGATTTCCGAATCGGAAACGAGAATTTTTATCTTGCCGCATGTCGGATATAAAAGTTTCATAAAAGCTCCTTGCAAACAATAGGGCTCTGCTCTCGGCAGAGCCCTGTCACATTAAGGCTTGTTGTTCAGTCGCCGTTCTGACAGCCGCAGCCGCCTCTTACATTACACGGTCTCGGCGGGAAGAAATCGTCGGTAGGGAACTTGATTTTTCTGAATACATCGCAGGGCTGGTCGGTTGAATCCTCGCACTGCTTTTCGGGAATGCAGAAATCGTAAACAGGAATAAGCATCTGGACATTTCTTACAAGCTGAACGATTGTGAAAAGTCCGAGGGTAGCAAAAACGGTAGGCGTTCCTGCCGGTAAATTGGTTTCAAGCGGAGTTCCGAAATAGTTTATAATGCTCTGCGGGAAATAGCGGACATTTTCATAAGTGTCGCAAATCTGACCGAGCCTTGCGCTTAAGGATACGGGTTCTACGCACTGAACAACGCATTTAGGATTATTCGAGGTTGAAAGCGCCTGAGTATCACAGCCTGTGTTATCCGAAAGTGCGCTTGAATAAACCTTGACATTTCCCTCGCTGCCGAAAAGAATTACCTTTTTGCTGAAGGCTGTAATTCCCTGAACCTCGGTAGGGCAGGTGTTAGGTGCGGTAAAACAGTCTATTGTCATGAGGAAAAAGAATGTCATATCGCAGGAATAAAAGCCCTTATTGAAATTAACGGGTTCAACATCTATATAAACATTAAGTACTTCTGCGTTTTTAAGCCTTACGCTTACCGCCTGATTTATAATTGTCTGAGTTTCGGCAGTGAAGAAACAGCGCAGATCTTCGAGACAGTCACGATCTCAACACCGCGCCTTTTAGAGGAGTAAGAAATAAAGCCGGAAACCGCTTGAAATGGCGATTTTCGGCTTTATGGTTTTAAAGATTTATCGGCAAAATGAAAATTAGCGGTTAAATTCCTTTATAAGTCAAAGTAAGGATAAATTGATTAGGTTTCCACCCTTTTTCTTTGTAGTAATATCCTTTATCGATTATCTGTTTTAAAAGCAAATTTTTTGTCGCCGGATCCGAATTGTTATATACCTGTAATAGATTTTCCATTCTGTTAATTATGGAATCCACATCCGCGGTTTGTTGCTCGGTTTGCTTTTTTAAAGTCGCTTCTTTTTCTTTTAAAAGCTCCTCGCGGCGCTTTGATATGTTGTTCGAACGCTCAATATATGTTTCAACTGTATAAACTCCCTGCTCGAGAAGATCGTGCAGGCTTTCTTTTTGCCTTGCAAGCTCTGAGATCTTCTTTTCTATTCCCGAAATTATAGGTTCATAATTTATCGGCGGAGCAGAGGAGAGCTTTGAAGCTTTAAGCTCTTTAAGCTTTTGAGAAATGCTTTCAATTACTGCCGTTTCAACATAATCAAGTCTTGAAGAAGCGCAACAGCCTTTTGTTCCGCAAAGAATATGTGTGGATTGGTATTTCCTGTCCGGCTTATACGGCCGTCTTTGCATACCGTAACCGCAGACCTGACATTTTAATATACCGCCTAAGGGGTTTTGCAAAGTGCCGTCATAATACGGTTTATGATATCTGCTTGAAAGCAGCGCGTTCGCTTTATTAAAAAGCTCTTCGTTTACAATAGGCGGATGAAGACCGTCATAAACGAGCCATTTAGATTCGTCATTGTAGACCGTAACGGATTTTTTCATAATTCCGCGCTTGACGGTGTTTTTCTTGTTCCAGACCACCTTGCCGATATATACTTTGTTTCGAAGCATAGCCGCAATGGAAGTCCTGTTAAAATGGTCCGAACGGTGGGGAACGGCTCCGAGCCCGTTGAGGGTTTCGGCGATTATCTGCGTTCCTGCTTCACCGCCGGCATACATTTCGAATGCCATTCTGACAAATTTAGCTTCATCCTCGTTTATTTCAAGAGTGCATTTTTTATTGATTTTACATTTTTTATATCCATACGGCGCATTACATAAATAGCACCCCTCAGCTAAAGACTTAAGCGTTCCGTTGTGCAATCTTCGTTTAATGGTTTTTAATTCACGGCGAGCCATAAAGGTCTCAAATTCCGCATACTCTTCGTCGAGGTCATTATTTAAGTCATAAGCCTTGCGCGGTGTTATAATCTTAATTCTATGATACTTAAATGTTTCGAGAATTAAGCCCTGCTCGCTTGTAGCTCCGCGCCCAAGTCTGTCTATATCCATACATAAAACGGCCTCAAAGCGTTCCTGTTCGGCTTCCTCGAGGAGCTTAAGCATTTGCGGTCTTGCATAAAGGCTGTCACCCGAAACAACATCCTCAAATATTTTATAAATAATAATGTCCGGATGATGTGAAGAAAATTCGAGTAATATTTCTTTGTGCCGGCGCAAAGTTTCTTCTATTGTGACAGCTTGATCGTCAGCTCTTGATTTTCTTAAATAAATCGCAGTGTTCATTATATTATACCTCACAAAATTATACTGAAAAATCGGCATAAAAATACCGTCTGATTTTCCTCTTGCATTTTTCAGACGGATTTGGTACAATATAACCGTAGTGTTGGACTACATTTTTGTTTGGGTGGGTTATATTGGTAGTGTAATCCGTCTGAGGTCCGCTTCGGTATTGCTAGTGCCGAGGCGGATTTTTTATTTTAATTTTTTAATACTGTCAGAGCTTATCACGCTTTTTCCGGTCTGCTCTTCCAATTCTTTTCTTGCCTTTTGTGCAACTGTTCCGCCGCGTTTAGCGGCTTTTTTATGTTCGTTAAGTCCGTAAGGGCTCTCTTGCTTTGAAATTTCGGTTGTGGCAGCTTCGGCGAGCATATTAAGAACTAATTCCATATTCGTCATATTGTCTCGCAGGCTCTCTTTTTTGAGGTCCTTAAGGCTTTTATATTGCTTTGTTGTCATTCCCGACCAAGCTTTTGTGATTTCGTCGGTAAGGATAGCGTATTCAAGTCCCTCTTTAATTCCGCCCCTGTTCCATTCATCAGTTAATTCATTTCTGATATCTATAGATTTAAGGCGCTGATTTATCCACTCATCCGAATATCCCTTTTTGCGGTATGTGTTCAAGGCTCGGTTGATTGCGAGCTCAGGGTCTGCCGTTTCGTCAAGCCTGTCAGAGCCCACCTGCGCGAGCCATAATTTAAAAGGCTCGGCTTTAGGCGAAGGGATAGACTGAATAAGCCTTAAAAGCTGTTTTGTGCCGGCAACATCGGTTAACCTCATTTTACCGTCCGCGGCTTTCATTTTCAACTGGTGACAATTTGTCACCGTTTCATTTCCTTCAGCTTTTAAGCGTTGCTTCAGCTTGTTCCAATATTTTCTACCATCAATACTGTCTGTCAAAACAGACACAACATCCACTATAGAAAAATACCAATCCTCTTTATCGCTGTCCCAGACAGTTCTGATTTCTTTGTTATCAAATAATTTAATTCTGTTTTCCGTGTTTTATCAGCCTTCCTTATTTGAGATTTTCGGCAAGCTTTTCAAATAAACTTAAAAATTTCGTTTTTATGTTTTCAAAAATCTTTTCAGCTGTTTTTTCATCATAAACGTGAGAAGTTAAGTTTCTTGATTCGAGAATTTCAAGCCAGCCTTTTTCATCATTTATCAGACCGTCCGAATAAGCGGTTTTTAGTACGGATTTAGGGCTGTTTATATCTGTATATCCCTGCTCGATTAAATATTCTCGGAGATTATTGATATAAACATCGAAACAATGTTTAAAACGATATATAACACCGTCTAAAACCGAGGACAGTCCGTATTTGTCATAATCTTTTACGGCTTGGTTTAACAGGCATAAAGAATTATTTGTCATAAATCTATTTGAGCGCGTAAAGCGTCCTGAAGAACCTGAGAAAAATTGATGTTCCTTTCGACTGCTGCTGAATTAAGCCACGCAGGGAGTGTTACGGTACGGTTTACCGATTTGTTTATATTTGCATTTCTGACTGAGGGCATAAATACATCTACCAAAACCGCTCTTTCGTTGTTTTTGAGCTTTATATCTTTTAATTGAGTAGGAGTAGGAATCTCTTCGCCGTCCTCTTCAAGACCGAAAAGAACACAGCCTAAAAGCTCACGGGCGGACAAAAGCGCGTCATCCTCATCAACTCCGCTTGTCGCTACATCTAAATCGGGAAATACAACGGCAATTTCTTTGTCTTTTTCATAAGAGAATATTGCAGGGTAAAAATAACGGTCAATTTTTTTCATTTTTAAAAACCTCCGAATAATATATTTGAGAGGGGATAGGGCTACCTGAAAAGTAGCCCTGATTGTCTTTCAATGCTGTCAAGCGTTTTTCTCGGTATGTCTTTATCGGGATGTTTAACGGTTGTTCTTCCCTTTTTTATGGGGTGTTTAAACTGATGATGACTACCGCAAACATTTACTTCATACCAACCGTCCGCTTTCAGCATTTTAATGACTTCCCTTGAAGAGTAACTTTTCAAGTGCTTTCCCTCCCGACAATTATATTATAACAAATATAAAAGTATTTGTCAATAACAAATACAAAAATATTTGTTAAATCTTTGTACTTGTAAAGCCTACGGCTTTTCCGAGTATACGGATATTTTCGAGCTCGGCACCTGAGTAAACAAAAGGCTGACATTTGGTGTTGCAGGGCATAAGAGTGACTGTATCGCCTGATTTGTAAAATCTTTTAAGTGTAGCTTCGTTTTCTATAAGAACGGCGGCGATTTCTCCGTCATTGACCGTAGCCTGCTGTCTGATATAAACTATATCCCCGTTATAAATATGAGCGTCAATCATACTGTCGCCCTTACATTTCAGAGCAAAGTCGGCACGGATGTTTTCGGGTAAGTCGACATCACATTCTATATTTTCATTTGCAAAAATAGGTTCTCCGCAGGCGATTTCTCCGAGCAAAGGAATTTTTGATGTTTTCGGAAGAGGAATAACATTTTTGTATTTATAAATGTTTTCGTCTTTATCTTCCCAGCCCATTAAGTAAGCAGGGGAGGTATTAAGCGCTTTAGCAAATGCGATAATCTTTGTTTGGTTTATATCTCGTAAACCTAATTCAATCTTATTTATAGCAGAAGCTGTTTTAAAACCGACTTTTTCAGCTAAAACTTGTTGTGACATTCCTTGCTCTTCGCGTAAAAATTTTATTCTTTCATAGATAGTCATTTTTATCACCAAAGTAATATTATCATCAATTAGCCGATTTGTCAATAAAAAATGAAAAACTTTCAAAAAACTATTGACAAAATGGCTACAAGGTGATAAGATAAGCATATAGCCAAAATGGCTAATAAGAAAGGAGGCGCTTATATGCCAACAAATACAAATTTATTAAAAGGCCGAATCATTGAAAAAGGATTTACACAAACTGAAATTGCCGAAAAAATAGGCATAACTTATCAGTCTTTTTCTGAAAAGATCAATAATAAAAGCCATTTCAAGGTGAGCGAAATCATAAAATTATGTGAACTTCTCAGCATAACTGATAAGGATAAATATTTTTTTGCTAATATATAGCCAAAATGGCTATAGACAAGTTTAGAAAGGAAAGTATATGAAAATTCTATTGTTTGCAATATCAGCATTATTCCTATTTTTAATAACTATCGCCATAAATTTTAGCATAGATTGCAAACTGCAAAAATTACAATCTAAGTTAGAAAAAATAGAAGCATTTAGAGAAAATAAGATTTTCAAACCAAATACTTCTACGGTGTATAGTCAAATATGCGATATAGAACAGCGAGCAGAGATTTTAGGATTTTGTTACCAATGCCCGTTGTATCTAGAAAAAGCCCAACAAGATATGCAATAAATATCTCAAAAATTCCAATAAACAGTTTAAGAATCTTATTATTGATTTTTTCAATGGGCTTGAACATTGATAAGGTTTGTATTGCGAGCCAAGGCCATATAAAAGAAAGTAATATATTATGCAGAAAAACTCCTTTGGCGCTTTCAAAAGCTTTATTAAAATCTTCGATATATGTTCTATTAGCAATTATATCAATTTTGGAACTTAGGATTTCGATATCACCCTGTTTAAATAAAGGGTATATAAAAGGTTTTATTCGAAAGTTTTTTGTCTCGGTTTTATTTTTAAAATTCAAATTATAAACCTTTTGATAATACGAACACAGGATATATCTTATTAAATTTATTATGAAAACAACCGCGAAAACGATAAGATAAAATTTTGCAAATCTTTTCATATTTAACATCTATCTTTCCATTAAATGATAAATGCATTATAACGAATAATCAATAAAATTTCAATGTTTTTAATGAAATTTAGAAAGGAAATAAAAATGAAAGAAATACTCACTTTAATTATTGCAATCGTAAGGATTATAGTCTCAATTATTTTTGTTTATTGGATGATAAAGTTCGCTATGTCCGCCGTTGATTTTTTTAATTCTTATTCCGCAGTTAATTTAACGGCAGTTTCAGCAAAAACTCTACGACATCTTTTATGCCGTTTTTAAAAGGAGATAGAAATGAAAGTTAAACCCAAAAAAATATTACCGCAATCTGCAAGAGATAAAATACTTTTGCTTCTTGCGAACTGCAGTGAAAAGGTTAACAGCTTTAAAGCTTTGCTTTATATCATTTTAGTGTTTGAAGTAATCCAAATATTATTGTTGATATTAGGGTTATTACGGTAAGTATTAAAGGAGATAAAAAAGTATGGATCAGATTAAAAGAATGTTTTGTGAAAGAGAATTAACTTTGCTTTTAAGAGCGGTAGACAGGGATATCGAACGGGCGGAATACGAGTTATGCCGCAACGGTGAAGAATATGTTCATGTTCTTTATATTGCAAACGGCGGACAAACAACCGTTTGCGTAACAGCTGACAGTTTACTTGCCTTGACGCGTGATGTTTTAAAGGCGGTGGAATAAATGAGTTCAATTTTAGTTATACTGTCTTTTATTTTAATGATTTCCTTAAATATTTTCGGATACTCAAGCGAAAAGAAATTGCTTAAGCGAATTGATGAGCTTGACGAAAGATTAAGCGTATTAGACGGCGGAAGTAAAATTCTTAAAAAGTATATAAAGCATTCTCCCGAAGTCAGAATATGCGATTTAGAAAATCGGCTGCAGGAAGCGAAAGAAAAGAACAGTCACAAAAGCATTTATTTTATTGATGAGTTCAGCGGCATTTCGTCTCCGCGTGTAGTACAAATGTCTTTTGAATTGCCTTACCTCGATTGGTGCAGATTCGAAAATTCAGAGATTTTTCGCAAACTGACAGCTTATCTTGAGGAATTGGAAAAGCAAGAAATCCGGATTGAAAATCGTAACGAATAAATAATCATTCCACTTCCGAAAACATCCGGTGACAATTTGGGCGGTTAAGTTTAGCAAATGACCTACCATTTGTATAAGCATTGGATTTTTTAGGAACAGACAAAGGCAAATGCTCAATATTGTCATCGGATGTTTTCGGAAGTGAAGACAAAAAAGCAACTGAGATCTTCTATGATAAATAGATTTTTACGGATTTCATATCATAGGACAAATTTTAAAAAACATAAGTAATAAGAAAGGGGAGAAGATTATGGAAAATACAGTAAGCATTAAAGAATTGAATTATCTGACAGAGCTTTCTTCGAACGCGAGAAAGGCTCTTACAGTTCCCGATAACTGCAATGTTGTAAGTATAACGGATAAATTCAGGTCGGGCGGTCCGATAGTAATTACTTTAATGCCGAATTTAAGCGAGGAAAAGCGGGCTGAAGATAAAGATAATCTTCAATATGCCGTCGACCGAGCGCTGAGCAGTATTGAAAAGCGCTGTAATAATGAAAAAGGCTTTCTTCCGGAGCTGATGAACAGACTCGGAATGAAAGCAAATGAACAAAAGCCGTATTTAAAAGAATATTACCGGAGCTTTCCGGAATAAAGAAAGGATCTTAAAAAAATGAGGACATTAAAAATCCGCCTGCAGATAAATGGGAAACTGCAAGCGGACTACAAAAAAGCTTTATTAAATTATAACACCGAAAGGGGTAAAAGTCAATGGTAAGATACGAAAATGACTGTGTAGACTGCGGCATAGCATGCTCTCAGTCCTGCCGGCTTAAATCGGTACCGCATTTCTACTGTGATAACTGCAAAGACGAAGCTGATGAGCTTTATGAATTTGACGGTTATCAGCTTTGCCCCGAGTGTGTATTAAAAAGTCTTAAAAAGGTTGAAATTTGAAAGGAAGTTTAAAAAATGGGATTTTATTTAGACGGAGCCGCGGCGATTATAACCGCGATTATTTGGGCGCTGCTTGTAGGCTGGTGTTCGCTTATCACTTATGTTGCATTTGTACTTTCAAAGCAGGTAGACAAGCTTAAAAAGTCAAATACCGCTATGTACAGCGCATTAAGCTCTTACGGTAAACATAAGAGGAGCGGCGAAGATGAATAATATGACGGTATATAATCAGCTGACCTGCTCGGAAAGCTCGATGTTTAATGTTTTAAAAAATGAGATAGGAATAAAAACAAATTGCATTCCTTTTGCGGTGAAGGCGATAGATTCGCTTAAATCGCTCGGAAGTCTGACACAGCGCGAAGCCTTGAATGCCGCTAATACCTTTCTTTCGGATCTGCAGACTTTAAATCAAGGCGGAATAATAGCTGAGGATTATGACAAGATCGATTTTATCAAACGCGGAAAGGTTATAACGATATCCGCAAGGGTAGAAGCATTTTTAAGAGCCGCCGCGAGGAAAGGTTACAGAATAACGGACACGATTGTCGCGGTACCGAAAGAGGATAAGGACACAACATATTTTAAAGAGATCTTCTATAACGGCAATATTCTTTACACTCTTGAGGACAGGCGGTTTAATGCCGACAGAAAAATGACTGCCGAACGAATTGTAGATAAATATTTCAGTAAATATATCTGCCGGCTTGAAGTAACGGAAATAAGCTCAGGAAAAAGAATCCTTATGACAAATGATGAGATGTCAAACGATGAGCTTAATGAAATTGCGAAATCAAGCGAAAAAGGCTTTTTTAAATCTCAATGGGTTGCCTACACCGACCAATACGGCAAAGCCCGGAAAAGAAAGGTTATAACAAACGAATATGATACCGATTCCATTTGGTACAAATGGACCGGCGAAATGGTAAAGAAAACAATAATCAGAAGAGCGCTTAAAAGAGTGCGCGAGGTATTGCCCGAGCTTAAAGAAACGATATATGCTTTTGAAAAGGACAATGAGGAAAGCTTTGAGGTTCAGAGTACTATGCCGGAGATAAATATTCCCGACCTCGGCGAAACCGAAAGCCATATAGATCTGAATAAGCTTACAGCCGAACAAAAAGCGGATGTTAAAGAAACGCTTGAAATATTTAAGGCAAACCCGAAGCTTGCGTCGCAAAAAGCCGAGGAAATAAAGAAGGCCTTTGAGAACGGAGAAGAAAAGCAGGAAATTATTGACCGTGAATATGCTTCCATTATGAACATTAAAAAAAGCAAAAATTTATGGCCTGTTATTGAAAAATATATAGTTGAGGGCGGTGAAGCAAATGCAGATAAAAAGAGTGAACCTTAAGCAGGGAACTCTTGCATGGGAAACAGCAAGAGAAACAAGAATCGGCGGAAGTGAGGTCTTTGATATTGTCAGATATTATTCTACCGAAGAAGAACTTCAGAACTGCGGAATAGACGCTTTAAAATTTAAAACCGAAAAGCCCTATACATCTGCATGGGCGCTTTACCACAAAATTTTAAACGACGGAGTTTATCAAAAGAAAGCCTTAGAGCCTGAGCTTGCGGAGTACGGTCACGCCGCCGAGCCTTACGGTGTGTATGTACTTCAGAAGGGAAGAGAAAGAAGACTTAAAGCCGGTGAGGTTTATGCTTCGGACAGGCTTATAGCAAGCCTTGACATAAGCGGAATAAGCGAAGCTAAGGACATAAGACCGTTTGACAGAGGCGGCGGAATTGTTAAACCTAACAGAAGATTTGTATGCGAGCAAAAAACTATGCGCCCTGAAACGGTTAAAAACGGAATTCCTTATAAGTATATTGTTCAGGCGCAGTATCAGATTATTTGTTCTAAAGCGGATTTCTATATTCTGCAGATTATGATTTTGAAAGAAGATACGGTTTTCGAACGCGGAAAGATAACTCAGATGTCTAAGAAAAAAAGAATTGAGTATCTCAAAGAAAACATGACTGTCGAGCACTTTTATTTTAACAATAACGAACATCTTGCAATGCTTATAAAAAAATGCCTTGAAAGATTTTTTAAGGATGTTGAAAACAGGAACGAGCCGACCGCGTTTATTGCGAACGATACTCAAAAGAATATTATCGAAAGCATTCGGATAAACACTCTTTACAACAAAAACTTATCTTTAAAATATGATCTTTCCGAATATGTCAAGAGCAAGAACGCTTGTGATGAAGCGGATAAAAAGAGAAAAGAAGAATTACAGAAGATAATCGAAACCGCAAAAGAATACAACGCCAGCAAATTTATATCCGATGACGGATATACCGGAAGCTTTTCGGCTGCGGGTGCGTTTCTGATAAAGGAGCCTAAAGACAATGGAAAGATTTGAATTAAGGCCATATCAGAACAAGGCGGTAAATCACGCGGTCAATATGTTATATGAGAGAAAGAATTCTCTTATTGTTGCCGGCACAGGCGCAGGAAAAACAATTATGATGGCCGCGGCGATAGGAAGATTTTTCGGAGGCTTTTATGCAACGCATAAAAGAAAACCGCATATTTTGGTTTTGGTCCACAGAACGGAAATTCACGATCAGAATCACACAAAATTTGCGAAGGTTTGTCCGGAGCTGGCTACAAGCGAGATTACATCCGTAAGGAAAAGCTTACATGGATATGTGCATTTCGGAATGGTGCAAACGGTTACAAATCTTTTAAATGATTTTGCTGCTGCAAATAGTTATTTTGATTTGATTGTTATAGACGAAGCTCATCACGCAAAAGCTTCTACTTATGAAAACATAATAGAGTGGAACAGGCTCGGTAATCCCGATATGTGTTTACTCGGAGTAACTGCTACGCCTAATCGCGGGGACAAGCTTCCGCTTATAAGCTTATTTGATAACTTTTATCAGATAACAACTCGCTTTTTAATCGACAGCCATTATCTTGTAAGGCCGAAATTTATTGACGCTTCGCCTGTTTTCCTAACCGAAGAGGGAAAAGAGAAAGGGCACTTATCGAAAAACTTAAGACTTAATGACCTTGAGGGCAGAGCGCTTATTTCAAAGCTATGCAAGGATTATTTAAATCTTAAGGAAGAAGGAAAAACAATAATTTTCGCTCCGTCGCACGAATTTTGCGAAGCGATATTTGAAGAGCTTAAAAATTTGAAAAGGGAACCGGCTTACCTTTCTCTCGGTCTTGATGATATTTCGAGGAAAGAAGAGATAGAAAGGTTCGAAAAAGGAAATGCGACCGAGCTTATAAATGTTGATATAGCAACCGAAGGGTACGATTATCCGGAGCTTAGAAATATCGTTGATTTCGATACAAACGGTACACACGGTCAATGGGTACAAAAGGTCGGAAGAGTTTTAAGAACTGCTCCTGATAAAACAAGCTGCACCGTCATTGATTTCGGCGGAAATATTGATTTATACCCTGAGGGAGTCGAAACAGATGTAAATCTTGAGGGAGCTATGAAAAAGCCTAAGGGCGAGAAGCTTTCCGATGAGGATTTCTTTGCGCCTGTCAGAAAGACAAAAGAAAAGACCACTTTGGAATACAGCTCTGACGCGGAAACCGAATACACACCTTATCAGCCGCCTGAAGGATTTGAAACGGTCCTTGATTCGGATTACGGAATTATATTTGTTGCCTGCGGAAATTTAAGAGACTGTCTTATAGTGCCTGACGGCGAGGAATTCAAGGCTTATTTTACCGACAAAGTAAATATCACAGAAACGATAAGCGGCGGATTTGACTTCTGCGCAAAGCAAGGAAAAGAGTGGATAGGCGAGTTTATCAGACCGCCGAACAGGCCGATAAGCAAAATTCAAATTCAGCTTTTAGCGCCCGAATACGCTACCACAGCTTTAGACTGGTATGGGGCGAATTGCTGTATTTGTTTTAAAACTTGGAAAGGAGAGATAATATGTTCGAACAAAAATGCCAAATAAAAGATGTAGTCCAATCAGTGAACGGAGATTGCATATTATCTCTCCGAGTTCCTAAAAAGATTCTTAATGTCTATGATGAATATGCAAATAAAAATTTAAGAATAAAGCTGTGCTTATGGAGAGACAAGCGCAGTCTTGACGCAAACGGATATTTTTGGAGCCTTTGCAACAAGCTTTCCGCAAAAATAAAGCTTCCGCCTAATGAGATATACCGCATTTTAGTCAAAGAAGTCGGCGGCAACAGCGTAGTGACCCCGATAAGAAATGACGCGGTTGAAACTTGGATTGAAAACTGGCAGAGCAGGGGCGCTGGGTGGATATGCGAAAAGACCGAAAGCAAGCTTGAGGGTTATACAAATATAATCAATTATTACGGCTCTTCCGCTTACGATACGGCTCAGATGTCACGGCTTATTGAGCTTGTCAGAATTGAATGCGAAAACAACGGAATAGAAGTTGCAACGCCCGAGGAAATTGCTCTGATAAGATATGAGTAAAATTTCAAAAGCCTGCGACATTTCGCCAAAAGTCAGAAAGGAAGTGCTTGCGCGGGATAATGGGGCAAGCATATTGAGCGGTAAACGCGAAAACATTCAAATTGCTCATTACATATCCCGTGCAAGATTAGGTTTAGGAATTCCCGAAAATCTTGTCTGTCTGACGGTAAGTGAGCATTATGAGTTTGACAACGGAAAATTGCATTCCGAAATTAAAAAGGTCATAGAGGACTATTTAAAACAAAAATATCCGTATTGGAATAAAGAGGATCTTATTTATAAAAAATGGAGGTTTTAAAAATGGCGAGAAAACAGATGTCTCAAAAGGAACAGCTTTTAAAATATCTTATGAAGCATAAAACCATTACACCTGCCGAAGCTTTCTCGAAGCTTGGAATTTACAATTTTTCCGCCCGTCTTTCCGAGCTTAAGAATTCCGGTTACAAATTTAATGTAAAGATAGTTACAAAGAAGAATTTGGACGGAACGCTCAAACGCTTCGGACAGTACACTTTAATAGAAGGAGAGGACCGATGTTTAATTCAGTAATTCTTTCCGGAAGATTAACTCAGGATCCTGAGCTTAAAACTACCACTACCGGAAAAAGTGTTACTTCCTTTTCTGTAGCCGTAGACAGAGCATATAAGGCGGACGGAGAAAAGATAACCGATTTCTTGAATATAGTAGCTTGGGGAAGCACGGCCGAGTTTATAACAAGATATTTCAGAAAAGGAAATCTTATAGGAATCGAGGGTTCAATAGAAACCCGAAAGTATCAAGATAAAAACGGAGATAACAGGACGGCTTTTGAGATAGTTGCAAAAGAGGTTCACTTCTTAGAGAGGAAGAAAGAAGAATGAATTACGAAGAATTAAGAATTGCACTGCTTGAAAAAAGTCCGGTATCGGCGCTTATAAGTATTTCTGCAGGACATAAAGAACAAATTGATTTTAAATGCGTAAATGCTGTTATATCAAAAAATGAAAACGGAAAATTTGTGACACTGGCTGAGCTGCTTGATAAAAACGGGTTAAGCGTTGTCAGGGTTCCGGCAGAAAATGTAAAAAGGAGATAATATGGGAAGACCTGTAAAGAAAGGTCTTGATTATTTTCCGCTTGACGTCCGAATGGACGATAACATAAAACTGATCGAAGCAGAATACGGTTTGCTTGGGTTTGCAGTAATAATTAAGCTTTATCAGAAGATTTACGATAACGGCTTTTACTGCGACTGGACATACGAGGTGGCTTTATTGTTTGCACGCGAGATAGGTGCAGGTGGTAATTTTGTTTCGGAGATAATACAGGCTTCGATCAGACGGGGTGTTTTCGACAAAAAAATGTTTAACAAGTATCACATCCTTACGAGTAAGGGAATACAAAAAAGATACTTGACGGTTTGCAAACGCCGTAAATGTTTTGAAGTCGACAACAAATACCTCTTAATAAGTATACCCACTGCGGAAGATAATGCAGACAAAAACGGGGTTTATGTATGCAATAACGAAGTAAATGTATGCAACAATTCACAAAGTAAAGTAAAGGAAAGTAAAGTATATATTAGTAGTTGTAGTAATATATATATTCCTTCGTTTGAGGAAGTCAAGCTTTACTTTAAACAACAACAACTAAAAGGGAACCCCGAAACATTTTATAACTTTAACGAAGGTAATAAATGGAAGCATAGGGACAAATGGAAAGAGTATGCCAAACGGTGGTCTGAGCTCGAAAGGAAAAACGAAAAAAGCTTTGCGGCTTATGATTTATCGGAGTTTGAAAAAATGCTCGATAATGATGATTAGGAGGTAATTTATTTGATAACATTTACAGTGTACGGAAAACCGCAGGGAAAAGCGCGTGCCAGAACAGTAAGAAATCGTTTTACAGGAAAGGTACATAGCTTTACTCCGGATAAGACTTCGGAATATGAAAATTTAATAAGATATGCTTACCATAAGCAGGGCGGCAAAATAACAGACGGTCCGCTCAGCGTGTTTATTGTCGCTTATATGCCGATACCTGCGAGTTTCAATAAAAAGCAAAAAGCGGCGGCTGTTGCCGGCGAGCTTTTCCCCGAGGTTAAGCCGGACAATGATAATATAGAAAAAATCGTCTTTGACGCATTAAACGGTATTGCCTACAAGGATGATATTCAGATTGTAAAATGTTCAACGGTTAAAAAGTTTGATTCAGATCCGCGCATTGAAGTCACTGTTCGCAGACTTCCGACCGGTTGGAGAAAAGTCGACGGAAAATATAAGGAGATTAGCCTATGAAACGAAAAATCAGTGTAATTATCAAAGAACCGGATAAAAAGCCTAGGCATGTATATATCAGTAATACGCTTGAAAATCTTCAAAAGACCGTAGGCGGATATATCGAAGCAGTCACACTCTGCTCGGATTTAGTTATTATTTGCAACGAAGAAGGCAAAATAAAAAAATTACCTTATTGCTGCACGATCGCACATCAGGATTTTGTGGGTCCGGTGATAATTTGCGGTATAGACGGCGAAAACTTTTCGGATATTCCGTGCGAATATAAAACTATGAAAAAGATTTTTTCACAATTATGGGATTGACAGAAAAACAAAGTATTAAGGAAGTGTATTGTTGTGGCTTATAAAAACATCGAGGACAAACGGACTTATCACAGGAAATATATGAAGGAAAGAAGAGATTGGTTTAAATCTTACCACTTTTGTACAGAATGTGGCAAACAAGATGCGTACACCATAGGTGGAAGAAGATTATGCTTTGATTGTAACGAGAAATTTAAGTCAAGAAAACCGACCGAAGAAGTATACCAAAGAAAAAGAGAAAAATCCAAAGAGAGATACGAAAAAAGAAAATCCGAAGGATTGTGCACCAATTGCGGAAAACCCGCTCGAAAAGGTTTTACAAAATGTTTACGCTGCTCAATAAAGGATAGGGAAAGGCGGAGAGATAAAACCATTATACCGCGCTCCGAACGGCGAGAATATGGATTGTGCGCTCGCTGCGAAAAAAAGCTGAACGGTCAAAAAAATACAGACGGCAGAGATAGCAGATTATGTAAAGCTTGCTATGAAAAACAGGCGGCAGTGAACAAAAAATACCGAGAAAGCCATTTATGTCTGCGCCCTTTGCGGAAACCTTTCTGCAATACAAAAGAAGCTTGGGATAATTATTTCAAATTGAAAAAGAGAAGAGATGAAAGGATTAAGCGGTATGAGTCAAATCAAGAGCAAGCAACGGGTTAAAGATTTCGCCGAAGTGTTCACAAACCCAAGAGAAGTCAATGCAATGTGTGATTTAATACCAAATGATGTTTGGGAAGATATAAGCAAGACTTTCTTAGAGCCGTGTTGCGGCGAGGGTGTGTTTATTCTTGAAATTTTAAGAAGAAAGTTCTCAAGGTGCAAAAAACGGAAAGATTACACGGTTGCTTTGCAGTCGATTTATGGTATGGAGTTGCAGGCAGATAATGTTGAAATAACTAAAAACAATATTTTTCGCCTTTGCGAACAATATTTTAAAATCACTAAAGCGGAGAAGGAGATTATAAATGACCACATCATACAGGCGGACAGTTTAAAAATAATGAAAATGATGAGTGACGAAAATTTAAAATAAACAAGTGATTTATAAATTGAAGAACGGCTTAATTCGGAGGTAGAAGAATGAAAGTCTATTTAACAGGGAAAACAAACGATTTTAATTATAGCAGTATCAATATTGTTACTGAAGTTGTTAAAGAATTTGATAATGAAAATGACACAAAAGATTATATTAACAAACACCCCGAAATGTTTGATATTCAAATATCTGAAGGATATTATGTTAAGCCAAAATATCAATATGTTTGAGGTAGAAGAATGAATAACAGAAAAATACCTATCCAATTTATTGATATGGTTAAAATTATTTGTTGTAAAAACTGTAAACATTATACTATGAATACAGAATTATTAGGCAATGTATGTAATCGTTTGTTTACAGTATTTCCAATGAAACCCGATGATTTTTGCAGTTATGGAGAAAGGAAAGACGAAGAATGACCGATAAGAAATTTACTGATGAGGAAATTATAAAGGCTTTGGAATGTTGTAAAGACTGTTGTTGTAAACAATGCGACGAAGAACCTGATTTTCAAGAATCAATCAACCTTATCAACCGCCAAAGGTCGGAGATTGAGAGACTGGAAAAAACATATAAAGCAGACCAGCAGTTAATAAGTGCTTTGAATAAGTCCAACAATTTAGCCAAAGCCGAAGCATACAAAGAGTTTGCAGAGAGGTTGAAAGGATATAGAAATGGAAACTATATTTTTGTTTCAACAGCATTGCTTGATAATCTCTTAAAAGAAATGGTTGGTGAGAAAAAATGACAAACGAAGAAGCGATAAACACGATTGAACACGGTTGCATATACCGAGATAAACGAGGCGGCGAGGCTTTGGAAATTGCTGTTATTGCCCTTAAAAAGCAGATACCTAAAAAGCCAAGAAAAACAAGAAGTGAAATAGTATGTCCAACTTGTAATACATTGGTTGGTTCAAGCCCTTATTGTAGATATTGTGGTCAAGCATTAGATTGGAGTGATACAGAATGACTTGTAAAGATTGCCTGCATTATGAAGCGTGCTGTTATTGGTTGAACAAAGAAAAGAAACATCTAAATTGTGATGATGGGTTTATTTGTGACAATTTCACCAATCGTTCCGAATGGGTGCATTTGCCGTGTAAGTTGGGAGATACGGTGTATTATTTTGACGGTGCGTATCACTTGAAAGATAAAAATATGTGGAAAATTAAGCCGATAAAAGTAACAGAGTTTAGTACGAAGATAGGCAGAAGCGGTAAGTTGTATCCTTTGAGCATTATAGCGAACGGAACACGATATCCGATAACAAGCATAGGTAAAATCGTATTTTTAACTCGTGAAGAAGCAGAAAAAGTATTGGAGGAAAAGAAATGAAATATAATGCTGAAGAGGAAAAGAAATGAAATATAATGCTGAAAATGGTTATGGACTTAAATTGACAAAATTTGATGAACAATATGAAGACTGTATTATTTACAGGGATACAAAAGAAGAAATAATCAGGCTTGCTGATAATATTATTCGTACATTTAATGAACGAGGATTATTGGATAAGTTAAATGAAATGCAGTCAAATGCTCGTTATAAAGATGAAAATAGTGGTATAGGTTATTATAAATTATTTGAAGACAAATTTGAAATACCTTCATACTTCATTAACTTACTCTTAGAAAAACATAATATGAAAGTTTTAGGGTGGTAAGTATGCAGAAAAAATATAATACGCAAAAGAGCTTAATTTGTAAGGAAGGTTGAATAATGGGAAAGAGAGGGTATGAATCAATATTTTTGTGAAATTTGCGGAAGCGTAATTTACAGCGTGGGTAAGAAACGGAATATTAAATGCGAATCCTGCATGCGCAAGGCAAGGTCCAAAAAAGCAAGAGAACAGACAAACAGCCCGTATTTTAAAAGGAAATTTGATAATTCGGGATTGCATACCGCAATTTATGAACTCGAGCATTATAATAAAAAACATAATACTAACTATACTTACGGAAAATACAAAGCGTTAATGCAAAAAAAGAAATAACGGCTCCGCTATTTACTTTTATATTTTTGGGACTACTATTGAATTAAATAGTAGTCCTTTTTTATGGGGTGGTGAAATGGCAAATGAAAAAAATCTTACTCACAAATTAACAGTGGACGATCAGCGAGCAGGCGGAAAGAAAAGCGGAGAAATCCGAAGGAGAAAACGCGATACTGCTAAAATCGTCGAAAAAATGCTCTGCAGTGAGCTTAATAAAAAAGATAAAGAAAAAGTTAAGGAAATATCCGGAGAGCTTGAAAAAGACGAAATGACGGTAAATGCGCTTATGATAGCAGGCCAAATAAAAGCTGCTATGTGCGGGAATGTCGGAGCATTTCAAAATCTTCAAAGTTATCTTGAAAGAAGCAATGTCAAAGACGATTCCGATTCGGATTATACGATTCCTATAACGGATATTACAGTGGATTTTCTTGAAACCTACAGGACCGTGCATAAAATTTTTGACGGTAAGAGCGATATTCAGGAAATTATTCTAAAGGGCGGACGCGGCTCTATAAAATCAAATTTTTGGAGCGCTCTTGTAGAGGAAACGATTAGAAATGACCCTCAGGCGCATTGCGTGGTTACAAGAAGGTATAAAACAGATTTGAGAAACTCTGTATATTCTCAATTTATGAAAACAATTACGAGGCACAATAAGCTTGACGATTGGGAATTTACTACATCGCCGCTTATGGCAAAATATAAAAAGACGGGACAATGTGTTTTGTTTGTCGGAGCTGACAAGCCTTTGAGCTTAAAGTCATATAATCTTTCGTTCGGCTATATAAAACTCCTTATAAACGAGGAATGTGACGAAATGGCAGGCATTGAACAACTGGATAACATTTATGATACTTTCATCAGAGCGGACGCGCCGGCGATAAATATTAAGGTTTTCAATCCACCGAAGTCGGCTAACAATTTTATGAATGAGTATACAGCTTCAAAAGTAGGCGACAGGCTTTCTTACATTTCACATAGTTATTATTATAATGTTCCTAAGGAATGGCTTGGAGAAAGATTCTTTCAGCGCGCGGAGTGGTTTAAAGAACACAAACCTAAATATTACGCTAATAACTATTTGGGCGAGGTTACCGGAACAGGCGGAGCGATATTTGAAAATCTTGAGCTCAGGAAAATAACCGACGATGAAATAAAAAGAATGTCTTATTTTTATTATGGTCTTGATTTTGGATATGAACATCCTCAGACTTTTATAAAATGTTTTTATGATTTTGAAACGGATATTCTTTATCCTATCGAAGAGGTTTATTCAAGGCGCTGTAAGAACTCAACCTTTGCTAATAAAATAAAAAAATACAAAAATGTTGAAATAATAGCAGATAGCGCAAGGCCGGACAATATTTCCGAAATGAATGATTGGGGATTTGATGTTGTCGGCGCTGTTAAACGCTGGGGCATGAATAAAGGCCGCGATTATTGTTGGGAATGGCTAAGGCAGTGCAATAAAATTGTAGTAGACCGAGAACGAACTCCGCATTTGGCTGACGAAATGACTAAGCTTGAATTTGAACTTTTGAAAGACGGAACTTTTTCAAGTGAATATCCTAAGCTTGGTGAGGACTGTGTTATGGCTCTGATTTATGCGCTTAATCGCGTTATTAAGGAGAGCAGGCGCGAGGATTTATATGAGGATGAAGACTTAAACGAAGGAGAAGAAAATGAATATTAAAGAATCTGTAAAAGGTATTATTAAAAAAATAGCCGTTAAGCTCGGACTTGAAGTAACAGAGACTGAAGATAGTAACCTAAGCTTTGCCGATAAAGGTTTTAATCCTTTGGCAATAGGTGCTGCAGTAGTTGCTAATATTGCGGTTGATGACAGTGATATCATTATCGAAGGTGAGAGCGAACGCGCAAAAGCAATAAGAGAAATCAAGGATTATTACCAAGAAGATATGGAGACAGCCGCCGCAGAAATTGCTCTGGCTACGGGCGGATGTATAATAAGACCGTTTTCAGACGGTGAGGATATCGGGGTCAACCTAATCGGAAACGATAATTTCATGATTACGGACGCAATCGGCAGAAATATCAAGGGTGTGATAATGCAGCTTGACGGGTATGTAGCCGAAAGCGATAGTTTTAAACTTTTTGAGAGTCAAAGAATTATTTCAGGCGTTTCCGGTAAAATCGTAGAGATAAAAAGATTCGCTTTTAAAAACGGAAATGAGACGGATATTCTTCGCACTCGGTGGAAGGAATTTAAAACCGAAGAATATATTTTATCTGACCAATTGCTCTTTGGATTTTATCGTTGTCCTACACTTAACCGTGATAATTACAATTCTTCAAACGGTGTTCCGATAACATTCGGCAATGAAAAAGTGGTCGAGAATGTCAAAAAGAAATACGAACAGTATAACGAGGAGTTCAACCGTAAAGAGGCTGTAATATTTGTCGGCAAAAGAATGTTCAAGAAAGAAGACGGAAGCTTGCAGGGTAAAAAAGAATATTCCTTAGCCGGAAAAACATTTATCGTGGGAGATCCGGACCTCAACGGCACTGTAGAAAACTCGATTAAGGAATATTCACCGGAAATAAACGAAGAAGAATGGAAAGCCGGTATAAATTTAAATCTTTCGGTGCTTGAAATGTGCTGCGGATTTTCAAGGGGCGTTTTTACAGCTCCTGAGACGGCTTTTGCCACAGCTACGGAAATGCACAACAGTCTGAAAAAAACATTTTCTTTCGTTAAGCGCTTTCGGTCTTCAATTGCTCACGGAAATAAAATGCTTTTTAATGCTATAAGCATTATTATGACGCTTAACGGCACGGTTCCTTACGGAGATTTCAAAGTTTCTCACGATTGGAGCTACGATTATATTGAGCAAACCGCGGAGAAATTCAATCAGCTTTTGCAGGCACATGCCGCCGGTTGCCTTAAGGACGAGGACCTTGTTTCGTGGGTTAAAGGTATTGACGAACAGGAAGCCCAAAAATATATGCAGGAGCTCAGAGCTTATGCAGAGGATGATATAACAGATGAACAACCTATTAAACGAGAATTGGATTGAGGCTCTTCCGGATAAGGTTGCGGATAATCTTATTAAACAAAACGCGGAGGTTATTGAGGTTATCTGTAAAAGGCTTAAAAACATAGGAGATTTAAGGCCTACCGAAATACATAAACTTGCAAATTCACTTGCCTTTGCAGGAGCAGACTTAAAGACAATTTACAAAATAATCGGGAAATATACCGAACTGAATAAAAAGGAAATCAATAAAATTTTTGATAAGGCGGCGCACGAAAACGATGCCTTTGCTGAGCAATATTATAGTTTTCGGGGGCTTGCCCCTAAAAGTACGGCAAATGACGAATATCTCAAAAATTTAGTAAGAGCGATAAAAGAAACTACGCTTGAAAAATATGAAAACCTTTCCGATACCTATGCCTTTAAATTTGCAGGAAGAAAACCTTTAACCTTGAGACGGGCTTACACGCAGGCAGTAGATAAGGCTATATATCAAGTTTTATCCGGCACGGTTGATTATAATACCGCTCTTCGAAGCACTGTCAGAGATTTATCTGACAGCGGCCTCAGAACAATCGATTTTGAAAGCGGCGTTTCAAGGCGCGTTGATTCAGCGGTAAGGATGAACATTCTCGACGGTGTTCGGGAACTCAGTCAAAAAATGCTTTTGTATAACGGTGAAAGCTATGGGTCTGACGGCGTGGAGCTTTCTGCGCATGCGCTTTCTGCTCCGGATCATGTTAATGTTCAGGGCAGACAGTTTTCTAACGAAGAATTCAGCAAAATGCAGAATGGGGAAGACTGCAAGGATGTAAACGGCAATGATTACGCCGGCTTTGACAGGCCTATAGGACAATGGAACTGTAAGCATTTTGAATTTCCTATTGTGATAGGAGCCTCAGAACCGGCGCACAGCGATTCAGAACTCGAGGCGCTTAAGAATAACAGCTTAAAAAAATACAGCCTTACGCAGGAAATGAGAAAGCGTGAGCGCAACATCCGAAAGCTTAAGGACAGAAGAATGGCTTTTTCGGCTGCAGGTAATGAGCTTGACGCAAAGCGAACTCAAAGAGATTTGAATGCCGCGCTTAAGGATTACACAAAATTTTGCCGAGACAACGGATTTGAGCCTAAATACGGCAGAACTAATGTTGATGGATACAAAAGGATATCTTCGGTTGACAATTCTGTGAAAAATGGTATAATAAATACAGAGGGTGAGAGGATGGCGTCAATCAAAACCATAGATAGCCCTATTGAACAACGAAACACCGCAAAGGGAAATCCGAATGCCATTTTAATTTATAACAGACCGCTTAATAACAGGCAAAAGCGGATTTTAGATGTATTAAAAGATTATGACAGCACAGTTATTGTGAATAAAAGTAATGTCAACATGTCTGATTTGGCTGCACTTACCGCAATAACTGGAGATGAATTTGCTTTGTTTACAAAAGGAAAAGAACGCTTAGTAATTCGTGGTAATGCTTTTAGCGTTAATGTAGATATTAACAGAGCAAAATTGTTAAGCGAGCTAGGATATAAATGGAGTGGTCATACTCATCCTGGGCTTAACGATTTGAATATGCAACCTTCTGACGGTGATTATATGATATTGTCTTGCTTTAGACAGGACAATTCTGTAATATATAATTCTAAAGGCAATTTCCGTACTTTCGAGAAGAGGTGAACGATGTGTGTAAGATGTTTTCTAAATACGAAAATGAAATCCGTAAATATTGCTCAGACAATAATCTTGATTTTGAAAAAGTCAAAAAAATGTCTCAAAGCTGGAGCAAAAATGATATTTGGTTACAATATTTTGACGCTTCTAAAGGCGAAAAGGGTCTTTTGGACGAAACGCCTGCACCTATCGTTTTAAAAATATTTATTAAAAACGATGTTTTAACTTTTGAGCAAACGGAGTTTACAAAGAAATATCTTCAATAAAAAATGATAAAGCCAAAAACTTTGTGAAAAGAACAAGATGGTGCTTGAGGCGGCAAATTTCGTGTCGACCACGCGCCGATGGCATGACAGGGGAAACCCGAGTAGATGTAGGGGAATGGCACGCTTACCAAGCACTTATTCATGTTTTGAGGTTGCTGAAATAGCAGCCTCACTTTATTTTGAAATATATGATTCAAAAGTTTGCTGTATATCGGAGTGATTTTTTATCAAATTAAAAGATATTATTTGTCTTTTAGGGAAAAAAGTAAGGGTAACTGATACGGACGATTCCCAAAGAGTTGGTTATTTTACAGACTATACATTAGCGATAAATAATCCCGAAGGTGAATGGAGTATCGAAATATATCCCACTAAAGATTCAATGAGCGGATTCGGCTATTTTGAATCTGATATTAAGTCTATTGAAGAGGTAGAGTAACATCCTTTGGAGGAAAAATAGCAATGTCAGAAAAAGAGCGTATAAAATTTATAAAAAAACTTGCCGAACTTGACGATATCGCTGAAAAAGCAGGCGGATATGTTGCATTAAACTCCGATGTTGAAAACGAACCTCATTATAACTACCGTGCTATCAGTAAATATTGCAAAGAAAAAGGAATAGAACCGCTTGATATGACAATTCGTGAGCTTAATTCGTTTATTGTTCCGTAGCAAAAAATTATTTTTAAAAGGAGCGAGAATGATGTCGGAGCAAGATATTAGAGACATGCGCAAATTGGATGAATTAGCCGAAAAAGCAGGCGGATACGTTACTCCGCCGAATTCTGTAGAGCACAGCGAAAAATTTGAGGAAGATTTTTCCGCAATGCGTAAGTATTGTTTTACCCATAAAAAAAGTTTTTCTGAACTTACGCTCAAAGATTATGAGGTAATAGGAATCAAACCTTTTTAATGTGATTTGAGTTTTTAGTCAAAGACTGTCTTTTATAGGCAGTCTTTTTTGCGCACAATTTTGTATTTTGATATTTTTCTGTTCCGCTATTGACTTTTATATATGCGTGTTATCATAAATTTAGGGTTTATACCCGTTATTTCCATTCCGCGGACAACGCGGATAATAAATTATGATTAGGAGATAAAATATGGAAAATATTCTTGAAATTTTGAAGTCGGCAAATGTTGAGCTAACCGAGGACCAAAAAAAGACGGTTGACGAAGCCGTCAAAAAAAGCTATCGCGGAATCGAAGAATTTGAGGACAAGAAAAACCGTATCATAGAGCTGAAAAAGCTTAATGACGATTTATCCGAAAAAATCAAAAACTTCGACGGCGATAAGGAAAAGCTTGAAGTGCTTCAGAAAAAGGTTGCGGACTTCGAAGCGGCAGAGTCGAAACGCAGGGAAGAACAGCAGACGGCCGAGCTGGAAAATACCATGCGCGAAAGATTCGCTCCTCTTAAAGGCGATAACGAATTCTATAATTCTTATGCCGAAAAGGAAATATACGAGGATTTTAAAACCGCTGTTTCGGATAAGGCTAACGCAGGAAAGTCCGACAGTGATGTTTATGCCGCGGTAATAAAAGACAGGGATGTTTACAAACCGAAAGAAAAATTTGTAAATCCGCCAGTAAGCGGTGAAAACAGTTCAAAAGCCGATGAAATTGCAAAAGCAAGGTCGGTTATGGGACTGAAAAATTAAAGAAAGGATATTAAAATGGCAAATTCAATTACTCTTTTTAAGAAATATATCGACCAGATAGACGATGTTTATAAGGCTTCGGCTAAAACCGCTGTTCTTGACGGCGATATGTCTCTTACTCAGAAAGGCTCCAACGCTCACGAAATTGTTATTCCGAAAATTTCAATGGACGGTCTCGGAGACTATTCACGAAACGGCGGTTATGTTGACGGCGATGTTTCCGTAACTAACGAAACCGTTGAGTTCAATTATGACAGAGGACGCGCGTTCACCGTTGACGCTATGGACGATGAAGAAACCGCAGGCGTTGCATTCGGCAAGCTTGCCGGCGAATTTATCAGAACTAAGGTTGTCCCTGAGCTTGACGCTTTCCGTTTTGCAAAATATGCGGGCCTTACAGGTATTTCTAAGGTCTCTGCCGGTGCAACTCTTTCTACCGGTGCGGATGTTATTTCAGCTCTTCGCGCAGGTATTACCAAAATGGATGAAGACGAGGTCCCCGAGGAAGACAGACTTCTCTTTATCACTCCTACGCTTTACGGCCTTGTTCAGGATTTGGATACAACCAAGAGCAAGGAAGTGCTTAACAGATTTTCGAGTGTAATACTTGTGCCTCAGAGCAGATTTTATACTGCGATTACTCTCTATGACGGTAAAACCGATACAAGCGCGTCTGACGGCGGCGTAAATCAGAAGGTCGGCGGTTATGTTAAAGCAAGCGGCGGTAAAGATATTAACTTCTTTATCATTCATAAGCCTGCGACCATTCAGTATACAAAGCATACCGTAAATAAGGTTATCACTCCTCAGGAGAATCAGACCGCTGACGCATATAAATTCCCCTACAGAGCTTACGGACTTGTAGACGGTTATGAGAATAAAGCCGCGGGCTTTTATCTTCATCATAAGGCTTAAGGGGCGATATTATGAAAACTGTAGGTTTAGTATTCCCCGATAACAAAAAAACCGTAAAACAGGTTGAGGGCAAAAAGCCCGATACCAAGCAAACCGAAAAACCGAAATCGTAACGAAAGGAGCGGTTAAATGTATTTAAGCTATTCTGATTATGTCGGATACGGCGGTAAGCTGGAACAAAACGCATTTAACCGCTTTGAATTCCGCGCCGGAAGAATGATTGATATGTATACTCAATCAAGGCTTAAAGGTATACCGTCAACAGCGATACCGAATGAAGTTAAAAGGTGCATGTTTGAGCTCGTCGATTATATATCGAGTAATTTATCAAACGGCACAGTTAAAAGCGTACAGTCCGAAAGCAATGACGGTTATTCAGTTTCTTATTCTTCAAATAAAAGCTGTTCCGACGAAATTTATGATATTATTTATACTTATCTTTCGGAAACCGATTTGATGTATATGGGGGTTGACTGATGAAATATCCCGAATGGTGGAACAAGACGCTTACAATATACAATAAATCGGTCGGAGAAGACGATGAAGTCAAATACATAAGACGGGTCGTGAATAATTGTTTTGCTAAAAGTTCACCTGTTTATTCGACTTCCTCGGATTTAGGCAGCGTTAAAAATCAAACTATCGTTCGAATACCTTTAGGGGATATAATTGTCAATGCCGAGGATATTATTATCGTCGGAAAAATCGACGATGAAATCGACGAATATACAAACGGTATGCGCGCGGCGGACATTTTAAAAAAATACAGGTGTGCAAATAATGCGTTTACGGTCAAATCGGTTACGGTTAATAATTACGGTGACCTTGCACACATAAAAGCGGAGGGCTGCTGATGGATTTTATAACACCTTTTGCCGAATATTTGCTTTCATGTGAATCAATTAAAAACAACAAACTGTTCGTTAATGCTATAAATGCCGAAGACGGGGCGAAGCAGATTGTAACTTCTGAAATCGACAGAAGTCAAGATAAAGAATATATCGACGGTTCGGTTTTGCATAAGGTAATTTTTACAGTGTTTGATTTTAAGAATATTTCTTTCTCGGCAATTTTAAAGAAAATGCTTAAGAAAAATAAAAATATCGAAAGTATTCTTGAAGTTCAAACCCTTATTGATTGGATTTCCGAGCAAAACAAAAAAAGAAATTTTCCCGATTTCGGAGAAGATTATAAGGTCGAAAGGATAGAAACGACATACCTTACACCGTCAACACCTTCGATTGAAAATTCGGACTTAGCCAAATTCAGCATACCGATAGTTTGTTATGTTATGGACTATACAGAGGCTATAAAATGAGCAAGGTTTCAATTTCTTTTTATCTTGAAAAAAATCTTCAAAAGTTCAGTACTCCGGAAGCGAAACGAGTTGGATTGGTTTCCTGGTATAAACGGATGTTTAAATTTATACCTTTTGAAACCGGTCTGACCGCAAGCAATATTACGATTGAAGACGACGGCATTCATTTCAAAGCTCCTAACGCGAGATTTTTATATTACGGTAAGCTTATGGTTTCGCCGACAACAGGTTCTTCTTGGGCAAAAAAAGGCGAAACAAAGCGTAAGACTAATATAAATCTAAAATATTCAAAAGAGCAGCACCTGAATGCGTGTGCCTTTTGGGCAAAGGTTGCCGCGGATTTGTACGGCGACGCAATTTCAAAAGAAATAAAAAATACAATTTTAAGGAAGTGATTTCATTGACAGAAGCTCAGCTTAAAGCTTTCAGAGATACTTTTAAGCTTACCTCGACAGACAATACAACCGATGTCGGCTCTGCAGATATAAAGCGCAAAATGCTGGCGGTTTATATTAAGAAGGGTGACGATACGAACGGAGATTTCGAATTGCTCGGTTATAAGCAGGAGAGCGCTTCGATTGCTTCAAATTATGATTCAAGCGAAATCAGCGATGTAAACGGAGTTCATTATCTCGATAATCTTTCAAAGGCGGAAAAGCTTGAGATGTCAGAATACCATCTGAATCCTAAAGCTACTAAGTTTTTGGAAGAGGCTGTTAAGCTTAAGATATTCGACCGCGAGGACCTCATGAACGATTACGAGATCCTTATCGTTCACGGATATTTAAGAGACGAAAGCGGCAAATGTTTGGCGACCAAAGAAACAGGTTGTACCTTAACTTTGGATAATGCCGGCGGAAAGGGTGTAGTTACAAACGATGTAAGTATAGCACTTTCCGGTATTAAAACCTTCGGAACAGTTCCGGAGATAGTCGCAAAGCCGACATTTACGGAATATACTCCTACCGCTTCGCAGAAAGCTGTAACTAAATAATTTTAAAACCGCTCTTTTTATAAGGGCGGTTTTTGTGTAAAAAATTTTTTTGAAAAAGTACTTGACAATAGCGTAACGCTATGCTATAATATAATCAATCCAAGAGATAGGGGGTGACAAAATGGGTCATAAAAAAAGACGGTCAACCAAGTCCAAGCTTAACCTTCCACAGTTACTTATTAACGGACTGATTGACCTGATAGTCGGGGTTTTAACCGCCTTGATTATCAAGAAACTGTAAACAGCTTGATACGGTCGAGGGGCTTACCCACCCCTTGATTGTATCATAAAAAAACCAAAAAATCAAGGAGGCAGTTTATGAAAGAATTTTTAACAATTTTTGCAGTTGTTATGATATGCTTAGGTATCGCTAAAATCATCAAATACCTTGTGTTAAAATTACTGCAAAAAAAGAAAGGGGGAAAATAATCTGATATCAAAACCGATTAAACTTTCGCCTAAAAAAGGAAATCACGGGCATATAACAAGTTATACCGTGAATATAGGTTCTGCCGAAGCTCGCAGTTGTGGTTTCACAAAAGAAAATGTAGAACTTGAAAAGGTGATTGATACCGAAAACAAAAAAATAGTGATTAAAATTAAGGATGATTAAAAGACAATAGCGCAAACTACCCTCTACCAAAGCGTCAGTTTACGCTATCGCAAACACAAGAGTTATACTCTGTGCATATTTATTATACTGCACACATTAACTCTTGTCAAATTTAAAGTGATAGGAGTTTTAATTATGTCTATAAACACGATGAAAACAATCAGCGACTTCAAAGGTCAAATAAACACAAGATATTCGATGTGCGTTTCGGATATGTACGCCATTCAGAGAGCGAGCAATGAATTATTCGATGTTATGTATAATGCGTTCGTTTTCGGCTATGCGCAGGGCTCTAAGGCTACAAGAAAGGAGCTTGCGCGATGAATGAATTACAGATATTTGAAAATAAAGAGTTCGGCAAAATTCGCACGGTCGAAATTAACAGCGAGCCGTATTTCGTGGGTAAAGATGTGGCTGATATTCTCGGGTATCAGAACGGAAGCAGAGATATTCAAAGGCATGTTGATGCTGAGGACCGCCAAAACTACCAAAACGGTACTTTTGAAAGTAATAGGGGAATGACCGTCATAAACGAAAGCGGTTTATACAGTCTTATACTTTCAAGCAAGCTCCCGACCGCAAAGAAATTCAAGCGTTGGGTTACGAGTGAGGTTTTACCCTCTATCAGAAGTCACGGAATGTACGCTACCGAAGAGCTTCTCGCGAATCCGGATATAGCGATAGCGGCGTTTCAGGCGCTTAAGGTTGAAAGAGAGCAAAGACAGCTGTTACAGTTCGAATGCAACAAACAAAAGCAGATTATAGGCGAATTAAAGCCAAAAGCGGACTATACGGATATAATCCTGCAAAGCAAAAGCCTTGTCACCGTCACTCAGATAGCAAAGGACTATGGGATGTCGGGCACGGCATTGAATGAAATGCTTCACCGTTACGGAGTTCAATATAAGCAAAGCGGTCAATGGCTTTTATATTCAAAATACCATAATAACGGCTTTACGCACTCCGAGACCGTGACAATAACACACTCTGACGGCAGGACCGGAACGGTTATGAATACGAAATGGACTCAAAAGGGAAGATTGTTTATATACAACCTTTTAAAATCCTACGGTTTTCTTCCGGTAATTGAAAGAGAAATAAGCGCTTAAAATTATTTAAAAAAAGTCTTGACATATACGCATTAAAGGCGTATAATATAGACATAGAGGGAGATGGTATAAACGAAAAGAGCGGACTTTATAAAGTTACTTGAAAAAAACGGTTGGTACTTAAAAAGGAACGGAGCGGGGCATGATATTTATACCAACGGAAAAGAGAATGAAACAATTCCAAGGCACAGGGAATTAAAAGAAAATCTTGCAAGGGCTATAATAAAAAGGCGAGGGCTCAAATGAGCCTTGCGCCGTCCGAGTTTTATATTTTTAATGGAGGTAAATGTATATGAAAAATTCATATCCTATTTTGCTTACGCCCGAGGATAAGGGCTTTACGGTTTATATTCCCGATTTTGATATTAACACACAAGGCGAGGATTTAACCGACGCTATTGAAATGGCGCGAGACGCTATCGGCTTAATGGGCGTTGATATGGAAGATGACGGAAAAGTATTGCCAACACCGCGCAAGCTTGATGATGTAAAAACATCTTCGGGCGAAATCGTGACACTTGTAGATGTTGATTTTTCGGAGTATAGGCGTAAAAACGAAATGAGAGTAGTTAAGAAAAATTGTACTCTTCCGAGTTGGCTTTGCTATGCGGCGGAAAAAGCAAATATTAACTTTTCTCAGGCTTTGCAAGAAGCACTCAAACGGGAATTGAAAGTAAGCGACAGATAAAAACACACGGCAGATTTTGCATTGCAATTTCTGCCGTGTAATGTTATAATATGCTTCGTGATAAGGTAAGCCTAAACGGTAGGCGGTTAAATCTTGCCCTCGAAAGGGGGCGTTGCCAATGGGATACATAACAACAAACGATTTATTTTCGTTCGGGATTTTGATTGTTTCAATCATTACTCTTATTGTTACCATAGTGTGCAAAAAGAAATAGACCGCCCAGCCTCCAAGCAAGCGGTCTAAATCTTTTTAGATTACTTAATGAGGGTTAACCGTCTATCGGTTTACCTTATCCACCCTTATTATACCACAATATGATATTTTGTCAAGCACCTGCAACACGCGGGTGCTTTTTTGTTGTCCGCTATTGACTTTTATATATGCGTGTTATCATTGAAGTAGAATAAAAAACGAGAGGAAATTCATTATGAAAATAGATTTTGGTATAGAAGCGGTTAAATGTCAGCTCGGCAATTCGGATAAATATATTTATTTTTATCCTACAGACGCAAATTTCCCCGAAAGGCTTGAAGAAGCTTATGATGAAATTGAAAAATATGCTTCCGGCTTAAAGGAAGTCGAAGGTATTGAAGCTAAAATCAAGCAGAACAGGGAAATTGACGAATTCGTTAAAGCTAAAATTGATTATGCTTTCGGATATCCGGTATCAGAGACTGCCTTTGGATGTGTTTCTGCACTTTCTCTTGACGCTGACGGATTTTATCTTTTTGAGAAATTTATAAACGCTATACTGCCGGTTATCGAAAAAGAATTCGGCAAGAGATTTGAAAAGCTTAATAAAAGGGTTAAATCATACACCGATAAAAAAGGCATGCACCCTGCACTAAAGAAATGATAACGGAATTACCTTACTCTCTGAAGGTTAACGGCAAGCAGTATGAGATTTATTGCGATTTCAGAGATGTTATTAACGCGATAGTCTCTTATTCGGACCCTGAGCTCGGGGCAAGACAGCGTGCTTATATTCTGTTTCATAATCTTTATGTGAATGATGATGAAATACCCGACGAAGATGTTCCCGAAGCTTTAGATAAAATCCGTTGGTTCGTGGACTGCGGCAGAGATTATGAAGAAACTCAATCCTCGCCGCGGCTTATGGATTGGGAACAGGATTACAATATAGTAGTTTCGGCGGTTAATAAAATTGCGAATGTTTTAGATGTTCGCGAGCTGCCGTTTTTGCATTGGTGGACCTTTAACGGTTATCTGCAGGAACGCGGCGAATGTATGTTTTCTTCTATAGTGGAAATCAGAGATAAGCTTGCAAAAAATAAAAAGCTTGAGGATTGCGAAAGAGAATTTTTAAACACGAACCGCAACACGGTTATTTTACAGGATAAATATTCCGAAGAGGAACAAAAACAAATAAATGAGTTATTCGGATTGGAGTGAGAACAATAGCAGAAGATTTGATTTTTAATATTGATTACGATATTACGGAAGCCGAAGCTAAGCAAAGAAAGCTTGAAGCTCAGTGGAAACAGAGTGAAACAAGGGTTGAAGAGTTTAAAAGCAGGATATCCGATACAAAGTCGGAAATCGAAGGACTTAAAGAAAAGCAAGCTTTACTTAACGAGGAATTAAAAAAAGCGAGAGATATCGCCGGCAAAAAAGCTTTATTTTTAGATAATTTAAAAGCCGATGTTCAAAGCGGAAAAACAACGGTAAAAAGCGGAGATATGGCAGCTCTTGAAAAAGGTGCCGAAGCCGCTTTAAACAATGTAAGGCAGTTAGAGAAATCGTGGGAAAGCCTTAATCATAAAATAAGAGAAAAAGAAATTTCAGAAAAAAGGTATAATGCCGAGCTCATTCTTGAAAAATCAAATCTTGATGTTATAGGTGCAAAGATACTCGGGAACACTCAAAAGACAAAAGAGCAGAACGGAGAAATCAAGAAGCAGGGTAAAAGCTGGAAGGATATTACTAAGCATTTAAAAAATAACAAATCCGGTCTTGACAGAAATTTAAGAAGAATCAAAGAGCTTATAAAATCCGCATTGTTCTTTTCTGTATTAACAAAAGCTTTTACATCTATGCGAAATGCTTTAGGAGATATTTTCGGACAGGATAAAGATATTTCATCAAGATATGAGCAGTTAAAAAATAACCTTATGGTTATTACCACAACCGTAGCGCAAACAATAAAACCGCTTATAACATGGATTCTTGATAAGGTTATTTTAATAACGCAGGCAATTCAGAGCGTTCTGAGCAGAGCTTTAGGAAAAAGCACTTCCGAAATGCAAAAAATGGCAACTAGCATGAGTGCTACTGCAAAGAATACAAAAAAGGCGGGTCAGGAAGCTAAAAAAGCCACAGCAAGCTTTGATACTTTGCAGACAGCTGTTAATTCAAGCTCTGATTCCGACGATTCGAACGCGGCAGGATCCTCTGTTACTCCTATGAAGGATTTCTCTCCGGAAATGCAGGAGAAAATCGATAAAATAACGGCGATTGTGAGTGCCGCTATGTTAGCTATCGGCACAATTTTACTTTTAAGCGGTGCTCATGTCGGTCTCGGGTTAGGCTTAATGATTTTAGGTGCTATGGGGCTTGCCGCGGTTGTAGCGGCGAATTGGAATTCGATGAGCGAAGAAGTCAAAAGCGTAATCGCGGTTTTAACAACAATAATTTCTGCGGCCGCTTTAACCCTTGGGTTTATATTGATTTGTACAGGCGCAAACATTCCTTTAGGCTTAGGATTGCTGATTGTCGGTGCAATGGGTCTCGCCACGGTAGTTGAAGCCATGTGGAACTCGTTGCCGGAAAGCATTCAAAATACTATTCAGACCATTCTCGCAATAATCGGCGGTGCTTTGATAGTAATAGGAATTATCCTTTTACTTACCGGCGTAGGTATTCCTCTCGGTTTAGGACTGATTTTAGCCGGTGCGGCAAGCTTAGCTGCGGCAGTTGCCGCTAATCCTAACGGTTTTCTTAATAAAGTTAAAAAGTTTACAAGTGCGATAGGCGGATTTTTCAGCGATTTATGGCTCGGAATAAGAAAAGGCTTTTGGGCAGCGCTTAAATGGATTGTTGATGTAGCGAACAATTGGATCAACGGATTAAATTTATTACTCATCCCGATGAGAGGATTGATTTACGGTATTGCAAAAGCATTTGGTTCGGATATTAAATTCAGTGATGTTCGAATTCCTAATATTAAATTAAAAGCGCCTGCGCTTGCAACCGGTGCAGTACTCCCCGGAGGCTCGCCTACACTTGCCTATGTAAATGACCAGCCTGCAGGTAAAACGTTCTTAGAGGGCAGTGTTGAGAATATTTTGGCGGCATTCGAAAAGTATAAACCGAGCTCGAAAGAAACAAACCCGAATTATACTATTACCGCAACGGGTCAGCTCGCTCCGCTTATAAGGCTGTTAGGGCTTGAAATAAGAAAGGAAAACGAACGCTCAACGGTGTTCTGATTTAATTATGATAACTATTGACAATGTAAATTACAATGCTTCTTGGACCTTGAAAGGTTACAAACAAACTGCAGATATATTAAACGGCGACCAGTCGGGGAGATTGCAGGGAACCAAGTCAATGTATCTGCAGTATGTAGGCACATTCTTTAACAGTACAGGCACTATCAGGCGCGAGCGAAACTGTACAGATACGGAATGGAATTCGCTTTACAGAGTGCTTTCAAACCCTAAAAATGACCATACGGTTAAAATACCGTTCGATGACGGCTATATGACAACTGAGATATATGTTTCAAAATGTGAGAGGACCCTGCTTTCCGAAAAGCCTAAAAGGGTGTGGAGCAAAACTTATGAGGTAACCTTCACTGCTATGGACAGTCAATGGCTTGCCGGCGGAACGCTGCAAGGATATTCGGAGGGGTAGTATGGAAGTTACATTCAACACAAGCAAAAAATTAAGATATATTGATGATGGAACTGATTTTCCTGAGTGGGTTTCAACTGTGGTGCATTCGGAATTTATCAATATAAGTTTTATTCAAGACGGTTACAAAAGAAGATTCGCGTCAACGTCATCGTCTGATTCTAACGGAAATTTTCCCGAAAATGCTTTGCCTACGATAATAGTCCCTATTTTTGACAGTGATATCAGAGAGTTAACCCTCATCACAAAATATCTCGAGAACGATTCAACATACTCAAATATTAAAAATGTTAGAATAACATTAAGCTATTACGGCAAAGACGATGTTGTTTTAACTGCTCCGTCACTTTTGAGATACGATTATTTAGGAACTTGGGGAAATTCGGCCTATCAAAAAACACGGATTTATAAACATTATTTTTTTGACTTAAATCATGAAATACAGAAAATTAAAATAGAAATTCTCAGCACCGAAGAGGCAAACAAAAAAGCGAGACTTGATGATTTTGAGGGAACATTTTATACACAACTATACAATAGCATTTCAAAATTCATGTCTTTTGAAATCTATGAAAACTTAAATGTTCTTTCTGATGATGTTGCGGTGAATACATGCAACTTTACAGCTAAGCTTGACGATTATATGGCTGAAAGAATTCAAAATGTGCGTGAATTTGATGTGAACCATAACGGTAAGTATTACGGAAGATTTTTTATAACCGACTGTCAGCAGACAGCTAAAAATATTTTTGAAATTACCGCCGAGGATATGAAAGGTAAAGCTAAAAAATATCTTTATGATAAGTGGGCACACGATTATCCTGAAATTTGTTTGGCCGATATTTATGAAGCATGTAATGTTGGGATTGACAGCGGAAATTCTAATTTAAACAGTTTAAACGGTTGGATTAAAGTGGATTCATGCCTTTACGGTCTATGTCAGATTGCATGGGCTTTAAATAAAATGATTGACAGTTCCCGAGCAAGCTTTATAACCTTAAGAGACATTCCGACCGAAATTACAAGTTTTATTGATAACTACAACGGCAGAAAAAAGATAATAGGCGACGCAAAATTCACTAAAAGCGAAACTTTTACACAGGCGCGTTACGAGCTTAAGGATTATCAGACAGTAAAAAGTGATTCGGTTGTTCTTGAAACAGTTTACGGCGACTTTGTTAAGGATTCAAAATACTATTTTGCCGATCCGCCGTGTGCGATTGCTGAGGGTTTTAGCGACGATCAAGTTAAGAATTTTGGGGGATATAGAGATAATTATACAATCTTAAGAGCGGTTGACGGTGTACCGTATTCAAACCGAACTGTACCGTTGCACGGGTCTAAAATGACACCTATGGTTTACAATATTACAGTTTTAAATGAAGCAAGTTTTGCGGCGAACGCCACAACCAATGAAAAAGTATTCGACAGATTTACAGTTGCGCAGGGGTGGCCGTCTCCTACAGACCAGAAATCTCCATATATTAAGAAATTTATTGAATCCCCCGGGACTGTAAGCGCAAAAATCGTCGTAGAAAACGAGCGGATCGGGGATTTGGTGCAGATTGAAACAGCTTTTTCAGGGACCTTTACAGGGATAATTACATCTATGGTATTACATTTGGGCTATACCGATGTCGCGGATATCGAGATTCGGGTATGGCCTTATGAAGGAGGATTAGGATGAATATTGATTTAAGAGTAGAAAAACAAATTATAAAGAATTTAGGCACATCCGTTGTAAGCGATTCAGTGGATTATGTTACTGCCGCATTTTCTTTTTCGGCCGACTGGAACGGAACGGTTAAGACGGCGGTGTTTAGAGGTCCGGACGAAATTCCGTACAATGTTATTATTCCGGATACCGGAAAGGTGCTTGTTCCTTTCGAGGTTATTAAAGCTCCGAGCTTCACTGTTTCGGTTTTCGGGAACAAGGACACTATGCGAATTACAACCGGAATTGCCTCGGTGACTGTTACTCCGTCCGGATATGAGAAGGGAGAAACACCGTCTGACCCCACACCGGATGTGTATGAACAGCTTGTTAATTTATGTGAAAAATCGGTTGCAAAAGCGAAAGAGGCCGAAAATATTGCGAAGTCAGTCAGAGAAGACGCAGATGACGGAAAATTCAACGGCAAACAGGGCGAAGCAGGTCCGCAAGGTCCTAAAGGCGAGCAGGGAGATGTATCAAAGGATTATGTCGACACAATAAAAGAAAACCTCAATCAGAAAATAGATACGGAAATGTTTCGTGCGGCAAGGTCTGAAAAAATACTTACTGATGATTTGGCTGCCGAAGCAACAGAAAGGAAATCCGATGTAGCCGATATTACCGCTGAGCTCGCCGAAAAATCCACCGAAATAAGCGATTTAAGAAATACTGCAGAAAGCCTTGACAGAGATTTAAAAGCTGAAACATCTGCACGCAAATCTGCTGACACGGCAATAGAGACCAATTTGGGAAATCTGCGGAATGCAACGAACACTTCTCTTGCCGACAGGTATAAAAAATCCGAAACATATAATCGTGAAGAAATCGATCAAAAGGTTGCCGGCGCTTTTAAATTTAAGGGCGAAGTTGCGAGCTATGATAAATTACCTAAAAACGCCGAAGAGGGTGATGTTTACCAAATAGGCGATAAAGAATATGCTTGGAACGGCCGTGCTTGGGTCGAACTCGGCTTTAATGTTGATTTAACCGCTTATATCAAAACCGTTGACGCAGAAAGTAAAATAGCAACTGCGAAAGAGGAAGCCGTCAACACTTCAAAGTCTTATACAGATACCAAAATCCAAGGTGAAGCAACTGCAAGGCAAAATGCTGATACAACTTTACAGGAAAATATTGACGGCAAGCTTGATAAAGTAAACAATGCCTATAAAGTATATGCCACAGGAGCTTCTGCCGGAGTACAAAATACCATTCCATACAACTTTGGTTCAGCAACTGCCGGCGTTATAAGCGCAAGAGACAGTAACGGTAACTTACAAATGAATACCCCTGTAAAAGACGCTGACGCAACTCCAAAATCCTATGTAGATACCGCAGACGCATTAAAAATGAATAAATCGGCATTTGACTACAACGAAACAACAAAAACATTAACAATAGATATATTTTAAGGAGTGGTATTAAATGAGCTTAAATTTAACAGGTAATAATTTAATACAGTATCCTTATCAACAAACAAGTCTTACTACTAACGGTATAACATTTACTGATAATGGAGACGGAACTATAACGGCAAACGGAACAGCTACCGCTGACGCTTCATTTAAGTGTTGGGCTTGGCTTAATAAAGTATTACCAAGCGGTAGTTATTTTGTAAGCGGTTGTCCTCAAAATGGTAGTGTTAATGCTTATTATATGAATTTTGCTTTTAGATACAATAATATAAATTTTAAAGATGTGCGAGATATAGGTGCAGGTGCTTTGATAGAAGCACCTAACGGCATTGAAGGAATATATGCCGCGATAAGAATAAAAAGTGGTATAACCGTCGAAAACCTTGTATTCAAACCTATGCTAAACAAAGGCACTACAGCATTACCTTATGAACCTTATAAAAGTATAAATCCTGAAAATATTAGGGTTAATTTAAGTAGTAATTTGATTGTTTATCCTTACCGATATTCTTCATTAAATGACAACGGTATCACCTTTACTACAAATGATAACGGTGAGATAATTGCTAATGGAAGTATTGAAGATAATACTAAATATCCTCAACTTTCTTTAAATGCAGACGCTAAAATCTTCAATATTCAAAAAGATATATACACTATGTCTTGTCCTATGAGTATAAATGATACGGCTCATACAGCAGTGTTCCTGCTGGATTTTCAGTTAGACAATAAGTGGGTATTTACACATTCGGTAAATAATATTGATAGTTTAACAAAGACAATAGATTTAAGGGATAAAGAATTTAATCAAGTATACGGTTATGTAAGAATTTTAGCAAATGATACGGGTACTTTTGAGGATTTCACTTTCAAACCTATGCTAAACAAAGGCACTTCGGCTTTACCATATGAACCTTATATAGCACCTAAAGATGTAGAAAAGGTTGTAGTTGCTAAAAGTCCGAATTTAATACCGTATCCGTATACTTTCCGTTCTACTACTACATTATATCCAGATACGGCTATAACAGCAACAATAAATGAAGATGGTTCAATAGCGGTTTCGGGTACTAAAACTTCTGACTCTTATACATATACCACATTGTTTAACTTTACAAGCAATCCTGATAAAGCGTTAAAAGTTGGTGAGACTTATACTATAAGCGGTGGAAGTCCTGAATGTTATGTTTATTTTGCAAATACTTCAACAGGTGGTTCAACAATTGACGGGTTATCTTCTAAAGGTGAACCTGTTACAGCGGTATATTCTACCTATGCTTCACAAAGTTCTATATATCTATTTGTTCCAGCGACACCTACAGGTACTGAAATAAATGTAACTTTATATCCTCAGATAGTAAAAGGCACAACGGCATTACCATATCAAAAATATGACAGAGAAGTTGTATGGAGTAAAACAGGTACTTCTGATGAAACTACGGACGAAGAAACAACGGTTTAAGGAGGGAAAACATGCAAGAGTTAATCGAAAGAGTAGCAAAGCTTGAAGCACAGGATAAGAGTATTTTTCATCAGCTCGACGAAATAAAAGAAGATGTGAAAGATATTCGCCGACTTACCTCAGCCGTTGAAAAAATCGCTGAGCAAACAAAAAACACATCTGAAAGAGTTGCTGGAATAAATAATCGTTTGGATGTGCTTGAAAGGGCTCCGACCGAAGATTATAAGCATTATAAAAGACTGATTATCGGAGGAATTCTAACCGGCACTATAGGAATTATTTTAGGCGCAATACTTGCGCTTGTTATAAAATAGGAGGAATAAAAATGTCAAGAATTTTAAAAACAGGAGAACACAGAATTACACAGGGTTATTCATCGGTACATAATGCGGTAGATGTTGTTAAATCACCGTCTTTGCTCGATGATATAATTGCTCACTCCGCAGGTAAGGTTATCTTTTGTCAGACAGGCTATAAAAATGCCAAAGGCTCTAAGGGTAACGCTTCTTACGGAAACTGCGTAAAAATCGACCACGGCAACGGTTACGCAACACTTTACGCTCATTTAAACAAGGTGTATGTCGCAAACGGTCAGAGTGTAGAACAGGGACAGGCAATAGGATATATGGGCGATTCGGGAAACGCCTACGGCGCACATCTTCATTTTGAAGTATGGAAAGACGGTAAGCGCATAGACCCCACCGCTTATCTTAATACTGATTTGCCGATAGCAAAGCCTGCCGCTCCCGTAGCAGGTAAATCGGTAGACGAACTTGCAAAGGAAGTTATTCGCGGCGACTGGGGTAACGGTCTGGACAGGGTTAACCGTCTTACCGCCGCGGGTTACGATTATAACGCTGTACAGGCAAAGGTTGATGAAATGTTAGGCACTTCAAAGCCTACACAGAAATCTGTTGACGAAATAGCCCATGAAGTTATCAAAGGACTTTTGGGTAACGGAGCAGACAGAAAGAACAGATTAACTGCTGCCGGTTATGATTATAACACAGTGCAGTCGAGAGTTAATCAGCTTATGCGATAGGAGGGATTTATGATGAAGAACTTTAAGCGTTGGATAAAAGCTGCAGGCGTTCGTGCTGTTAAAACCGTAGCTCAGACTGCGGTCGCAACAATCGGCACTTCGGCTCTGATTTCAACGGTCGATTGGAAGGTGGTTGTTTCCGCTTCCTTGCTCGCCGGAGCGATTTCTTTACTTACGAGTATTGCCGGTCTTCCCGAGGTCAAAGAGTAGTCCTCTAAAAGGCGCGGTACTGTTCGCAACAGGAATCATAGACTCTTCCGACATCTACGCATACCGCTTCTTTAAAGCTGCCGACTTCATTTGTGGTGGTTTTGTTGTCAGCCATAAATATATTCCTCCTGAAAGTTATTGAAGACAGACTTCAATATATATTATGAAAAAACACGCAGTATGTTAAAAAAACATACTGCGTGCCTGAATAATTAAATATTAAAGAACTTTACTTAAGAAATCCTTAAGTCTTGCGCTTTTGGGGTTAGAGAACAGCTCTTCGGGTGAGCCCTCTTCACATATAACGCCCTCGTCGATAAACAGAACTCTGTCTGCAACCTCTCTTGCAAAGCCCATTTCGTGGGTTACGATAACCATTGTCATACCGCTTTGTGCAAGGTCTTTCATAACATTTAAAACCTCTCCGACCATTTCGGGGTCCAATGCGGAGGTAGGCTCGTCAAAAAGCATAACATCGGGATTCATAGCGAGCGCGCGGACTATGGCAACTCGCTGCTTCTGTCCGCCCGAAAGCTGAGAGGGGTATGCGTCAGCCCTGTCCTTAAGGCCTACCTTATCAAGAAGCTTAAGCGCATTGCTTTCGGCGTCCTGCTTTGACATGCCGAGAAGCTTAATGGGGGCAATTGACATGTTTTTAAGAATATTCATGTGAGGGAATAGATTGAACTGCTGAAAAACCATTCCCATTTTTCTGCGGTGAAGATTTATATTAACCTTAGGGTCGGTTATATCCGTGCCTTCAAAATAAATATTTCCGCCCGTCGGCATTTCAAGAAGATTAAGGGTGCGCAAAAATGTTGATTTGCCCGAGCCTGATGGTCCGATTACAACTACAACCTCGCCTTTTTTGATATCGGTTGTTATTCCTTTTAAAACATCGATATCGCCGAAGGATTTTTTTAAGTTGTTAACTTTGATTAGTACATTATTATCAGCGGTCACTCTTACGCAGCCTCCTTTCAAATATTCCGAGCAGCTTGGTTAAAATGATAACTATTACAAGGTATATAACCGCGAGACTGATATAAGGAACATAAGCCTGATATGTCTTGCTGACTATATTCTGAGCTTGCTTTGTAACATCGCGGAGCGCTATTACCGAAACAAGCGAGGTATCCTTTAAAAGTGTTATCATTTCGTTTCCGAGGGCAGGGAGAATGTTTTTTATAGCCTGCGGAATAACTATGTACCACATTGTCTGAATATAGTTAAAGCCTAAGCTTCTTCCGGCTTCTGTCTGACCTGCGGCTACCGACATAAGTCCCGAACGGGCGATTTCAGCAACATAAGCGCCGGAGTTTATTCCGAGAGTGATAATTCCGCATAAAATCATTCCGGCGTTGGATTTCGGTACCATAATTACAAATCCCATTATAAGCAGCTGAACCATCATAGGTGTTCCGCGGATAACGGTAAGATAAAGCTGGCACAGCCAGTTTATAAAATTAAGGCCTATATGCTTTTTATTTGAATTAGAGGAAACAGTGTCATGTGTTGTTCTGATGATAGCTACAATCAGACCTAATATAATTCCTAAAAATAACGCGCCTATTGTTACTATAAAAGTAACCTTAAGACCGTTTGTGAAAAATTTCCACCTGTTCTGATATACAAATGTCTGATACAACTGAAAAAATAATTGCTGAAGTCCTTCGGGAAGATGCGTAAGCCAAGAAGGCGCGCTTGCAATCCAGTCGGCAAAATTCAATACTGTCAATTTTTTCTTCCTTTCTTATAATACGGGTTTAAGGGCGGTTAAACAGCCGCCCTTAAAATTATTCCTATTTAAAATTATTCGGCTTTTATGTATTTGCCTACGATTTTATCAACGGTGCCGTCGTCCTTGAGCTCTTTAAGGGCATTGTTTACCTTTTTAAGAAGCTCGTCATTGTCCTTGGAGATTGCTATAGCATAGTCCTCGGTAACATACTCGGTGTCAAGAATTTTAAGACCGGAGTTAGCGGCAACATAGTTCTTAGCAGGCTCGTTATCAATTACAACGCAGTCAACCTGACCGTTAGCAAGAGCGGCAACAGCAAGAGAGCCGTTAGAGAACTGCTTAACATTTTCCTCGCCGAAATCCGTTGTGCAGTAAGAGTCGCCGGTGGTTCCTGCCTGAACGCCTATCTTTTTGCCCTTAAGGTCGTCAACAGTTTTAATTTCGGAGTTTTCCTTAACGATTACTACCTGAACGCCTGTTGAATAGCTGTCAGAGAAGTTAACCGACTGCTTTCTTTCGTCTGTAACAGTCATACCTGCAAGAACAAGGTCGATTGAATTTGCTTTAACAGCAGGGATAAGTGAATCAAATTCCATATCCTTGATTTCAAGCTTCATTCCGAGCTTATCAGCGATTGCCTGAGCAATTTCAGCGTCGATACCGACTATCTTGCCGTTATCATCAACATACTCATAAGGAGGGAAGGAAGCATTTGTTCCCATGGTGAGTGTTTCGGCTTTGTCCGAAGAGCTGTTTGAAGAATCGCTGTTCGAATTCTTTGATGAGCCGCAGGCTGCAAGAGCAACTACGAGTGCAGCGGATAAAATTATCGCTGCGATTTTCTTTAAGTTTTTCATTTTTGTTTCCTCTTTCTTTAATTTGGTTTTGCGGTGTTTGCCGCGTGTTTAAATTTGATGTTTGTATTATAGCACCGCT
>ERZ808242.156-NODE-156-length-53306-cov-19.603200_pt1 | contig 53306 bp, 48 predicted proteins | sample MGYA00521244_ERZ808242 | MGnify/ENA primary metagenome ERZ808242 (study PRJEB31516, sample SAMN03275573) | gut metagenome | biome: mammalia-associated habitat; material: feces | host: Papio cynocephalus | place: Kenya | collected 2012-07-27 ... | reverse complement strand
TCAATTATTTTCGCTAACTTTGCACAAAATTGCATTTGTTATTGGACAGTACATTATACGGAAAAACGGCAGATATGAGCGAAAAAAGAGACCGTGCTTGCATATATCAAAGATTTAAGGTAACTTTGCAGCGCAAACAAAAACTCTTAACCTTATGGACATTGCATTGGTTGTTATTCTGATAGTGGCAGGGGTGATTCTGCTGTTGCTGGAGTTGTTTCTGCTGCCCGGTTTCGGCATAGCGGGCGTTGCCGGTTTTTTGAGTCTGGCGGGTGCAGTGGCAGCGGCTTATCTGCGTATCGGTGCCGTGGCGGGACATATCACGTTGGCAGCGGCTATTGTAGCAGCCGCATTGGCGGTGTATGGTTTTATCCGCAGCCATACTTTGCAGAAAATGGCATTAGACACATCCATTGAGTCGAAAGTGGAACTTGCCTCGCCCGGTAAGAAAATAGAAAACCTGGAACGTGATGCCAAGGAGATGGACAAGGAACGCAAAAAAGAAAATGAGGAAAAAGCGACTGCCAATGCCGAAGATATAGAGGAGCCGCAGTTGTAAGAAAACTTATTGTCAAACCAAATAAAAAAACACGATTATGGATGTAGGTATGATTGTACTATTGGCTATATTGGCCGTCTTTTTGATTATCTTTTTCTATTATGTACCCTTTATGCTTTGGGTGAACGCCCAAGTGAGCGGGGTGCGCGTATCGCTGGTGCAGTTGTTCCTGATGCGTATCCGTAAGGTGCCCCCCACGAGGATTGTAAACTGTCTGATTGAGGCGCACAAAGCCGGTCTGACAGATGTAAAACGCGACGGATTGGAGGCACACTATTTGGCAGGCGGTCATATCGAGCGCGTAACGCACGCCCTCGTCTCGGCATCGAAAGCCGGTATTCAGTTGCCTTTCCAGATGGCAACTGCTATTGACCTGGCAGGACGCGATGTGTTTGAAGCTGTACAGATGTCGGTAAATCCGAAGGTAATTGACACTCCGCCCGTTACAGCAGTGGCAAAAGACGGTATTCAGTTGATAGCCAAGGCACGTGTTACGGTGCGTGCAAATATCCATCAGTTGGTCGGCGGTGCCGGCGAAGACACCGTATTGGCACGTGTCGGTGAGGGTATTGTCAGTTCGATTGGTTCGGCAGAAAGCCACAAGCAAGTATTGGAGAACCCGGACAGCATCTCCAAACTGGTATTGAGCAAAGGTCTGGATGACGGTACGGCATTTGAGATATTGTCAATTGATATTGCCGACATTGATGTAGGCAAGAATATCGGTGCGCAACTGCAGATGGACCAAGCCGAAGCAGATAAAAACATCGCCCAAGCGAAAGCCGAAGAGCGTCGTGCTATGGCGATTGCCAGCGAGCAGGAGATGAAAGCCAAGGCACAGGAGGCACGTGCGAAAGTGATTGAAGCGGAAGCCCTGGTGCCGCAGGCAATGGCAGAAGCGTTCCGCAACGGCAATCTGGGTATAATGGACTATTACCGTATGCAAAACATACAAGCCGACACCGCTATGCGCGAGGCTATAGGCAAGCCCGCAGAGAGCGGTAAAAAGAAATAGTGAAAGTAGCACTGCTGCAATATCCCATTGCTTGGGCAGACAAGCAAACCAACCTGCGTCTGACCGAGCAGCGTCTTGCCGCATTGGTTCACCGAGCCGACGTGGCTCTTTTGCCGGAGATGTTCACTACCGGGTTCTGCACCGACCGCCCGGACTTGGCAGAGCCAGCCGACGGCGAGACGATACGGCGATTGCAGCATTGTGCCGATACGTATGATTTGGCGATTGCCGGGTCCTTTATCTGTATGGAGAATGGTTGTCTGTACAACCGAGGTTTCTTTATCCGACCTAAGAAAAAGCCCGTATTCATCGACAAAAAGCACCTCTATGCCCATGGCGGAGAATCAGCATTTTTCTCGGCAGGCGACAGCAGGGAGGTAGTAGAATACAAGGGGGCAAAGTTCCGCCTGTTAGTGTGCTACGACTTGCGTTTTCCTGTCTGGGCGCGCAACACCACGGGACACGGCTATGATATACTGCTCGTTGTTGCCAATTGGCCACAGATACGTATTCTGTATTGGGATGCCCTATTACCGGCACGGGCGGTGGAAAACCAGTGCTATATATGCGGTGTGAATACCGTGGGCGATGACGGACTCGGTTTGCACTATAATGGTCATTCTGTAGCCTACGACACCCGCTTGCAACCGATAGTGCATTTTGATGACAACGAAGAGGGGACGAAAATAGCAGACTTTGACATAGAGCAACTGCACCACTACCGCGAGGTTCTGCCCCTATGGCAGGACGCAGACAAGTTTCAATTTGTAAATGTATAAGTGTGTAAATTTGTAAATGGGCTTGAAATAACGAAAACTTATAACAAATACACGAAAAATTAAATCAAATATATTCAAATAAGCATTTGTAAGTAAGGTGTTGTTTGTAAACGGACGGCTGCGCCGTATTATCACTAATTAACCATTAAAATTTTATATCGCCCCATTACGAACAGACATAAAATAAATGACACCACGTTGGAATATATATACACCCGATGAGGAGCAGAAAGCCCTCTGCGAGTCGCTATCCCGCGAATTGAATATCAGTCCGCTCTCTGCACAACTACTGATTGACAGGGGTATATCTACGGCAGACGAGGCGCGTGCTTTTGTGCGCCCGCTGCTTTCGCAACTGCACGATCCGTTCCTGATGCGCGATATGGACAAAGCCGTAGAACGGCTCTCGGAAGCGATTGCAGGACACGAGCGGATTATGGTCTATGGCGACTACGATGTGGACGGCACCACGGCGGTGGCACTGATGTACACGTTCCTACGCACGCAAACCGACAACCTGACTTTCTATATTCCCGACCGCTACACCGAAGGATACGGTATATCCTATAAAGGTATTGATACGGCACAGGCAGATGGTTGCACACTGATTATCGCCCTTGACTGCGGTATCAAGGCTGTGGACAAGGTGGAATATGCGCATGCAAGAGGTATCGATTTTATCATCTGCGACCACCATACCCCAGGCGACGAACTGCCACAAGCCGCAGCGGTGCTGAATATGAAACGTGCCGACTGCGGTTACCCATACAAGGAACTGAGCGGCTGCGGCGTAGGCTTCAAGTTGGTGCAGGCCTATATGCACAAACACCATATCCAGGAAGAACAAGCCTATACACTGCTGCCCCTGCTGGCGATGTCAATAGCCTCTGATATTGTGCCGGTTACAGGCGAGAACAGAGTGCTGGCATACTATGGTTTGCGGCAACTGAACAAACGCCCTCCGGTAGGTGTATATGCGATTATGCAGGTAGCTGGCATTGCTGACAAGACAATCAACATATCCGATCTTGTTTATAAAATAGGTCCGCGTATCAATGCTTGCGGGCGTATCCAATCGGGTGCCGAGGCGGTGCGCCTGCTTATTACGGACGACCTCGCTTTTGCGCAGCAGCAGGCACAAAGCGTCAATACCTACAACGCCGAGCGCAAAGACTACGACAGCAAGACCACCGAGGAGGCTCTGCAAATGCTCTCTTCCGACCCCGACAACGACCGAAAGCATACAACGGTAGTCTTTTCGCCTAATTGGCACAAAGGGGTGGTCGGGATTGCTGCATCGCGCCTGACAGAGCAGTATTATCGTCCCACCATTGTCCTAACCGCCGGCGAGAACGGCATAATATCCGGTTCTGCACGCTCGGTGAGCGACTTTGATATATATACGGCTATTGACTCCTGCCGCGATCTGCTGACCAATTTCGGCGGACATAAGTTCGCTGCCGGACTAAGTATGCCCGAGGAAAATCTCCCCGCTTTCAAGCAGTGCTTTGAGGAATACGTCTCGGCACATATCACGCCCGAGCAACTACAACCTGCTATCCATATAGAGGCAGAAATACGGTTGGACGACATTACACCGCAGTTATTCAATATCCTGCGCCATCTGGAGCCTTTCGGTCCCGGTAACCCGCGTCCTACTTTCGTAACCCGCAACCTGATCAATAACCATAGTACGCGCCGTGTAGGACAACAGGGGGCGCACCTGCATTTGGATGTAACCGACCGCACGGCGGCTATCGCAGGCATTGCCTTCGGACAAGGCGACAAAGCCCTGCATCTGCAGAACGGCAATAGCGCGGATATATGCTACCACTTGGAGGAAAACACCTTCAATCACCACACCACCATTCAGATGACGGCAATAGACATACACTTGAATAACTAACAGACAATCAACTATAATACAATGTTTTCGGAAAGAGATACCAAGGGACCTGCACAGCGTCGCGGCAGTGTGGAGGTGGTATGCGGCAGTATGTTTTCGGGCAAAACCGAGGAACTGATCCGCCGTATGAAACGGGCAAAGTTTGCCAAACAGAAAGTGGAGATTTTCAAGCCCGCTATTGATGTGCGCTACTCGGAAGAAGATGTAGTGAGCCACGACCATAATGTGATACAATCGACCCCTGTTGATTCCAGTCAGAATATTCTACTTCTTGCCAATGACATCGATGTGGTGGGAATTGACGAGGCGCAATTCTTCGATATGGGCATTGTAGATGTATGCAACCAGTTGGCATCACACGGCATACGTGTGATTGTGGCGGGTTTGGATATGGACTTCAAGGGCATACCTTTCGGACCGATGCCCGCCCTAATGGCAATAGCCGACGACGTATATAAGACCCATGCTATCTGCGTCCATTGCGGCGATTTGGCATACGTGAGCCACCGTCTGGTATCGTCCGACAAACGTGTCCTGCTTGGCGAGACCGACTCCTACGAACCCCTCTGCCGCGCCTGCTACGAAAAAGCCATAGCCAACGAACATAAGCAATAAATCCCGTTGAATACGGAGATAATCGGTTGTTTTTGTTATAAAGTTTCCTATGCCGCAAGAGGCAAGAGAAATAAAAGAAATTAAAGGAAATCTCTTTCGTTTCATTGTCTTTCTTTTATTTTATTAATTTCTCTCGCGCCGCTGCTATGCGAGCGCATGGGATATATGAATTAACGGGCTATTAACGACAATTAACGGAGGCATATTCAGGCGATATTTTCAATGGGTCTTTAATGGCTTTTAATGAAGTAAAAAACGGCAACGATAGATGTCATATTGCCATTGGCAATCAGTGATGTATATACCTACAGCGTACCTGATTCTATGCCATGCCCCTCTGCGGGCATGCGTGTTTTAGTGCCACTCGGACGCAAATCGCTGACAGGTATTGTATTGGGAAATCATACAGGTTCCGTCAAAGAGGGTATCCAACTGCGCGATATACTATGCGTTTTGGACGAAACACCCGTTGTTACCCGGGATCAACTCTTTCTCTGGCACTGGATAGCCGACTATTATCTCTGCACTCTCGGCGAGGTGCTGGCTGCCGCATTGCCTGCGGGTATCATTGACGACAACTATACAGCCCGCACCGCCACGTATCTGTCGTTGCATCCTTCCGTGGACATTGAGCATACGCGCCTGCTGCTCAACCGTGCACCCAAGCAGTTACACGTATTAGAGACTTATCTGCGGTTATCTGCCACATCGCCACTGGTAGAGAAACGTACGCTGATAGAAGAATCGGGCGAATCCACCGCCGTCGTGCGTGCTTTGGTAGAACGCAAAATCCTCGATGAAAGCGAGCAGAATGTAAGTCGTATCGCGCCTTATACAGGCATTATCGAACCGGCGCATCCATTGTCTCCTGCCCAGCAAGAAGCCGCAGACGAAATCCGCCATGTATGGCAGTCCCGCGAGGTCTGTCTACTGCACGGTGTTACCTCATCTGGCAAAACGGAAGTCTATATCCGACTCATACAGGAGCAACTCGAGCAAGGCAGAAATGTGCTGTATCTCGTCCCCGAAATAGCCCTTACCACCCAACTCACCGACCGTCTGCGTCTGGTATTCGGCAACAGCCTGATGGTCTATCATTCGCGTTTTTCCGATGCGGAACGGGTGGAGATATATCACGCTGCCCGTAGTGCAAAGAAACCTTACCTCGTTATCGGTGCGCGTTCTGCGATATTTCTCCCTCTGCAAAACCTCGGTTTGGTTATTGTGGATGAGGAGCACGAGTCGTCGTACAAACAGGCGGAACCGGCTCCGCGTTATCACGCACGCTCCGCAGCGATCATATTGGCGCACGCTGTAGGAGCCAAAGTGTTGCTCGGCTCTGCCACTCCATCAGTGGATTCATACTATAATGCTACCACCGGTAAATACGGATTAGTCTCCCTTTCGGAACGGTATGCCGGTCTTCAACTGCCGAAAATTACCCTCATCGATCTGAAACGCCAGTACCATCGCAAGGAGATGTACGGACATTTCTCCGACCCGTTGGTAGATCGGATACGCGAGGAATTGTCCCGCCATAAGCAAATCATTCTCTTTCAGAACCGCCGAGGCTATGCCCCCTTGTTGCAATGCGTTGCCTGTGGGAAATCTCCGCGCTGCGTCAATTGTGATGTGCCGCTCACTTACCACAAACTCACCTCACGCCTTGTGTGCCACTATTGCGGTCATTCCATTCCTATCCCGCAACGCTGCCCCTCTTGCGGCGGGGAAATGCGTGTTCATGGTTTTGGTACAGAACGGTTGGAGGACGAGGTAGAAAAACTCTTTCCGGAAGCAAAAGTCTTGCGTATGGATCTGGATACCACACGCAACAAGACTGCCTATCAGGATATTATCAATGCTTTTTCGCGCCACGAAGTGGACATACTTATCGGCACGCAAATGGTAAGCAAAGGGCTGCATTTCGATGATGTGTCGCTGGTGGCGGTGCTGAATGCCGACCAACTGATCAATCAGCCCGACTTTCGCAGTTATGAGCGAGCGTACCAGATGTTGGAACAAGTGGCGGGACGTGCGGGGCGCAAAGGACAACAGGGCGAAGTGATAATACAGACTTTTGATCCTGCAAACCCTGTATTGGAATATGTCTTACACCACAATTATCAGAGTTTGTTTGATAGCCAATTAGCAGAGCGAAAAATGTTCAATTATCCACCATTTCATCGGCTTATTGTACTTATGCTACGTCATCGGGATTTGCAGCGATTGGAGATTGCTTCCTCTACGTTGCAAGCCCTTTTGCAGCAGGTGTTTGGCAATCGTGTCAGCGGAGTACTTATTCCATCTGTTGCCCGTGTGCAGAACCAATATATCCGCGAAATACGGTTGAAGATAGAAGCAGGTGCCAACATCGCTCGTGCCAAATCACTCTTAATGGAACAGATACGCTATACGCTCACTCTTCCTGACTGCAAAGGCACCACCATACTACCTGATGTCGATCCGCTATGATTACTATGATTATGCAACGTATGCAATTTTTATACACTCTTATACATCCCTATAGCAATTACGTAGAAAGGACGTAGAAAGGACGTAGAAAAAATAGGGTTTTATTGAGAGAATACGCATACAAAATATACAGAATATACAATAAAAATGAATAAAAGGAATACATCCACACTCATTCGCCTTATCGTATGGCTCGCCTTTATGGGGCTCCTTACGCTTGTGGCTATAGGCGTATGGGCATTGTTTCCCGACAGGACATCCGTCGTCTCTCTCAAGTGGTTGCAGTTTCTCCAGACTCTGGCAATGTTCTTCCTGCCACCGTTGCTTATGGCGTTTTTTTGCTGCGAGAAACCGCTGCAATGGATGCACCTCGACCGTGGTATGAAATGGCAGACCGCACTCTTTGCCGTCGTGCTGATGCTCTGCGCCATACCGGGTATCAACCTGCTCAGTTATCTTAACCAACAACTCACCCTACCCGCTTTCCTCGAACCGCTCGAAGCCCTGATGCGCAGTCAGGAAGATGCAGCGAACCAACTGACCGAGCAGTTTCTGCAAGTGAATAGTATCGGAGGATTGCTGATTAACGTCAGTCTTATGGCACTTTTGCCCGCTATGTCCGAAGAGTTGACATTCCGCGGCACTATTCAGTCTTTTTTTGCCAATTCACCCGATTCCAACGGCGCCTTTACCTCCACAAAGTCTCTTTCTGTGCGAACAAAAATCGGTATTTGGGCAACCGCCATTATTTTTTCGTTTGTCCATTTCCAGTTCTATGGCTTTGTGCCTCGTATGCTGATGGGGGCTATGTTCGGCTATATGCTGGCGTGGACGGGAAGCCTGTGGGTACCAATGCTCATGCACTTTGTCAACAATGCCGTTGCCGTACTCTCCTATTATATCACCTACAACTACTCTTTAGACCCGGATTCTATCGATTCCATCGGCACTTCTTCCACTCTGTGGCTCGGTATTCTCAGTATCCTGCTCGTGATGGCAGCACTCATATGCTACCCGCATTACCTGCAAAAGCAGGCTAATAAATAAAATAGCCTGCTATGCCGGCGAGGATAATAAGCAAAATGGGATGAGAGATAAAATCGACCGCCTTTTTGCACCACTCGTATTTCCGGGTCAGCGGAGCGACCAACTGTGGAAGAATGGTTAAGAAGAACACTACGCCAAAGAACACCCAACTATCCCAACCGATAAAAGAAGCAGACCGGCTGTCAGGGTCAAACGGGTCGGGATTGATTAGCACCAGAGCCGCAGCGGCAATCAGTCCGAGAACCGCAAAACGCAGCATACGCAGGCTATTCTGGAAATAGGGGTTGGTCTTGAAGCGGGTACTGAGAAAGAAATACAACTTACAGATAGTGAGCATGATTATCAGGCTCGGCAGGATAATGGCAAACGTCGCCAGCACGCTGCCCCACACGCTGCCCGTAGCGGTATAGCCCACATACGTGGCACAGTTGATACCGATAGGACCGGGCGTAACCTGGCTGATAGCCACAATATCTACAAACTCGGCTTGCGACATCCAACCATAGGTCTCCACCTCGTGCTGAATAAGCGACAGAATAGCCAGTCCGCCACCGAAACCGAACAGACCTATCTTGGCAAAGCTGAGAAACAACTGCAAATACAACATGTCCGTTCTCTTTATTTAGCCGTCTTTTTATGCTCGCGCAACCACGTAAAAACCAGCGTGGTAACTATCGTAATAAAAATAATCCACACCGGCGACAAATCCACCAACCAAATCAGCAAGGCTGCAGCCACAGGAATGGCGGCCGTCGTCCATGTCATTTTGGCAGACTTTGCCATCTTGAGCAGCGGCGCGGCAATCAGTGCCACCACGGCAGGGCGGATACCCTTGAATATCGCTTCTACAGCAGGTTGGTCTTGATAATTGCGAAAAACCATGGCAATCGCCAGAATAATACAGAACGAAGGCAGTACAGCTCCCAGTACAGCTCCCGCCGTACCTTTCCAACCGCCGCACCGCCAACCGATGAATATAGCCGAATTGACGGCAATAATACCGGGTGCGGCTTGTGCCAAGGCTATCATATTGAGGAACTCTTCCTCATCAATCCAATGCTGCCGATCTACCACCTCACGCTGTATGAGCGGGATCATAGCATAGCCTCCCCCAAGCGTGAAAGTGCCAATCTTGAGATACGTCCAAAAGAGTTGAAAGAATCCAACCATACCGTATATTGGGGAACTGCCCTGTCCCACTATAAGAATAAAACGTTATTTTTTCTCAGCGAGTTGCTGCTTAACAAATTTTACCAGTGTATCTATCGCCACTTTGTTGTGCCCGCCCTGCGGGATAATCAGGTCGGCATAGCGTTTGCACGGCTCGATAAACTGCTCATGCATAGGCTTCAATACACGTTGGTAACGCTCCATCACCGCCTCTGCAGTACGTCCGCGCTCTACCACATCGCGTTGCATAACGCGGATCAGACGGTCATCAGCATCGGCATCCACAAAGAGTTTCAAGTCCATCTGCTGGCGCAGTTTTTTGTCGCTCAACGCCATAATGCCTTCCACGATAATCACCTCTTTGGGTTCGATGTGAATAGTCTCTTTCTGGCGCGTACAGGTCAGATAGTCATAGACCGGTTGCTCAATGGCTTCGCCGCGCTTGAGCATCTCGATATGCTTTGCCAGCAACGGCCACTCGAAAGCATCTGGGTGATCGAAATTGATGTTCTGCCGTTCTTCTACGGGAACATGGCTTGAGTCTTTGTAATACGAGTCTTGGGGAATTACCACTACTTCGCCTTTGGGCAGGCGTTCTGTCAGTTTTTTAACCACCGTTGTTTTACCCGAGCCGGTGCCGCCCGCAATGCCGATAATGAACATGAGAGGAATGTTTGTTTTCGGGCTACAAAGGTAGTACATTTTTTCCATACTCGCAATATCATCGGGGCAACCGAAGCAAAATTGGATGATAGTTCGGAACCTAATGATGCCAAATAATCTCTCTGCCGCTTTTTTTTGCACTCTTTGCCGGGACATATTCTCCCCAAATATACAAATATACAAATATGCAATTCCTATATCTTATAGTACAATTACGGCAAAAAGACGGCAACGACACGGCAACGAGATTGATTTTTATGGGTGTTTACCCAGCAGTTGGCACCAAGGGTCTGTATGACTATGAGCACGGCGCGTGTTACGGGGTTCCCGCAAGCAACGCGCAGTGGGATGCCGGTTGCGCCGCAAGACAAGGTTTTGCAGGTTTTGTTATTTCCTTTATTTCTTTAATTTCTCTCGCACCGCATAGCGAGTGCGTAGGATATCTTTTGTCGATTTTCTTCCATTTTTCTTGCCGCTTGCGGCATAGGAAACCTTTGGTGTCAACTTCTAGGTAAACACCTTTTTATGCGGTGCTTTCATACACATTATGCTCTGTATATGTCGCATAAAGTGCATAAAAGTTGTTTTGATGCGGTTGCCCTGCAATATCATATTGCTATTTGCACAAATGCCGGATTTTATGCAAAAAAGTCTGCCTGACAATCCCTTGCCGGGCAGACCGCCATATTATCTGTAAAAAAGATCTTCACTTACTCTTCTACGCGCAGTGTAGAGAGATACGCATCATCTATCGTGAAATAGAAATTAAATGTCGTGTCATTAAGCGTCTCCGAGCGATAATTCTTCGTTAGGAGAATGGCATTCTGTAAGTCGTATGACTCATATACCATTCCGTTTGTCTCAATTGTGATATATGGGTCATCGTACTTACGACGATTTTTGTAGTCGTATAGAATATATTCGGCTTGATTCTCCGATGTCAGCACAGGAATACTCTGCTTGGTGTCTGCGCCTCGTGTCTGTATCTGTTGGTCTATTGGGACAGAATATGAAGGTGATATGGCAAAAGTCTTCTTTATATGGTTATACTTCTTGCTTTTGGATATTGCAGAATATTCACATACAACCTCATTGGTTAAGCCGTTGGTTACGAAATAATTATAAGTGTAGTTCCTCACATATTTCATATTTTCTACCGGTGCTTCGCACGAACTCAACACACCAACGGCGCACAGCAAGATAAACATTTTATATATTGTTTTCATAACTCTGTTATTTAAGTGTTTGTACAAATGCGGAATCTATTGAAAAATAGAAATTGAATATAGTGTCCTGCTCAATCGCTACCTTGTAATTCTTGGTGTAGAATGGCAATTTGTCCGATTCTAAATCAAAGTCTCGTTTTGTATCGCCTATCAAGAGATAGGTTGTAGTAGTGCTGCTATCCTCTCCTTTTGGATTCCAAAGCACGATCGTGGATGATTCTTCCGGTGTAAGTATTGGCTGTTCCCCCGATGTGCTATCCGTTTTTAGGAAACCGGAACGTTGCGTTATCCCGCTTATTTTTCCGGATGTAGCAGGGGCAAGAACTATGGTTTGCTCACTTGGAGGAAAGCCAGTAGAATAATCATTCTGATTGAAGCAAAATGTGACAGTTGTGTCTATATTGTTTGTCAGATAGTAATTGAACTGATACCAATGTGTATAGATTATGTCATCGTCATTATTACGACACGAACTTACGCACAAGGCAATCAAAAGACAAAGAGCAAGATGCCTTAAACTAAAACTTTTCATAATATACTGATTTGATTATTGATTTATTCTTTTAATCTGCAGCCCGTGCTGGTTTGTAGCATCCAAATTATATGAGGTTAACATTACATATCGCCCGGGATTACTGATTGTTTTTATATATCTGCGATGAGAACTTAATATATAGCCATTGCGACTTACATTGAAAGTATGCTGTTTATTGAATGTAGAAGAAGTTTCGGCACTTAAATTTAATTTCGTTTTGCACGCAATTCCAATCCAGGCTCCTCGACTGGTTTTATGATAATTCTTAATCCTTACATCCAAATGCCGCATATCAGTTCCAAATATGGTATGGATTTGTCCTACAGTAAAACTGATATTCATTCTGTATTTGCCACTTGTTTCCGTAAAATCTTTGTCATTATCAAAATAAGCCGTACTTACCTGTGGTGCCTTTTGCTGATTGTTCTGCAATGTTGCTACATAATCCATTACCTCGGCTTTTGTATTGTATTGGGCAATTTGCTCGTAATCTTTCATCGCGCACAATACAAATCCGTCTTTATAGAAACGATGTACCTCGTCGCCTACCAAGAAAAGATTCTTCTCATTCACCAAGGCTTCTTCACCCAATGCACCGAGCGGTTCTATATAGTGTTCTCCCAAACTATCATATTCTTGCAGATACTGCGGATAATTCTTTTGCATAACATCAAGAAATTTATCCAATGCTCTATCTGCAGGTTCGATTGCAGGAACAGATGTGTCTGGAATACGTATGTGTGAGGTAATTCCGGAATCACCATAAGTCATAGAATCTAATCTATCCACTTTAGCATTCAACCATTCCTGTGCTTTGTCCCATTCCTGACCATAAATGATATTCGATTCCAAAATATCATTTTGCACATTGTTTTCCGTTGCCCAAATGCGTAACGCTTTGTAATCCATATCCATAATTTGGTTAAGCGTGGTATCTAACTCGGCATACGATTCAAATACCATTACGTTGCTGCCAAACAGATTTGGATTTTGCCGTACAAATGCAACCGCACGTGCTTTTCGCAACATCGGAGTATCCTTTATTGCTATTTGCGCCGTAGGAGTGTTCTCACCGCTCATTTGCGAATTGAGCAAATCATTGTTGCTACATGACGACACTATCAAACATAGTGCCAAACTGCTAAAAAGAACTTTTTTCATTTTAGAAAGTATTTTAGTTGGTTAATGTTGATATTAGAGAGCAAACTCTCCCTGTACTATATTTTCTTTGTTTTGCAAACGCAATATGTATTCGCCTGCTTGCCAATCAGCAAGCGATATTTCCAATACATCACCTGCAAATACGCTTTCGGTGGTTTCATACACAATGCCCTCTGCACACTCTATATGCACCTGCGTTGTACCTACATTCTCTTGCACCAGTATCCATAGGGTATTGCTCGATTGAATTACCTCGTAGTCAAACAACCCGTCTAACGAATAGGGTTTGATTTCGGGTGTGTAGCCGATAGTGGTCGTCGGAACTTTCTTAAGTGGCACTTTGATTCCATTAGGCCGTTTCACATTGGTTGGGGTTGTAGCCAACATCGGCATTACCAGCATTGCCATAATGGCAAACAATAGCAGATTTCGCTTCATACGTGTATTTTTTATTTTGTTATATGCAAGAAAACTTTTACCTTTGCGAAACATTTGACGCTGCAAAAGTAGTAGAAATGGGCAACATCTCCAAATTTAACACTTACCCACCCTGTTAAAAAATGCCTTATTACTCGATTATAACTCACTGATTATCAATACACGTATTTTATGCTCCGAAAAAATACTTACCCGCCTTGTTTTAAGATGATTTGTGTAGTCATCATTTTTGTATCTATCTGTATATTAGGTGGTTGCGGAAACGGTGTGAAAGTAAGGAATTTAGATATTATACACGCAAATGCCCTGATTGAAGCCCATCCTGATAGTACATTGGCAATTTTGGCTTCTATCAACCCGGATTCGTTGCCAGAAAATGACCAAATGCACTGGTATTTGTTGCACGAATATGCCTCGCTCAAACTATGGAAACCCGTCTCGCCCGATACCATTATGCCCGTTGTAGTGGATTATTTCCAACATATTGGCGACAAAAAACACCTTTGCGAAGCATTATTATCCAAGGGGCGGAGTATGAACATACATTACGTGTAAAGGACGCTATGTGGTGCCTAAAGGAGGCAGAACAATATATTCCGTATTTAGACACCGCATCGTCTGTCGCGGGACTGATTTATTACATAGAAGGTGCTATTTTTGAGAGCGAAATGTTGTTCCACCTTTCATTGGAAAAATACCTGCAAGCCTTACCTTATTATCAACAAGCCGGCGATAAAAAGCGTGCTGCATATTGCTGTCGGGATATTGCACGAATGTTATCGGAAAGCAATGACAGTACGCAAACCATATACTATGATATGGCTATGGATTATGCACTTCAGCAGTATGATACATTAGCCTATCTGAGTACACTTTGGCAAAAAGAATACAATCTAAAGTCTAGCCCATTTGATAGTCTGTTGCCAATCAGTTTGTATCTTGTAGATTCTCTCCACAAAACACGTTATGCACATTTCCCAACCAAGTACTATATAAAACAGGGGAAAGTTGAGAAGGCAAAAACATATCTGCAATTATTTTCTCAAGATACCGCCTTTTTAGATTGGAGCCGTGAAAAATACAATGATTTGCAAAGCCAACTCCTCTATCAAGAAAACGAACCCGCACTTGCTTATGATTTGTTACAACAAGTGTATAGACAATTTCGGCAACGGGTAAAACAAGATGCCCATGTCCGCACCTACCTTATCTCGCGTCAGTACGACCTTGAGAAAGAGCAGCAGAAGACGCTCCGTTTAACTATCACCCGCCAGCGTCTGTGGATAACCATCGGTGCGGGTACGTCCGGTTCTATCATCATCCTGCTGATAGTCCTCTTTATTTACCACCACAAACGTATGCTCCATCGCCAGAAAGAGCAGGCTATGCAGGCAAATATACGCGCATTGAACGCGGAATTGAACGAAAAACGAAATACGTTGCGCCGGCAACTTTACCAGCGTATGGATATGGCAAAACACTTGCACGTAGATGATATCCCCGCCAAACTGCCACGGGAAGTAAGGGATTATTTGGAGCAAATTGTCTTTACAAAGGAAGAAAACTGGCAGGAATTGCGGCAGGAGTTCAATACGCTATATGGCAACCTGCTGAACCGCCTGAAAGACGACCATCCCCTTCTCACTACACAAGATGAGCATGTGATAGTTCTTGGTGTCCTTGGCTTCAGCAATAGCGATATGGCTTTTTTGCTCAATATATCCGATCGCACCATTTGGAACCGCCGCCAAAAGATACGCGACCGCCTCGGCGACCCGCAATTGAACCTTGACCAATGGTTTCTTGCCCGTGCCGCCCTACCCACAGCCAAAGACCATCACATATATTTCAACTTGGCATAATACTCTCTCCCTATCGCAGTATAGTGTCCATTTAGAAACGCATTTTTGGGGCACTTTTTTGCCCCCTGTCAGCCCCTGTTTCGGTACCCTCAACAGGGGCTGACAGGGAACGTCTCCCAAACCGTCCAAGGCAGATGCAATACAAAAGAATAAAAAAACGAGGCTGCCAAACAATACTTGTTAGACAGCCTCGTTTTTATTGAAGTTATTATTCTACCCTATCCGCTTTATGCCTTTACAGTGGCAGTTTTTGCAGCCTTTCTTGCTTTGCGCTTATCCATTGCATTGGTAATATCGTAAGCCAACGGCGAAGCGATACATACAGAAGAGTAGGTACCTACGATAACACCCATCACGAGAGCAAAGACGAAGCCACGGATAGTCTCACCGCCGAAGCAGAAGATTGCCAGCAATACCACCAAGGTGGACATAGAGGTAGAGAACGTACGACCGAAGGTTGAGTTGATAGCATTGTTGATATTAACAGCACGATCCCGTTTAGGATAAAGGTTGTTGTTCTCACGTACACGGTCGAAGATAACCACCGAAGCGTTGATAGAGTAACCGATAACGGTCAGAATAGCCGCGATAAACGACTGGTCGATCTCCATGGAGAACGGCATCACTTTCCACAGGATAGCGTACAGACCCAAAATAATGATTGTATCGTGAGCGAGGGCAGCAATAGCACCTACCGAGTAAGCGAAGTTGCGGAAACGCATCAAAATATAGATGAAGATACCTATCAGCGCGGCGATAATAGCCCAAATGGCAGCGGTGGTGATGTCGTCTGCTACAGCAGGACCAACCTTCTGCGACTGCATAATACCCACCTCCGGGTTGATCTCCGTTGAGCGGAACTCATCGAAAGTAACATTACCGAGATATGGTTTGCAGCCCTCATAGAGCAGTTTTTCAATTTGTGAATCGGCATCGTCCGAATCATCCTGAATACGATAGTTGGTTGAAACACGGATCTGGTTTGAACTACCAATAGTGATGACATTGAGCGAGTAGGTTTCGTCGTCGTCGAGGTTGGCTTTGAATACATCGTCCAGCGACTCACGAACATCCTGTGTATTTACCGGTTCTGCGAAACGAACTACATAGTTGCGCCCACCGGAGAAGTCGATACCGAGGTTGAGTTTACCAAACACGTGCGGCTCCAGCCCCAGGATAGCAAAGATAATCAGCACGCCCGAGATGATATACGCATACTTGCGGAATTTAACGACATCTGCTTTGGTATTCTGTAGAAAGTTTTTGGTCAAACGTGTAGCGAACGACAACTCTTTGGCGTTCTCCTTGCTTGCATAGTCGTCGAGAAGCAGACGGGTGATGAACACAGCGGTCAGGAACGACGAGATAATACCAATCATATAGGTAACGGCAAAACCCTTGATAGGACCGGTACCGAAGATAGCCAGGATAGCACCCGTCAGGAAACTGGTAACGTTGGCATCGACAATAGCCGAGATAGCGTTTTTGAACCCGCTGTCAATAGCCTGGCGCATACTCTTACCTGCACGCATTTCCTCACGGATACGCTCATATATCAGCACGTTGGCATCGACCGCCATACCCATTGTAAGGACGATACCCGCAATACCCGGCAGGGTCAATACGGCAGAGAACGAAGCCAGAATACCTACCAGCAGGAAGATGTTGCAGCACAGAGCCGCATCAGCAATAAGCCCAGGAATCCAGCCGTAGTAGAATATCATATAAATAAGGATCAGGAGGAAACCGAGAGCGAAACTCCACAAACCGTCGTGAATGGCAGCCTTACCGAGCGTAGGACCTACCACATCCTCTTGGATGATACGTGCCGGAGCGGGCATCTTACCCGAGTTGAGGGTATTAGCGAGGTCTTTCGCCTCTTCTACGGTAAAGTTACCGGTGATTTGGCTGCTACCGCCCGAAATCTCGTTTTGTACAGTAGGGAAACTATAGACGAAACCGTCAAGTACTATGGCGATGGACTTGCCGATATTCTCTTTGGTGATACGTTGCCAAGCCTTTGCGCCCTCTGCGTTCATTGTCATAGAGACATTGGCATAAGCACTAGTTTGCGAGAAGTCGGCACGTGCATCGGTGATAACATCCCCCTCGAGCGAGGCGCGTCCGTCGCGCTGTGCTTTGAGGGCGACGAGTTGGTACACGGAGCCTGCTTCATCAATAGCCTTTACTGTCCATGCGAAACGCAGGTCACGCGGCAATACCTGCTTGGCAATCTGCGAGTTGAGCATAGCCGTAACAGCAGCGGTATCGGTGTAGTGTACCATACCCACTGCCGGGCCGCGGTATGCCTGCCATGCCTGGTTAACAGAGGGGTTGAGTACGGCAAAGAGGGGGTTCTGTTTCTTGTATTGTTCCAGTTGTTCCTCCTGAGTCAGTTCTGCGGAGTCGGTTTGCAGACTATCCATCAATGCTGCCAAGTCATCATTTTGGGCAGTGTCTTTCTTCACTTCTTGGGTAGCCGTTTCAGCAGGAGTTTTCTGTACTTCCGTAGTGGCATTACGCTGTGCCAGTTCGTTATTTATTTGTATTAGTTGGGGCAGAATCTCTGCGAGGTCATAGGTCTCCCAAAATTCGAGGTTAGCCGATCCTTGGAGGAGTTTGCGGACACGCTCCGGTTCTTTCACACCCGGCAACTCGATCAGAATACGACCGGGCTGGGAGAGTTTTTGGATATTGGGTTGTACCACACCGAAACGGTCGATACGAGTACGTAGCACTTTGAACGAGTTGTTCACCGCGCCATCCACTTCTTCGCGGATCACTTTCTCCACCTCATCGTTGGTTGAGTTGAAGTTCACTTTGTCCTTGAGTTCGAAAGTAGAGAACACACTTGCCAACTGTGCGTTGGGGTCCACCTCTTTGAACGACTCAATGAAAAGCGTTACGAAGTCGGTACCACTGGATTTCTGTTTCTCTTGTGCCAAAGCCATTGCTTTGGTGAAAGTCTCGGAGGTGTTGTTACCGGAGAGAACACGGATGATGTCGGGTACGCTGACCTCCATAGTAACGTTCATACCGCCTTTCAGGTCAAGACCGAGGTTAATCTCTTTCTCGCGGCACTCTTTGAGCGTGTAGCCGAACCATACTTTCTTTGATGCAATAGAGTCGAGGTAAACGTACTCTTTTGCAGCATTGTCTCCTGCATACTCTTGTGCCTTCTTATCATAGTGAGAAGTAACAACAGAGAACGACAGGTAGAAGGCGCACACCAAGAAGAGGATCACCGCCATGAATCTAACAAGCCATTTGTTTTGCATAATCTATTTGTGTTTTATTATTTATTTCTGCAATCCTTTGGCAGCACTATGCCATAGTGCATACAAAAAGCGCACAAAGGTACAACTTTTTTCCGAAACTTACAAATAATTTTAAGTTTCCACCTGAAAAAGCAAGTATCTGCACTGCTACGAGGATGTTGAACGATGTTGAACGATGTTGAACGGTGTTGTGCAGCATCTCCTAATGGTTGCAATATAGGCATATCGGGCGGTTACCCGGCAGTTGGCACCAAGGGTCTGCTATGCCTCGTCGAAATGGACTTGCGACATTAAAACCCGTTGTACGAGTTCAGGTTGCCGTCATTTCTCCTCTCTGTCTCAGGAGTTCTGCTCAAGCCACAGGGGTTCGTGTCACTTCGGCACTCAGTGCGCGATGCGCACCTGCCTTACGCTTCACGTCTCCCATACAGAGCATAGTCATACGGTTTGTGCCAAACCGACCGCGGGCGAGGCGCCCGCGTCACCGGTGATGTTTTGCAGGGAATCTGTAGCGTCGGCGCCCCCTGCAAAAGGTTTAGTGCCAACTTATTGGTAAACATCGCCTATCCTATAACGAACAACCCGATAATCACCCGATAATCACCCGATAATCACCCGATATGGCTATACAGAAGTATATGAATAATCGCAGCATATCCTGCTAACACAAAAACAGAGGGTGTCTAACAAGTTAAAAAGAATACTTGTTCTTCAGAAAAAGATTGCTCTTGACGACGCAAGCCGCGTCGTCTCCCACCAAAAAACAGAGGCTGCCTATACTTGTTAGACAGCCTCTGTTTTTTGTATCTTAGTTTTGTACTAAGCCCTACCCTATCAGAGTTGCGGACCGGCAGCAACGAGTGCTTTACCTGCCTCGTTGTTCTCGTACTTAACAAAGTTCTTGATGAAACGACTTGCCAGATCCTTAGCCTTAACATCCCACTCAGCAGGATCTTTGTAGGTGTCGCGCGGATCGAGGATAGCAGGATCTACGCCCGGCAGAGCGGTCGGTATCTCGAAGTTGAAATACGGGATCTTCTTGGTAGGCGCATAGAGGATGTCGCCACCGAGAATAGCGTCGATGATACCACGTGTGTCGCGGATAGAGATACGTTTTCCGGTACCGTTCCAGCCGGTATTGACGAGGTATGCTTTTGCGCCCGATTTCTCCATTTTCTTAACCAACTCCTCTGCGTATTTGGTGGGGTGGAGTTCGAGGAACGCCTGACCGAAGCAAGCCGAGAAAGTAGGAGTAGGCTCGGTGATACCGCGCTCTGTACCTGCCAACTTAGCGGTGAAGCCGCTCAGGAAATAGTACTTGGTCTGCTCGGGGGTAAGGATGGATACCGGAGGCAGTACGCCAAATGCATCAGCCGACAGGAAGATAACGTTCTTGGCTGCAGGACCTGCAGAAACCGGCTTAACGATATTCTTGATGTGATAGATAGGATACGAAACACGGGTATTCTCGGTAACGCTCTTGTCTGCGAAATCAATCTTGCCGTTAGCGTCAACAGTTACGTTCTCGAGAAGTGCATCGCGTCGGATAGCGTGGTAGATGTCCGGCTCGCTCTCTTTGTCAAGGTTGATAACCTTGGCATAGCAACCGCCTTCGAGGTTGAATACACCCTTGTCGTCCCATCCGTGCTCGTCGTCGCCGATAAGCAGACGTTTCGGGTCGGTAGAAAGGGTGGTCTTACCGGTGCCCGACAGACCGAAGAATATAGCGGTGTTCTTGCCCTCCATATCGGTGTTAGCCGAGCAGTGCATCGAAGCGATGCCCTTGAGAGGCAGGTAGTAGTTCTGCATAGAGAACATACCTTTTTTCATCTCGCCGCCGTACCAGGTATTGATGATTACCTGCTCGTGGCTGGTGGTATTGAAGGCAACGCAGGTCTCGCTGTTCAGACCGAGTTCTTTGTAGTTCTCTACTTTAGCCTTCGAAGCGTTGTAAATCACGAAGTTAGGCTCAAAATTCTCCAACTCCTCAGCAGTCGGACGAATGAACATATTGGTAACGAAGTGTGCCTGCCATGCTACCTCCATAATGAAGCGGACAGCCAGACGGGTCTCTTTGTTGGCACCGCAGAATGCATCTACCACGAACAGACGTTTGTTGCTCAACTCTTTCTGTGCCAAAGCCTTCACCTCGCCCCATACTTTTTCCGACATCGGGTGGTTGTCGTTCTTGTAAGCATCGCTTGTCCACCAAACGTTGTTGTGGCTCTGTGGATCATCAACGATGTATTTGTCCTTAGGCGAGCGACCGGTGAACACTCCTGTCATTACGTTTACGGCACCAAGTTCAGTAACCTGTCCTTTCTCATAACCCACCAGACCGGGTTTGGTTTCCTCCTCAAACAACTGCTCGTAGGAAGGGTTGTGTACGATTTCGGTAGTACCCGTGATACCGTACTGTGTAAGATCGAGATTTTTCATAATAATATAGTTTTAATATATTGATTTACATTCTGTTCGTCTGTTTTGTTGCAAACTCCGTGCCAATCCGCCAAGGATTGCTCTGCCAACGCCTATTTTTAGACGCTACAAAAGTACTACAAAAACTCGAAACCGACAAACGGGGGTCGTTTTTTCGGCTAAAAACGAAAAAAATGGCAAGTCAAGTTGCCAAAAAAACACAAAAATGTGCTATAAAACATATTTTTCTTGCAAATTATTTGGTCATATCAAAAATATGCAGTACTTTTGCAGCGTGTTTTTCATGGTATTAGATTTAAGGTTAAGTAAAAAGATTGGGTTGTCGTGATGACAATCCTCTTTTTTATTATGAGGATCTCCCCCTGTACTATAATCGGGAGAAGGCTTTGCCTCGTGATGACAATCCTCTTTTTTATTATGAGGATCTCCCCCAGCCCCTCTTTCAAAGGAGGGGAGAAGAGAATAAAATATTTGGCAGTTCGCCGCTGTGTCCGAGATACTATGCCGCGCCGTATAACCCTCTATCCTGTTGCCTGAAATCCATTTCCATATTTATTCTCCGTTTGGTTGTTTTGTCTCCGTTAATTGTCGTTAATTTGTGGTTAATGCCATCTCCGAGGTGTGGACGCCCCGACCGCAGTTATTTTCTCCATAAATGCCCATTAACCATTAAAAAGCATTATCGGGATATTATTTCTTTTTGAAACAAAACTGACAAAACATATTATGCGGGGCAACACGCCCCGCATTTTTTGCTTCCAAATACACAAAAAAAATGAAAATATACAAAAAAGAGAGGGTGCCTAATAAGTTTAAGGAACATAGAAAAAGAGACTGCCTACACTTGTTAGACAACCTCAAAAGGTTTTGTATGTTTTGTCCTATGTGCTTTATTCGTTTTGGTTTGCCTTGTCTTTGAGGACGTTGAAGCGCTTGGAGTACATAAAGAACTTGCGGGCGAGGAAATTCCACGCAAAGACGATAACGGTCATAATCAGTTTGGAAACAAGGTAATGGACACCCACTTTCTCCGTAAAGAACCAGATTCCCGCCTCGAGGAAAACCAAGCCAATAGCCCCAATGACGAAGACACCCGCTATCTCGCCTACACGGGATTTTGGTTCGCCGCGGAAGACAAGAAACTTGGCGATGGCATAGTTGGTCAGCGTACCCGTAACAAAGCCAAGGAACGCCGCCACAAGGTAGGGAATACCTATAACGTAGGAGGTAAGGAAATAGGTGCCATAATCGACAACAAACGCCCCTACCGCCACAAAACAGTAGCGGAAGAGTTGGAGCAGGATGTTGTCGGTGTCCTTGCGGAACAAGATGTCCGCTAATTCGGTGAAAGTCATTGTGCGGGTCTCCATTAATTGCCGTTAATCAAGCGTTAATTATTTTGGGGAACATATAATTAACCATATAATTAAACCATTAATTTTCTTTGCTACAAATATAGCCAAAAATTATTCAAATATACATTATCGGGGGGCTTGGGAAGCCATAAATTGTCACTCAAGTTGTCTCCATTAAACCCATTAAATACCCATTAAAATTCTCCGTTAATTATCGTTAATCAGGCGTTAATTATTTTGGGGAACATATAATTAACCATATAATTGAACCATTAATTTTCTTGCATCAAGTATCATTCGTTCAAGAGCGATACAGGTCGCCCAAGGGCATCATACGACTGCTCGCCGAGTTGAAGGAACAACTGCCCGTTGCGGAGGTACTTAACGGCTTGCGAGGCAGCGGAGGTATTCTCCAATCGGGAATCAATGTTATCGCAACTACCTGCGGAAGTCTCGTAGAGAGGTTGCCCGTTATATGAGCAGCAGAGAAAACGAATAGGACCGCAACTCGGCACTTCTTCACCATATAATGGTGCCAAGACACCTGCATCAGCAATAGAACCAATATATTCTATATCCGTCATCCGAAGGTCGTAGTGAATACGCTTTGCCCGACGACCATCTAATAATGTGACAGAATCTACAGCAGTAATGGTAGCCAAACCTTCGTTATTATCCCCGAGGGCGGAAAGCGAACCAATTTTATCTCCGACTTCCAAACCAAAGTCATAGATAAGTATTTCTTTATTATCACTGAGTGCAAATACCTTTTTGCCACTTTCGCGGATAGGTGTTTCGTTAAGCATCCGATACTTTACGCCATTGATAGTCTTCTCGCCTGAAACACTCATTTGATGGATGAATGTTTTCTCACCGCCATCACAATATTCGGTTATGCTATATGACCACACTTTGCCTTCGGGGAAATAGGCGTGATCGCTATTGTATTCGCAGCCGTATTCGGCAAACGTATCACCTGTTTGTTTATACACTTGTGCGTCATTGGTGTATGCGCATTGCAGGTAATGGAACGGCCCACCTATATAGGTAACGCCTGTATATAGCAACCCATGGGTAGAACCGACGCCCTCTATCCATTGTGCTTCATCCTTTGGTTCTGTCTCTGTATTATGTTGGATTTCCACACTTAAAACACGTTTCCCGTCCGCCGTTGTTTGCACATCTTTTACAATGTTCTTGCATAGCGTGGTCGGATGATCCAATCCGCCCCAAACCATTATCTCGTCTCCTATTTTTACACCGAAATCATACAAAAGGTATTCTTTACTATCGTGGCACACAAACACTTTATCATTCTCCTGACGGATAGCGGCTGCATACGTAGGAGCATTGGAAGTAAGTGTGGCACGTTGCATTACCTTGGTGTAGGTTACGTTGTTGATAATGGTATCGGAAGACAGCGTAAACTCATAGATAACGAGACGATCAATATATGCTTGAATTTCGAGTACATTCCATTGGTTCGCCTGTATGACTTTCGGTGATGACAGACAATAGGTGTGCAGTTGTTCCTGTTTCTCTTGCGGCATTTCGTAGAGCAGTTGCCCATCGCGGCTGACACATACAAGATGGTTGCCTATTAAGCAAACAGGAATAGGCTGTTGAATCAGTAAAAAGAAATCACCTGCCCAAACATTTTCTCCATACATACCGATGGTTTCTACATATTCCATACCATTATTGAATGTCCATTTTTTGTATTCTTTGCCGTCTAATAGCGTAATGTTTTCTATTCGGGTAACGGTAAAAGCAGTCTCATTATCGTAAATAAATATCCGTCCTTCTGCCGTTTCTTGCATTTTAATACCTTTGAGTACATCTCCTACGCCGAGCGTATAATCATAGAGTATAAGATCTTCTGTACCTTGACCGCTGTACAAATATACTTTGTTATCCGCTTCACGAAGATATATAGATTGGGAAAATTCAAGGTATTGTTTGTCGTTGATAGTAACTTCCTTATTGGGTTGTATAGTTCGGGTAGTTTGAGACATAGTCGCACATTTATCACTCTCAAATTCATAGTTAACCGTTCTGCTCAAACCTGCCAAAGTCGGAAACACCATAGCATCGAACGCCTGCGCACTTTGCAGGAATATCAGCCCGCAAAGGATATATAAATACTTTTTCATAATGATATAAAATTAAATGGTTTTGAAAAATATAAAATGTATATGTCTCGCAAAATTACATTATTTGTGAGACATATACAAACTTTTTTGTAAATTATTTATTATCTATTGATAATTGTCCGCCTTTTTTGATTTCAAAGCCGTTAGGGATATTAACCGTTTGGAAATTGGTTATTTTCAAATTGCCTGTATTCGTAACGACAACATTACCCTCAGGCTCATAATTAACGACATTGTTGCCGATATTGACCTCGTTACAACCTGTTATGACAAAATCTTGTGCAATGGTTTCGTTTTGTATATAGCAATTATCAATGGTTTGTATGTATGGAGCATAGTTGTGCTTTGTGATAACCAATGTACAGTATTCGGGAATATCTGTAAAATCAGCAGTAGAGACATTGCTGTATGTTTGCATATAATCACCGCCTTGCCCTATGTTAGATAATGTAATTGTGCAATCTTCTGTAGGAACAGACACTTGCAACGTGTTATCGCTTTGAAGAACATCTACATTCTCGAAATAGTATGGACCTGCAGTATAAATAGGTAATTCAGCATCACCTATGGCATTGGTACTACACATTAACCAACGTTCACAACTTTCATATCGAGTATATGGAACATCTCTTAATTTTGCTAACTTTACAATTTCTGCAAAATGATGCGATGTGTTTTGAAATAATATTTTATAAAACCAAGCATCTAATGTGAAAGATGGACCTAAATATGTTCCATAACTTCCCCATCCTGCACGTGAACTGCCCCAATATGCCACAGCTCCACCTACAGGGTTTCTAATAAACATCTCACTTAGGCAAGGTTCTGTTGTATCATCAAAGGCATTAGTGGAGCATGCCATTGTGGTAATAATTGATGGCTGTTGACAATTTGTTAATTGGGCTGCCATATAGATCCAGTATTTATTCCCGTTTTCAATAGTCCAGTAGCGTGGATCTCCATGTGATGCAAAATGTATAAAATTATAACCTTTCTTAATTTGTTCATTAATATGTTCACTTGTCAGGTCATAGTCTGCTCCCTCTGGAAAATCGGTGTCTGTATCATAAAATCGTGTTGCTTTTCCATTCCAATATGGAGCGACATAATTTTGATACATATTATCGCTTTTCATTTGAGCATCGCTATATTCCCCAATAGGTGTCCATAATTGCTGCGCACATAACAGCATTGTGTTCACATTTTTAGGTGATTGCTCATACGTTAATAACTTTTTTGTGTAGTATTGCATATGTGTTGATGTACGAATGGGCAATCTTGATATGCTAATACTTGAGTTAAAATCGACTTTGTCTTCCAATTCACCATAAATTCCATTTCCATTGGCATCCCAATCAAATTGTCCGCCAAAACAACCATAGTACCAATCGCATGGTGTAATATCGGAGGCTATAGTATCATATACTACGGGGACACGCATAATAGGTACGATTGTCTCATCACCACCTAACAAAAGAAAACGCAATCCCTTATTGTAATAATCATACACGCATTGTTTAATACGCAGTTGAGGAGTACTGCCTGTATATTTGGCATTGATTTCTTCCAATGTAACGATTTTAGTATTTACGCCTTTCTGACATTTCCAAACACGTAAGGGCTCAAAACTATCTTTTAGTTCGTTAGAAGTAATAATCAGATATTCAATGCTGTTTTGAGCAGGACTATCTTCTGCAGTATAGAATGCATTTATATCGTTAGGATTATCTACCAATTGTTTGATTGTTTGACTATATCTCCGTTGTGGTTTCTGTGAGGTGGATGTTTGTTCTATATTCAGTGTAATGATAACTCTTCGTACTATACCTAATTGTTTCGCTTCCGGAATATAAAGAAATGGAGAAATTGCAAATGTCGCATATTGATAACCATCAATAGTACAGATATTCACTAATTTAGCGATAGAATCCGGATAAATGGTTTGTGTGTCATACTGACAATTATTATCGACTACATTTGCATCATCTTCCATTGTTGGAACAGCATAAGGCATAGATGCTAAAGTAATGCCATATTTCCACATTTGGATATTTTGACTGACACTATATCCCTTTAATATCGCACCATCTGGCAATAATATATTCTTCAGACAAATAGGCATTACCGGAGTACAGGGCTTACTCTGAACCTCAAAATCAGAAGGACAATTGATAATGTTACCACTTTCAGTCTCTGAAATGGAAAAGTCTGCAGGATCAAAATAGTATGTATATGTTTGGGCATATCCCCACGAACATAAGATACTAATCAATAGGCATAAATGTATCCTTTTCATATCGCATTGCTATTTCGTGAGTACCATTTGTTTCGTGTCGATCAGTTTGCCGTCCACTACCAAGGAATACAGGAAAGAACCGGCATAGAGTTCGTTGGCATTGATAGTAACAGCGCCCTCGCCAAAAGTAGTGACAGGATACTGCGCCAACTGAACGCCCGTCATATCATAAATGTAGATATAGGCGTTTTGAGCATCGGTAGGTACGATATAGGAAATCATAGTATTGTCAGAGAACGGATTAGGCGTATTCTGATACAGAGTAGCCACAACATTGTCTATTGCTGATTGTTGGGCTTTTGGGGCTTTATTGATTTTTGCATTGCCCGATGAAAGTGCACTTACCTGTTCCGACAGGTCTTGTACGGCTTGGATGAGCAGCGGGATAATCTCAATGTAGTTGATACTCATTACACCTGCGGCGTCCTCGTGTACCAGTTCGGGATAAATCTCTTTTACCTCTTGGGCAAGCAGACCATAATGGGTAGTACTTTGTGCGGCACGTTCCATTTCCTGCATCTCCAACGATTGCACAGCCACTTTGGCGGTATCGGAGGTGTCTATCGAGTTTGCCATAACGATAGCGGTACCCGATTGCATATTGTATTGCACAGGATTGAGGGCGACTACTTTGCTGAGTGCGTCCGAGCCGATAGAGCGGATATTGAATTTGTAGCGTGCATCAGAAAGGGTGGTGATTGTTTGGGCAGTAAGTTTGCCTGTAACATAGGTATCACCATAGAAAAAGCCTGCATATCTGCCATTTACTCCGGGGATATCCCAACCAAACGTCCCCATCACGGCAGCACCATTACCTGTTCCTGTCAAGTTGCCTACTACACCATAGTTATATCCGCTGGTACGGTTTCCTGCATTGGCTATGATACCATAGGAACGTCCGGATGTCTGTAGTTTACTATTAACGGCATCTGCTATAATGGCTACCTGTCTGTCGTTCATAAACTCAGCGTTAACATACAACGAAGGTCCATAGTCCGACGAGGTCTTACCATATACCGCCAAGCCATAATTGTAATCTCCATATGCGCATATAGTACTATAATTTCCTAATTTCCCTTTGTATCGAAAAGGAAAAGAAGACGGATATTTGGCATTAACGCTATCGCCGATAAATACTTTACCTATGTTATCTACCTTGATTTGTGCATAAGTACTAGTTGCAACTGCGATGCATAGGAGCATCAAAAGATTTAGTTTTTTCATAATAGAAAAAGTCTTTTGGTTAGTAAATAAAATAGTTTGTTTATTTTGCGGTAAAACTGCCTTCTACGGTTGTTTTGCCCGATGAGATACGGACTGTGTAGTTGCCTGCGGCAGGAAGGGAGATTTCGGTTTCGTCAATGAAATCCTGCCGGGCAACCAAAGCACCATTTTCTTTGCGCACCTCCGCACGTGCAGGCATATCTGTGTTTGCTTTGACAGAAATGTCTTTGCCATTGATGGTGGCACGGATTTGATTTGAATCAGGACGTCCATCTCCTTGTGTATGTTCGCTATTATCCATAGGTACAACAGGCGAGAAAGTAAATACACGAGTGAGAATAATGTTTTCGCCAACTACGGCTTGGGCGGAAAGGTCGCAGATACCTAATAGGCAACATACAACCAAAAAGAAAATGTTTTTCATTTGGTTATTAGATTTATTAAAATTTCGTTACAAAGGTAAGGCTTTTTCTGCAATACAGCAAAAAACAGGTAGGGACAAATAAAAATGCACATTGTTGATAATCAGTAATGTACATTTTAATGGTAGGGACAAATGGATTTTTGTGGACTTTTATGCTATTAAGAAAGTGCCATTTCAAACAAAATATCATGTAAATTAGCCGAAGTGGTTTCTAACTTTTTTGCTATACGTTGTTTCGTTTTTTGCATACTTCCTGCTGAATAGCACATCGGTATGGATAATGCAGGTAATGATAAGTTGTCGTACAATATAATATAAAGGCAAAGTTGAATCTCGCGTTCTGTCAAATTATATTCTTTTAGTTTTTCAGGGAGTTTAGGCAGTATTGCATTAATGTTTTCCAAAAATATAGAGTAATTATTCCATTTCTGTAACGGCATAGGATACAATGTGCGGAATTGTAAGATATGCTGTTGTAAGTGTTGAACGTGTTTGTTTTTTAATTCTGTATTGATACGTTGTATTTCAATGTCTTTTTGCTGCAATAGCATATTGCTGTTATGCTGTTGTTTTTGTTTATTATTGTGCGAGTGAACGGATAACATTAGCAAGAAAAAGCATACCATTACCATAATGAATACTACGACTTGCCAATGATATGAGATTTTAGGTGAGATAATATACGAACATAGTTTAGGTACTGCAGATGCATAACTGCAATTCAAGGCTTCACGGTCGCGGCTATCATCTTCCCGTTTATGGGCATAATAAGCCAACAGATCAACATCCTTTTGGGCTTTGGCGTACTCCTCTAATACATAGTAGGCGTTTGAACGATAGGCGGCAGTATTGGAGTGAGCCACAATATATTCTGCATACGGAATGGAGAGTGCCTCTTGATCCAAATGCCGGTAGGTTTGCATTATTTTTTGATATAGAAAACACTTGGATTCATTCTCTATCTCATAATCCTTTACCGACAAAAAACAGTACAGCGCAGAATCATATTGTTGCTGCTTATAGAAATAAAGCCCGCGTGTTTCTATCAGCCGTTCATAGTAAATACTATCCAATTGAAAATGTTGTGCCACTTGCAAAATACTATCGGCAACCAGAAACTTTTCCAAATCACAAAGGTATTCACTAACAGTCAGCAAACCATACGCATACCGCCATTCGTTACCGCTTTTGCGGAAATATTCGGCGGCACGTTGGTAGAAAACAAGTGCCGTACTATCTGCGTTTTGCTGCCCACAAATAAAGCCCATACACGAATTAACTCGCCCGCGAAGGATGTAATCGTGCGGGTACAATTTGTCGGCAGCAATATAGCAGTCGGCGGCAACAGAAATAAGGTTCTCGGCACTATAGTTACGACCGAGATAGTAGTAGGCTTTGGCGAGGGTGGTGCGGTGGCATTGGCGGATAAAGGGTTTATCCAGAGTGCGGACGGCATAGCGCAAGGCAGCAGTGTCCCGGTACAGGATATGCTCTGTATCGAGGCTGTCTGCTATGGCAACCGTCTGCTGCGATTGGCGGATATTGCCGCAACCGGTCAGCAAAAGGCAGCCCAACACTATATACACCGCGCGAAAAGACATATTTTACTCCATTAATACCCGTTAAAATGCAGCATTGACGAGTGTTCTTTATTCTCCGTTAATTGCCATTAATTGACCGTTAATTTTATTCCAATGCTAATTCCTTTATTGCGCGGGAGCGGTCGAAAGTGAAGAGGTAGGTACCGGTATTGTCATAGTGGGCAAGAACACGGGGGAAGAACTGCGGGTACTGCTGAATGGCGGGGATAAGGTAGCGATAGGTGGAACTATAGCCAAGGGCGTCCACAAGCACCAAATCGACATTCTTTCTGACCAAGTCGGCTATCAAGGCACGGGCATCGTCGGTATAGAGATAGTTCACGCCCGGACGCTCGGCGTACATATAGAGCATTTGGGGTTTGCGGGAGCATACAATGGTGCCTACGGGTGTATTCTTTTTGATGGACTTGCCGATAGAGAAGAACTGCTTGTAATTGACGGGGTATTTCTGCTGCGCGAGTTGGTGTTCCTCCTGCAAGCCCGCCTTGGAGAAAAAGAGCAAGAGCAGCAGAATATAGGCAGGAAAGCGTTTTTCTTTCCATTTGCGCTGCAAAAGCCACGTAAGGATAGCCCACAGCCCAATGAGTAGAAAAGCCGTAAGAAAAGGCAAAACAGAGGTGATATAGCGATTGCCGCTCGGGGTGCTGAAAATAGAGATGACACCGAGTGTGGCAGCGATATAGCCGATAGCAAACCAGCGTTGCTTACCGAGACGCCATGCACCGAGGAGCATAACCGCCAGCATAACCGCACCCAAAAGGTAGATATACCACGTGTAAACAGGCTCATCACAATTCAATTTGGCAAATGGGAGGATAGTGCTCGGGAAGGCATTGAAGATGAGCATACGGATGGTATCGAAGAAGCGTGAAACCACCTCGCCGAAGCCGATAGAACCCATCTCGGGTCGCCACGGGTTAGCCACCATAATCGCATCAAGATAGCGGTTGCCGTTCAGTCCAAGCACCCGGTTGCGGAGCATCCACGGCAGGCAGCCGAGGGCAAAACCGACGAGTGTAGCGGGCAGTGCCGCCCAACGACGACGCACCAACAAAACCAAGGCTACGGCCGCCACAAGGGCAATGCCCTGGGTACGGATATGGTAGGTGAAGACCAATGCCACAAGCATGACATAGAACCAAGGCGATGTGAGTTCACTCCACCACTTGTCTTCCTTCCGACTCATACGGATGAGTGCAAAGAAGACAAGCATACTCATAAAGAGGAAACTTGACTCGGACATCATCATCGTGGAGAAATGGAGCAGGCGGGGACAGAAGAGCCCCGCTATGGAGGCGGTGAAGGCTATATCCATAGGCAACGAGAGAGCCAGCAGGGCAAAATAGAGCAGTAGGATACTCGCCAGGACAAAGACCTCGTTGAGCCATTTCTGCGCCACAATACTATCCGTGATAGCACGTAGGGGGGTCATCAGAATGGGGTAGCCCGGCGGAAAGTTGGAAGTGGCGGGACTGCCCGGCGAGGACAGGTCGCAATAGCCGTTCCCTTCCGCCAAGGAGGTGGCATAGATATAGTAGTTGAAGTTATCGCCATTGAGGTCGGGTTTTGTATTAAACGTATACAACACGACCAGCAGCCACGCTACGGCAATCGTCAGCGGGAAGACGATATAACGAAAGATATTACTTTTGCTCATGATATTCTTTTTCAGTGTTAACATTCCAGATATTGGTTTTGTCGGTAACGCCGTTGCGGATATTGCGGACGCACTCGATGGCGGTCATCATAGAGTGGTCCATATTGTTGTATCGGTGCTGTCCGTTGCGCCCGAGGCAGTAGAGGTTCGGAATGGTATCAAGGAACGCCTTGACGGTGTCCAACTGATAATAAGATCCATAGTAGGCGGGGTAGGCTTTCTTGACCCGCACATGGCAGGCATCGAGCACGTCATCACGGTTGATGATGTCTATTTTGACGAGTTCATCGATAGCCATATTGATAAAATCCTCTTTTGGCATATTCCAGAAGGTGTCGCCCTCGGTGCAGAAATACTCGAGACCAATCCACATAGTGTGTTCGTAGTCATTGACGAGATAGGGCGACCAGTTGTTGAACACCTGCAGACGCCCGATATGTACATCGCGTTCCTGAATGTAAATCCACGTATCGGGGACGCGGTGGTCGAAAGTAGGGATATGCGTTTGGTTCTTGATGCGCATCTGCTTGACACACAGACCGACCGTAATGAAATCGCGGTATGGAAGACTTGAGGCGATGTCGGAAACGGGTTGCGGCACCTCGATACCGCGGAGGGCGGGAACGAGGTCTTTGATGGGCATAGTGGAGAGGAAATAGTCGCATGGGAAAGTCTGCTCCTGTCCGTCCGCCGTGCGGGCAACGACAGAGGCTACCCTACCCTGCTCCACGTTTATTCCGATGACTTCGTGCTGCAGCAGTATCTCGCCGCCGAGTTGGCGGATATCGTCTGCCACGGTCTCCCACAGTTGCCCCGGACCGTATTTCGGGTAGATGAACTGCTCAATGAGGGAGGTCTCGACGTGCTTGCTTTTGAGTCCGAGAGCGCGTTGGAACATATCTTTCAGCACAGACCTGATACTCAGACCTTTGACGCGCTGGCTACCCCAGTCGGCACCCAACTTGGAGGGGTGTACGCCCCATACTTTCTCGGTGTAGCCTTCGAAGAACATCTCATAGAGCGGTCGCCCGAAGCGGTTGATATAGAAGTTCTCCAAGGAGGTTTCGGGTAACTTATGCACGCACGACCAGAGGTAGCCAAAGCCTGCACGCATGGTGTTCAGGAAGCCCATATTGAAGAATGTCTCCTTCTTCATGGAGATGGGGTAATCAAAGAACTTGCGCAGGAAGAAGATACGGCTGACGCGGTTGCGTAGGAGCATAACGCGGTCGGTCTTTTCGGGGTCGGGACCATCGGGCGAAAGGGGTTTGTCGGCAGTATGGAGCAGAAGGTCGTCCTTGGATGGCGCACCCTGTGTGGGCATAATGTTCTGCCACCAGTGCATCACCTCTCCGCTCTTGGAGAAGAAGCGGTGTCCGCCGATGTCCATACGGTTGCCTTTGTACCGTACGGTTTGGGAGATACCTCCGATGGCATTGGTGGACTCGAGGATGACGGGGTGGATGTCGGTATTTTTCAGTAGTTCGTAAGCGGAAGTGAGTCCCGCAGGACCCGCACCCGCTATGACAGCGATTTTAGTAGCCATATATGGAATGTTTTAGTTAGTGGTATATAATGCATAAAAGTTGCATAAAAAATGAATATAGTGCATAAAAAAGCGGCTTATCATCCACATAAGCACCGCTTTTTTCTACGTCCTTTCTACGTATTTTCTACGTAATTGGTATTATGAGGCTATAGAAAATGCATACAATGCATATTTTGTGAATATAGACGATAGTTATTTCAGTACAGAATAAAGTACAGACCAGGGGAGGAAGATGTCGGTGCGCCCGAGGGCATAGGGTGCTATCTCGTAGGGCATATAGACGTAGGTGATGCCCTCTTCGGAGACAAAGAAATTGTCGTTTGGCACAATGTCTTCGATGCTATAGCCGAGTTTGCGCAGTTCGCGTTCGGTATCGGTATTCTCGGTTTGATGAATCAACGCATCGACCAGCATACCGCATAGCGGTTCGAAATAGTCGTCGATGAACAAATCCTCCTCGTGAACGGGTTGCCCGGTAGCAAGGGAATAGTTTTTGAGCAAGCAGATACTCATTCCGTGCGCTCCGCCGGTATAGGAATAGATGTCCTCGGCATAACTGAGGATACCGCGTGCCATTCCTGCAGGTGCCGCATTGATAATCAGTTCTTCGCAGAAAGCAGATCCGTGGTTTTTATCCCCCCACTCTTCCGCCAAATGGCGGTTGTCCTGAATATACTGCGTATGATTGAGTGCGGCATAGGCAGAGAGTGCATTGTCCGGTTGCATATCGGCAAACGCTTCGCCGAAGAGTTCGGTTTTTATCTGCGTTTGAATGGATAGCAGAACAGAGTCGTGCGCCGGAATGGCAACAGGATAGGCATATTGCAAATCGAGATAGAGACTATCGCGTCTCTCGGGAGTGAGATAGACGGTCTTTTGGAGCAGATAGATCTTGGTAACGACCGGCGCAGTATCCAAACCGTGCACCAAACCGTCGATACAAAAAGCGGCTCCCACCAAGAGAATGACCGCCCACGAACGGAGAATACTTTTGTTCATAATGGTATGTATTTAGTAGGGTTATTATTTGCGAAAGGAGAAGTATTTCTGCCCTGTGTAACTGACGACGACCGTAATGGCTGTAATAAACATCTTGCTTGGCGTAGGGTACCACCCCCACAGATCGACACAGAGTTTGAGTCCGAAATAGTTGATTGCCAAGTTGAGCAGGACGATAAGGATATATCTGCCCAACTGATTCCACCCATGCAGAGAGGATTGGGTAAACGTAACGTATTTATTGAGCCAAAAGCCGGTAAGCAGCGTGATAGGGAAAGTGATACAAAGCGTGGCAATATGTGGCGATAGACAGAGTTGCGGCAAGGCGGCAAACGGGGTAGGGATATAAATCAAATTATGCCCGATGCAAAAATTGTAAATCAGGAAATAGAGCACCCAGTCGAGCACCATATTTCCGCCGCCGCAGGCTGCATAACGGAATATTTGCTCAGGTATATACCGACGAAAAGGGCGATAGAAAAAATCAATGATTTTGGTAATAAAATGTGCGAGTGTTTGCATTTCTCAAATAATTATAGTACCTTTGCGCCGAAATTCAGTCCGCAAAGGTACTGCTAAAATGACAGATTTGCAAGTTTTTGCCCATAAAAAAGCAGTCTTCGGCCGAAAAGAACCTAACAACAAGAATATGGACGATTATCACCAAGCGAATGCAACAAGTACGTGCCAAGAAGTTTTTGGGACAGCATTTCTTGACGGATCTGAGTATCGCCCAACGAATTGCTGAAACCATAGAATCGGGTCGGGTATTAGAAATCGGTCCCGGAATGGGTGTTCTTACCCAATATCTCCTAAAAAATCCCAACATTGATCTTACGGCGATAGAACTCGACCGCGAGAGTGTGGCGTATTTGCGGGAATGGTATCCAGAACTGCATCTGATAGAATGGGATTTTCTCAAATTAGATTTGAATGCGCTCTATCCGGAAGGTGATTTCTGCGTCATCGGCAACTATCCATACAACATATCGAGCCAAATATTTTTCAAGGTACTGGAATACAAAGACCGTATTCCGGTCTGCTCGGGTATGATACAAAAGGAAGTGGCGGAGCGCATAGCGTCGAAGCCGGGAAAGAAAGCCTACGGCATACTGAGTGTGCTGCTGCAGGCATACTACGATATAGAATATCTGTTCACCGTGAACGAGAATGTGTTCAACCCTCCGCCGAAAGTAAAATCGGCGGTAGTGCGCCTGACGCGCAACGGACGACAGCATCTCGACTGCGATGAAGGGCTCTTTAAGCAAGTGGTCAAAACCAGTTTCAACCAACGCCGAAAGCAGATGCGCAATTCTCTTCAACAACTGGTAGGAAAGGGAAATCCGATCTTAGAAGAGAATATATTTACAAAGCGCCCCGAACAGTTGAGTGTGGAAGAATTTGTGGAACTGACCAAGATGATAGAGGCAAACCTCTAAAACCTAATATCTAACTTCTAAAAAAATTGCTGCTATGTCGGAACTAAGGATATTCTATAAAGACAGCGAGAAAATAAAGGTGGCAAAGACCATAACCGTTCTCAAAGAGTTGGATAAGAAAGATATAATCTGGATAGACCTGCTTGATGTAAGCGACAAGACAGAGGACACCCTTGAGGGCTTCCTGAAGATTGATATTCAGGAAGATGAAGAAATGGAGGAAATCGAGATGTCGAGCCGGTATATCCAGACTGACGACTCGATTGTGGCAAACAGCAACTTTCTGACTACGGCATTCGAGTTGGAACCCGTGAACTTTATTCTTAAAAACAGCATTCTCGTTACGACCCGCAATGTGGAGTTGGAGAGTTTCAACGAGACGGTGAAGAAGATGTTTGTCAATACCCGTAATTTTCCGACAGGATACCATGTATTGGTTGCCCTGATGGAGACTCGGGTGGAGAAAGACGCCGATATGATTGAGGACACAACCGACTTGATTACCGGGCTATCGCAAGACATCACGGCACACAACGGCAAAGTGGATGAGAATATCCTAATTCAGATCAAGAACCTGCAGGAAAAAGTTACGATTATCCGTCAGAACATAATGGACAAACAGCGCGTTATCAGCAATTTTCTCAAGTGCGATTTTTTCCCCGAGGAACTGCGTCCGCGACTGACGATGATTATCAAAGATATCAATTCCCTGTTCGATTATACTCGTTTCGGTTTTGACCGTTTGGACTACCTCCAGGATACGTTCCTCGGTTTGGTAAACATAGAGCAGAACAAGATTATCAAGATTTTCACCGTGGTGAACGTGGTGTTCTTGCCACCGACACTCATAGCAAGTATGTATGGTATGAACTTTGATTTTATGCCCGAACTGCATTGGAAATTAGGTTATCCGTTCGCTATCGGGCTGATGGTCATCTCCACACTGCTTATCCTACTGATTTTCAAACTAAAAAAGTGGATGTAATGGTTTTTCGACAAGTTTTCAACAAGGGGTGTTAATAGAGTGTTGAAATAAGTATAAACCTTGCAGTTTTCAAAACGATTGACGTTTCATTGACATTTTTCGATGCGTGCAACATACTGAAAATAAACATAGTAGAGTGTTTTTCGACAGTTTGAACAGACTATTATTATCAAGGAATTTTTTATAAAAGAATATATTATATATTTTATGAGTAAGAACGAGAACGGCGAGTTGGCAAAAGCCATACGCCGATTGTGCGAAGAAAAGAACGCCATAATTATGGCACACTATTATACGCGGCCGGAGATACAGGAAGTGGCAGATTTCATAGGCGACTCACTGGCATTGGCGCAGAAAGCCACCCAAGTGGAGGCGGACATCATCGTAATGTGCGGGGTGCATTTTATGGGGGAGACGATGAAGATACTCTGCCCGGAGAAGAAAGTGCTTATTCCCGATATGGCGGCAGGTTGCAGCCTGGCGGACAGTTGCAAGGCACCCGACTTGGCACGCTTCAAGGCAGAACACCCGGGCTATATGGTGGTCAGTTATGTGAACACAAGTGCGGATGTAAAAGCCCTGACCGATGTGGTGGTAACCTCGTCTAATGCGAAGAAAATCGTCGATCAACTGCCTGAGGATGCGAAGATTATCTTCGGTCCGGACAAGAACCTCGGCAACTATATCAATAGCGTTACGGGGCGTGAGATGCTGCTGTGGGACGGTGCCTGCCACGTGCATAGCCGGTTCTCGCTCGAAGCATTGCTGGCACTCAAAGAGCAGTATCCCGATGCTCCCGTGTTGGCACACCCCGAATGTAAGGCTGTTATTTTGTCTCAGGCGGACGTAATCGGTTCGACCAAGGCATTGCTCGACTATAGTACGAAAAGTCCGCAGAAACGCTTTATAGTGGTTACAGAGAGTGGTATTTTGCACGAGATGCAGAAGGCGTGTCCTGACAAGGAGTTTATCCCCGTGCCGCCGGAGGTATCGGAGAGTATCGGCTGCCAGTGCAACGAATGCGAGTATATGCGGCTCAACACATTGGAGAAACTCTTTGTCTGCCTGCGCAACGAGGCACCCGAGATACTGGTACCCGACGAGGTTGCCGCGCGTGCCGTGTTGCCGATACGCAAGATGCTCGAAATGAGCAAATAAAAGTGATTAATATCAAATAAAAACGGATTGCTTGGAAATTATTTCAGGCAATCCGTTTTGTATTTAATTGTTAATCGGATAGGCAGATGGTCGGAATACCCTGCCTGGTAGCGGTAACCGATATAGGTGCGGCGGGGCTTGGTGTCCAGATAGCGCAGATCGTCTTCTAACAGATACGGTGCAGAATAAACCTGTACATCGGTAATATATAGCAATGGATTGGACAGATAGAACTGGTCGAGAAACGCCCATCGTCCTTGGTATTTATGCGTGCCTTGCGGGCTGTCAGAGTGCTTTGGCAGATGCAGCATCGCATTGTGCAGCCCATAGATATTCTCCTTGGGTGCGCTGTTCATATCGCCCATAACGACGATTTGCGCTTTTGGAGACATAGCAAAGATAGAATCGATATGCTGCTGCAAAACTGCCACCGCCGCCTCGCGTTTCCACGCCGTGGCAGCCGCACCGCCTGACTGTGACGGCAAATGGCACAGAAAAAGATGCAGCGTGTCCGTGTTGTGATAAATTCCCGATACATAGAGAATATCGCGCGTAGTCTCGCCGTTAGCAATCGGCACAGGGATAGGGTAGGCACTGATTAGATGGAAAGTCGGGCGATAGAGCAACGCTACATCAATTCCCCGTTTGTCAGGACTGTCAAAATGGATATACTGATACCCGAAACGGCGCAATATGCTGCATAAGTCGCTGAGACATTGCTTATTTTCCACTTCGCAGAGTCCTACTATATCTACGCCGTCAAACTGCCCGATATTCGTAATCACCTGTGCAATATGCTGCACCTTTTGGCGGTATTTGGAATACGTCCAATGGTACTTGCCGTCGGGTGTAAAATCGGTGTCCGGATTGATAGAATCTTGGTCGGGGTGGAAGAGATTTTCCACATTGTAGGATACGATACGAAACAGCCGATTCGGTTCGGTTTCATCGGGCGAAACCGCTGCATAACCCGCCGGCAACGACAGGCAAAAAAACAGCAGAAAAAAGACCCACCGCATCAGCAAAGCATCATAATTGCTTTTTGTAGTGCGGCGATAAACGTATCGATGTCCGCATAGTCGTTGTACAGTCCGAACGACACCCGTACCGTCCCCGGCACGCCGAGATAGTCAATCAGCGGTTCGGCGCAGTGGTGCCCTGTGCGGACAGCCACGCCCTGCCGGTCGAGTAGCGTGCCTATATCAAAGGGGTGTACCAACGTATCGCCGTTATAGAAATTGAATGACACCACACCTGCTTTCTTTTGCCCTGCGGCATATATTTGTACACCCTCTATCTGCGCCAGTTGTTCCTCTGTATAGCGGCTTAGTTCCACCTCGTGCTGCGCAATAGCGTCCATACCGATTTGCTCCATATAGGTCAGTGCTGCCGAGAAACCGAAACTGCCGATGAAATCGGGCGTTCCTGCCTCGAACTTGTAGGGCAGTTCGTTGTAGGTGGTATGCTCAAAACGCACATGCTCAATCATCTCGCCGCCGCCTTCCGCAGGTGGCAGCGTGTTGAGCCATTGCTCCTTGCCGTACAATACGCCCAAGCCTGTCGGTCCGTACATCTTGTGCGCCGAGCAGACAAAAAAATCGCAGTCCATCGCCTGCACATCGATCGGCAGGTGCGGTGCCGACTGCGCCCCGTCCACACACACAGGGATATTATGCGCATGCGCCAAACGGATAATCTCCTCCACGGGATTGATGATGCCGAGCACATTGCTCACCTGTGCCACCGACACCATACGTGTATGGTCGTTTAGAAGCCCCTTAAACGCCTCTATATTGAGCGAAAGGTCGTTATTCAAAGGAATTACCCGCAGCACGGCTTTTTTGCGCTCACAGAGCATTTGCCATGGTACGATGTTCGAGTGATGCTCCAGTTGGCTGACGATAATCTCGTCTCCCTCGTGCACCATTGCCTCGCCGAAACTGAACGCCAACATATTCACCGAGTCAGTCGTGCCTTTGGTGAAGACAATCTCCTTGGCAGAACGTGCGTGCAGGAAATCCGCCACGTGCTGTCGTGCGTCCTCGTGGTGCTTGGTCGCCACCTGGCTCAGGTGGTGTACTCCGCGGTGGATATTCGCATTCCAGTGCGTGTAGCCGTCCATCAGGGCATCCAGCACCGCCTGCGGCTTTTGTGCCGTAGCGGCATTATCCAGATACACGAGCGGTCTCCCGTACACCTGCTCACCCAATATCGGAAAATCAGTACGATTCATATTCAATTAACAAGTAAGAATTAACAATTAACATGCATTTCGGGTCAAACCTCCAACTTCTAACAGCGTAGCGATCTGACCTCTAACCTCTAATAGCGCAGCGGTCTAACCTCCAACAGCCGTAGGCGGTCAGACAATTAAGGCTTGTAAAAACTCTCCTCGAGTATCTTTTGCGCATCGGGTTCCGCCATCAGTTGTTGTAGCGTAACATCCTGATTGTGTTCCATATAACTCTCAGCAATACGCCAGCCGATCCATGTGCCGAGCCGTCCCGGTGAGTCCTGCGAAATCTCTGCCGTAAAGGGTCCCTCATTAAGGTATGAGGTCAGCACTACGCTTTCGGTTTTGAAGATGTCGCGCTTGTCCATCATCAGGTGCCATATTGCCCGCTCGTTTTTCACGCACCAGTCCCATTGCTGTTTTGTATAGCCCATTACCTCGTAATCGGGCAGGGTGGGGAACAGCACCGACAGCAGGTACATCACCTTTCCGCGGTATATCATCTGGTCAAGCAGACGGCTTTTGGTGCTTGTATAGGGCAGGTTGCGGAACAGATACGCACTCACCACATCGGCAGGTATGCACTCCTTGCGCATCGTCTGTTTTTGGTAGTCATACACCACGCGGTTGTAGTACTCGTAATCGCTCCCGAGATACATATCCGCTCCCACAGCAATCGCATCTTCAAAGAAATAAATCGACGCATTGAATCCTGATATAAACAGATATATTTCAGGCACTTGCATATCCGGATACAGGTAGCATATCCGGGTAAACGCCTCGTCCAGACTGCGCTGTATATCCGATATATCGGCAAACATCAGCTTCTCGCGCAGGTTGGTCTGCTTGAATCCATAAGTTGTATCCTCTAAAAACTGCGGCAACGCCACTGCCAAATAGGCGGTGTCCGATACGGGAATACCCAATATATCCTCTACAAACATCGGCATAAAATCGGGATATTCCGTGTATAATCGCCGTATATCACGTTCTATATCAGTCGTTTGCACGCTTAGTAGTGCGCTGTCGAAACGCACTATTTCCACGTGCTGCGGCTTCATCTCTTTGCTGCTCGGGAAATACTGCCGTCCATGTTTGCAACCGACCAACAGCAGCACAAAGAGCAGATAAAGGTATTGTTTTTTCATTTTTCTTTACTTTTGCTATGTATAGTCAAACGTAGGTGGATGGTTATAGGATAGGCATAGGTTGCCTTGTTTTTGTTTAATATATTTTTATTCTATCACACCATCTTTTATTTCAATCACCCGGTCGGATATATTTGCCAGTTCCTTGTCGTGGGTTACAATCACTATCGTCTGTCCGTACTGCTCACGCAGGTGCAGCAGCAGCCCGTTCAATTCGCGTTTGTTCGCCTCGTCAAGGCTTCCGCTTGGCTCGTCGGCAAGTATCACCGACGGCGACATCATCAGCGCTCTGGCAGCCGCTACACGCTGTTTCTCTCCTCCCGACAACTCGCTCGGTTTGTGCGACATACGGTCTTTCAGACCCAGTTCGGTCAGCAGTTTCTCCGCCCGTGCTTTTGCCTCTTTTTGTCCTACTTTCCCGATTAACGCAGGCATCATCACGTTTTCCAACGCGGTAAATTCCGGCAGCAACTGGTGGAACTGGAAGATAAACCCGATATGACGGTTGCGAAACTCGGCTAACTCTTTCTCTTTCAGCGAGAAGACATCCACTCCGTCTATCCGCACCGTCCCGCTTGTCGGCTTGTCTAATGTGCCGATAATCTGCAGCAGCGTGGTCTTGCCTGCGCCGCTCTTTCCAACTATCGCCACAATCTCGCCTTTCTGTACGGTCAGATTGACGCCTTTCAGCACTTCCAGCGTGCCAAACGATTTGTGTATATCCTGTACCTCTATGATGTTATTTCCGTTCATACGCTCTATTGATTATCGCTACCGCCCGTTCTATCAGGTCGTCCTTGTCCGAACTGCGTAACGTTTCATATACATCTGGGACTATTCCCTCTTCAATGCTCTGCTGGTCAGCATCATACATCTTCACGCTCGAGAAACGCACCGTCCACCCGTTGGGCAGTTCGTAACTCATCGGCATACCGCCTCCGCCTCCGCTTACGCCACCCAACAGCAGTGAGTTTTTGGCATAGCGCATTGCATTGACAAAAGAGTTCGCCGCCGAATAGGTGTAGCGGTCTTGCAATACAATCACAGGTCTGAACCACTTGTTCGGCATATCGCTCTCGCGCACATACAGCGGTTCCATTGCCGAATAATCCGTATGCCCTTTGCCCGATTTATGCTGCCAGTAGCCGATCAGGGTATCATTTTCCATAAATGTAGCCGCCAACTTGTAGGCATTGGTCAGGTCGCCCCCGCCGTTGTTCCGTACGTCCAATACGATACCTTTGCAGTCTTTGAAAGCCGTCAGCACATAGTACATATTGGCTACTCCGAAACTCGACGAGAACGAACTGTATCTAATATATCCGATACTGTCCCCTGCTATTTTTGTATAAGTCAATCCTCCTGCGCGGCGGGCATTTTGCAGATATACATCGTTGATTATCTGACTATTATATAATACAGGATAATCCTTATACCATTCATCGCTGCTTGATACATCAAATGCTGTATAGAGGTTTACATGCCCGTCGTGGAGACGGTTGAGCATACTTGCCATTTGGTCAAACAGACGTATATCCGACTGCTTATCCTCAGGGTCTATCTGTTTCGCACTATCCATATATTCTATATAGATAGCGTCCCAGTCCACCCATTTTTCCTCCACGAAACAGTATTTCTCGTCAATAATATGCCACAATGCCTCCATATTGCCGACAGGTGTATTTGGGTAGGAAACATCACCCAAGGTATGTGTACAAGCACATAGCCCGCATACTACACATACTAACACGCTATATATCACCCGTTTTACCATTCTGTCAGTCGTTTGTTCGGTTTCAATTTATAGCGGAAACACGTGCCTACTACTGCACTTATCTGCTCGCGGCTGAACCACATATCGCTCTGTCCGTACTCCAGGTACTCGTGTCGCACCCCTACACGCCACGTGGAGTGCAGAAACTGCATATCGAGTGTCAGTTCGTGGTTCAGATAGCGGTGATTCCACATACCTGCACAGCGCACAATTCCCTCGATGCCCTCTGTCAGTTCGTAATACGACTGCCAATAGTCGGGCATAAAGTCCACGCCTATTAGGTTTGCACGCACTGCATAACGCAAGCGATAGGATGTCTTACGCGCTGCAAACGAGTAACTTACGCCGCCCATAGCCTCCATTTGTACCGCTGCATCCATCGAGTACGGTTTGTTCACATTGCTCAGTATGGTGCGGGGCATAAAGTCCAAACCCAAGTACGGACCAAGCCATATCTGTACGCCTGCTTTCGGGAACTGCCACGTGTAGAACGCACCCCAGCCGCCCTGTATGCCCAAGGCATACATTCCGTTGCTGTGCGGCTGATTATACACCCAACCGAAACTTACATCCACACGCCCTGTGTGTGCCCAGTTGGTCAGTTTACCTTGGCGCCCGAAGCGGCTCTCCTGCCTGAACGGCTGCCACCATTCGTTGCCTAATCCCACGCGCATACCCGAGTAGAGTAGGGGACTGAGGTACTGGTCCTGTTGCCACATACCGCCATAGTTCACATAGAGCACATTTTCGTGTTCCACGTTCTCCGCCTGCAATGTTATTCCCGAAAAAGAAATACACCCTGCAAGCAAAAGAAACCCTATGGCAAGCCACCGCCTCATTCCATCATTTCATTCTATTATTCTATTATTCTATCTTTCTTGCCTCGATGGTTAATCGGCGGTCTCCGTTTTCCAACACTTCTATATGGATATTGACGGTATCCTCTGGCAGGATTCGGTCTATCATCTCCGGCCACTCAATAAAACAGTAGTTTCCTGAATAAAGGTATTCTTCTGCTCCGAAGTCAAGTGCCTCGCGGATGTCTTTGAGTCGATAGCAGTCGAAATGATATACCTCACCATTGTGGGGGTGTTCCACATCATATACATTCACTATCGCAAAGGTAGGACTGTTCACTACATCGTCCGTTCCCATCTCCTGACAGAGTTGTTTGATAAATGTTGTCTTGCCGGCACCCATCTTGCCATAGAACGCATACACGCGGTGCGGCTCCGTTGTTTGGAGTATATCAATGGCAGGTACACGCTTACCCTCCTCATTGAGCAGAAAAAGTCCGCCCTCAGAGTCTTGTTTTATTGTATAAGTACTCATAGTCGTTTCAAATATGCGATTCTCAGCGCGATATTTTTCTCTGAAAATACTCGTAAAGTGCTGAACCTCTTTTTGTTCCGAGCAATTCTTTCCATTCTTCCAAAGTAGCCTCTTTAGCACGGCGTACGGAACCGAAATGTTGCAGTATTTTCTGCTTTGTAATATCTCCAACTCCTTGTATATCATCGAGTTGGCTTGCTATTTGGTGTTTGCTGCGCTTCTGTTTGTGGTACGTAATGGCAAACCGGTGCACCTCGTCCTGTATCTGCGTCATCAGTCGGAACACCTCGCTCGTTACAGGCATACTCACCTCTACGGGCGGGAAGCCGTAGAGCAGGGTTTGCGTGCGGTGCTTGTCGTTTTTCTTCAAACCCGCAATTGGGATAGACAACCCCAATTGGTCTTCCACTGCCTCGCGTATGGCGTGCATCTGTCCGATACCGCCATCGGCAACAATCAGGTCGGGCATCTTGCTGCCGTCGTCTTTCAGGTGCTGGTACCTGCGGTGTACCACCTCGCGCATACTGGCATAGTCGTCTGCTCCCTCCACAGTCTTTATCTCAAACCGCTTGTAGTCTTTTTTGCTCGGTTTAGCCATCTTATAGACCACACACCCGGCTACAGCATCTGTACCCATAATGTTCGAGTTATCAAAACTATCAATCCAAACGGGTAGGGTAGGCAATCCCAACATCTTTTGTAGTTCGCTCAATATACGAGTTGCCCGTTGCTCGGGGTTGAGTTTGTCGGCTTGTTTCAGGCGGTCTTGCTTATATTGCCGTACATTCTGCATAGCCAAGTCAAGCAGTTTCTTTTTGTCCCCGCCGTTGGCAATATAGATATGCAGCGTTTCATCAAAACCATCCGGTATGAACGGTACAATCACCTCGCGGGTAGTGCTGCCCAACTGTTCCCGCAATTCCATCATACCGAGTGCCAGTATCTCTTCTTTCTCTTCTTCTACTTTCTTTTTATACTCAATCGTCTGCCCTTGTACAATACTGCCGCTGTGTACGTGCAGCATAGAGATATACACATTATCATCCTGCTCATCATACCCGAAGACATCTACATCGCCCGCCGTAGTATTGGTAATAATCGTTTTGCTGCAAAACTGTTGCAGCAGTTCCAGTTTGCGTTTGGTCTCTGCCGCTTCCTCATACTTCATTTGAGCAGACCGGGCATACATTTCCGCTTCAAGTTGTTTGCTTATCTCGTGTGCGTCACCTCGTATGATTTGCCGTGCCTGGCGTATCCACTCGCCATATTGCCGGCTCTCTGGTTTCATCTCGCATATACCGCAACAGTTATGCAGGTGGTATTTGAGACAGACCTTAAACTTACCTTTTTTGATACTATCATCCGACATCGGAATGTTGCAGGTGCGGATAGGGAACAAGCGATGTATCAGTTCTACTACCAAGTCCACCGTATTGCCGAAACTATATGGTCCGTAGTATTCGCCTACACGCTTGTTGATGGTTCGTGTCTTGAATATACGCGGGTAAGGTTCTCGGGTGATACAAATACTCGGATACGACTTGCCGTCTTTGAGCAATATGTTGTAGTGCGGCTGATATTTCTTAATCAGGTTGTTTTCTAATAGAAATGCATCCTGTTCTGAATCTACTACCACATAGCGTATGTCGGCTATATGGGCAACCAGTTGCCGTGTCTTTGAACTGGCGTGGTCTTTCTGAAAATAACTATTCACCCGTCTATGCAGGTTCTTTGCTTTACCTACATAGATAATCTCCCCATCGGTATTGAAGTATTGATATACACCCGGACTTTGTGGAATACGTTGGAGTAGGGTAGTAATATATTCAGACTGTGTAGTCAATTCTATAAATCAAACGCAAATATGGTTATATATATCCAAATTTACATATGTATAAGCGTATCTACTTCAGTAGCGTTTGTTAGCACTTTGCGACCATTAAGAACATCAAGTTCGATAATAAAATTCACATATACTTTCTTTACACCGAATTTCTTTATTAACTCTACTGCTGCTGCCATAGTGCCACCCGTAGCCAACAAGTCATCATGAATAAGCACTATATCATCGTCTGAGATAGCATCTCTATGTATCTGAATAGTATCTACACCATACTCTTTTTGATAACTTATCTCTACCGTCTCAGCAGGTAACTTACCGGGTTTACGAATAGGCACAAAACCTACGCCTAACTCCATCGCCACTGCCGGTGCTATAATGAATCCGCGAGACTCAATACCTACCACTTTAGTAATACCCTTATCCTTGTAAAGGTTTACCATCTCATTACGCATCCAACGCAAGCAATCCGGTTGGCGCAGGGCAGTGGTAATATCCTTAAACTGAATACCTTTTACAGGAAAATCCGGAATGTTACGAATCTGTTGTTTTACTTCTTCTGCTGTCATATTGTTTTTTAGTATTAATGTTTCACGTGGAACAAATAAATTTGTTTACGTAGTAAACAAAAAATTACCTACCCATAAATATGAGCAAAACGCTAATATCATTAGGGCTTACACCGGGAATACGGCTTGCTTCGCCTATAGTGTTTGGCTGTATCTTTATTAGTTTTTGCCGAGCCTCTGTGGATAAAGATTGTAAACTTTGATAATCGAAATTTTGCGGAATACGTATCTGGTCAAGACGTTGTAATTTATTGGCGGCTAATTGCTCACGATGGATATATCCTTCGTATTTCAAATTAATCTCTGTGCTTTCTATTATTTCGTCTTGCTGTAATCTTGATGGAATAATCTCTGATAGTTTTTCTTTGAGACCTGGTAATGTATCAATCAAATCGGGAATAGTTACTTGCGGGCGTAATACTAATTCGGATAATTTACAGCCTTGCGAAAGCGGGCTTGCACCTGCTTGCTCCAAGTAACCGTTTATTTCGTTAGGTTTGATACTGGTGGTTTGCAAATACTGTGTAAGTGCTGCAATGGCAGTTTGCTTATCGCGGTATGTCCGGTAACGGGTTGTATCTGCAAGACCTAATTGGTAACTGCGCTCTGTGAGTCGAACGTCGGCATTATCTTGGCGCAGAAGAATACGATGTTCTGCGCTGGAAGTGAACATACGGTATGGTTCGTCTACACCCTTGTTTACCAAGTCATCTATCAGTACGCCGATATAACTCTCGTTTCTACCCATTGTAAATGGTGTTCCACCGATAATGCTTTGGTGCGCATTGATACCTGCTACTATACCTTGCCCTGCAGCTTCTTCGTAACCGGTAGTACCATTGATCTGCCCAGCAAAGAACAGATTACTGATTATCTTCGTTTCCAACGTATGTTTTAGTTGTGTAGGGTCGAAGAAATCATACTCAATGGCATAGCCCGGGCGGTACATAACTACATCTTCCAAGCCTTTGATGGTTTTGAGTCCTGCGAGTTGTACTTGCCACGGAAGACTGGATGAAAAACCGTTTACATAGTATTCGTTACTATCCACACCTTCCGGTTCAAGGAATATCTGGTGTGCTTCTTTGTCGGCAAAGGTTACAATCTTGGTTTCAATGCTCGGACAATAGCGTGGTCCGATACTCTTGATTTGCCCGTTGAAAAGGGGAGAATCCGGCAGTCCTTTGCGTAGTTCTTCGTGCGTGTGTGGATTGGTATATGTAATCCAGCAACTCATCTGTTTGAGCGGACGCGATACATCGGCGAGGTATGAAAACTTGTGCCAGTCGTTGTCGCCTTGCTGCTCTATGAGTTCATCGAAATGAATGCTTCGCTTATCAATGCGTGCAGGTGTACCGGTTTTCATTCTTCCTGCGTTGAAACCGAGAGAAGTAAGTTGTTCGGTCAGTCCGCATGAGGCAGGTTCGGAGGTGCGTCCGCCACGTATTTGCGCTTTACCAAAATGGAGTAGTCCATTAAGGAAAGTTCCGTTGGTAAGTACTACTGCTTGTGCTTTTATAGAGATACCCAAGGCGGTTTTTACCCCGATAACTGCTCCGTTGTTTATGGTAAGTTTGGTAACTACATCCTGCCAGATGTAGAGGTTTTCTGTCGTTGAAAGCGTATGAATCCACTCTTCGATAAAACGTTTGCGGTCGCTCTGGCTGCGCGGGCTCCACATAGCAGGTCCTTTGCTGCGATTGAGCATACGAAACTGAATGGCGGTCAAATCGGTAATACGTCCCATTTGTCCTCCGAGAGCATCGATCTCACGTACAATCTGTCCCTTGGCTATACCTCCAACGGCCGGATTGCAACTCATCTGTCCGATCTTATTCATATCCATAGTAATAAGCAGTGTCTTACTACCCAAACGGGCAGCAGCACTAGCCGCTTCGCAACCAGCGTGTCCGGCACCGACTACTATGACATCATATTCAAAATCCATCGATTTCAACGGCGTTTTTATCTTAAACAGGTATTTATATTTATACTAACTACCAACTCTCAATAATATAGGCTTTATAAGAATTGTAATTTCTTTCGATTTCAACGGATAATTTTACATCTATGTAACCATCTCCATATACCACTGAAACTATTGTTGCTTATTGTCTTGCACCGTGGTGTAAACGCATCAGGCAGATAGGTCTGTTCTACAACCTTGTGTGTATTTCGGTCTAAAAGAATACCTACAATATCAAACCGTGGCGATTTCTGTATATTGTGATAGCGGATATATGCGTTGGCTGCGGCAATAATTCGACGTCGTTTGCGTTCGTCCACATATTCCTCTGCACGCTTTCCGCCGAAAGTGGATGTACGTGTTTTTACCTCTACAAAGACTATCTCTTTGCGGTTTTCGGCAATGATGTCCACTTCAAGATGCCCTATGTGCCAATTGCGTTCCCGAATACGCAGTCTGTTCTGTTTGAGTATCTGAACTGCAAAATCTTCGCCAATTGTTCCTATGAGGTTATGTTCTGCCATTTATGTAGTCTGCACAATACACCAAATTAAATTCACCCGCAAAGTTACAACAAAACTCCGAAATGTGCAAATTGTGTTACACTTCACCTATCCACACTGCGGACGAGGCGTCCGCGTCCCAGGCGGGTATGGGATTGATGACAAGTACAGGATAAACACCGCTTATCCTATGCTGAATCACCCGTTAATCACCCGATAACAACCCGATAATCACCCGATGCAGTTATACGGATGTATATGAGTTGCAGACACAAGCGGGAGAACAAAAAAAAAGAGATTGCTTTTTCGACAATCCCTTTTTTACAAGTATATTTATTATTTATTAGCGGACGCGCTCGCAATAACTGCCGTCGCGGGTATCTACGCGAATCAGTTCGCCCTCGTTGATGAACAGAGGTACACGGATCTCAGCGCCTGTCTCCAACTTAGCAGGTTTGAGTGTGTTGGTAGCGGTATCTCCCTTGAGACCCGGCTCGGTGTAAGCCACAGTCAGTTCGACTTTGGTAGGCAGTTCGGCAAAGAGGATAGTGTCGGTAGAAGCATCGCTTACTACATCACAAACAAAGCCCTCTTTGAGGAAATCAACGCCCGTGATAAGGTCGTGTGCGATAGGCACTTGTTCGTAGGTTTCCTGATTCATAAAGATATAGTCGTCTCCCTCTTGATAGAGGTACTGATACGGACGACGCTCTACGCGCACATCCTCCAGTTTTTCACCGATATTGAAGCGGCGCTCCAATACACGACCATCGACTACATCTTTGAATTTCACACGCATGATTGTATTGCCCTTGCCCGGTTTTACGTGGAGGAACTCAATCACAAAATACAGACGGCCGTCCATACGAATACAAATGCCGTTTTTAACGTCTTGAGAGTTAATCATATAATTTTCTGATGAAATAAATTAAAAATATGCAAGATACAGACTGCAAAGGTACAGAAAATATCCGGATTACACAAATTCGCATTAAATAATTTCGTATTCTTTGCATAATAATTCATTTTTTACTATCTTTGCGGGCTGAAATTATTCACTTGAAAAAAAGCATCTGCGTATGGGAAATTTCTTCTCTTCTCTTGACATTTGGCAGATACTGCCTGCCTTTGTGTTTCTGATAGCGATTATTGACCCGCTCGGCAATATGCCTATCACTATGGCTATGGAGCAGAAAGGGGCAAAAATCAGTCCGTGGCGTGTATCGCTTGCTTCTGCCACCATATTGATTGGTTTTTTGCTGTTAGGCGAATGGATACTGAAACTATTCGGTGTCAAGATCGAGTATTTCGCCATTGCGGGCGGTTTTATCATCTTCTTGATGGCATTGGAGATGATACTGGATGTTACGTTTTTCAAGACTGACATCGGCGGTTCGGGTAACTTAGTGCCGCTGGCATTTCCGATGTATGCCGGTCCCGGAGCGTTTACCGCACTGATTGCTATGACGGCGGAGTACAGCACACCGAACTTGATTTGTGCTGTGCTGCTTTGTATTGTAGTGTTGTTTATAATCCTGACCGCTACGAGTTGGCTGATGAAATACGTGGGTAGCACATCAATTTATATTATCCGTAAGTTCTTCGGTATCATTGTGTTGGCTATTGCCTGCCAGTTGATATTCGGTAATTTTGCGCTTGTGCTGCACAACGTGATTTTCCAGGGATGACCGAAGCGGATATTCGTCAGGCGGCTTTGGAGGTCGGTTTTGACGATTGTGGCATAGCCACGGCTATGCATTTGGAGTGCGATGCGCAGTATATGGATAATTGGGTAGCGCAGGGATTGCACGGTGATATGGACTATTTGGAACGCAACCGCGAGAAACGATACGACCCGAGTGAGTTGGTTGCGGGGGGGAAGACCGTGGTGGTTTGTCTGCTCACGTATGCCAAATCGGGACACGACTATCACCGTGCGGTAAAATCGAAGTTGTACCAATTGGATGCCCTTTTGCGGGAGCGGTTCGGCGATGATATAGTATCCGATAGCCAGCATATATTCTGTGATTCGGCACCGTTCTTGGAGCGTCGCTGGTCGGTGTTGGCAGGGCTCGGACAGATAGGACGCAACCATCAACTTATTCATTCCCGTTTGGGCAGCATGGTACACCCCGGGGAATTGGTGCTACAAGTGGAGGTGGAAGCCGCGCCGAAAGCACCGCCGACAGACATCTGTGCCGATTGCCATCGTTGCGAAGAAGCCTGCCCAACAGGCGCATTGCGCAACCCGGTATGGGACGCACGACTATGCATCGCCTACAAGACACACCATTGCTTAGTTTGTCAAACGAATTGTCCTTATAATGAAACCGTTAAATGAATTGCATATTGCCCTTGCGTCCGACCATGCAGGCTATGCGCTCAAACAGAAAGTGCGTCAGTATCTTGAGAAACAGGGCGCACAAGTAACCGACTACGGTTGCTACTCCACAGAGAGTTGTGACTATCCCGACTATGCACACCCTATGGCTCAGGCTATTGAGGAGGGCAAAGCCGATATGGGCGTTGCCATCTGCTCTACGGGGAACGGCATCTGTATGACCGCCAACAAGCACCAGGGTATCCGTGCCGCACTCTGCTGGGACGAACCGTTGGCACGTTTGGCACGCCAGCACAACAATGCCAACGTACTCGGTTTGCCAGCCAAATTTATCACCGAAGAGAAAGCCCTTCGTCTGGTACAGATTTTCTTTACAACCGACTTTGAGGGCGGTCGCCACGAGCGTCGTGTCAATAAGATACCTTGCAGGTAGGGCGGTCAACCAACTGCGCTGTTGGGGGTCTTATGCACTATCTTTTTTGGGGATGGTGCGGGTGCGTCATCTGCCTACATTCGTATCGGTCGAACCCGCTAATTTTTGCCAACTGCGCTGCCCCGAGTGTCCAGTTGGTATGGGCGGCGGGCATCCGCAACATGGGCGGGCAGAATTGTTACGCCCAGAGGTGTGGCAGAAACTACTCCGAGAGATTACTCCCTACGCACACACCATACAATTTTATTTTCAAGGCGAACCGCTGCTTAACCCCGACCTGCCAAAGATGATACACGAGGCACACGAAGCGGGGCTATATACCATTGTTTCTACGAATGCACAGTCAATAACACCTTTAATGGCGGAGAGACTGGTATGCAGCGGATTAGACAGGATCATTATCTCTTTGGACGGAATAAGCCAACAATCGTATAATGCCTATCGGGTAGGCGGAGATATAGAAAAAGTGCGTGAGGCGTTGCGTCTCCTGCACGATGCCAAGCAGCGTCTCGGCGGCAGGACTCCCGTTATCGAATGGCAATGCCTGCGCTTGCGCACGAATGAACACGAGTGGAAAGAGATGCAGCGGATGTATCGCCGTTGGGGTGCCGATCGTCTGACATTGAAGACAGCGCAACTATATGATTATGCTGATGGCAATCCGCTAATGCCGACCAATTCCCGTTATTCCCGTTATGTCATCGGTAAAGACGGGGGGTATCACATTAAGCAATCGCTGTGGCGACGCCTATGGAGCATCTCCGCCCTATGCTACCGTTTATGGTCAGGGTGTGTCGTTACCACCTCGGGCGAGGTGCTGCCTTGCTGCTACGACAAGGCGCACGCTTATTCTTTCGGCAATATCCTTACAGATTCTCTTGTCACACTATTCCATTCTTCGGTAGCAAATGGTTTTCGTCGTTCCGTTCTCCAGAATAAAGGCATTGATATATGCCGAAACTGCAACCGATAGGCTTTAAGTCTCCTATGCCGCAAAGCGGCAAGAAAAATGGGGAAAAAAGGGCGATTTTAGGTCTATGGGTCAAATTGCAGGCTGAAAAGTGGCTTGATGTCCGATGAATAGGGCGTTGCAGACGATTCAAAAGTTTCAGACTAAAAATCGACGTTCAGAATCGCCCTATGGGTCATTTTGCAGGCTGAT